>Ga0307982_1002976_pt1 | contig 13583 bp, 8 predicted proteins | sample OrgLakmetagen989_FD_201847 | JGI IMG/M metagenome (GOLD analysis project Ga0307982, IMG submission 201847) | Saline water microbial communities from Organic Lake, Antarctica - #989 | ecosystem: Environmental > Aquatic > Non-marine Saline and Alkaline > Saline | place: Antarctica: Organic Lake...
TCGCCTTGAGGGCCTCTGCTTCCTCGCTCCACGCCGACGATATTTCTGCCATCTTGTTCTCCGCCACTGCTTTAAATACAGAAGCAGCTGACTCAGCAGCCTCAACTGCCTTGCGAGATGCTTCTCCTTTCCTCTTCATCTCATCGCGCAGCGTCATTTCTCTTGCCTCTAACGCAGCATATGTCGCATGCGATGCCTCCAGTTCCTCTTGCAGCTGTACCACGCGCGCTTGCGATGCCTCGGCGCCATCACTCAACACCGATACGGACTCATGCAGCTCCTTCTCATGCGCCTTCGAATCTGCCAACGCATTCTCCAGCTCCTCGATCTTCGCCAACCATAACGCATTGCTCTTCTTGAGTGCCTCTGCTTCCTCGCTCCACGCAGCCGACATCTCCTTCATCGTATTCTCAAAAGCGCGTGAAGTCCCTGACACAGCAGCATCAACATTCTCCCTCTCACGTGCTGCTGCGGCCGTCTTTACACTTCCAACTTCCTTTAGTGCACTTACAGCCGCTGATTTTGCCTCCTCCACTTCGGCACCCAGCAGAGCCTTCTCTTTTGCTGCTGCCTCACTTTTACATCGTATTTCGTCCTTCGCAGACTCGAGCGCCTTGAGAGATGTTTCACCCTCTGCCTTCATTTGACGACGAAGAGCAACTTCGTTTGCTACTGAAGTTGCATACTTCTCATTTGCTGCCTTCAGCTCCTCCTCCAGCTGTACCATGCGCGCTTGTGATGCGTCTGCGCCACCGCTCCACACCGATACGGACTCCTGTAGCCCCTTCTCTTGCGCCTTCGCACCTGCCAACGCATCCTCCAGCGCCTCGATCTTCGCCAACGATGCCGTGTTTGACTCCTTGAGTGCCTCTTCTTCCTTGCTCCAGTAGGACGATATTTCTGCCATTTTATTTTCCAGTTCTGCATTGGATGCAGCAGCTGACTCAGCCGCCTCAACTGCCTTGCGAGCTAACTCGCTTTCCCTCCTCATCTCATCGCGCAGCGTCTCTTCACTTGCCACACTAGCAACATACTTTGCATTCGCAGCCTCCACCTTCTCCTGCAGCTGTACCATGCGCGCTTGTGATGCCTCTGCGCCACCACTTATCGCTGCCATTGACTGTTGTAGCTCTTTTTCTTGCGCCTTCGCACCTGCTAAGGCGCTTTCCAGCTCCTCGATCTTCCTTAATAATGTGGCATTTAAGTTTTTAAGATCCTCTGCTTCTTCAATCCACGCAGCCGACATTTCTGTCATCTTCTTCGCCGCCTCTGCACTGAAGGCTACAGCAGCTGATTCAGCGGAAGCTGCAATCTGAGCGCTTTCGCGAGCCGCCGTGGCTTCCTCCTTTGCGTTCGCCATTTCCTCCTCACCGCTCGCAGCCGCAGCCTTCGCTTTCTCCACTTCAGCCTGCAGGGCGCTTTCACGAGTTGCTGCAGCCTCACTCGCCATTTGAGATTCATCCACAGCCGCCTCAAGCACCCTACGAGCTGCTTCGCCATCTGCCTTCATCTGACGACGAAGAGCAAATTCATTTGCATACTTCGCATTTGCTGCCTTCAGATCCTCCTCCAGCTGTACTATGCGCGCTTGTGATGCCTCAGTGCCACCACTTATCGCTGCCATTGACTCTTGTAGCTCCTTCTCTTGCGCCTTCGCACCTGATAGCGCGATTTCCAGCTCCTCGATCTTCGCCAACCATAACGCATTGCTCTTCTGGAGGGCCTCTGCTTCTTCGCTCCACGCAGCCGACATCTCCTTCATCGTATTCTCAAAGGCACGCGTAGTTCCTGACACAGCAGCATCAACATTCTCCTTCTCGCGACGTGTTGCGGCCTTTTTTACATTCGCAGCTTCCTCCAATGCACTTAAAGCTGCAGCCTTTGCCTCCTCGACTTCAGCCTGCAGGGCAGCCTTCTCTATTCCAGCAGCCGCGTTCGTAGATCGTGCTTCATCCACGGCCGCCTCAAGCGCAAGGCGAGATGCTTCACCGTCTGCCTTTATCTGACGACGTTGAGCAACTTCATTTGCTACTGAAGTAGCATATTTCGCGTTTGCAGCCTCTAGCTCCTCCTGCAGCTGTACTATACGTGTTTGAGATGCCTCAACAACTCTGCTCGTCGCCATCATCGACTCTTGTAGCTCCCTCTCTTGCGCTTTCGCACCTGCCAAAGCGCCTTCCAGCTCCTCGATCTTCGCCAATGATGCCGCATTGCTTTTCTTGAGTGCCTCTGCTTCTTCAATCCACGCAGCCGACATTTCTGCCATCTTCTTCGCCGCCTCTGCACTGGAGGCTACAGCAGCTGATTCAGCGGAAGCTGCAATCTGAGCACTTTCTCGGGCTGCCATGGCCTCCTCCATTGCGTTTGTCATATCCTTCGCAGCGCTCGCGGCCGCAGCCTTCGCCTCCTCCACTTCTGTTTGCAGAGCAACCTCACGAGTTGCTGCTGCCTTAATGTCAATTTGAGCTTCGCCTAAAGCCGCCTCAAGCACCCTACGAGATGCTTCTCCTTCACTCTTTATCTGACGACGTAGAGCAACCTCACTAGACACTAAAGTAGCATACTTCGCATTTGCTGCCTCTAGCTCCTCTTGAAGCTGCACTATGCGCAACTGGGATGCTTCCGCACCACCGCTCAATGTCGTCATTGACCCGTACAACTCATTCTCTTGCGCCTTCGCACCTGATAGCGCGATTTCCAGCTCCTCGATCTTCGCCAACGATGCTACATTGCTCTTCTTGAGTGCCTCTGCTTCTTCGCTCCACGCAGCCGACATCTCCTTCATCGTATTCTCAAAGGCACGCGTAGTTCCTGACACAGCAGCATCAACATTCTCCTTCTCACGACGTGCTGCGGCCTTTTTTACATTCGCAGCTTTCTCCAATGCACTTAAAGCTGCAGCCTTTGCCTCCTCGACTTCAGCCTGCAGGGCAGCCTTCTCTATTCCAGCAGCCGCGTTTGTAGATCGTGCTTCGTCCTTCGCAGCCTCAACTGCCTTGCGAGCTAACTCGCTTTCTCTCTTCAGCTCATCGCGCAGCGTCTCTTCACTTGCCACACTCGCAGCATACTTTGCATTTGCAGCCTCTAGCTCCTTCTGCAGCTGCACTATGCGCGCATGAGATGCCTCGGCGCCACTGCTCATCGCCGATACGGACTCCTGTAGCTCCTTCTCTTGCGCCTTCGCACCTGCCAAGATGCTTTCCAGCGCCTCGATCTTCGCCAACGATGCCGTGTTGGACTCCTTGAGTGCCTCTACTTCTTCATACCATGCAGTAGATATTTCTGCTACCTTCATTTCAGCCTCTGCACTCGATGCCACAGCAGCAGAGATAGAAGCCTGAGCGATTTCGCGAGCCGCCATGGCTTCCTCCTTTGCGTTCGCCATTTCCTCCGCAGCGCTCGCAGCCGCAGCCTTCACCTCTTTCACTTCAGCCTGCGGGGCGCTCTCACGACTTGCTGCTGCCTTCCTCTCAATTTGAGCTTCTCCTACGGCGGCCTCAAGCGCCTTACGAGCTGCCTCGCCTTCGCACCTCAGCTCATTGCTCAGCGACTCTTCGGCGCTCGCAGCCGCTGCCTTCGCCTTCTCCATGTCAGCCTGTAGGGCGCCCTCACGACTTGCTGCTGCCTTCCTCTCAGCTTGAGCTTCATCCACAGCCGCATCAAGTGCCTTGCGAGCTTCCTCACTTTCTCTCTTGAACTCATTGCGCAGCGACTCTTCGGCGCTCGCAGCCGTTGCCTTCGCCTTCTCCACTTCAGCCCGCAGGGCGCCCTCACGTGTTGCTGCTGCCTTCCTCTCAGCTTGAGCTTCATCCACAGCCGCATCAAGTGCCTTGCGAGCTTCCTCACTTTCTCTCTTGAACTCATTGCTCAGCGACTCTTCGGCGCTCGCAGCCGTTGCCTTCGCCTTCTCCACTTCAGCCCGCAGGGCGCCCTCACGTGTTGCTGCTGCCTTCCTCTCAGCTTGAGCTTCATCCACAGCCGCATCAAGTGCCTTGCGAGCTTCCTCACTTTCTCTCTTGAACTCATTGCGCAGCGACTCTTCAGCGCTCGCAGCCGTTGCCTTCGCCTTCTCCACTTCAGCCCGCAGGGCGCCCTCACGTGTTGCTGCTGCCTTCCTCTCAGCTTGAGCTTCTTCTGCGGCGGCCTCAAGCGCCTTGCGAGCTGTCTCGCCTTCGCTCTCCAACTCGTTGCGCAGCATCCTTTCACTTTCACGCATCGCGTCGAGCTCCTTCTGCAGCAGAGTCATTCGAGCTTGAGATTCGTTATCTATGCATCCATGATACTTTCCTTCAATTGTTGGCTTTGACACCTTGCATGGTCCAAGACCGATGTCAGCAATATTTTTGGCGAGCCCATTTGGCTCTTCTGCGCAGCGGCCCACTGTTGCTGCGGCCTCTTCGCTTTGCAAGCCTTCGATTCTCGTCTCTAAAATGACGCTTCCCGCTTTCAGATTACACAACAAAACCTGATGTGCATCAACGTTGAGCCCTCGACATGCAGCTTCGATGTACTGTTCCCGTTCGTTGGATCCAAAGTCAGTGAGATTTTGACTTTCCAGTGTAACTGCAAATTTGAGTGAAAATGTGCCTTCAGGCTCTGGTGGTCGCTTTTCGACATCTGATCTGGAAGTTTGAGTGGGGCTCTTAAGGAAAGAATTATCGGCTCTCAAGTCCCGCATTTCTTCTTGATGCAACGCCGCAGTCTCATCGAGCTGCAACTGCAGACGAGATAAGCATTCTTCGTATTCCAGCCGAATTTGGTCAATCTGGGTGTCAACACTCGCGAATTCTTCCGGTGAAGAGCACCTGTCACCTGTAACCACCACACTCGAGCTGGAAGCTTCCGAAAGCTGCTTTATGATCAGATCGATATCGATTGCATGCTCAGATTTCAGTGCGCAAACAAGTTCAGAATGTTCCTTATTATGACTTCCAAGTTCGTGCTGAAGTGCCCCTATAGCTTCGACAAACGGAGCTCGCGCGTCTTCGAGTTGCTCGTGCAACCACACTATACGCTCGCTTTCAGATTTCAGTTTTTCCTCGAAACTCGTTACAACTTCGTTCTTTTCTACTTCTTCTTTTTCTGCCTTCATATGGAGCGACTGAATAGTTGAGGTAAGGCCAGCTATTTTATCCGCATGCCGTGACTTCAGTTCAATGATTTCAGCCTTATGCTTCTTCTCGCACACATGAATAGCTTCGTTTGCTGTTTGCGCGCTAGCTTTCAATCCATCATATTCTTTCTGGTATGTTGAAACAGAATCGGCGCGCTCCTTCTCCTTCAAAAATTGCATCTGGAGACTCTCTAACTCGAATTTGAGTTCAGCAACTTCATGTTCCGAAATACCTTTGACAACTTCAATGTCTTGGGCATGTGATTCTTGGACGCTTTGGAGGTGTGTCGAGTGCTTCGCTTCTAGAAGTCTGACATGGGCCGCAGCGCTTTCATCAAGGGCAGCAACTCTAGCAGCGTGATTAGCGACAAGGTTATCAACCACATAAATGTGTTGCTCTGACATTTTTTTAACTTGCTCGTTGAGCTCATTATTTCGGAAATTCGTTGCTTGAGCTTCGCCACGCAATGTTTCGATATGTGCGCTTTCATTATGAAGTTTGAGGGTGAGATCTTCGACGACTTTTGCGTGTTCATTGTTCGCTTCACCCAGGCGCTTGATATAAGTTTCTTCGAGTTGCTGGGATTGTTTCTCAGCATCAAAGCGAGCAGTGGTGGCATTGCTGAGCTCTCTTTCGAGGCGTGCAACTTCCATTGAATACGCGGCTTGGCCGGCTGCTGCATCGAGGGCTGTGCGGTCTAAAAGTTCCCATTCAGTCTGAGAAATCTTTGAGAAATAAGAATCTTCCTTGATAGACCCAAAATCAAGACTACCAATAGAATGTTCTCCTCGGAGAGATTCACTGGCTTGTTGAGTCTCAGATGAGCTCGTAGCAATAAGTGTGTCTGAAGTGACATCCTGGATCTCGATGAACTCGGCATTTTTGTCTGCCGCAAGCGTGCCTAAGCGCTTGATATCTGCAGAGGCACGCAGGAAACATGTGCATAGTAAGAAGAATTATACACCGGAAATATTTATCTATCATGTCCGCCATACATACCTGATCGAAGCCGATTCGTTTCGTTCTCGTTGGCAATTGCTGTCTCTTGAGCTATGGCAACAACAGCCCGGCAGTGCCAGCGCTGCTGAATAAAAAGCGCGGAGGAAGTACGGCTACACAAAGGACACTCCGGTTCAGCATCCTTGTAACCATATGTATTATTTGGCAACTTTGCTAGCGGCCGTCTCTCCTTCGGTGTTTTCTTACGGTTGCGCCGCCTCACCGAATCAATACACGACGAGCAGTAGGTATGGGCGCATTCAAGTGTTTCTGGTTCAGCGAGAGGAAATAGACAAATCGGGCAATCGCCTGGAGTCGCTGATGGTGACGCAATCGACTGAGGCGAATGGAAATTGTTCGTGGCTAACGTCGCGCTTTTCGTAGGCGTTGCAAATTGATCGCGCGGAGGGCTGAAAATTTCACCTCGCTCGACGGCTTTGCGGATAGCTGCTCCTCGCGTTGGACTTGAGAGGCCCGACTCGCAACCTCCTATATCATATTCATCAGGCTCTGCGAACGGTGCAGCTGGAGCTTCTTTTTCACGGGAAACCCAAGGGAGCTCGCCAGAGTCGCTGTCACTGCTGTCACTCCGGCTGCTATCAGCACCATGACCAGTCTCTGCTACTGATCGGGTCGATGACGAGGTATCCGCAACAACGTTCGCATGTGAGACAGCGTAAGAAGATTCATTTCTCTTTTCACCTCGCCTGACCAGGCGTCTTCTCGGGTTACCCTCCATCAGAAGCCCATCTCAGCTACTAGGAGCTTATAATCTCGTCACAAATTCAAACCGCTCAGAGGCTGATGCGAGAGATGTGACGATCATCAGATGATCAGAAGATCAGATGTGACTTTTTCGTCGCTTTTTGAAAACTTCTTGAAAACATATTATATTAGGTCATGTATTGGTTCGTGGATTATTTCGTGTTTTTACGGCACCGCTTCATTGATGTACAGTAAACCTGCAAAGATGGTGGTAAACGGAGCTGGCGGTTATTAATAGTTGCATGTTTGACGCTTTTGCAAAGGATATCCATCTCCCTTCGCTTTTCAAAGAAGTAAAGCTTGATATTGATGAAATGCATCCTCTCAGTAACCTATAAAGTTTGTGGCGTCTTCCATGAGAACCTGTAGATAGCGGTAGCATCTGCTTTTAAAGACCTCGGTATGGAAGCACCTACATGGACACCTTGGAGCGAGAAGCACATGGTCGGCCGGTAAGTTGACAACCAACCTATATGATGCAATCGTTTGCGCATAGAACGTTCATCAGTTGACACAGGATGCAGGTACACTAAATCCACGAAATCTGCTACACAACGAAGTGCCTTTGTGGGTATGCCTTTCAACGCTTAGCGCTTGCCTTTTGCGTAATCAAGGTTTTGTCTCGTCTGCCAAACCGAGTCCTCTGTTGTGAAATGCGGTGGGTGCGCGCACTACGGTGTCGAAACATGGTTCTGCCCTGACTGCTTGGATGCTGGTGCTGGCGAATGCGGGCGGTGCGAAGAGCGAGACGCGAATTACTCAGACGCTCACGATGAGCAGGTTGTTGACAAGGGCAGTAGCACGCAGCAGCTCGACCACAAAGCGCGTGCCGTCTTCGGGCGCGAAATACTGAGCCACGCGTTTCAAGCCACTGACTCTATGGCCACGTAAGACTGCATATTCTCGAAAATTCGCTTCTACAGTACCACCACACAGAGCTTTTAGAATAGACCTTCGAAAGTCATGGTCCGCCTTCATTGAACCTGAGAGCGTTCACGGGCGTACCCAAGTTTAACATCATTGCCATCAGTCCTGAAGGCACGCTAACTGAATCGCGTCTCGGTTTGCTTTTGTGTACCCAGTTGGCTGCCCGCCTTTGTGAGCGAGTGCGCTACTTCTACGTGGCGGTTTGGGGCAATCCTCAATCCAAGCCTAGCCTTGACTGGTAGCCACAGCGCCCTCGATGGCAACGCACGCACGCCTACTCCACCGCCGCGCCCGCCGCCCCCGCCTTCTTCGCCGCCGCCGCCGATGGACAGCTCCAGTAGTCGCAGTAGTGACCAGGAGGGCAAAGGTAGCCATCGTCGCCTTCGCCCGCCGCCTCCCGCAACCCCGCCGCCACCGCCGTCGTTTGGGCACCGTCCGGGGCGCTCAGCAACGGTGGAAGCATCGAGAGCGAGTCACCCGCTCACTTTGATTCTTCAAAAGTTAGCCAACAAGCCGGGCGAAAACGGCTACGAAGAGGATGAGGAGGTATTTGAACGTAAATTCACAGTTGCATTTAGAGCAGGCTTGTATGGATAGTTGGGAGGTCAAATTTGGTTTTCTTAAGCTAATACATCTACTTTCCAAAATGTCTCGTCTTTGAATCTCTGTTGTGTGACTATGATGGCACTTTTCTCATAGCGATCTCTCCACTCCCTTTGAGCAGACGTGCGCTATTTGCCTCGAAGCGCCTGAAGACCCCGTGACGCTGCCTTGCAACCACGCGTACTGCGCGCGCTGCGTGGCCGCTTTGCGCGAGCGGCACGTGCAGCAGGTGTGCCCGCTGTGCCGCGAGCCTCTCGCACAGGGAGGCGGCGGTGGCGAGGATAGTAACGGCGGCGGTGGCCTCGGAGACGACCTGTACGACGAAGCCACGCGGCTCTTTGTGCCCGTGCAGCGCGCGGTGGAGCGGGGCCAGCGCGGCCGGGCCCCTGGAGGCTGGGGCCGCTTGCCGCCTGCACTGCAGGCGGACGTGGACCGGTGCGTTGGCGTGGGTTCGTGCATCTGTTTGCGCATTTTTGGAGCGCAACGTGGTTTAGCTGTTGAAATAGCTGTTTCACAAGATGAAGTGATTCTTGAGATTGAAATGTTTCCCTGCTGCTTCTGGTCACAATTTCTCACCTCCGGCTTGTGTTGAATGGCGCATCATTTTGGTGTATCCTTTTGGCAGGTCGATGGTGCTATTGAAGCACGCTTCGAGCCTCGGCCACCCACAAGCACGAGTCTGCCTTGGTCTCGGGAAGCGCGTTCTCTTGCACTCCCTCGTCGACGGCGACGCGGAATTCCTCGACGGCTCGCCGGACCGAGCCTCTCTCCACACTGCCAGTAACTTGAACAACAGCAGCAGTAGCTCACACCTGCGCCTAGCAGTGTCACCTCTTCAGCCTCCTTCACGGCCGAACCTGCATCACAATGCCAACAGTAGTACAAGTAGCAGTGGAAACAGTGGTGCAGTTGGTGTTCCAGGCTCGTCGCGCTCGTCCGAGCACCCGGCAAGGCGGAGGCGGTCAGGTGGCACTGAGCTCAATGGCCGCGTAGGCGTAGCCACTGCATTCGAAGAAACCACAGGGCGGCTAGTAGTGCAGCTCGTGCAACCGTCAGGCGAAGAAACCCGCCTTCCAGGGTCAAAACTTGCTGTGCGTGCTGCCAATGTGCGCATGGAACGCTAGCTTTTTGTTTGTAGTTCTCTCTCGAAATTGAAGTGCCTTCAAATCAGGGTTGCGATTCCCGTTTCCGCGGACTTCCCGCGCGAGGGCTAAAATGTTAAATATTCACTTTACGTGGCATTTCCGCGGTGATTCCACGTTAATTCCGCGGGTTTTCTGTGCCGTCGTCGTAAAAAGGCGGTGCCAAATCCCCGTCGTGGAATTCACGTCCGAGTGGTAGGAACTAAAATTTCCCTTTCCAGCTTTCCGATTTTCCGCGGGGATCCTATAACTCCTAACCTAGCTTACCACTAAGCCACGAACGATAACTAGATTTAGATTTATAGATTATAGGAAGCGGGTGGAACGTGCGTGTACGTGGTACAGGTACAGTGGTACGTCTTATGTTCTATCGTTCTATATCCGGATAAGTCATGCCTATATCGAATATCGGGATACGGGATTCGGGATGCGGCTGATGGTTTTACTATAGCTTTAATATCTGGATGCCGATACCTGGATACTGCTTTTACTTCTGTCTCCGCGATTTTAACGGATTTGGCTAAACGCGCAAATATTTTTATCTCTCGATTTCCCTGCTCAGTTGGTTGTTCTCGTGTTCTCGTGCCCATAGCATGCCACGTGGACACGGGCAGAGAAATGTCCTGCTGGCCTTCTTGACTTCGCAATGGAAGTTGACTTTCTTCGGTGTTTTTTTTCTTTCTCCATTATATTTCTGATCTCATTTCTTTTTGTTGTGCGTGTAGTGTGTGCAAGTACGATTTGCGAGCCAAAAATAGCCCGCGGTACAACGTTGATGGCCTCGCAGCTCAAAGCTTTCGCTAGGCCAAGCCACAATGCCAAGTTCCTTGATCTGCCACTGCCGGACAACGCAAGCCGCGCGTGTGAGGCAGAAGTGCTCTTACTTCTCATTTATTCCGCTGTAGCGGCCGCAAGCACTTCGGGCGTGCCACCGGTAGTCTCACCGCCGGCCGCGGCAATGGACTCCTCGTCGGGAGGCGGCCTGACGTTGCCCTCGGGGTCGGCGCGGTACTCGCCTTGGGCGTTCAAGCACCACCCGCAGCTCAGGTCGCAGAACCCCCCGAAAGGGCAAGTGGGGCAAAACACCGAGGTGCAGTGGCCGGTGTGCAAGGCTTGCAGCTCTGGGCAGGTGGAGCCCGTGGAGTGCAGGACCATGGCGTTGGCGTCCAAGCACGCGTTTGTGGGGGCGGGCGCGGGCGCCATGGACGGGTACGGGGTGGGCTGCAACGCTGGCGTGGCGGTGGGCGAGGTGGGCACCATGGTGGGCGGCTTGGTTGGCGATGGCGACGGCATCGCAGTGAGCGGCGTAGGCGCGGGTGTTTGCGTAGGCGCGTGAGTAGGTGGGTATGATGGCTGACCGGTAGGCGCGGGCACTGGGATGCTCGTAGGCGCCGGAAAGGGAGCCTTCGTAAGAGGTGTTGGCGCAGGAGTCATGGTCGGGGCAGGCGATGGCGGGTAGGTTGGCTGACCGGTAGGCGCGGGCACTGGGATGCTCGTAGGCGCTGGGATAGGCGCAGCTGTGAGCGGCGTAGGCGCAGGAGTCATGGTCGGGGCAGGCGATGGCGGGTAGGTTGGCTGACCCGTAGGCGCGGGCACTGGGATGCTCGTAGGTGCCGGGATAGGCGCAGCTGTGAGCGGCGTAGGCGCAGGAGTCATGGTCGGGGCAGGCGATGGCGGGTAGGTTGGCTGACCGGTAGGCGCTGGCACTGGGATGCTCGTAGGCGCCGGGATAGGCGCAGCTGTGAGCGGCGTAGGCGCAGGCGTGATCGTAGGAGCTGGGAAGGGGACCGCGGTTGGCGCAGCGGACGGCGCCGGCATAGGCATAGGCGACGGCGCCGGGAACGGGACCAAGGTCTTGGGCGTGGGCGACGGCGTGGGGCTCCAGGTAGGGGCGGGGGTCGGGCACATGCCGCACGACTTGTCGCAGGAGTGGGCGAACGGGCAGGTGGGGCAAAAGATCATGTCGCAGTAGCCCTGCTCCATGAGGTCCGTGCAAGTGGACGCGGTTGCGCGCCGCACGGCCTTGTTCTTGTCGCGGCACGTGTCAAAGTAGGCGGTAGGCTCGAACGAAGGCTGAGACCCGTTTCCTGCCATGGCAGCGAGCTTGCCTTGGCTGGTGCCGGTACCGTAACTGAGAAAGGCAAAAAGTTGAGAAATAGTACAGAGAAAACGTCAAGGTTGGAGGATGAGATGACTTATCATCACAAGATCATCCACCAAAAACCGAAATAATGACAGATGTACAAAAAGGAGACCAAGAGATTGAAGAAAAGATAAGACAATCATGAAATATCAACGGCGTGCGAGGAGGATAAAGACAAAGTACACCACAGCGCTCTTGTGTGTGCTTGTAAAAATGGCGCGAAATAAAAACTCGCGCGCGAAATTGCCGATAAACACTCAAAATTGCCGAGGACACGAACAATAAGAGGCATGGCATCGAAAGTTTCGACAACAACCCAGCAAACATTCAACCATTGTTCGGGTAAAGCGCTTTTTAAAAGATTCGAGAGAAGCGCTTTGTTGCGTGGGTGAGAAATTAAGTTACTTACAGCCAATCGTCATCCCAATCGTCGTCGACAATGCGCTGCACCACCGCTTTGCAACCTTTGGTCTTGAGGCCAGTAATGGCGCCGAAGTTGGCGCAGCTCGCGCTGATGTCGGTGAACAAGCCCGCGGTGTTTTGCTTGAGTTGTTCGGCCGAGTCCTTGTCCGGCATTTTCACCAACAGAGTAATTTCGTAATTCACGCCGGCTTTGCCAATGTGCGCCGCCCCACGCTCCATTTCGCCCCATGAAATTTCACCGCTGCCGTCTTCGTCCAGCGTGTCAAAGAGGGCGTTGGCTTCGTCTTCGTTCATCCCCACGAGGTCGCAGCCGTCGACCACTTCGTCTCGGGTCAAAGAGCCGTCGCCTGACGTGTCGAGGGCCTTGAACAGCGCTTCGATGTCCACTTCGTCTGCTTCGCCGCCTAACGCCCGGGCCCTTTTCGCAATGGCTTCCTTTTTGGCCACTTCTTTCTTCGACCCAACGGGTTGGCCCTTGATGCGCTCTTCGAAAGTCCATCCAACCACGTCGGCTTCGTCCACGCCCATGTCGGCGAGCAGCGCTGATTTTAAGGCAGCTTGCTGGGCTTCGTCGGGGCGCGCTTCGAAGTTGATGCGCAATTTGGTTTCTACCTCCTTGTGAAAGACGGGATTGTGCGCCACTTCCATGCCCTTGGCGTGGTCGGGCCCGGCTTGTGCCGCAACGTCGGCCTTTTGTGGGTGGCCACTCAGGGAAGCCCCTTGAGGGACTTCATATTTCCCGTCGTTTTCAGTAGCCTTGAGGACCACGCCGGTACCTGCAAGCAACAACACCACAACACCTGCGAACGACCACAATTTCGTGTATTTTGTTAAGCTGCTCGCGGCGCCGTCGTTCTGGGAAGATCCCGGGATTTCGCCATAGGCTCCTCTCGACGGCCCACGTCGAGACTGTGAAACAAAAATACCGCAGCATGAAAAATGAAGTAAAAAGCGCGGCACCAGGAATGTTGCAGTGATGCGGCGAAAGAATTTAAGCGCCACCGAAAGGCGCGGACATGCAGGACAGCGCACGCGGTAGATTTCGTACGCACCATGGAGCTAAGCCGAAAATGTGTGAGGTCCACGTCGTCGGTGAGGGCAATCCGAAGTTCAAAAATGCCGAACAAAAAGTTTTTACACATAGACCTCCCCCCAACGGGGTGCCTAAAAACCGGTGTTCTGTCCGTGAACCTGTAAACCTGCTGTAATTGCCGCTCCCATCATGTTCACCCTCTGTCTAGCTAGCTAGTCTAGTCTATTGAATACCCTGCCAAAATCAAAGAAAGGAAAGTACATGGCAGTCACAGAGGCACATAAACTCGAACTACTAAGCCACGAACAAAGTAGGACGGAATTCCTTTAGAACAGCCTGGGGGTCTTCTTAGGTTCCCCTGGTGCTCTCGGGGACTCTATGGGGATATTAAGGAAGGGAATTGAGCATCCGGTGGGCTGTCCGGTCACACTGTC
>Ga0307982_1002977_pt1 | contig 13582 bp, 8 predicted proteins | sample OrgLakmetagen989_FD_201847 | JGI IMG/M metagenome (GOLD analysis project Ga0307982, IMG submission 201847) | Saline water microbial communities from Organic Lake, Antarctica - #989 | ecosystem: Environmental > Aquatic > Non-marine Saline and Alkaline > Saline | place: Antarctica: Organic Lake...
CCCGTGTCAAGCAAGAGCCCCCTCCCTGCAGTTGCGGAGCGCATAGGAGACCGTGCACGCCCCTTAGGTGCGTTGCCTGCTCCCCTTGTCGCACTCAGCTGCAGTAACCGCTGCCGCAGAGCTGCCTCGACAGCTGGAGCCACAGCCACTGGACTGCCCGCGATGACGGCCAGCTGCGCTGTGGCATGGGATGCTGGCGCATCAGCATGGGATGCCAGCCCCGTGATGCAACCGGAGGGTTCATTAGCCCCCCCCTTCCCCCCATCGCTTGGGGCAGTCGTGCGCTTCACTGCCTCAAGGAGCGGCAGCCAGTGGGCGGGTGCTGCCTCCGGGGGGGGCAGGGAGGGACACTTGTGGCATGCAGCTCCAGTAGTGCTGCCGCCCACCAGCACTAGCACTGGCCCGTCTTTGTGTGCCGTAGGGCGCTCTGGCAGGAGTGGAACAGTGACCAGATCAGGCATCTGTGCCAGCCCAAGACCACCCTTTGCCCACTCGGCTGATTGTGCACCTGCCTCCAAAGCGCCTGCTTCCCGCACCTCGCGTTGCCAGCACAAGCTGTCACTGGCTTGGAGACACACCTCAGCGGCAAACTGACCCCCTCCCAGAGGAAGCAAGGCGGTCATTTGGGCCGATTGCAGCAGCACCAGCGCCCCCTGCAGCGCAACAAGCACTGCTGCATGGGCCATGCGATGCGCTGTGGATAAGTGTTGCAGCGCGCCATTCTTCGCCAGCTGTGTGAGCGCCTCCTCTCTGGGCCGATCTGCTGCCAGGGGCGGTGTGGCTTCCGAGCCTGTGTCGACCGCGGGGCCGCTGGAGATGGCTCTTGTGGGCTGCACTCCGCCAAAACTGCTGTCCAGCTGCGGCTCCAGCTCTGGCCAGCCGTCTACACCGCTGATGGAGCGATTCCGGGCAAACGTGGATGCAGAAGGGGCGCTGGGTGTCCAAGAGCCCCCCCTCGACCTGCGCGCAGCCCCCCTTGACATGCTCAGTGGGGGTTCGCCGACGATTGAGTCCCGGCGGGCAGGAGCCTGCATGGATGCCTCCTGCAGTTGTACACGGGGGGCATATTGAGAGGCAGGCGCTGTCAAGAACAGCAACAGGCGCATGCACAGCAACCCCACATCCTGGCTCAGGGAAGCTGAGCTGCTGGTGGTGGACATCTCATGCAGCTGCTCATGCAAGCCGTGGACTTGCACCAGCCGGCTGCTGCCAGTCCGCGTGGATTGAGGTTGGGTGGGTGGAGCTGTTTGGCCTGAGCTGTTAGATGCGTAGCTTTCACCCCCAAGACTGGTTGAGGGCCCCCCGTCACCCCCTCCGCCGGACGCTGCGGCGTTTGCCGCGCGAGTGCCCCCATATGCTTCCTTTGCAGCATCCACCGCTTGCACTTGTACAGCAGCCATGGCTTGAGCTATGGTGGGGAGCAGTGCATCTCGGGCAGCTGCCCTGGCAGCCTCACCAGTGGACCCAAGTAGCCAGGCTTCCTGCAGCAGCGCGACGCACAGTGAGCGCAAGTGAACTGAAAACTGAGCTGATGATGCTGCATCTACAAGGTGGGGTGTTTGTGGGGGGCTGATTGCGCTCGAAAGGGGTGTTGAGCGGCCGGGGGTCTCGGGGGTGCGCGGGGGGGGGCTACCAGGAGTCCCGCCAGTGGCCTCAATCGGCGCCAAACGCACCTTCCGCTTGGATGATTTGCTTGCGCTCGATGCTGGTCGTGGAGGAGGGCTGAGAGCACTAGCCGGGCGAGCCATCCGCGCTTGCACTGTTGTGGGGGGCAGTCTTGATGCATCCGCGCTGGGGCGAGCTGGTGGGGCGCCCGTGTCTTCAGCGTCCTCCTCTGCCGCTTCACGCATGGCGGCCTGCATGAGGCTCCTGAACACTTGTGTGTCCCCAGTGACGATTGGGGCGCTGGCTGCTTGCAGTGGCATGGTGCGGGGGGTCTTGGGGGCAGCCAATTGCAGGGCCCTTGTCAAGAATGGCGAGAGCGGAAACTCGAAGAGGAGCTCCTGATCGGAGGGCCCGGGTGCACTGCCAGCTGTATTGCTGGGGGTAGCTGGAGCTTTGGGGGTTCGAGGGGGGGGTGGTGCCATCCCGCGGCGGCGTGCCCGCAGCGCGCGAGCTGCCCCCAACACAGCCTGTAGAGCAAGCACAATTGCTCGCAGGCGCAGAAACAGGTGCCCTCCTGCAATCTGAGATCGCACATGCGACTTGACTAGCCGGCCCAGGGTGGCTGTATCGGGGACTTGCAGCCAGCGCCCACGTGGGGCATTGAAGTACCACAAGCTGTGCACGCTGCCACGAAGCACGTGCCCCATGTCGTCGCAAACACCCCTGAGGGAAACGGGCACGGACCCAAGCTGGAACAGAAGGGGCTGCTTGCGGATTGAAAAGCTCATGCGTCCGTGATTCGCAGGGCCGGTTGAGTCACCAACGGCCACCAGCGATCCGAGAGCCCACTTGTTCCCCCCTCCGCTGGGATCGCTGGGGGGGTCTAAGAAATCCGCAGCTGCTTTGACGTAAGCACGCTGCTGAGATGCGGCTGTGCTACCCACGTGTGGAATGCAGCCGGAAGGGTCTTCCCTCAACACAGCGCCCTCGTCAGCAATGCCAGTTGCTTCTACTGCGGTGCTTGCACCCCCCTTGACACCGTTCACATCTGTCCAATCAGTGGCCCCCTCCAAAGGCCGTTGGTCTGCAGCAGCTCGTGCTCGTTGTGGCAGTGCAATTTCTCCCGCGAACACACCCAAACTCCGCCGCAGGGCAGCCAGGAACAGCGCTGGCACGGCCGCCCCGTCCCCCCCCTCCGGTGACGGCAGCCGCAACTTGAAGGGCTCCTGGTGCTGCTGCAGAGTGAGGTAGGCCACGTTGGACGAAGTTGAAGCGGAACCTGATGACTTGATGGGTGGTGAAATGGCCGTTTCCCCCCCTCTGGCATTTGGCGAGCCCCCCCCGTGAACGTCCTGTGATCTGTATGCTAGCTTGGCTGGCGACCGAATGATTGGCTGTAAAGCCCCCGGTCGCCCATGCTGCTCAGCGAGTAATGGAGAGCGCCCTCGGCGCAGCCTGACATCAGAGAGACTGCCGGATGGTGCGTGAATGTGCAGATCGCCACCAGCAGCTGACGGTGCTGGCACTGTTGGGGCTACACCCACGAGTGTGTCCAAAGGGCGCTGAAGCAGAAGCGCCCGGAGTGTTGACGAATCTAGCTCACTGGGGTCGGCACGAGGCAATGCATTGGGTTGGCTGCTTGTCGGACTTGCAGAAAAGCGGGCGTTATAGGCATCCACGCCTGGTCGCCCAGCGACTGCACTGTTTTCAGCACCCGTTTCAGGTAGTGGGAGCCGTCTGTCAGCAATTCCCATGTGATTGATATTATCTGCATCTGGGATGAGATTAATAGCTGTGAGTTTGTCGATAAGGGCACCTTTTCCACCGCCACTACCGGTCTTGCTGTGGTCCCGTGTCGATTCGCCAGGAGCAGCGCCGACAGCTGCCATTTGCGTGGGCTAAAAATGGTCGAGCTGGCGTGCAGAACACCAGACCTCAAAACTGTACTTGACGTTTGCTGGATGAATCACTTCTGCCTTCAGCAACTGGAGCTCGGAGGCTGTAGCGGTGGGTGGCTTGTTGCTCAGCTCAACGGAAGCTGGCAGCGCAAAGGTGACCTAGACTACCAGCAATTACTGCAGCCAATTCGCATCTATAAACGACAAAATTGGGCTGCAGCTTTCGCACCATGCTGGTCAGCTGTCCTTCCGTGCGTGCATGGCAGCTGCTGAGCTAAAAGAGTGCGGAGGGGGGGCTAGCGTAGTGTGTCGCAGCTGCAATGCATTCAAGCTGCTTGCAGTCGCACCAGCGTCCAGCACGAGACAGCTACCGTACCGTGCATTCGCTTGCAGTTCCTTGGATTCTGCAACCCCCCCCTCGTGTGGGTAGGGGGGCCTACCAGTACGTACCATCCACAAAGCGCTCCAACATGTTCAGAGCAGCAGCCGGCGCGTCGAAGGGCACAATGTGCCCTGCGCCGCGCACCACCGCGCGAACAAAAGTGATGTCGCTGCCCCCGGCACTCTTGGTGGTGACTTGCTTCGCATACCCCGCCACGTTGTCGCCCAGGGTCCAGATGTTTCGCTCTGCCTTGGAGTACGCAACGGACCCAGGCCACACCAGCGTGGGGACAAACTGGTCAGTGAGCAGGGCGCCGATGATAACATCCAGCTGCCCAGAGTACAGCAGGACGTTGTAGTTCTGCATGAGCACATCCAACTCTTGCTTCACACTCTGCATGACGTCAGGAATGAGTGCCCGCTCCACGGCGCTGCCGCTGTGCAGGGTCGCGTCCCCCACATGCAGGGCTGCGCGCTGCGCGGGCTGGTTCAGGTAAGCCGAGAAGTAGTTGAAGGACGCTGGGCTGTTCACCCGCATGATGTTGAAGTAGTCGGTACAGCCGGTGATGTTCACCCAGAACGACTTTCCCTGGGGTGTGAGCAAGTCCCCGTTCATGTATGCATCCCAGCCTGCACAGCGCAAGCAGGGTGTATTCAACACATACACACACATCATGGCTCCGCGGCTTACCGTTGTACGCAGCTACAAAGTCTCCCTTGTTCATGTTGTCCACCATGGTCTGCACGTACTGCTCGGAAATGGCAGCCTGCTCTCTGTCCATCAGGCCGTACGCCACATTCAAATCAGTGTACGCAGTGACCATGGTGATGGGGTCTACCCAGCCGTCCCCGATGGCGATGCCCTGAAGCTTCAAGTGCGTGGCGTGGGGCAGGCGCAACTTCAGGTCTGCAGCAGCGTCCCCACCCTGGGCCAGCGCAGCGTTGCTTTCGTGGATGGTCCACGCACCCATTGGCACATACTTGCCGCCATATGATTCCCCCGTGACGAAGAAGGCGTTCTTGGCCACAGCTGGGAACAGCCCCGCCACCTGGAACATGGCCTCTGCGATGCCGTCGCCATAGCAGAACTTGTCGGTGCACAGGGTGTTGTCGTTCGTGTAGCTGAAGCCAGTTCCCACGGGGTTGTCCAGGAGCACTAAGGAGTACTTGTTGGTCCATGAGTACGGGTTGCTTTCCAGGGTGAAGTTGCCACCAGCAGCAGGCGTCAAGCGGAATGGCCCACCTTCATTGAAGGCAAAGAAAGTAGAGGCGCCTCCTGGCCCACCCTGCAACCACAGAAGTGTTGGCGCGCTGGGGTCCGGGTGTGGGAAGTACCAGAAGAACAGATTGCCATTCGTCGACTCTGCACACAGTCACCAAGTGCACTGCACCACGCCTGAAATCCGGTGCAAGACACGACTCACTATTGACAGTGACCCAACCTGAGTAGCTCGTGATGTTTCCTATTCCATCAACTTTGCTTGCTGCTTGAGCTCCTGAGATGTCACCCCGGTCAAGGAAACTGCGGATGCACGGTTCGTCAGAGCAAATCACCACCGACCAGCGCAGGTATTTTAGTAGCTTACTCAGTCAACAGCAGTTTTTCTCCACAGAGTCCCCCCGTACAATGGCTGCCAGTAAGGTCTTCTTCAAGGAGAAAGTCTTTACTTAGGGGTCCGTGCGCGCTGACTGCAGTCAGGCAGGCCGCAAACAGTAAAGCTCCAGCGAGTCTCATTTTCCGCAAGTTTTGATATCGTAGGTGATTGCGCATTTGGGAGCACAAACGCGAGGTACAAAGCCAAAGAATATTTTCGGTTTTACATATCAGATCCTCTCACTGTCTCAGCTTTACATGATTGAACACAGTCAGCACCTTAAGCCCCGTCAAGGGCCGCGTGCAGCCGAAAAAAGCGAAAAATAATGTTTACACACTCTTGACGCAATGAAGAAGGGAGCAACCTACAAGGCAGGCTATAGCTTGGTGCTGATAGTTCTGTTTGAAGCAGCGCTAGCGAGCGCCCGAGGGAGGCAGGATCATGAAGGCGCATTTGGTCAAATATAGAGCTGCTCAAATTTGGCTGCACCCTCCCTCAGCTGATGAGGCTTCCACTGAGGACCAAAGCAACATGGTTGCCTCCTGTACGACTTCAATACTTTCTCAATTGGTACGAAATATGCTTGCCGCTGGAATTTGATTTGCTCAAGTTGGCAACTTTGGGTTCCACACAGAGCTCCCGAAATTTCCAGACAGCTGGCTCAAGTCTGGCCTAGCTCAGCTCAGCTATTCACGGCACGAGTGTAAGAATCCAAGGCCGTCGACAACATATTGTTTGCATCTACCAGAGATGCTGCCGATGTCGAGGAGAATCGGAACAGCCTGCTGTCTCCTGCTGGTGGCAATGCTGGCTTTTGGCGTGCTGGACCTTCCATCTGCTCACGCACATTCCACAACGGACGTCAAGACCACCGCCAAATCGTACATCAGATCGCATCCCATGCATGCTGAATTGCCCCCTGATGAATTGCAAGCGCTTTTGTCTGCAGCGCTTGCTGACTCTGGATTGCTCACGTATGACAGTGTTGCTGACGCATTTTTGTGCAGGCGCTGCGGCGCCGTGCTCTTCACACGCAGCGACATCATGCAATGGGCAAGAGTGCCCCCTACACCATTGAATTTAAATTCAGTTCGCGCTGAGCCTGTGCTCGGCCCTGGGGCGCTGCTGCCAATTTTCAACAGTCCGGGCACGGCTGGTGAAAGCAAGCGCCCTGGAGCCACCGGCTACATGCTGTTTGATCTTCCCAAAGCGACAAAAGAAGCCCCAAATTTGACGCCTATTCTTTTTACAGCAACTTCCGACCCAAGCAAGCAGCTGTTTCGGGAGTACAACTCATTTGCAGCCAGCTGCAGCGGGTGCAGCAGCGCTGTGGGATACTTCTTGAGCAAGGAAGCGGTGCCGGGCAGTGGCAAACCTGCGGTGGATGGCGAGCTCGATGTGACAGCGTCTCCCTCCCCAAGCCCATCCCAGGCCCTGGCAGCCACCCCTGCCCCGGTCACCCCCAGGGCCCTGGAATGGGAAGACAGTCGCCTGGGAAAGCTGTTTGAGGGTGTGTGCCACATCCGGCACACAGGCGAATGGTGGTCCTATGAGGTGTGCCATGGCAGCGGTGTAGCGCAGCTGCACCTGGACAACACTGGAAAGGAGCTTATACGTTGGTCACTGGGCGCCTACAAGCCCAGCGTGGCCGCTGAGCGGGTGCGTGCTCCAGCCGCACTGTATGACATACACCGCTTCAGGGCGGGGCAGTTCTGCGACGAAACTGGCAAGGGTCGTAGCAGCAAGGTGCAGTACAAGTGCTGCTTTCGCTCGGGCAGTGCACAGGAGGCCACTTCGGGGGTGAAGGGGGGGTCTATCAAGGCACCGCAGAAGGACGTGCCTGTGGACGTTCACCAAGCATGGATCGCTAGTGTTGCTGAGACTGCAGTGTGTCAGTACAGCATCGACATGTGTGTGCCTGCGCTGTGCCAGGAGCTTCCAAAGCCCCCCACCAAAGCAGACGAGGCAGCTGCAGCCGCAGCCGCAACAAAGGACGCCCCAGTCTCCAGCAAGTCGCTGCAGTCTGACGTTGACGACACGAGCGATGCTGGTGGCGAAGCATCCGGCTCCCCCATGCGCTTTTTGGCGGTGATAACGGACGCAGTGATTGCAGACACTTCAGACTCCCTTGCTTGGCTACAGGACCACTCGCTGCAAATGGGCGCCAAGTGAGTGATGGCCCTTGTGTACATGGCAATAGGCCCATTTGATGTGTTGGTCAAGCTGTGATATTGCGTGGGGGTGTGGGAGTTGTAAGGATGTTAGGCAGGCAGCAGTGCAGCGGATAGCCCAGTGCAGCCGGCTGATGTCGCAAACCTGCAGCTAAGCTAGCCATCCCAATGTTGCCCATGATGACTTGCTCGCGGTTGCACTCCAGGTCGCGGTAAGGAGTGGCTGCATGCAAAGCGGGTGCAGGGGCCCTCCAGCTGCCTACCGACGGCGCTTTCGCTTGCTGGCAGGCCGGGAACCTACCTATTGCATTATTAAACCTTGTTTATTTGCATTACGCATATCCAGGCAAGTTTGTGACACGTTTGTCAACTTTGGTGAGCCCGAGGCGGACTTTTGTTTTCCTGACCACGAAATTCAATTCATCGAGAGTTCGCAATTGAACGACGACCTCAAGCCCAAAGCAGCACTAGCAGATATGTCAGAGGGAAAATCTGGACAGAAAGGTTTGTCGTTGCTAGTCGAGCCAAAGTTATCAATGAGCGGAGCACAGCACACTCACAAAACTTCTCTGCATTCAGAAGCTTCGCCTCAGCAAGCCTCTGCAATCGCTGCCGCTGCCTGTGGTGATGTTGCAAAATTGGCAAGTGCAATATCTAATGGAGTGGAGTTATCTTCTGCTGCGGATGAGGTATGTTCGCTCTTGCCGCTGAATTGAGCTTGCCAGCAGTGCCCCCGGTCAGTTACACCCACAAAGTGAGGGATTCGCAGTTTGGGCACTCGGCCATTTATCGGGCTGTCCAACGGCAGTCCAGCGGTTGCCTTGACCTCCTCCTGCAAGCTGGTTGTGATCCTGACTACACAAGCAGTTCTCGTGCGCCTCTCTTACAAGCTGTAGAGCTTCGCTCATTGCAAATGACCAAGCAGCTGCTGGCCCACGGAGCCAACCCAGACTGTGCTGACCCCATGGAAAGCACACCGGTGATGATAGCCGCAAAGAATGGTTGCACAGCAATTTTGAAGGCACTTTTAGATGCAGGGGCGGGTGTTTTCATCCGGGACAGGGCTCAGCTCAACGCCCTGGGGCATGCAATAGCTGGCAGCCAACTGCCAATAGTTCGGGAGTTGCTGAAACGGGGTGCCATGGCTCGTGGCAATGCTTCCCAGGCAGAGTACGCACTGGGACTTGCCGAAGCCACTGCTCGACAGAAGCGCGACGTTGCTTCAAATGAGCTACTCGTGTTCTTGGCCAACAGGGCTGCTGCAGCATCGATTGGGGCTGGGCAGGTGCATGAGCTGAGCCCAATTGACAGCAGTAGCTCAGCCCACGATGCTGAATCATCCAATGGTGCGGGCACTACCGGTAGCCCTGTGCATGCTATGTCTGCAGTGTCTTCAATGGCTGCAGCCTCCAGCACACAGGGTGTGCACAAATAGGATGTTTGCACCAGCGCACTGCCTTGCAAAATTCTCAACTGCAGTTTGCGGCAGCAACTGCCGTGCGAATCCTAATAATGATACGTGCATGCGAGGAATTCACTTCGATCTTTACCGGTGTAGAAACGTGATGAGAGAATCTATCAGCGAGATGTTGCATTGCGTAAGCTCTCATCGACCCTGCCGTGCACTAGTGCCTGGCACCTCCCTCTTGGCCGCCTCAAGTCAACGAAGTGGGCACCCAGTCTTTGTCGCCACCAGGCTCCAAAGATGCAACAGGCGTCGCAAGTCCCAAGTGCATGTATCTGTTTGTGATTGGGTGCGACTTGTTGCTGCCAGGCAAAGCGTCGACTTGCACGGCCAATTGGGACGCGGCCGGGCCAGCGCCCAGCTTGCGCACAGCTGCGATCTGGCGCTGGCGCATTGCCTCATAGGCCTCCTGGAACTCCTTGCGGCGGGCGGCTCGGGCCACAGCAGCCTCCTCGATGGTCATGGGTGGCGCAGGTGCGCTGCCGGCAGGTGTTGACTCCTTCGGGGCTTCTGCGTCAGCTGCGGGTGCAGCCGCCCCCTTCTCGGCACTGTCTGCGGCAGCAGAAGCTGCTGCTTCGGCCTTGGCCAGCTTCTCTGCCTCCAGTTTGGCAGCTTGTTCTTGGCGCAGGGCCACCAGCTCCTTGTCCTCCACGGCCGCCACCAAGCCAAAGGTGATGTCGGCCTTCTTCCCGAAGGTGGCATCATCAGCCAGCGCACTGCGAGAGGCAGACAGCAGGGACTCTGTGGCCTGCATCAGCACACTGATGCGCTCCTGCCGCTGCCCCAGGCCGTGCAGGATGATGTCGTGTGCGGTCCCCACGTTGTGCAAGTCGCGGCTCGTGCCCCCCGCTGCCTTCGCCATCGCGTCAATAGCCTCCCGAGAGAAACGCAGGGCGTCGCCTGCAGACGCCACAGCGGCATTCATGGCTGCCTTGATCGGGTAACGCACGACGCCCTCCACTTCTTGCTGGTACAGGCGCAGGGTAACGGGGCTCAACGCGAAGAGAGACTGCGACATCTGCTCATACAGCTCCCGGTACCGGTGGATGAAGCGCCCCTTGGGGGTGGTGTATGGTCCGAGGCCCATGTTCAGCGCACGGGCCTTGATGCTGGCCACCAGCAGTGTGAACAGGCTGCGGTGAAACACGGCGTGCGAACGGGCCTCATGCATAAACAGAGAAACAGACTCGCTGCGGGGCAGAGTTGCCAAGGACGGTAGCACCGGGGCGCCTGTGCCCTCCACTTCAGACAGCCCCTTGGCAGCCTTCTTGGAAGGGCCCTTGCCCCCCTTTTTGCCCCCCTTCTTCCCCTTGGGCTTCTTTGAGCCTCCTGCGCCGGCAGCGGCGGCGCCAGCTGTCTCAGTGGCTGCATTGGCTTCTACCTGGCGCTTTCTGAACATGCTCAGCTGGGTGCGGGCAAAGCGCTGGCGGTCGTCGATGGTGATGAGCTGCTTGCCGAAGTTCTCCATGTGTAGGCAGGCTGCCGGCAGCTCGCCTTGGTACAGCAGGCCGTCGTCGAAAGATGCCGCAATGTGGTCCTGTGCCAGGCGCAGGGTCCAGTAGGCTGCAATCCAGGAGACGCGCTGAATGTGCTGGTTCAGCAGGGATGGGATCAGCCCCCGTACCCAGTGCACAAATGACTGGCCCTCCTGCCTCTGGGCTTTCTTCAGCAGCGCCAGCACTTCGAAGGGCACTGGCACAGTGAGCAACTGGGTGCCTTCCTGCGCTGCGGACTTCTCCGTCACCGTCTCCATGGAGGTGGGGTTGCGTGTCACCGTCCCCGTGGCAGACTGGATGAAGTACTCACACATGACCTGGTCCAGCGACTCACACTCAGTCAAGGTGTACATCCAGTCCCGTAGCACAGCAGGGAATGTGCTGCGCCGGCGGTTGGGCGTGCACAAGTGCATGCGAATTGTGGTGAGGAACGCCTGGGGCAGAATGTGGCGCACTAGGGAAGTCGCCTCGGGCACAGTGGCATATTCCTGGGCGACCCCTGCGGCACTGAGCTCGGCAGCCACCAGCTCATCCATGTTGTGTGTCCCCATGATGCTGAGGCCGACAATGCAGTCCTCAGGCACAGAGGCGGGCGCCTGGGGAAAGCCCTCGGGGAGCACCCACTCCGCACTGTGCACGGCGGGCGCCTGCTGCAGCACCAGCAGGTGCAGCATGCTGCGCACGATGCAGTTCGCACCCCCCTTGACCAGCATGTCTAAATAATCCACCACGCCCCGCATGGTGACCGCTGGGCGGCCGTCCTCCTCCCGCAGTGCAGACCAGGCAGCCCACTTGGCGGGCTCCTGGGAAGCCCAAGGCAGGCCAGGGCCCGACTCGGAGGTGAAGCCAGCCTGTAGGCCCTCCTCAGCCAGCAGCGACACCAGCTTGGCCAGGGTCAACTGCTTGCCCCCCTTGCCCCCCTTTGCCAATGGCAGGGTCACCCCAACAGCAGACATGTCCAGTCGCTCAGGGGTGGCGGCAATGAAAAGACGGGCACTCATGATGTACCCTAGATGTGCCACGTGCGTCTGCAGGGTGTTGAATGCATCCGCATATTTGGGAAAGGGCGTGAAACGAGTGGGTGCAGAGCCCAGGAGGGGAGCCAAGAACAAAGGATCCACGCCAGGGACACTAGCAGGAACACCCTGTGGCGCATCCTTGGTGGCAGCGTCACCGGCCTGCACGAGTGCCGACGTGTCTGCGATGCGCTGCAGCTCAGCTGCGGCGTGGGCCAGCACAGGCAGGCCTCGCCCCATGCTGTCATAGAACGCGTCCAGACCATGGTGCATGTGGATGTAAGCCAGCAGAACGAAGCGAGCGTAGCGCACGCGGCTCAGCAGTGCCTTGATGGCGGGAGCGCCTTCGGGCAGCGCTGTCCACTGCGGAGCGGTAGCTGTTGCATGGTCTGCGCTGCCTGCCAGGCGCGCACGCTCCATGGCTGCGGCTTCTGTTGCAGGCATGCCCACGTACTCCTTCAGCTGATTCAGGCCAGCCGGCACAGCGCCCGACTCAAGCACCTGCAGCATGTCCACTGGCGGAGGCTGCACAGCCGCACCCGGAGCTGAGCCTGTGACGGAAAGGTTAAGGGCCCCTGATTCAGATGCAGGGGGGCTCCACCCAACCTGCAGCGCCAGCACAGTCAGGGACCGGATGCTCTCCTCCGATTTCTTCTGCAGCTCAGCTGCGGCCAAGGGAGCCAACATCTGGTGCAGCACCTGCACATACCCGTGCCACGAGGTGCATTGCAATGTCTTACCGTTTGGCAGCGTGATGGCAGGGGGTGCCGCTGACTCCAGTGTCAGTGGCAGGCCGGCCGCCGACTCAGGCAGCAAGCCAGTGCCCTTGGAGAGCGTGTCAGCTGCCTGCTCTGCAGAAAACCCGCCAGGAAGTGTGCCAGGCGTCTCTGTTGGTGCAGTTGTGGGTGGCACATTCACAGCAGCGGCGGTAGTGGTGTCTTCGGGGAGGCCGGCCGCCTTGGCAGCGGCCAGCAGTGCAGCCTCTGCATCCATCAGTAGGGCCACAGTCTCGTCAAATGTGAGGGTGTTCACAAGGTCCATGCCGCCACGGGCGCCTTGGTGGTCCTCATCCTCCTGAATGTCCCCCTCCAGCACGATACGACGTGCCAGGTCAGTCGTCTTGCTGGCCGCGGTGGCCAGGGCGAGTAGGGCCAAGCGACGAAGCGCCTCGGGAGAGCCAGCTGCAACAGGGGAGGATGCGCTGGGCACAGCGGGCACTGAATGCAGCACTAGGCTGTGCATTGCACGGCAGTGAGGTGGAACTGCAGCTGGGTCAGCCACGGCTGGCTGCGCACGAGTGGGTGCGTCATCCTCGCTGCTAACTTGATACAAGGGGAGACCCAGCGATGCTCGGAGTGATTGCAAAGCAGGTGGGTGCGTGAACTTGCATGCAAGTACCGTCTGAAGCACAGTGTTACCATCCATCCAAGATGCCTGCGCAGGAGTTTGGTGGCATTGCGTAATCTTGCGGAATATGGGTGCTCCGTCAGCCCGCCATGTATCTGCCGCACACCCCGCGCTTAGCTTACCTGGAGACGTAAAAGCGTATCAGAAATATTGATTAACTCTTGAGTGGACAAGTCCAGTGACAATTTTCCACTTGCAAGCTCCTCTGCAGCTGTAATCTTCGATGCTTCTGATCCGATGCCCGAGTCCATTTTGGCGTCACCCAGCTCCAAAGCATTCATGCAGTCACGCAGAGTGAACCCATTGTCCATGATGAAACCTGAACTACCCAGTTCTGCCGTGGCAGCCTGAAATACGGATGTGACATCCTTCCACTGTGAGCCCTGGGCAGCCATGTGTGTCAGGTATGCGGAAACTGGTGACAACGTGATACGCCTCCCGCGAGAGCGAGCTACAATCTGACAATCAGCCAGATGCCCACACGCACAATGCCCAAGAACAGGAAGATAATTAATTTGGCTTGGGGAATGTCGATCGCACGCGATCTG
>Ga0307982_1002978_pt1 | contig 13578 bp, 15 predicted proteins | sample OrgLakmetagen989_FD_201847 | JGI IMG/M metagenome (GOLD analysis project Ga0307982, IMG submission 201847) | Saline water microbial communities from Organic Lake, Antarctica - #989 | ecosystem: Environmental > Aquatic > Non-marine Saline and Alkaline > Saline | place: Antarctica: Organic Lake...
GCTCTTACCGCAGTGCTCTCGGGAGACGCCACAAGCTTATCGAAGGCTTACAGTGGAGGTCTGCCGCACGGTGTCATTGCTCTCGGGCACGTGATTTCTTGAGGTGGCGAGAAAAGTGTCCTTCACTGCATCTTGTTCCCAGACCTCGACAGAATGTTTTCACTGTAAGGCTACACATATTTAACAAAATGCTAAACAAACACGCTGTTTGGCCTTGCAGTCGATGTTGAACCAGCTAACCGGCTTTACGCACAGGCCAATTTGACGTTGCCAACCCGATTTCCGCACAAGATGACTCATGAGCACGGGCGGCTGTCCTCTGGTTGTGACAGAGGCCAAGGAAGCTCCAGGGTTGAACTTGTCATATGTTTGGGGGCGCGTTGGTTGTGTACCAGGCAGCGAGAAACGGGGTGGGCCTGGGGGGTGTGCAGTAGGCCGGATTTCGCATTCGGCCTACTGCACACCCCTCTGAGCTTGTCTAGTTGGGCATGCAGCCCGGCCGCCAGGCTGCCGCACCGCTCCGGTGCCAGTTTGATGTTGACTGTCTCGCATACGATGTGCCCAGGTATTCAGCACTGGGGGGTGTCGGTCAGGACCCAGACAGTTGTTCCTGCGAAGGCTATGGCCGCGATGCGGTCGTCTCCGTCGTCGAGGCCTGCCCAGGGTGCAGAGCGCCCCTCCGGAGGGGTGGGCACCGTGTGGCCCCAGTCCAGCAGGGGCAGCACGTATACGTACGTCTTGCATAGCAGGCTTGCTTGCCTTGGGGAGAGGTTGCGTCTTTGGGCGACTGCCCTGATTTGTTGGGCTTTCGCCGAGGGTTACCTGCGTTTCTTGCTGCCAGATTAGGGCCCGTTCTGCGAGAGGGCGTATCCCAGCTACGTCATACCTGTGGCTCGCTCTCGGAATAGACGGCCGACACCTGGATGCAGCTCCTGCTGCGGCTCGGTCCACAGGGCGTCTTTCTGGCTCCTACTGCGGCCGTGTGGCACTTGCTGGGATGGAGCTCCAGCGTGAACCTGTATTCTAGCGACATCAACTCGACTGAGCTTGAGGCACGTTTGCCTGACTGAGCTCGAGCAAGCCGTTGGTTCAACCCTCCTTTTTCGGGGATTTCGGGCTGTTGCTGCTCGACGAGGGGCCTACCTGTTGTTCTAACTAAACTGTTTCGCCTTGGCGGTTTACTGGCAGCAAACGGGCCCCAGGCCAGGGCAGAGGGTTCGGGTGCCCCCCCCAGTCCCTCCGTGAGTCATTCAAGAATCACCGTCCCCTGCCGGGTCCGCCCCCCTTCCCCTCTCTTGTATCTCGGATTTGCCGGGGAAGGGGGCTACGGATTGTTCAGCAGAGTGCCGGCCGGCTGCAGGCTGCGGAGGGTCCCACTTCCCCTCCCACCGTCGCGTGATGGCAATGCACCCTGTGTTGCTAGACCCGCTGTGCGAAGCATGCAGGCACTGAGGGCATGAGATACGCTGCCCCATCCAGTGGGGGTGGGGTTGAGGCTCAGCGGTGACGGCTCCCCGCTCGTGCGGCCCTGTCACAGTTTGCAGGTGAATCGTAAGCTCATTCAGCAGCGAGTGGGCGCACGCCATAGGCTCGTGCACCTCCGTGCGCAGCCGTAAGCCTCCGTGACAAATATCCCGCCCCAGCCTAAGAGACCCTCGGCAGAAATGGTACAAAACTGTAGCTGCACCCCTGTGCAACTGCTCACCCCTGGCAAGCACATCCGCTGAACTCGCGGGCCGAGAGAATGACACCGTGCAGCAGACCTCCACTGTAAGCCTTCGATAAGCTTGTGGCGTCTCCCGAGAGCACTGCGGTAAGAGCTACATGATCGAGCTGGACAAGTTCAGCATGCCGAGGCATGTGTCCGCCAGGCTCCATGAGGCACGCTGTCAAAAAGTTTGACTCCGGGGAGCAGCTGCAGGCTCATATGCATGTGCCTCAGTGCGCAGCCGTAAGCTTCTATGCCAAGGACGCCCGGCTGCCACTACGGTTGGTTCCAAATTGTCCTATGTGATTGGTTTTGTGGTCAACCTTTCACAAGTAGTTATCTCCTGCAAATCCCAGGCCTAGTTCAGCCCCTAGGATTTTTGGCCTTCGGCCAGACAGGGGCCCATTACTAGTAGATCTAATTACCAAAAAAAATCTTATCGCGCTGCGCGCGGCTGCTACTAGTCTCACTCTGTGAGCACTCTGCCATAAAACAGACAAATAAAAGCACCCGCACTCGTGCGCACAGGTACTGGTGCGCTGGTGCCCCTGCGGCCATGTGCTCCCGAGACGCCCTACAGCTACACCACAACTACCCTACCACACTCATTGGAATTCAATCGGTGACAGCGATTATGTGCCTGCGGCTTTCTGCTCACAGCACTGCTGTCGGTCAAGGCGATGAAAGCTCTCTGCCCTTCCAGCATCCACACAGCCCGAGGGGAAGGCCGTGCTGACGAACTCGAGCAGTGTGCAAGACACAAAGGCAAGCCTTAACAGTCTGCAAGTGTGCTTGTGGGTGGGATATCTGCGCCGCAGCCGTCGAAAAATTGTGGCCGCCCCCCCCCTCTTGCAATCTACTTTGTATCAGGAGACCGACAGTACACATACGTTGAACTCGTTTCCCAGCCAGTGCAACAAATGTCAGGCATGACAGGCTCTGCTGGTAGCAACATGCGACCCAGCCTGAACTGAGCTCAAGAAGAAGCAAGCAATGGACATCTGTGTGCAACGCGTAAGACACCCAGGACCTGGGCAACTCAACAAGTACCTGTCACTAGCTAGATCCACACGCTTGGGAGGCGTGCGACAGCATACAGAACTACCTACAGGAATGCCCTGAACTGCTGGCCGACTTGCTGGTCCCTCAAAGCACACAAGCCGGGCAGCCAGATGGGTGCTCACTACATCAATTTCAGTTCAGTGTGGCACGAGCACTAATAAATGCTTTCCTGTACCCACGGCCAACGTGCTCGCCCAAGTGACGTGTCCCGCATGTTTCGAATAGTCCTCACCAACAAGCACGATTTGCTGGACTTGACACAAACGCGCAAGATATACTAAGAATGCTGATAGAAAATCAGATGCAGGTCTTGTTCCGTGCCCATGGCACTCGCAACGGCGAGCGCAGAGCTGAGAAGCAGCGAGAGTTTGTGGCGGTGGCAATCGAGACAGTCAACACGATCCCATCGAGCGCAGACACACACATGACACAAAAAACAAACCCCCTAAGCTACTGCTTTTGCTTAGTGACAATCCAAGCGTTCTTGCTTCTACTGGCGCGCTGGTATGGAGCACCAACGGCACGGAAGAACGACCTCTCAACCGAAACACTTTCTCGTTGGTCGCCGAGATACAGTCGAGCTGTACCTGGACACAAATTTCCACCTGACCAATCCGCAGTACGGCTTTTTTGAGGCGCAGGGCTGACTGGTGAGGTAACGGCAGATCGACGACAAAGCAACACAGAGCCAAGGCCCAAGCGTAAAAATGACAACAGCATAACAGAAAACAGTGAATGCACAAGGCAGACATTGATTGAAGCTGATAGGTGTTTGCGCGGCAGTGCTGGCGCTGTGCAGTGCCATAAGGGGTGTAAGGGGGCAACACCGTACGGCACAGATATGCACGTGCAGCAGCATGTAGAGGGTAGCAGCTACCCTGAAAATTGCCTATTTGATCTACCCACCACCCTCAGAGCCGATCTCAGACCCTATTTGATCTAACCACGGGTGAACTAGGCCTGTTGCTACGCTGACTTTCCTCTGGGGGGGGTATCTGGCTGTGTGTGTGCCCAGCCAGCGGCATGTCCGTGGTGAAGGCTTCAAGCACACTTTGTCAGTATACAGAAGGTTTTTTTGTACTCCTGCACAGATTGTACCTCCGTCTCGTTGAACACCTCCCTCAGCAAGTCCATCATCTTTGGCCAATTAGTTGTGGAGTAGCCCGGTCGCAGCGCGTGGCTATCAATGCTGCGCTCCACTGAGACTGGCATGTCTGTGCTGCTTGGCCATGAAATCCTGTCAATTCGCACACCCGCCATATCCACTGGCTTGTACGCCCTGATTGGAATGTGCCGCTCTCGCACCCTTGATGCAATGCAGCCTCCAAGTACCTGGTCCATATACCACAGCTTCGTGTCGACGCCAACAGCCGAGTTGGCCTCGTAGTTGAAGCCATCAGTCAGCAACTTGGCCACGAGCTCAGAGACGTCACTGCTGTCTGCTGTGCGAGTGATGTTGGTCGCGAGCACTTCAAACCCTCCGACAAGATGAGCGTCCTTCTTCAGCTTTCGGATTTGTTCCAATGACATTTCCCGCCACAAGCGCATGCTCATGCCCATTGAGTGCATAGCAATCATTGGGCACGACTCCCCGTAGAAAGGAGTCATCTTGCGGCCGAGGTCATTGAACAGGGAAACTTGCTCGGTGTCATACCTGCTCAACACAAAATACTCAGACTTGAGCAGGAGGATGTCCACGTCGGATGTGAACATAAATGGGCCGTCCTCTGTGCTTTCACCAGGCTTCTGCGCCAGTAGAAACGGCGCAAAAAGACGAACCACTTGAGAAATTGGTCTGGCAAAGTTGTCAGCATCGGGTGCCAGCGGCATCCGCACAGAGTTCAGGTTTGATGCAGCGGAAAATGAGGAGGAAATGTGATCTCCCAATGGCGAGTCCCAGCCGGGTCCAACCAGCACAGCCAGCACATCGATTTCGAGCCGAGAGTAGAACATGGCAACTATCGGCAAGTAAAATGCATACATCGGCTCATTCAGGTTCAAGCTGGTCGCTATCATACTGATCGGCCGAGGCTCGTCATTGCTCAAAGGCCAATGCTTAGAGTGCGATGCGCTTGGAACTTTCAGTGGCAACCAAACAGAATGCTGAATTCCAAACCACAGTGTAGTGGCAATACCTGCTGCTATGACAGCTAAAATACAACGGGGCAGCCGAACGCTTTTCATGTCTGCTTGACAAAAACTGTGCTAACAGGAAGTCAAGTAGCCAAGCCAAGCAATCTGAATGTCCCCTAAGCAACAAGCTTGTGGCCGCCATGTATGCAGCATTTACCATGCGTGTGTCTGTTATGTGTCTGACAGTTGTGCATTTTAGCGTCTCCTTGCAAGCAAGGTCCGCAGCCCATGGACCCCACACAGACAGGAGGGTATGCATGACGGTGAAACTACCGCAGTGAGCGTTGCCGCCGCACTCAAAGCGTCAAAAGTGGTGAACTGTTCCTTTCGGATGCTGCGGTCGGCAGCATTTGGGGGCAATGAAGCCGCCACCAGGCTATCACGGGTAGGTGGCTGTCAAGTCTACCAGGTAGGCAGGGCTGTTTTCTGATCCCGCATGCCCAGTCAATCGGGCGTTCATGTGGGGCAGTGAAAGTTGTTGAGGACATGCATGAACCATGCTTGGATTTGTCCGATAGCCGTCCAGGACATGGATAGCAGTACCTGAGCCAGGCGTTTGCGCTTACCGTCGGAAATTAACGGCGCTGCCCCGCGGAGCAAATTCTCGGTGCCACGCTAGTTGCCCATTGCTGACGCACGGTACAGGCGCGGAAGGCAAACGTCTGTGGTCTCCAGAGTGTGACCATTTAGCGCGCCACACAGGGCTTGCAGGGTGATTTGTCAGTGCTCAGCGGCGGTTGCCTGGTAGCGCAGGAAGGCATTGTGCTCCAGACTATCGCGTGCCATTCGGCAACTTGGATGTCCGCATAGTGGAGAAGGAAACACAATATCTGTTCACAGAGCGTCTCCTGGAAGGTGCGTATTGGCGTTGCAGCGGAGCTTGAGGTGGTCCAGAGTTGAGCGTACCCCTTGTCCCTCATGTAGCTCGTTGTGGGCGAGGCATTTCGAGGCGGGGGATGATTATCGAGTTGGTGAATGTGTTGGAGCAAGCCTGCTGCCAGCTGGCCCCGACGTTCACGCGCGGGCTTCATGTTCACAGCTTCACAGAGGATGTTACCCGGGATTCTGCGCTGGGTGCTGCTCGTGAAGGCACAAAACCCGCTGCCAGGGCGCGTCGTGAGACGCCCCTACAAGACGACAGGTGCTCAAATACAAAACAAGGTTAACAGTGTGCTCCGGGGCCATCTGTGTCAACCTCTTCAAAGTCCCATGAAGAGTTGACTTCAAAGTCCCATGAGGGCTTTGCTGACGCGGGCTTGGGTTGCTGGCCGGTAGGCGCCCGCTGTGCTGCCGAGGGGCAGGTCCGCATGTGCTAAGAAGAAGGCACAAGTGCTCACCATTTCCCCACTCATGACGGTCGAGCGCATGTCAAGTGGCCCCCTACCTTCGGTTTGGTTGAGGGTGGTCAGGGGGCCGTCCAGCCTCTCGGCCACACTGGCTGCTTTCCCCCGGGGCCGTTGTGGCTAGTGACTACGCCAGCCCAAGGCAACACAACCCAAGAAAAAGAAACGCGCGCGCAAGTGTGTGGACCTGATTCCTGGCTGTGAATGGCTCTGCACGCTACGCCAAGACCCCGCGGGGGGACACCTGTGCCGTGAGCAAGTCCCCCCCGTGGCTTCCCTGCCATGGCGCGTCGCGAGATGCCCCTACAAGACGATAGGTGCTCAAATACATAACAAGGTTAATAACAAGGTGGCACTCGTGAGCTCACTTCTTGCCTCGAGGGGTTGAACGAGCGGGACCGAGGCGACGCTGTGAACGTCGGACTCCGGCGAGCAGGCTCATGCGCCTCAGTGTGCAGCCGCAATCCTCCATGCCAAGGATACCCAGCCGCCGATTCGGTTGGTTTCAAATTGTTTTATGTGATTGGTTTTGTGGTAAACCTTTCACGAGTAGTCATATCCTGCATACCCCCCTCTGAGTGGGGTCAAGGGATTGCGTACCCCAAGCTTTGTTTGGGTTGATGTCGCTAAAGAATACATTACACACACACATCTACACACCAAATATTGACGGCAAATCCAATGGTTGCAATGACAGCTATGTTTGAGCCATTTGCTGCTCACCCGTGTCCCAAGCCTGCTGTTTCCTGAGATGTTCGCAGTAAGAGGAAATTGCTGTAGATGTGCGGTGTCTTCAGCCTGCGAGAGAGCTAGTCGGAGCTTGTGGAAGGTATGCTCACGTCAACAGGTCTGGAACAAATTACAATATAAGCATTGTTGCCCCAGAGATGGTTCCAGCAGATTCTGCCTTTTGCTTTGCTTCATCATCGGGTTTGTGATGGCCTCTTGCAGCATGCATCACTTGACTTTGTTTGGTAAGCTGTGCACGAACAGTCGAAAGAGCCACTGCACAAACCAAAATAAAATATCTCTTGTTTACAGGCCCTCTCGTGCGTTATAATGCCGGCTTTGAAAACACTGCGAGCAACGGCTGCGTGGTGATTGCCGCGTCAGAAAACCACGTGAACGAGACAACATGTGCATTTCGCACACTCATGTGGCCTTCTGTGAAGAAAATCATTTTTGTTGCATTCAACGTCTCGCAAGATTCGCGAGCTTCCTCGCTGGCTGAAATCTACTTCGCTGGGTTGACCAGCAATGTGCCCTGGCCGGAGGTGTACTTTCACGACCCAGTAGACTACCTCCCAGCTTTTTCGTACACATTTGAGCGAAAGCAGGCGGGATTTAAACCGATGGTACTGCGTCATTTGCATGCCACAGGGCAATTTGATGCATGCCGCAGTGTCTGGTACCTTGACGCTTCAATTCGTTTCCACGGCGACCCCTTCCAAGCGGAGCCCCACCCGAAGCATGGGCTGAGCGTGGTTGCAATTCCGTACTTGAGCGCAGAGTTCACCCATCCAGGAATGTATCCATTCTTTGGTTTGAAACGTTCCGAAGATCGGGTGTACCAGTTTCAAAGCGGTAGCCTTCTGTTTGACCCTCGCAGCCCAACCTGGCAAGCCATACTGGACAAGTGGCTGCAGTGCTGCGTCAACATGCAGTGCATCATGCCGCCTGGATCCACTCGATCGTACACTAACGCTGTGCCTGAGGATGACCCAACGGGTGTGATTCTGCGAGCACACCGTGACGACCAGAGTGCCCTCAACCTCGCCGTGCTGAGCATAATTGGGCCGGAGGGTCACAAACAGATCAAGCTGGGGTACAACGAAGCATCCAAAGGGACAGCTGCGCTAGTGTTAAGCGGGAAAAGGCAACCCGCGTGGATACAGGCGCGGCAGGGGCACGCATGCAACAAAACTGAGCACGCGCTTGATTTGGGCGAGTTTTTGGCTAAAGTGCAGGCTCATTCGCCTATAACCTATCATTCGCGTGTTTAAATATCGAGGGTGAGGTGTTGACCCAACGCTCTGACTGGCCTCATCAGCTGCATGAAGCCCGGACGGGTCACATCTGCCATGTTTCGTTTGCAACTGCGTTTGGGCATGCACTTATGCTCTACAATTTGGCTGTTACTTCCTCAAGCTCTACAATTCAATTTGCTGAGGCAGGCGGTGAGTACGGTCGCGGCAAACCCTGCCTGAGCTGCCCACAGGTGCGTCTTGTCCACCTGGTTAGTTGCCCAGGTGAGCGCCCGACTGGCAGCATTATGTGCAGGTTGTGAACAGTATATGCAAACACCAACCAACTCTGTTCAAGTAAATCAGTATCTGTGTGGATCCGAGTGGCGCGTTTTCGTTTACTCGCCGCCCCCCACCGTGTGCCCACCCCCCCGCCATCGCCGCGGGGGCCCAGATGCACCCGGCAAAGCCTGGTCGACTCAACCAAGTCCTGCGGAACTTCCTCTGGCCCTCCACAGAGATGAACGAAACTAAAAAAATATCACAGTCACGATTAGTTAGTGTCCACTCCCCGCGACAGCGCTCGCCTTCAGCTGCCTGGAGACGCAGTGGGACTGGGCCCACCTGGGCAGAGTCTGAACAACACGTGGTCCACAGCTCCTCGTACACGGCTGATTAGCGGCAACTGGCTTAAAAAACACCAAGCCATACAGCTGGCGCGTGCTGCCAGTCATGGTAGCCTGCTCTGGGTACGCTATAGTGGGCACAGTATCCCTGATGGCTGACATTGATACCGATCGGTTTATGGGGCATGTACTACAAGCGCTTTACCTTACTAGGTACCCACCAGCCCCGCACCCACCACACAGCCATGGTAGCCCTGGGCATCTCCCCAACAGTCAGCCTGCATGTTAAAGCCCGCTGCACCATGGTTTGGGGGGTCCTGCAAGGCAAGCTAGACACACAAGTCAGCCCAGAGGCAAACACTGCTGTGTCGTGGCTGGCAGAGCTTCCTCGGTGGCCTGCGTCCCAGACGAAAGTCGGTAGGGGGGGCATGATCGCTGAGCAGAGCAGCATCCCAAGCAGCAGCCGAGCAGTAATTACGTTGCCAGCATTGCACGAGAAATTGACATGCTTGCGCATGTGATTCAACTCGATGGATTGTGGAGTGAGGATCGAGGTGAACATTCGACAGTCGAGTGGTCGCCATTTTGGTACCTTGTTTTACGCATTGGAATTCGTCACAGATGTTGCTGATGTAAGTTTGAAACCCATATTCATTGAGGTAGGAACTGTCTAGTTAGTGCTTTATCTTCTACGCTGAACATTCAATCGACGAGCCACCGTTACGCGGCAATGCAAATTCCGCACGACCAGACACGTCATGGTTTGTTGGTCAATCGGCGACAACAGGCCCAGGCGCAAAGTTGTTGAAAGTGGATCTGCAAAAGGTTTGATCAAATTCGTCAACTGCTCAGTTGGTAGCGGATTGCCAACGCTGCAGAATCTCCGAACGAAGTGAAGAGCTGTTTGGGAACTTCCAATCCTGCCCCGGCGTTGTTAGTCGGGTTCAGTCAAGGATCCAATAATCCTCACTGCAAGTTTGCACAACTTCCAACAGCATTATTGTCTGGACTCAACATTGCTGTGGTACAGCCGCGCTCGAATCGACTCTTCCCGGACGCAGAGTGCAGCCGCCTTAAGCTGCAACAAGATGCTCGGACAATCGGGCAAGTTGGGCGTGAATGCAGCGGTATGTGGGGGCAACTTGGCTGTGGCACTGCAAGGTGTCGCAGCTAAGCAGCAGCTGCTGGTGGACCTGGAAGGTGTCTCTGCCGATGGCAAGCTGCAGCGGGACAGCGTGCCCTCGGTCACAGGGGGATCGGGGCGGGTGCAGCAGACTGCTGCAAGGCGCTCACAGCCGCTGCCGTAGCCAGCAAACCCATGGCAGACACCTTGAAATCCTGCGCACAGAACGCAGTCCTGTGTCAGGGCACCTGTTGGCCACCACTCCCGCCGAGGCGCTGCAGTCTGTGTCAGCTGCCAGCAGCCGCATGCTGCAGCAGGGGGTGCCGGGAGACGTGGCAGTGGCGGTCATCCTGGCCTGCCAAGCCACACGTACACCCACTCAGAATCCCTGCGGTCTGTGCACAGGCTGCTGTCTGCCACGTGCCACCAATTTGCACCGACAGTTGCCCATACACACCCATTTGTGCAGCGATAAACTACTTGGCATACCCGTGCCCATCAATGTCTGCATGCCCAGGTGATGAACAAGAAGAGCAGCTTTATGCGGTGCAGCAGGCAGAGCACCCGGTTTGGTAGCGTCCAGGGCCGTACGCGATAGAAATGGCAATTGTTTCTTTGGTTGCACTCCAGGGACGGCAGCACACCTGTTTGTATTCATACAAGTTCATAGTCAAATGTGTCAAGGGCAGTCCAAGCCAGGACAGGGGCGTACGCTCATGGCGTAGACACCCAGCCTGGGGGCTCGGCGTATCTGGCAGGAGCAATCTGTAGCCATAAGAAGAAGGCAGGTGGGGGAAGGGGGTGTCGTGTATACGCCAGCTTTTCCTCGATGTTATATAGGGGCTCTTACGTGCTGGCAGGCCCGCAGGTGGTTGACGGACTGGGAAGTGCACTATGGTGTTGTCGAAAGGCATGGCGTCACCCGGCATGAAGGTGTTTGAGAAATTAGAAATTAGTTTCATCGGAATTTCAGGACTGCTCGCCTCATTCCATCTACCCATGCCCTGCGCCCCCCACATGTTGCGCTGCAGCCCTGCCTCAGCCCCCCACGTGTTACGTATACGCTGCAGCTCCAGCGCGAGCCGCGTGAAGGTGCTGATGAGGGAGCCCAGCAGTGCCACAGCTTGCTGCATCACGGCCTTAACCAGCCACCCAGAGGCGACCTTGCCAGTGCTGAACAGGTGCAGCAGGTGCAGCGCGTGGCAGGCGTGTGCAAGGGGATAGGCTCCCACTGACCCCTGCGCTGCGCTGCCGCTGTGCAGCTGCAGGCCAGCCAATGCTCGCTGCCACCCCCCGTTACGCAGGAGCCCGTAGGGGCCCAGCGTCGAGAGGCCCCGACACAACTGGAAGAGTGCCAAGAGCTCTGTGCTCGAGGCATCGTCATGAGGCAGTACTTTCCATTGGGAGTGCCTCGTGACCCACTCCTTCTTATCGCCATGTATTAGTTTAGCAAATACCCAGCCCGTAGGGGCGCCCGACGATTTATTGTGTGATTTGCCTGCCGCATGCGGCCTGGTTGTGGCATGGGTGAAATAGAAATAGAAATGGGAAATTAACAAGTCAAGCTTTTACATAAAGCATTCAACAAAACCGGACACCACCAGTGTGTCGGTCGCGCGCCCACCTCTGCACACTCTTGACACAACCTGGCGGCCTGCGACGTTGCAGTACTAGCAGGCACACTTAGGAGAGTGCTCCGTTGATATAAGCCCGGGCCTGTCCCTCCACTTCCACCCTGCAGGGCTCGCACAGCTCGTTGAAGACGAGGACGCTAGTGTTGGTGCACTGGTCGCACCTTAAGCTTACTATCAGTCCCACCTCCACCAGAATCTCGCACTCCAGCTGCAGCCTCTGTGCGTTATAGGCGGCCTGTCTGCTGCCATTACTGCCAACTGCCCCCTCTACCCAAGCGCACCTCGCAGCGCTGCTGTGTGCCGGCGCCTCCCCTCTCCCAGCACAGCTGCCCCAGGCAGCGAGCTGGCCCAGCCCATTGACAACCAGCAGTGATGGAGACCCCCTCGCCGCTGATGACGCGCTTCCACTGTAGCTACCAATTCCGCTGCCAGCCGCCTCGCTGCTGCGATGCACACCTGCGTGCACCTGTGCTGGTCCACCCAAGCTGCCCAGGGCAAAGGGCTCCCCCAGGAGACCCTCCTCGTCGGCACCATTGCCTCGCTGTGCTGCGTGCGCTAAAGCTTGTCGTACACGACCATCTTGGCACCCTGGCCCCTGCTGGCCCCTGTTTGGCCTTATTGCACAGAATTGCGACACCATATTCCAAACGTCTGACTGGGACTGCTGCCGTCTCTTCACTGGGCAAGCAGCCTCGGACACTTCCGCACCATCCGGCGCCGCAAAGGGCCGAACATGGGCACCTGCAGCCAACTTGTCCTTCACTGCAGCATCTTGGGCTGTCCACGCTGCGCGGATCACCGACACACAGCACTGTTGCCACAAGTTGTGCAGACCAGCGTCCACTTGCATCTACATGTATGCCCGGCGCATATATACGTGGCGGCACCTGCCGAAGGTCTCCATTGCCTAGAAGTACTTTGTGAGCGCCACCTCCTGCTGGACATGATTGCATCCACCTCACCAGCTCTCCTAGGTTGAGGATCTCGTCTTCTCCCGCGTTTCCTTCCATCACCCTGCCTTCCATTGCGTCGTGGAAGTTGGCGTATGCCTCCGTGATGCTGCATAAATAAATAAATTACAAGATCAAGCTTTTTGCAAAGCCCTCATCATAACTGTATGCAGGCTGCTGCCCCCAGGTACCAGGGGCCGCCGCCTGCACTTGCACGTTGCAGCCGCAACGCGCTGAGTCATCAGAGAGCGGAGACGAATCATAGTCAGACAGCTCCTCTGAGTATCCCGTCCCATGCTCGACCTCTGCCACCTCTTGGCTGAGGTTGTCCTCCTCATCCTCCACATCCTCATCAAAGTGATGCACCTCTGCCCCCATCACTGAGTCCTCCTCGGAAGAGTCAGCCTGGAAAGGCCGCCACCTCTTCGTCAGAGAAACCCATCAGGTCCATAATACCCTCTCTGTCTATCCCCTCGTGAGCTACTACAGTGCCTTCTACCCGCCGCTGGCAGGCGCTGGCGCTGGTGGGGCTTGCCTCGTGCAGTGCCACTGCCTGCTGACCCAGTCCCCCCACCACAGGAGGCTCAGCTGCCAGCCCTGCTGCCAAAAGAGCACCCTGTCCTCCCTGCCCTCCTTGCTGGGCTTGAGCGCCCTCTGCAGCGCCCTTATCAGCAGAGACCCAAAGTCTTAGCGTTAGAGGCCCGTAAACCAGCAGCCGCGCAAGCCCGGAGGGGCGAGGAGACTCCGAAGCGAAGTGCGTGTCAGCACTTTCCCTTGAGGTCCTCTTTTAGTCACTCAAGTTTGTTATGAGTTTAGCAATTGCCCTGCCCACCCACCCCTTCTTGGGGTTGCCGACGGTGACGGGGCACCCAAAGAATCAATTGCCATTGCTGTCACGTACGGCCCTTGTCGATGCCAAAATGCTCTCATGCGCGATGAAGCGTGCTTTTGCCATCCGCCTTGTGCACATAAGAGGAAATTGTGTATCGCACAGGCCTGAGCAAAATACGGACTATAAAACTGGATGGTATGTGC
>Ga0307982_1002979_pt1 | contig 13578 bp, 15 predicted proteins | sample OrgLakmetagen989_FD_201847 | JGI IMG/M metagenome (GOLD analysis project Ga0307982, IMG submission 201847) | Saline water microbial communities from Organic Lake, Antarctica - #989 | ecosystem: Environmental > Aquatic > Non-marine Saline and Alkaline > Saline | place: Antarctica: Organic Lake...
CAAGCGCACCACACACGAAACTTGAGGACACGACGACGACGACCCCCCGCCACCAAAAAGAACACCGATTCCCCCGTATTTGCCGTATATTTGAGGACGATACCGTATATATACCGCACGTGATTCCCACGTAAATACCGCGTAAATACCGCGTGAAGTGAATTTTTAAGACCTCGCGCGTGATTCCCGCGGGTACGTGAATCGCAACCTTGAGTGTATGGAGGGCAGGAAGCATAGTACTTCCACCCCCCTCTAAATGTAGAAACTGATCTTCCCTGTAAGGGGAAGTTACAGCGGTTGAAGTCACAGCGAAAAGGTTATGTGCACGGAACGGGAAGCTCACAGCAGTGGTGACTTCAACCTCTGTAACTTCCCCTTACAGGGGAGATCAGTTTCTACACTAATGTGTAAACTGTCCATGAGATAATTTTGAAACCGGCCTTAAGTCGTCTCTGCGTCATCGTCCAAGTGTGCTATTGCCACTTTGAGTGCAAGTGGTGAGGCACAAACCCCGCGAAGGAAGGAAGTGGGAACTCAAGAACCGGAGATTCCCACGATCGCTACATTAGAGCAAGCTATCTGAGTCAGACGCTTGGAATTGAATCAAATCCAAAAAACCTTTACAACGTTTTCAAAGACTGCATTGACTACGATTTGCGTAATTGCTATACAGTATATACAATGCCTGAGAAAAACATTGAGACGATGCCCTGTTGGGGCAAAAAAAATAGCCCAAAAAAATGCCTCGTGGACCTGGGACGTGTCACACGAACGAACGAGCACTCAGTCCCACCGACTTGTTCGGAGGGAAGGCGCCAGTTGAAGCCTTAATTGGCCTTCTGGAGCGAATTTGCTACAGTAGCACTGTAGACCTGCTGCTTGCTCTGTTAGTCTATTCGTCGCACCAGCAGCGCAAGAAGAGATCAGCTATCAGCCATGCCGTTGCATTCCGAAACAGATCATGTACAACATCATAAAAACAACTGCATTTGAATTCGCTTCTCTTCCTGTTTCCGAATGTTAGATGTTCCGCCCCTTGAGAATTCCAAAAAGTAGTGTGGGTGCTCACCCTTCAGTGATTCGTGAGGTCAGAGCAACTGAATTCATGCACTTTGCCGCAGCAGCAGCCTCATTAGAATGCCGATCAGCTCTGGTGAAAGGTCCAGCAGCGGCCAACGCTGTCCTTATGATGCACCGGGCGTTATTGGCCCCTGAACTAGTGCAGGCCCTTGAGATAGTGGGAAGCTATACGACAAACGAGGTTACCTTCACCCACCCACCCACACCCCCGCCCGCCCTTAGAACCTACACCTTGCGCTTCTTCTACTTGATGCCTCCGTGATCCTTTGAAACATCATTTCAGCGTATACAACAAGCATGCGTGATTTCATATGGCAATGGTTTCTTTCGCATGGCAATGTACAGCATGAGCGCACCCCGCTTCACGAGGCCGTGGTCAACAAGGATGCGGCGACGGTGAAAGCACTTCTTGCTGCTGGAGCAGAGATGGTAAATACGGTAGAGTTCACAGAGGTGGATGCAGTAATGTTTTTGAAAAATGCTGGTGATTTTGTATTCACATAACTTTTTCGTCTTCCCTCTTTACGTATGGATATCATATTTGCCAACGACGCAAGGACGGCACCACGTCCCTTGATCTTGCCACCGATGACACTTGCCGCGACATTCTCGAGCACCACGCTGCTATCCTTGCTGCTATCAGTGAAGATCCAACGACTCTTCTCGCCCCCTGTGCGCTTGCTCACTGTGTGACTCTGTCGGCTTCGGGGGAGCCGGTGCCTTCTTCTGACCTGGCCCTGCGTGCACATCACCTTGATCCATCTTTCCTCTGGATCCCACCCGCTGCCCGCGCTGCAGTGGTCGCCTGGACACGAGATGCTTACATGGCTCAGCATGCGTGCAGTATCAATCCCTTCCAGAGACTACCTGAAGACTGTGCTGGTGACGTCTTGGAGTTCTTTGGGATGGCAATGACGTGCTCAGACGCACTGCACATCGCCAAGCACTGTTCTTCGCCTGAGGCACGCGCTTGGTTGCGCGCAGTGGTCGCAGCAGCAGTCGTGGTTGGTTCTATGAATTGCTTTGATTGTTTTGAAAAAGTACAAAGTGTCAGGGGCTTTTCGCGTCTGAAACGCTATCACTATCTGCTAAAATTTGATTCTTTCCTATATCATTCAGGCTAAGGCAAAGGCTGAGCTAGTGCCAGCAGCTGAAGAGGGCGACTTGGCAACCGTGCAGGACTGCCTTTCAAAAATGGCCAACATTGAGTTTAAAGTGGTGCGTTCCATGCCTACTTGTGATGTGGTGTCGGATATTTTGTTTTCTATATGTTTTCTTCTACTCGATTTCTATCTCGTTCTTAAATCGTTTTGATGTCTATTCTGGTGTTGTATTTTGGTCTATTTAATTGCTACATCTTTATTTGGAATGTGGGTCGCCATTATTATGAACAGAATGGCTACACGGCATTCATTAAGGCGTCGCAACAAGGTCACACCGCAAGTGTGCAGCTCTTGGTGGGTGCAGGGGCTAAGACGGAGGCCAAGAGCAATGCGGTAAGAGAAAATGGATGTTTCACGGACGCAATATTTAAGGAAGAGCAGGTCGAGGGTTGCGGGGAGGATGGCCCCTTTGGAGATTGACGCCTCTGCACTCTTGCATGAGACTCGTCTCGAAACTTTTAAGATCATGTTTTACCTTCGAAGTGGTGTCAAGTTTTAGACTCGACCTCGGCAAAACCCATTAAAAAGTCGCACCTCTTTTTTTAATATTTTTATTTGCCTGATTGCTCGTACGTGCCAAAAATCTTCCTTTTACTCCCCCACATACAGACACATCCTTTCCGAGTACTCGTCTTCTTACAATCCCTCTCTCTCTCTCTTCTTGCGCTTCTCTTTTACTCTACGTCTACTTTTTGCATGGGGTGTTTCTCTATTTGTGTGTGTAGCATGGCTCCACATCGCTCATTTATGCCTCTCAAGAAGGCCACACTGCAATTGTGCAGGTCCTCTTGGGAGCGGGGGCTGACAAGGAAGCCAAGAACGAGGTAAGAGATAGCGAGAAAGAAAATGAGTGAAAGTGGCACCTACAGAGAGAGATGGTAGAGGAGGCGCAGAGGTGAGTTTGAAAACACTTAGCCTCTTCACGTTGGCTGAACTGCATGTGCGCAGGCATGCAGCAAGAACGTGCTGTCTTTTTTTCCTTTCGTGAAAGAGTAAGAAATTTGATAAATAAAAGGAGAATTTACTTTATTCTTCCTTGTATGGCAAATATAATTCGAAAGAGTTTGAGAGATTCAAAGAGGAGCTGAGGGGGGAGCGTGTGCGCGAGTATTATATATTGGGGGGGTGATGGTGAATTGACTAGTGGTATTGTACCTGTTAACTAAATCGCTGTGATCGTGTTGAATGTGAAGTTTGAGATCTGCTTCCGGATCTGTAAGGTCATGTTTGGCCTTCGAAAAAGCGTCAGCTTATTGACCTTGTGCCAACATTTGATTTTCACTTCTCATGGTCAGACAGAATTAGTTGATTCGCATTCACTCGACGTCTTAAGGTTTCTCATTCACTTTTATTTTTCTTGTTTTTGTGTGTTGTATATTTGATTCAATTAATGCGTCCGTTGTGAGAGAGCACTTGAAGGGGTGCCAAACGCAAGAAATATTTCTCTTTTCCTTTCTTGCATGGCAGCGTGATGAGAGAGTGAAAGGATGAGCTCTAGGGCTGAGCGCGAGTGTTTGGAATTATACTGATTTTGATAATCTAACTGCTCTTGTTCAAGGTGCACCTTCTCTCAATTATTTTCTTAAACTTATCATTCGTGAAATATGAGACTTTTTATGGAATCACCAAAGCCACACCTTCTATATGAAATGATCTGTATCTCTCTTTTTCTTTTCGTTTATGTATACTTAGATTGGCGCCACAGCGCTCATGATTGGCTCGTTTGAAGGTCACCCCGATATTGTGCAGATTCTCCTCGGAGCAGGGGTTGACAAGGAGGCTACGGACATTGTAAGAGATGGAATGCGAGACAAAGAGAAGATCACACACACACACATGTGGTTGAAGGGGTGTAGAGTGCGCAAAGTATCATGGCCTCTTCGTCTTTTGGCTGAATTACATGTGCACAGGCGTGCCTCAGGCACGTAATGTAATTTATTGTTAGGAATTATTTTTTCCGTTGTGAGTGAGAGCACTTCAAGGGGTACCAAGAGCTAGGAGGGTGTATCTTTCTGTTTCTTATACATATCGCAATAATTTTGGTGAACAAATTGCGAGAGTCAAAAAAGAGGGGGTCTGGGGCTGAGCGCGAGCATTAAGAGACAAAACAATTGAGAACAATGTTTCTGATTTTGCTTAACATACACCCTTTTACTCTTGTCCTCAAACTTATCATTCGTGAAATCTGACATACTTGTTATCGAATTGCAAAAGCCATTCCTCGCCTTCGAAGTGGAGTCAGATATTCCATTCGAAGTAGGGATTGCTTTGAAATTGGAAAGTCGTTTTAAAAAAAGTATTTTGCTCCTGTGCGCGCGTCTAACTTCGTGTAGCCTGTTACTTCCTTGTCCACACAAACATACTCTTGCCTCTAACGCATCATGTATTCCTCACTCACTAACCAGTTCCTTGTCTTCATCTTCTTTTCCTCTTCTTCTCCTTGTGCTGTGTCTTTGCTCTACTCCTTCTCGATGCAATGGTGTCTATCTATCACTCTGCTTATGGATAGCATGGCGCCACAGCGCTCATGTGGGCCTCGGTCGGGGGTCACACCGATGTTGTGCAGATCTTGGTGGAAGGATGTGCTGACACGGAGGCCAAGAGTAATGTAAGAGATGGAGATTGAGACAAAGAGAGCACGTTGAATTACATGTGCACAGGCGTGGCTTGGGCACGTACTGTAATTTATTGACAGGAATTCTTTGTTCCGTTGCGAGTGAGCACTTTGAGGTGTCCAACAGCAGGGAGGATATCTGTTTCTGTTTCTTGTACATATCGCACCATTTTTCATGAAAAATTGTAAAAGTCACAAAATGAGGGGGTCTGGGGCTGAGCGCGAGCGTTAAGAGACAAAACAATTGAGAACAATGTTACTGCTTTTGTGTAAAGCGCACCTTCTCACTCTTGTCCTCAAACTTATCATTCGTGAAATCTGACATCCTTCGAAGTGGAGTCAGATATTCCATTCGAAGTAGGGATTGCTTTGAAATTGGAAAGTCGTTTTAAAAAAAGTATTTTGCTCCTGTGCGCGCGTCTAACTTCGTGTAGCCTGTTACTTCCTTGTCCACACAAACATACTCTTGCCTCTAACGCATCATGTATTCCTCACTCACTAACCAGTTCCTTGTCTTCATCTTCTTTTCCTCTTCTTCTCCTTGTGCTGTGTCTTTGCTCTACTCCTTCTCGATGCAATGGTGTCTATCTATCACTCTGCTTATGGATAGCATGGCGCCACAGCGCTCATGTGGGCCTCGGTCGGGGGTCACACCGATGTTGTGCAAATTCTCCTAGGAGCAGGGGCTGACACAGAGGTCAAGGACAATGTAAGAATGAGATAAAGAGCTCATGACGCACACACACGTATGGTTGAAAGGGTGTAAGAATACGGAAAGTATTCTGGCTATTTCGCCTTGGCTGAATTTACACTTGCAGAAGAGCGGTGCGTGCGCGCTAGACCTACATTATTTCTTGTTTTCTTTTTAACTCGACAAAGTAGAATTCGGAATGCACTTTCCCTTTCTTTGCCCTAATCGAGGCCTATGTGCAATCTGACACTTGTTTCATATTCCCCAAGGCCACGTTTCGGCGGTGAAAGTGGCGTTAGATTTAGGAACACCCTGAACTTGTGCACCTGTTTGTACTATTCTTGGCTTGTTGCTCTCGCGCGCGCATATACTTATATAGCCTTTTACCTTCTCACGCATAAGTAGAGACATATATGTTTCCAACTCACTCATCTTCTAACTCATTTTCATGCAATCCTTTCCTCTCTTCTCTTATTTTTGTGCCTTTGCTCTGCTCCTTCTTTTTGATATGGATTCTCTACGTACTCTACTTATGTTTGTACAGGATGGCAAGACAGCGCTCATGTGGGCCTCGGACAGAGGTTGCACCGATATCGTTCAGCTCCTTTCCTAGATGCAGGAGCCACGAAGGAGGCCAAGTGCAATGTAAAAGATAAAAGGAATAGGTTCGTACACACAGTTACATGTGGCTGAAAGGGTGCAGAGGGTGGTAAGAGTGTGTTTCGAGGAGGCACATGGCCTCTTCGCCCTGGCAACATGTGCGCAGACGCAGCGCGGGTGAGTGCTGCTTTTTGTTTCTATTTCACTACTTGTTTTCCCGCACATTTTTTTTGAATTTGAGACGTGTTTTGTAATTCGAAATGTTATATTTCGCATTTCATGTCATTTTTAATTTCGAATCACAAATACTTCGGCCCGTTTTCTCTTCTTGCGCCTGTGTGTGTGCCTTTTATAGCCGCAAAACACACACTCAGGGGGTGGCAGAGCTGTCTTGAACTACGCCAGAATAATTGGTTGCACCAAAGTGGCGGCCCTCCTCAAGACACGAGAAAATGATGCTTCTAGTGTGCACGCTTGGGAGATTTCGTCCCAATTTCAAGTGCGTCTCGTTGTTCCTTTATTTCCACTCTATTCCTTTATCTTGTTCTCTCTCGCTTTAACTACTTTAGTGTGCGCTTTCTTGACGAATGAAGTACATGTAAGATGAAGCCGTTACTTGTATATCTTTTCAAGAATTACGCTTCTTTTGCCGTTTTTTTGATGTTTTTAGATAAGCCATTGCGAAAGGTAACGGGCTGAAGAGATACAGAAAGCGAGAGAAACTATACGGATCATTGATCCTTTGCGATGGCAGCTGCACTAAAAAAGCGAGAGGGAGAGCGTATAAATTATGATAAATGGAATAACGAATGATATGAAAGATTAAAGATTACTTTAACAGTGAATGAGATATGGCACTTTTATGTACAAATATAACTCACGACATTCAGTTTTTAGCACTACAGGCAGGGGCATGGGCAGATTGAACTTTTATGAAGCCATCCCCGGTTGGCTGGTTGGCTCCTACTTGAATTGCTGGCTCTGTTTTTTATTAGCTAGCTTCCAACAGGAGAAGGATTACGAGCATTATTGTTTCTATCGCTTCCATCGCTCCATGCGGGAAACGTGAGGATTGCCGATTTCCACACAACATAATACAGAAATAATCGTAACACCCCCATAAGCGATTCCGCCTTTTCACCACCACCGCACGACTCAGCCACTGCCCCCACCCACCCCCCCGCCCCGAATTATATTCTGCGCAGCTCTTATGATACTTGGGCCTGGAATAGCTCTATAAGTTTATAAGAATAAAAAATGAAATTCAGTGCGGGCTGTGCGAACACACCACTAGAATTGGCATTCAAGTCCAACGGATGGAATCTTTTTTTGGTTTGAATTACGTATGGCGGTATGGCATGCGGAATAGCTCGTAAGTAACTAGATTTTACACTCAACTGTATGTTGTTTTTACTGCTCTGCATTCAGAAACGCTTAAACTTTTCGTTTCCGCATTTAGTGACCTCCAGTCAGCTCCCTATTTGTGTCAAGAAGAGCAGCTACTTCCGTGTGGCCTTCCTCATTAGCCATGTCCAGTGCCGTGTCACCGTTCTACACGCGAAAGCAAGAGCAGTAGTAAAGAAAATAAGTCAAGGGGCGCAAAACATGACGACAAACATCATACAGGATAGTGTTTATGGAGTAGCAAAACAACGTACCGAATTGTATTCACTACAATTATAGGTTCAAAACCTTTGAATCTATCATTACTTCTGTATTATCCCTACGTACATATGTCACCATTAGTAGGTTTTGGAATCTAAGGATTTGATTTCAAAAAATGGGTGCGCGCGTATGATGACAGAAAATACGCGAACCAAAGAGAGAAACAAAGAGAGAGAAGATAGAGAAGAAATTCAATCCACTGAATAACACTGCAACCTTGTAAAAGACATTACTCACACCTGGGATAGCATTTCCTCGTGATCATGAAAGTATTTAAAAAAAATCTCACCGCATTCTGTGCGTCCTTGTCGGCGCCAGCTTGAAGAAGGAGGTTTACAATATCAGGCCTATCATATTGCGAGGCAATCATTAGCGCTGTGCTGCCATCAATCTATATTGAAGGGAACATCGTTTTAAAAAGAGGAGAAAAGATTACGGTAGACGTAATGAACGACAAAACTTAGTATCTACCAAGAGTAGTGCTTGCAGTTTGAAAAGCTACTCATGAAATGCCGCAGTACGAGCATACTACTTAAGTACACAGAGGGCTCAAGAAGACGAGTATATACAGTACGTTCAAGACCAAGTTACATGGAGGCGCGCGTACTGTACTGCTTAGAATAAGATAATGGCTGTCGACTGTAAAGAGATAAAGTGTGTATGCACTTGTGGGATGCTTATGTAATGACTACGTTTGACTCACAGCACTCTCAAATTCCATGTCAGCCCCAGCTAAAAGAAGGTGTTCGACAATAAGAGGATTGTCGTAAATTACAGCAACCATAAGTGCTGAAATCCCATTCTGTCGCACCAACAAAAGCCGCAGAAGGTAAACGACGAGCATAGAGAATCAAAATAACGAATTATCGAGAATTATAAGAAATTTTCACCCAATAAATCGTTCTTTGCTTCATCAAACTTCTTATCATCAGCTGTGACATACATTGTTTCTTGCGTCTTTATCAGCACCCGCGTCAAGAAGAAGTTCCACAACGTTGGAATGGTTTTGTTGTGATGCAATGATGAGCGCAGTATCGCCGTCCTAGGTAGCACAAAAAGTACAAGATGAAAAATGATAGCTTTGTAATCAAGAGGCTACGTGGGAAAGATGTTCAAATTTGAGAGTCACAGGAGAAAGAAATATATCCTTCACAACTAAGTACGTAAAACTTCCAGATGACTTTCAGGCCAATTGTCAAAACACTGAAATGACTCAAGGTGCGCACAGTACAGTAACATTACACAGAACAAGAGCTGAAGGGTACCAGCTCAAGTGCAAAGTTACAGAATGATAGGCAGGAATAGGATCATGCTGAAAAGGATTGTACGCTAATAGAATATATACAGTACTACAGGAGTACGAAGCTGAGTGCATCAGTCCACAAATCCTCAAGCAACTCTCTGTTTGCACTACTCTCTTTCTCTAGCAGTCACGTCAATTGATAAAATTTGCGAATCAAACAATTGACTCACTCGACTGTGCTCCTTCGCCTCCATATTAGCGCCAGCTTCCAGGAGAAGCTCCACGATAGCGGTCCAGCCACAATCTGATGCACGCATGAGTGCTGTACAGCTTTCCTATATTATAGAAGGAGATGTACTCTTATGGCGAGGGATCAAGTAGAAGATTACAAGGATGGAAGAAAGGAGTCATGATATGCATATTTGTCTTTATGTTCAACTCAGGCTAAACTTAAGTCATGAAATGCCCTGATACATTCTCAAATTTCCGTCGCCTATTTCATAAAGAGCAGTTTGTATGCTACACTATTGTAAATAAGATTATTGTCAGTGAAGGATGCATGGAATCCGCGGAATGTACCTCGTCCTTGACGTCGGTATCAGCGCCGGCTAAAAGGAGGTCCTCTACGATATCAGTGTGGCCCTCATACGACGCAGCAGTGAGTGCCGTATAACCATTCTACACCATAGAAGAGGAGAGGAAGAAAATCAAGGAGAATCAATTACAAATGATGCGATGACAGTATGTTGCAATGGAAAGGGGTGGCGAATGGGAGAGATTCAAAAGAGGTAATGAATTCAGTACTTGGTGTTCCTTTCAATGTATGATAGAAATTATCCTCCTCCCTTGAGATTTCTTCCCCTGTAATTCAGCACGTACGTTGCTTGTAACATCGATGTCGGCGCCCGCGATTAGAAGGATACCTACAACATCAAAATGGCCGCGAGCTGCGGCAGAAATAAGTGCAGTGTTGCCGTCCTTTCATTCCGGTGGGAACATAAGAAACGGTAAATCATGGAGAGGGTTACAAATAGATAATTTCAAAATACAGCGGCTTGTTGAGAAGAGTCATCAATTTAATAATTACAAAAGAAAACAGGGATCTACTTTGATAGTAGACGCTTCTTGTTGCAAAGTTTGACGCAAGAGCACTCGATATTAATCAATAAAGGCGTATATACAGTGCGCTGACTACGACGATATGACCTTATATCAATACTATGACTTAAAACAAAGATAAAAAAATTCTGCGGAGTCTCGTAGATGCACTTGGCGAGGAAGAGGTATAAAAATAGCACTTATTAAAGGGGGGAGTGCGCTATTTGTTCCTTGCTCAAGCATCCGTGGGTACGACTCACTTCAAAATCTTTGGCGTTCTTATCGGCCCCCATTAGAACGAGAAATTTTGCAATAGCCGTACGGTTAAATTGTGCGGCATAGAGAAGTGCAGTGTAGCCGTTCTGTGGTAAAGAAGAGAACCAAGGTAAAGTTGTGGTGGAACTGTGGAAGAGAACATCAAATAAGAGAATGCAAACAAAAAAGAAAAGATATGACATTCAGATCAAGGAGCATGCTAACATGTAGCTTACATGAAAAAAGTTTAGGGCAAGTGCACATATATCAAAAAAAAGTCCGAGATTTTTTCTTCTCCGGTTCCTTCACACAGTTTTATCTGACGTTGTACATGTGTAATTAACCTCATCTTTAGCATCTTTGTCGGCGCCTGCTTTCAGAAGGAGCTTCACTAATGCTATATAACCAAGAATCGAGGCACGGATGAGCGGGGTGTCGCCACTCTAATACGAAAAGGAGAAATGAAATATTATCAACGAGAAGAAGTTCTCAGGTCCGCGGGGATTAAAAGCAAGGATAATATGCTGACAATATGTATTATTTTATTGACTATAGAAGACCAATCTTTGTCACAAGCATACAAGAGGTGAAGATGCCGAGTTACTCACTTCACTCGTAACCTCTGTATTTGCGCCTGCTTGGAGAAGGAGCTTCACGGCATCGGTGCAGCCGAGGCATGCAGCAGTCACGAGGGAGGTTTTGCCATTCTATCACGAAGGAGTCAAAAATAATGACATAATGTTATAAAGGAGAATTAGACGCTCATGGTTTAGCTGCAGTACTCGTACGACTTCATCCTAAATACGTGTAAATAAGCCTGAGAGTATACGGCTTACATTGTCCTTGGCCTCAATATCAGCACCCGCTTCAAGTAGGACTTTCAGAACGCCAGTGCGGCCATGGAGTGAGGCAACATTGAGCGCTGTGTTGCCACTCTGCCAAAGATGAACAAAAGTTGAGAAAGTTAGATACAGACGAGATTCGTGCCAGAGAATGGAAAAATCTACTATTTGAGTCATTTGAAGCGTACTTTGAATATAAATTCAGCTAAAAAATAAACAATTGAAAGCATAAGTAATGCTTGAACACAAAATAATGGGGAAGATAATTACACGATAGGTCGGCATGGAGGCGAAAGGATATTAATGCAGCAAAGGTACAAAAAGAATGCAGAGGCTTGTGATTCATGATGAATTCTAAATGCTTCTTCTATTCTATTTCTTCATAATAGTAGGTTTGAATTATTCTCAGAAATGAACTAGCTCACAATATTTTTGGTCTCAATATCAGCGCCGGCTTCTAAGAGAAGCTCCACTACGGCCGTGTCGCCCTTAGCAGAGGATCTCATCAAGGCTGTTGTGTCATCCTGGTATGAAGAATACGAAATGTGATCGAGCTGGGAAAGAATAATATACAAGCCCTCAGCGTGACAACGGGAATAGATAGTGATGCAAGAGCGAATGTCAGAAGAAATTTCAGATAGCATCAAAGGTACCTAAACTGACATTGTAAAAGGTGAAAACAATCAAGGCGAGCCATGAAGTAGGCTAGACACGAGAAAATGCTAAGGTATAGTATACTTCACATGGCTATGGATATCACTTCTATGAATTCAATCTTGACGCAGCCACACACCTTATTCAGCACATTCATGTCGGCACCTTTTCTAAAGCACTCTCGCATCGCCCTTATATTATCGAATGCGTACACAGGTTGTAGGTCAGCCGTCGCTTTCGCCTGAGAGCAAATATAGAAAACCAGAAACTCTGAAACAAGTCAGAATAAATACCTAGCTCAGAAAGACACAATTGTTGGAAGATTGATTATATGCACTTACTACAGTTGTTGCGGCAATTAGGCTGCGCACCCAAGCATGTGCCTCTAGCGATGAGCAGTGAGTGGCAATTTGCAGAGACTCAGTGCGCGTCATTGTCAACTTGAGATACTCTAAGATGTCGCCGGCACAATCGTCCGGCAGTTCCAAAAATGGTTGAGTGTTGGCCGCAACCTGGACATCAAATGACTCGCGCGCCCAAGAATAGATTGCATTGCGAGCTTCAGGGGGTGCCCAAAGGAATGTAGGATCAAGCTGGTATGGGCGCAAAACGAGCGATGTCTTTGGCACAGATTGATTCGATGCGGAGAAGCCAGCGCAATGTGCAACTGCGGCGGCAACTAGCAAAGATGGATCTCTCGCGAGATCCATAAGAACATGCATGTGATGCTCGAGAGTTTCGTAGCAAGCATCATCAATGGCTAGCATAAGTGGCGTCTCACCATTCTTGACAGATACAAACCGCATTTAACATTTGTACAAAAGTTATGGAACGACCGAAGTTTCAAACAGAGAATCAACACGACACGGCTCGATCTATCAAACCATTAAACATAAGTATCACACTACTGGTCACTCACCGAGTTCTTTGATTTCAAGTCTGCGCCGACTGCAATTAGAAATTGCATTGTCCTTGAATCGCCTTGCCTCACAGCTGCGTGAAGCGGGGCGTCACCATTCTGTGAGCAATTGTCAGAGGACAAGTCAATAGATGAACATCAAACACACGTTTACTAAGCCAACTTGAATCTTATAATACTACCTCGTCGTAGCCACCGATAATTTCGAGGATCTGTCCGAGCTTGGAATCAATGGATGCCCGATGCTTAGCGAGAACAGAGCGGGCTGCAGCTGGACTGTGCACTGCGGCTGCATGACATGATGCTAAGACTGACGCTGTCGCAAACTCAGCTCTAACTAGTCCATTACTCTCATTTGAATATTGATCAGCCTCTTCAAGTATTGCACGAGAAACTGCCTCATCACTATCAGCAGTAGTGCCATTTGAAGGCGTCTCATTGGAAATAAGATCCTCGCTGTCACGCTTACGCTTATTAAGAGTGGTGCTAGACTGAACTGACATATGAACCCAAAACCAGGGGGCACCCCTAAACGAAAGCTACTCGAGTCGAGTCTAGCTACTGTAGCAAGTCACAGATCAATCAAGCCCTTTCTTTTGGAATACACCGTGCACCGTACTACAAATTCTACTGCAGCGGCGCGCGCGCCGCCGCGCCACGATCAACGTAGTTGATTTCAGTGACGTGACAACGTGTCAGAACATGGTTGATGTCAGTGACGTGACAACGTGTCAGAACATACGTAAGGTGTCAG
>Ga0307982_1002980_pt1 | contig 13577 bp, 11 predicted proteins | sample OrgLakmetagen989_FD_201847 | JGI IMG/M metagenome (GOLD analysis project Ga0307982, IMG submission 201847) | Saline water microbial communities from Organic Lake, Antarctica - #989 | ecosystem: Environmental > Aquatic > Non-marine Saline and Alkaline > Saline | place: Antarctica: Organic Lake...
ACCCGTGCTTGCGCTAAGAGTTTGGCTCTTGCGCTGCTCGCCCACCGCGCCGGCAACCGAGCCCCCAAGCACGACAGCGGAGACGCGGGCGGCCGCAACGCGCGGCCTTTGCCACTGCTGCTGCTGCCAGTGGTGCTCGTGCTGCCAGTGGCAGAAGCTAGGAAGAGCTGACCGGAAGAACCCACGACTTCTTCGGATGAATCGGCGAGGGAGTCCGCCTGGTCAGCCGCCTCGAGGGCTCGCCTAAACGAAAGATTATGTGCGACAAGAAATGGAAGACAAGGCATGGAAATTACATACAACACGAGGAAGTTACGCACAGTGCAACATGAACAGTCGCGAAATCGTTGTGTATACAACAACTTCAGTGCTTCTCTCTCTCTATTTTTCAGGCCAGGAAAGGAAGTTCCAAACTCTCTTTCAACCGATAGCATTTTTGCCTACCGCTCCTGTCCGCTGGTGTTGGGGAGGTCCGCCAATAGGCCCAGCTCAAAGAGCCGCTGTTCCAGGTCTCCGAGGGCGGTGCGCAGCGCCTTGAGCTCCGCAGGCAGCGGCGGCAAGCACGCCCAGCTGTTGGTGCTGCCGCTTCCTCCGGACACGGCTTCTACAGCTTCACCGAGCGCGCGCATGAAGTCACCGTGGCCGTAGCTGCTGCTATTGCCATTAGTGCTATGGCCAAAGTTGCCATTGCTAGTCGAATTACCAGAGTCAGTGGCATTGCTTCCAGTGAGGACTGCCAAGAGGGCAGCACCCGCTTCGGCTGCTCGAGCAGGACCACCACTGCTGCTGCTGCTGTTGGATGAGGGTCCCGTCGGTTGGGTGGTTGAGGAAGAGAGATCTTCTTGGTATTCGGGGTCTGCAAAGAGCCGCGCGCCTGCTTTCGCCGCGTACCTTTCGATTGCAGAGGTATGATGATATTAAAAAGCAAGATGGAAATACACTACATTCGTTGTTATCTATGCCAGTATTATGCACGACGTCGTAAATGCACGGTATCAACAGTAGCGGCGTATCTTTCCGGCTTTTTCTCAACAGCGCCGCCGAATACGTGTTCCATTCTATTTGTTTCTAGGAGTTGTGGCAAGTGTACCTGAGCGACCCGCCGAGCAACGTCGCACACGTAAAGTCCAGCACCGCAAAAAGGTCTCGGAGGAGCACTTGCACCCGTTGCAGCCGGGCTGGTAGCTGAGCTGCGCGCTGTTGCGCCGCCAACTCTGCGGCGGCGGCCGGGCTCATGCCATCGTCGTCGCAGCCATCGAGTGGCACATTCACCCGCCGGGCCCGACCCACTGCCAAGGAGGATGCCGCTGCTGATGGCGAACTTTCTTCGGTATTAGCATCGTCTGGATGGTCGCCTGTGGATGAAGCTTGCTGCGGTGGCAGCGGAGGTGCAAAGACGAGAGTGTGCGAGTCGCCGGTGGCGCCTGTAACGGCGGCAGTGTCCGCTCGTACAGCTGAAACAAACGCAAAGGCGCCGGGTGCAGAGGATGATGATGGAAGTGCCTTGAGGTCGCGCTGGGCGTGTTCGCAGAGGGGAATGAGCACATGGGTCTGCAGAGCGGCCACAGATTCGAGCACGAGGTCTTCGGCAGATCCTACACGCGCACCACAAACACACCAAATCGACGAAATGAATAATGAAGAGTGCCCCGCACAGGACGAAACCCAGAAAAGAGTCAAGGGGCCCGGCGAGGAAGCAAAAAAAAAGAAGACAACGGAATAAAAAGCACAAGTTCAAGCCCACTTTGGGAGCTTGCGTGTTTGTGTGTGAGTGCAAAGACGCACCGTCGCCAATGATTTCAAGAGCACGGCGGAGGTCGCCGATTGGCAGGCTCTGATCGAGTTGTATCCCGCCGCACAGCCCTTCTAGGGACGAGTGCAGGAGCACCGTGCTCACGGCGGGTGCTGCAGCTGCTGCTCCCGCCGAATAGCTCTCATTGCTCTCAGCAACAGTGTCGTCCGAGGCAAGCACAGGATGAGCTCGCACAGCAAACCGCCATAAGCTTGCGAGAGCGCCCTTCAGCTCAGCACGCCGCACCTAACGATAATGAACGACAAAAAGCTAAAATTAAAACACGCGTTGAAGCTACTTAGGTTTTAAAAAAACGGACAGACCTTAGTTTGGTTGGCGCACAGGCCCACGAGCCGACTCAGCGGCGCAGCCCCTGCCACAGCGTCCAATGCTTCCGACGACGACGTCGACCCGTCTGGCTGCTGCTGCTGTTGTTGGTGAGCTGCTTGTAGGGCAAGGGCATTGTCGGCCTGCTCCTGGAGATGGGCGAGGCGTGCTTCGAGCGCGACTAAGCTCTCTGCCGCTGCGAGAAACTGTCGTTGGTGCAAGTGGACATCCAGGGCCTGTTGTCGATGGAGTGTTGTGGAGACATGCGCAGCAGAGACTTCGTTAAAATGCACTAGTATATGAAACGCCAGCGAAGGACAGCAACAGAGAGGATGCGGTATTCGTTGGAAGAGAGAAAGAAGGAAAAGGAGACGTGTTCAAGAAACAGACCTCAAGGCCAGCGCCCAAGCCTGCCACAGCTTCTAGAGCCGTTGCCACTTCCAGAGCTTGTGTGGCTTGCTTCGCGTTTCGCTGTGCAGCGGCCGCAGCAGCGCCCTCGCCCGACAAGCTAGCCGCTAGCCCGTGCGGGCCATCTACCGAAGCAAGAACTTTGCGCAACTCGAGCGCTGCGCTCTCCACGCCAAGCACTAGGTGAGATAGAATATTTAGTGTTATTTTCCATCCACAGCACACCTCAAAGCAATACCAGGAAGGTGAGTTCGAACAAGAACAAACTCTCTCTCAGAGCAGGTAAGAAATTGCATTCAAGCTTCGACGCACCGTCACTTCCAGGCTGCGAACAATCCAGTTGGTGAGTTTTGGCACCTCCCACAGACCAGTTGGTTTCCCCGTCGGCTAGAGCTTTGCCCTAAACAATTAGCGGGATGGCGCACATTTCGTTGTAAGGTGATTTGTTCACGAAATGAGGCAGAAAACGTGGATGGCAGTTGGAGCTTGAAACTTCGTAGGCTGCCTTGCCTCATGAAAAAGCTCAGCGACTCGGATGATAATTAATATAGCGTATTACCTTTAAACCTTCGATTTTGTCATGGAGCCGCTCGAGGCGCTCCGCAATATTTTCTTTGTCCACGTAGCTTGAGTTCTCCATTGTTGCGAAAAATGAAACAACCGTCGAAAGGATTGGGGAGTACGTGAACGTGTGTGTGACCGCTCTCTCTCAGCTCTCATCTGACGACAAACAGACAAAAAAAGCTCCGAAGTCCGAAGCCCGAAGCCGCCTATCTCTGATCTCTGTGCGTCTGTGCGCTCTAGCTAGACTACTGCTCTACTCACTCCGCTTCTATTTCCTTTTTAGAAGGATATCTCGTGCTTGGCGTATATTTGAGCGCTGCTGCTTTGTATTTTGTTTTCTTCTAGTGTCCTGTCTTCATACTCTAGAATTATGGCGGACGAAAGCTCCAAAGACAAGTCGTCTGAGCCCACTGCAGGCTCCAGGAAAACGGATGGCAAGAACGTAGGTGGAGCCCAGCGGCGCACCTGGGACATTGAAGAGTATGAGAAGCGCGCGAAAGAGCGTGCTGAACTAGGCGACGACGATCTCAAAGAGGGCGACGTTGACTCGCGCCCGCTCCGGGACCGTGAAGAATTCAAGAGTGCATCAGCGGGTATGGCAGGGCCCTCGGGGTCGTCTCGGGCGTTTGTTAAGCACCGCACAACCAACTTAAATCTTACAGCTGCCATTGGAAAGACGCAGGTCATTGGTGACAGTGGGGTCCGTCAAAAGGGCGGAGGTTGGTATTGTGACGTGTGCGAGTGCCTCCTGAAAGACTCATCGAACTACCTTGACCACATCAATGGAAAGAAGCATCAGCGTGCGCTGGGCTACTCAATGCGCGTCGAGCGCTCCACTGTAGATCAAGTGCAAGGACGGTTGGAAGAGAGCAAGAAGCGCAAGGAAGAAGAAGCAGCTGGTAATCATGGCCCGAGCGCCGTAGAAGCCTACGAGTCTCGAATGGCCCAGATCATGGGCGAAGAGGAGCGCAAGAAACGCATGAAGCGCGAAGCGAAGGTGGCAAAAAAGAAGGAGGCTGAAAACCTCGAACTAGAGGGCATGGACCCCGAAATGATGGCGGCGATGGGTTTTGGTGGGTTCAAGTGAAGTTTCATAGAAAGCTACTAGCTACACTGCTGTATTTATGGATTTATGGGGCAGCCATGCAGCCATTTTCATGTTAATGCAAATATGTAAAATACAAAGTAAAGTACACATATATGGGAAAGTTCCAAAGAGCAAGCAACGGCTTAACCCATATAATTCTCTGAACGGCCCCATTTAACCATTAAGTTACGACGCCGACACCACTCGCCACTCACCACCTCACCAGCGAAGCAGACTGTTACGGTTGTGGTTGCGGTGTTGTGGTTGTGTGGGGTGGTTATAAATAAGTAAGACATTACACATCCGAATTTTGAACTCCGGGCTTGGAGCTCTAAGGATCCTGTGCGTATAGGTCATGAGCAAAAACCACAAAGCCGTTTGATTTGAATCCGCTGCTTAGAACCTACGCCCTCCAGTGTGCTTTTCTTCATGTTTGCCCATTGGCACTAAAAAAAGTCGCATGCTTCGCCATGGTTATACACGAGGGCACTTGCAACTGTAAATCCTACGGCAACAACCAAAAGGACTTTCAAAAGCGGCGGTTGTGGTTACAGCCTAAAGTATTATAAATCATTTTTGAGCTTGGTGGAATGCACATAAGAGTTGGCTAATACACCTTTCAGATAGTAGATACTATAAAGAGAGGCGCCTTTTATTTAGTAAGTAGCCTATAATAAATGAATAAATGAAGATACTCATATGATGATTTGTGACATAACGATTGCCTTTAAACTATCGTACTTTTGTCTCTGCATAAATTTAGCTCAGTGATATGCAATATGATGTAAATGTTTCTTTCATTTAAGGCATAAGGATTATGCAACATGGAATCTAGTATTCTCAACAAGACAAATGTCGTAAATATTACCTGATCAAAATGTTTGACAAGGAAAAATAATTTCATGAATTGTATTGTTATCGTATGAGGTATCTCCGTTTGTTGATTCTACGAGTATCGCACGGGTAGAAGGGTAAGCATGCGGCACACGGGAGTAAACATAATACGGAGAGCAATCCAGCAACTGCGTAAGTCTTTGGCCCACAATATTTTTCATCTACTGGAATTACGTGCTCAGTGGCATATAACAAATGAGGTCCTTCGATAAAGTTGGAACCATCGCAATTGACCGTGGGTACGCCAGGCACGGCTGATACAGGCACTGATACATCAGGGGCTGCTTCGTTCGTTTGTGCTTCACCTGGTGCAACATTAACATTGGCAACAGGACGTAAAACGTCGCTTTGATGATATTCCATGTTGGAAATTGCAACTTAGAAGATGATAGTATCAAGCAACTGTGCACAACTGACAATGTCCTTTTCATAATCGACTTGATGGATCATTACTTAGGGTCGAGCCTGAGTACTTATAACTGCCTATAAATTATATCTTTTTCATATCTTTTCGAAGTGTGCTGGCACTAAGTTTGGCTGAGTGTATAACTTGTTCATTCTACATGTGCAATGCTAGAGTACAAATATGATTATTTGTTTTTATAAGAGCTACTTCGTATTGGTATGATTTGATTATCATTCAATGATGATGCCTCGATACCTTTACAATGCCTGTAAGTATGTACTTAGTGTTAAAAGAAACGACAAGGTATTTACTCAAGCCGCATTTCTTTGAATGACACCAGGTCTTTAGGTTCTAGCTTCATGACATCTATAAAAAAAATGATTGGCAACCTGTCTACAAAATTGGATTGTTTCGAGTTGCATGACATAACACTGTCTACGAACGATATACCAGACTGTTTCAACTACTATTTCAACAGTAAAACAATTAATGAAAAGCATGATCTGTCGATATCTCTTCTTATCCCGCAAGAATAGCAGAACAATTATGCATAGAGTGCAAAGTATGAACAAATGAATCCATTGACCAACGTAAGTACTTGAAATTTCTTGCTTCTGCACGAGCAAATTGGCTAAATGAGAACAATTTTTGCCTCTATAAAAGTCACTAAAGCACTCTATAATGTGGACGAATAAATGTAGCTGCTTGTTTTAAAATTGTCCGTAATGCCACAATTAATTCTACCGCGGAGTTAAGTTAAACTTAAAGTGACATTAGAGATCTCAGCATCTCGACCAAGTCTTATGTCATCTGGACGGAGAAGTTCGAAGACTAGGCAAAAAGAAAGGAATAGATTATGGTAATCACTATTTGATATATACATTGGAATTGACGTATATCGCTAAGTCCGCAAATTGTACCAAAAATTCATTTGATATTCTGCATTCAGGCCTAAGGCCACTGTTTCTTGACTTGCCCTTCCTTAGTTATAGCTTTAAAGAGATAACCAGCTAGCTCTGGCCAAATGTAACCATTCAGGTAGGCTCGTCAGTATAAGGCTCTACGTTAATTGCTGATATTCCTGAGTTTCCCGGGCATTATCATCTAGCCGCAACACCGAAAAAAAAAAAAGGATCTAGGTAGCACTTCATTTCGCAAATCCACGACGCACATCCCGCACGTATACCGTATATGCTATATGCGGACTCTCCAAGAATAATTGAGCAGGGTTTCCCTATTCCCAGTTGCTTCGATTCAATACAAATGGCTTCTTTTAATATGGCTCTCTCAATACAGAGCTATCATTAGGTGTTAATATTAGCCGCCAACAAAAAAAAACAGGCCTAGAAGTTATAGATACAAAGGGTGAAGGGGTATACTCACGGCAACTCCTTGTGTATTCTCTCAAGTCGAGCCGGCCACAGCTGAAGAGGCCTCACCGCCCTTTCGCTTTCGTTTGGCTTCAGGTGCGCGTGTGTTTTCTCGCGAGTAGAAGCGGCGAAAGAGAGCCACAGCCTCGGCATTCATAAGCCCTTTTTCAACCGGGTAACGGCCTTCATGTAGACTAAGAATAGACCTGCGAATGAAGGGAAACGTGAGCTGAAACACAGAAACGATGAGGAAAAGGACTCACACCTGCAACAGCTCAGGAAGCTGAGGTAGAAAGCTACTGAAACTCAGATGAGGTAGGTGCACAAGCATGGTACCTACCCGCAGCCTCCGAATCGGTCGTTGCAGCACCCGAAGAACACTCGCCGAATGCCTAAACGGCCGAGCGCGTCGGCGCACATGATACACGGCTCGCACGTCACGTAAAGGTCGCAGGAACTAAAATCAACTGTCGGCGCCTCCGAGAGATCATCAGGTCTTGACTGTTCAGGAAGTTCTCTATTACAGTGTCCTGAAGCTAAGTCGCTCGGCGACTTGACAGCGTTATCAGCTGCGTTGCTATCCTCGTGATCTGTCGCGCTAACCTTCGCCGTAGCCCTTCGTAGTATCTCGTCCGCCGCAACGAGCTCAGCGTGCCTAGTTGCATCATTTTCTAAGTTTGTTGCATTGAATCCTGCGCCTACTACACGCCCGCGGTCGTCGACGTAGACGCATCCTACGGGCACTTCCCCCGCGGCCACAGCGAGCTCGCCTTGCTCGAGCGCCAACTGCATGAAGCGCTCTTGGTCAGCACGTGGTACCGGCGGCACAGTTGACATAGAATAGTTTCACTTAAATAGATCACTGTCTTTTTCAACGCTTGTCCAGTCGTCCGAATAGGTTAGAGTACAAGTGTAACAAAATTGACCACGGTACGGTATTGGCAACTGGCTATTGGGACTGTCAAAGAAATACTTATAAGTGCAACCGCGTCAGCTTGACTAGCCAGCTCCAATTCCTCTTCGCTGTTAAAGATAGCTAACCAGCTTTTAGTGAGCACCTGCCAAAGTATAAACCATCTGCGTAAGCTAGTGGCTCACTAATTTTAGCTGCAGCTCTGCAGTAGCTACTCTACTGTTAGAGCTCTAACTTACACCTGTAGCTACTGTAGTAATTAGAGGCTAGCTAGCTAGCTAGGCTAGCTAGGCAGGCTGGCTGGCTGGAGCGCTGGAGCGCTGGAGCTTCAAAGAATACGCCATTCAGATGACCCAAAAACGTCAATGAATCCGCTGATACTGCAGACTTACGACTGATACTTGATACTGCAGACTAACGCACTGCAGTACTGCAGATACCCGATACTTGATATTTGCACAGATACAGCCGAATAACGGGTTCTCCATTTTAGCATGCTAGTACAAATATGGGCTCGGTATGGGCATTTGCGGGTTTGGGAAAATTGCTCTCCGATGCGTTTCGTATGTCATTCAAAAGTGGGTACCATGTATGATGCGATATTTTGGTAGGCGGAATTACGCACAGTACACGCGCACATCCCAAAAATACCCCGTAAAGTCGCCTTCAATTGAGGAACTAGGCACGGCAACTGAGCCCTGCTTCTGTTGAAACGCCTGTGAGGTTTGGGCAAATTTCTCTCCGATGCGTTTCGTATGTCATTCAAAAGTGGGTACCATGTATGATGCGATATTTGTGTAGGCGGAATTACGCACAGTGCACGCGCACATCTCAAAAATACCCCGTAAAGTCGCCTTCAATTGAGGAACTAGGCACGGCAACTGAGCCCTGCTTCTGTTGAAACGCCTGTGGTGGTGCTGATATCGGCCGAGGCGGGGATGGTTGCAGCGGCCGAGGCGACGACTGCTGCTGTTGACCAACATTGCGAGGAGCTGCAGCAACAGATCGCGTTGCTGGCTGATAGGGCCTCTGTTGCTGCTGTTGCTGTTGCGGCTGCTGCGGCTGTTGCGGTGGTGTTGGCGATTTTGTTGGAGATGGCCTCGGTATCGTCACTGCGAGTCGGCGGGCGTTGGCTTGAGCGTTTGCGCGAGCGGCTAGTAACAACTGGTGGCGCCTCTGGTTGGCGGCTGCGTGTAAGTCTTGCTCCAGTTGCTGCTGGAAAGCAAGGTTAGCCGCCGGGGGCACGGACGACCCGTAGCGCTCCCGCGCGTCGGCTTCCGCTAACAGTTGCGCGAATCGAAAGCAATGAAAGGTTCGCTCCGCCGCGCCGCGGGCATCCATACTAACACTCGCACCATGGCTGCTCGCGCCGGAAACAGCCGGTGCAGCAGTGGGGGAGGTAGGCAGGCCACCGAGGCGAGCGAGTAATTCGGTCAAAAGAGCAACACGCTGCGAAAAAGTGTTGGCAGAGGGCACGGCTGCTGCTGCTCTTGCTGTTGTTCCTGCTGGTGGTGCTGTGATGGCGAGAACCCGCTGGGCATACCTGGCGAAGCGAAAGAGGGTAATTGGCGAGAGAACAAAAAAAATATTTTAATTCTTCTTCTCACTTTTCTTCTTGTCCCACTTGAAGAAAATGAGTTCTTCGAAAAAATGTGAAGCCAAATGAGAAGTGCACTGGACACGTGCTCTACAAATATAAGGGTAATGGGAATGTACACAGGAAAACTAGGCGCACGAACCATTCCGGCCAAGGCAACGCGTCGATGACAGCTGATTGCAGGAACAAAGTGGGGTCACCCTTGCTCATGAGCAAAGCATCCGCAGGGTCTTTGCAACCTGGTGGCATCCCGCCGATGCGAACTTCTACGCCTGCGAGCGGGCCAGTGCTACGCGCCACAAATATTTGATACAGCGGAACAAAAATAGATCGGTACGAAAAATGTAGATAAGATCATTGGAAGGACTACAGAAGATAAGTCTTGAAGGACATAAACGGAGAGCTGGGGAAATTTATTAATCACAAATAATCTGAAATCGAGCCGAAGGACATGTGCACTTTTTTTGCAAGTCGCTCGTACGAGAATAATGCAAGTCGCTCGGGTGTTGTCAAAGACTCACCATACACCTAGCAAAAACTCACGTGTCGCCGACGAGGGACGGCAACAAATCGATGCACAACCGCTCTGCTGCTTTCTGCCCCGCTTCATCTCCATCTAATGCCAACACCAGCGCAGGGCCGTGATGCCCTACACTGCTGCTGCTGCTGCTGCTCGTAGTGGCGCTCGCGGGATTACTGCGGCACAGAACGCGCGCGGCAAGAGCCAGTTGGTCAGCTGTGAGGGCAGTGCCCAAGCAACCCACTGCGCAAGTAACGCCACTGGAGTGAAGCGAGATGACGTCGAAGTAACCCTCAACCACCTGCCAATGAGCGTGTAGGGAATAGGAAGCATATGTTATCATCACTATATCATAAACATAAAATGGGATATTTCTTTAGCGCGAAGGTTCACAGTGTTATGATCTCTCACTTGGAGTAATTCCCTGATGCAATTTACTACCCCTTTTAATTTCAAAATTCGTTGTTGTTTTGTCATGTCTGTTCAAACCCACGCTGCAACAGTACAACAACGTACCACACAGAGGCCCGAGCCCGCGGCCCCGAGTTTCTGCTTAGCAACACCACTGGCGGAGCGAGCAGCTACCTTGGCTTCGTGCAAACCAAACAAAAGCTTGGACTTGCGAAAAAGTGTAGTTTCAGGCGAATTCAAATACTTGGGTCCTCCTCCTCCACTGCTGCTGCTGCTTGCGCTTCCATCGCCTTCCCCATTACTTCTGCTACCAGAGGTGGCAGAAGTGCTATCGGTGTCGTCTATCCGTCGAGCCCCGAAGCCTACTACGGCGCCGCTGGTGGCATCCCGTACAGGAACCATGAGCCGACCACGAAACACCTGTCATGAAAGGAAGGAGGTAAATTAGAGCCAGGTAAAGCATGCAGCACAGAAACGAAGCATGTAAAGTGTGATGAATGAGGTCGTAAGTTAGGAGTTGTGCTCCCATCAAAAGCAGCCAATTTGTTCTTTGCAAATTCCCATCTCCATGGAATGAATAAACTACTACTCCATTTAAAAGGCCACACGCACGCTCTCATCACTACTCTCATCCCATCTGTCCATTGGTTGACACCTCAAAGTAGCCATGGGGAGCTCCCGGCCCCGCTGGCAAGCACGAAGCGCCACCCGCTATTTTTGCCCCGCCAAAGGCCCGCCGCGGTGGGTACTTTGAGGGTGCAACCAGACCCGCTTCCACGAGCGCTGCCGTCTCAAAGCCCAAACTTCGCAGGTGCTCCGTTAAACCATTGCTACTTCCGCCGCTACTCCTTGAAGTACTTCCGCTTGGGCTGCTGCTCCTGGGCCCGCTATTGTTGGGTTTGGCACCCTGACTTGGGGGCAAATTGCGGCTAGAATCAGGTGCCCAGCCGAGCCCCCATGCTAGGGCTGCAGCAGGTGCGGTCCGCCTCGCACGCAAGACGTAGCGCGCCCCACCTCCACTCGCTGCGTCACCGAGCTGGCGAGCAAACCATTCAGCCGCGGCTTCGAGCGCTTTCGTGGCCGCTATCTTCCGCGCCCTAGCCTCGGCTGCGGCTTCACGCCGCATCCCCGCGTCACTGCCGTCGAAACTGGCGTCTTTGTAGACTATGGGAACGCTGTACGAGTCGGCGAGCAGTTCAACGGCTTCGGCGAAGCCTACTCCTTCGAGCTGCTCCACAAATTTGAACAAATTGCCGCCTTCCCCGCAAGCGAAGCAGTGGTACAAGTTCTTTGAATCGTCAATGGCCTGTTGAGTCACACCATTTAGCATCAAACCACGGGTGAAAAGGTGCCCAAGGCAAAACAACAATCCAGTCATTTGACTGCTTAATAAACGAAGGCACCAACGAGAGGCACAATTGTATCACTTCCCAGCTATTTGGCACGGATTCAAAACAATAGAACTCGTACCATAGAAGGACGGCTGTCGTCATGAAACGGACAGCAGGCGGTAACAGTCCGCCCGTTTCGCTTCACTGCCACGTGACGTGCGGCTACATCAGAGAGCTTAGCCACCGCGAGCACTTCGCTTATGGTGTCCTCACTGATGAAACCGCCACTCCCAGACCCTGCCCGTGTGCTTACAAGCTGCGGCCGTAAGCGATGCCGGCCTCCCCAGAGGAGAGGCGCTACCTCCGATAATAAGGCTGGAAAGAGTAGGTGTCTGAGCATCTCGGCTCTAAAATTCTCGGGCAAGCAAGTAAGTCGCCTGACGTGCGCTCTCCGAATCTGTTTTAAAGTATGTTGATCTGATAGGCACGAGGGCCAGTGAGGTTTTGCTTGCTAGGTATTGTAGCTAGCTAGAGGGCTCTGTTGTTTTCTTCTTTCTTTGTGCCTGCCTCGTGCTCTACTCTACTCTCATCGTGCTGCCGTCGGTCGTTCGTGCTGCTGCACTACACTGTAGTAGTCTAGTAGTCGTCTGATAAAAATTTGATTGCGATCCTGTTTGCAGTGGTTTGCGCAGCCTTTACGCCAATCACCGCGAAGTGGAAGTTGACGTCAGAGTTCGTCTACAAAAACGTCACCTCGTTACACGTCTGTCGCGATAACACGTATGCAAGCATTCATCATCATTTAGAAGGCACAACACATCTTAAAGACAAAAGAACAAGATGCGCACCACTGCTCTCATCGCGCTCTCCGCTGCTGCCTCAGCTGATGCCTTCCAGCTCTCAGCTTCGCCTATGGCCAGGGTATGAAGAGCCAGCCACTCCTTGGCAACAATTTATCTTTTCAACTTCCTGCATAGTTTCGCTTTCTCTGCAATTCCAACTGGTTTCACACATACAATTTACTTCTTCCTCCTTTCCACTTCTTGCTTGCACTACCGCCCAAACAGGCCATGAAGCTTTCCTCAACTGCTGAATCAGAGCAGCCTGAGGCAGCTGCGGCACCTATCGAAGCGCCTGAACAGCCTGAGCCTCCTGCCCCAGTAAAGCGCATCAAGTCTCAAGCATTGCCTTTCAAGGACGCGCCCATCTTGCTCGACGGCACCCTCGCTGCGGACGCCGGCTTCGACCCTTTGGGCTTCGCGGACTGCCGCGAAAACTTGCTGGTGTACCGCGAAGCTGAAGTGAAGCACGCGCGCCTTGCCATGCTTGCCGCAGCAGGATGGCCGCTCTCGGAGCTCTTCCAACCTGGCCTCGCCAAGGCGTTCGGGTTAACATCAGAGCTCAACGCGGACGGGCGAGCCCCATCCGTGCTGAACGGCTTCCCGGCGCCCATTGACAGCGCGTTTGTGGTAGCGGTCTTCGCGGCCATCACCGCTGTGGAGTTTGCCACTTTCGAGAAGCAGTTCATTGCCCCGCAGGACTTCGATTCGCGCCCTGCCGCCTTCGCCAAGAAGGAAGCGAGCGGGTTAGTGTCGGGTGACTTCGGCTTCGACCCTCTCGGCGTGGGCACCTTCTTCGGTGCCAACGACGCCGGCCGCAAGGCTATGCGCACTGCCGAATTGAAAAACGGCCGAGTGGCCATGATGGGCATAACTGGGTTCGCCATCCAAGAAGCGGTGTTGAAGCAGCCGGTGGTTGCGGAAACGCCGCTTTTCTTCACGCCAATCACCAAGCTGGTAGCTGACATGATGACCGGCGGCAGCGAAGCACTGCCTCCTGGTTACTAAATCGCACCTTACTGGAGCAGTACCCAATTTTCTAATCATTATTTGCATGTGCAGTGCGGTTGACCTTCTTAATCCTCAATCCCCATAGCTGATGGCTTGTTGATCTGGAG
>Ga0307982_1002981_pt1 | contig 13576 bp, 11 predicted proteins | sample OrgLakmetagen989_FD_201847 | JGI IMG/M metagenome (GOLD analysis project Ga0307982, IMG submission 201847) | Saline water microbial communities from Organic Lake, Antarctica - #989 | ecosystem: Environmental > Aquatic > Non-marine Saline and Alkaline > Saline | place: Antarctica: Organic Lake...
CTTGAGTGCCGTTTACGCAGTTTGATAGCGTTGTAAATTTGCTGGACCTCGGCAGGTCACCACTGCCCATTTTAGCGCCTGGCAGCTTTGGAACCTGCTCCAACGTGTTGTTGGTCTCAATAATGATGAAAATTGCAAGTCGTGGAGGAACACCTCTCAGTGGGATCGGGGCGAATGGGCTTGAGTCACTTGCTGAATCGTCACCAAGTTCCGCAGCTTTGAGCAATCATGGAAACTTGAGCACAAACGCAGCCGTCGTTGTCAAGCCACTTCAGTTATCATCGAATCTACAAGCAACTGCTGATAAAAATCCACAAAGCGGTAGAGAAGCAAAGGCAGTGGAGTCACAACCTGCCAATGCATCGTCTGAATCAGCTTCGAGTACCGTACAGGGCCCCCAAAGCTGCCTGGAGCGCACACAGAAGACAGCCAGCGATCTGCACGCATTGTCTTGTGCACCCGAGGAATACAATCCGAACAAGTTTTACACCCCAGAAGATCCGTTCATGATGCCGATTCCGTACGGCCCTTGCTTGTTTACCGGCATGCCATTTCTCCCGAAAAACATCATCAACAAAGACAAATGGGAAGCAATAAAAGAGCGCTGCTTAAAGCTCGGCATCACAGAACGCATGCTAGAAATTATGTTTCAGCACCTGTGCAGTCCACTGGACGAAGCTCTCGGCACCGTCAAGCTGAAACGTTTCTTTGGCCAATTTGCTGCAGAAAATCGCCGCCTGCTGAAAGCCATGGTGATGGACATTGCAAAAGGCAAACAAAGGGTGTACTTCGAAGATGCTGTTATGATCTTGGCAGAATTCTGTGCTCTAGACTTTGTGAGCTTGGTGTACAAGTTTGTGAAGGTGGTGGCAGGTGACGAGGGGGTGCACCATATGTCAGTCGATTTGATGCGCGGTCTGTTGCGATATTTGTGGGATAACAAAGTTGACAACTTTAACAAACTTCTCTTGAGACACACGTGGAGTGATCATCCCCACCACGGGGTGCAGGCTTTTGTGGACTTCAGCATCAGATATCCTTGCGTCATTTTCCCGCTTGTCATTTTGCAGCGCAGTGTTCAGCGCAAAATTCTCGGAAGAAGTTTCTGGGAAGCATTTCACAACAAACAGCACACTCAACTTCTGCCGGGGGGCTTCGGTGCAGAGCATGCACGAATGGTAGCCGCCCGAGTCGTAATGCTGGAAGCAGTCAGTGAAGTTTGCCGTCCATTCCAATTCGGGACTCCACTCACCCGCAGCGACCCTCCGCCGCCCACACCACGCACTCTCGACCCGCGTCAGTGGGATTTTGCCAAGCTGCCCAAAGATACACCCACACCACTCCGGCGAGCCATGTCCACAACCCAATTCACTCGGTCATCCTCAAGTCGCCTTGCTGGTCCAGCTGCGTTGATGCGCAGCAACACAGCAGGCAGGGGAGAACTCAACGCCCAGCGGCCAGGCTCCCGGGGTTCCATATCAGACAGGCATACTGGAAGTGCTCCTGCAGTGTTTGCAGGTGCCAGTGATGGTGACAGTGATAGCGACAGCAGCGAGCCGGACGAAGCCTTGGCCATGCAGGAGCACGCGCTTGCCCAGTCTCGCGGCAGCACAGCAGTGCTTGACATGCATCATGTGCAGCTCGGCAAAAGGGCTGGTGGTGAGACGTCCACAGGCCAGCAAGTGCTGCCTCGCCGGGTACGCAAACTTGGGGGGGCGGCGCAGGCTGAGCTGGGGTATGTTGACCCCTTTCAGGCCGCCCATGCACCAGATGCTGGGCTTGAAGAGATCAAAAACATGGAAAAATCTGGCCTCTCTGGAGCGGACATGGCCAAGGAAGAGCGAGAAGCACTGAAGCGTACTGAAGCGGTCGCAGCCAAACTGAAGGAGTACATCAGTGACGAGGGCGTGTTGGACGTCACCAAGCCCGGCATCGAGATCCTGAAAGAAATACTTGAGGATGCAAACCTGGCTGCAGACATGTCTGACTACGACAAGGCCAAGATCATCGCAGCCATTCATGAAAAGGACCAGCAAGCCCTGGGGCTGTCAAGGGTGTACTTTTCACTGGCAAACCCGTCCGCATATGCTGCTGCTGCATTTGCGTTTTCGTACTACCTGTCCATGCAGCACAGAAAAGAAAAACAACTTCGGCAAGGCTTAGTGTCTTACAGCCTTCCAACTGCTGCAGTCGCCCCAACCAAAGCCGCATACGCCAAGACCCACCCAGCACCCCATGGGGCACGATGTGTCAAAAACAGCATGGACATTGCACAGTTGGTAATTGTCCATGCCACGAGCGGCTTGGGTACTGAACCCACAGTCGTGCAGGCTCCTTGTTTGTTCACAGGCGCCATGGTCGCCAGCCAGAAGCAAGTGGTGCGCCCACCCACCGTCGAGGAGCTGGCAGGCGACACCTCGAAGCCCGACAGGAACTTCGGTGCACCAGCTGCACGGGACAGCGGCAGTGCAAAAGAGCCAAATGTTGACTTGGGGGCATCAGTTTTCAGTCCAGAGGCAACAGGCGGCACCTCTGCAAAAGCACCATCTGCAGAAACTGTCGACTCTGACCGTGCGCTACGCATGCTGAAGGAGGGCGCTCTGCACCCCGCTGAGGGTCACCAAGTCATCCGGCGTCTGAAAGGGGAGGCTTTATATCTCCCATCTGCTTCCAAGGCAGGCTCGCGGTTCGCTGAGCTGGTCGACGCAGACCCCAGCTTGGGAGAGTTTGAAGCCCTTGAAAAGGTTCGCCTCCGAGAGCAAATGCGACGAGGAGAACTATCCAAAGACATCGTGTGGAAGTTTCCCATGTTGGTAGGGGCCCCACCCATCAAGTTCAAGCGCCCAGAGGTTAACAACATAATTCTAGCCCGGCGGTGCAGTCACTGGTGTTCCAGGCAGGCTGCTTACATGCAAGGCTGTTGCCAACATGGCTGGATTCACAGGCAGGAAAATTGGGAGTGGTGTAAGGCTGGTGGTTGCACTCAAGCATGTGGCACTTGTTTATCTGTCCGCGGAGAAGTTATTCAGCGAACATGTGTCAAGTGTGGCAAGCGTACCAAGCTCAAATGCTCAGTTTGGTATGCGCTCACGCTTGGACGGGTGCAAAACTGCTTGGGTGCCTTGGGGGCTGCACTATGCGAGCTGGGACGCAGCTGCGTATTCCTGAGCAAAGAACTCATCACTGACTGCTGCCTCACGGCTGGGGCAACGTGCGAGAACTGCTGCTGTCGCACTCGTCAAATCAAGCCCAAGCGAGTGCAGCCAGGAGCGACAGCAGAATCTGATGACCCTGATGCAGCCCTGCGCCGTGAAGTAGCAGCCTTGGACAAGCACCAAGACATCGAAAAAGCAGTGGACAGCAAGCGGGCCGCTAGTTTTGGGCAGCCACGAGACGGCAGCAATTTCTCCGACAGACGGCGCCAAAGGGAGATTGCCCGAGTGAGGCGCAAAATGCCACGGGGCGGCTTCGTTGCGCCAGCGCCCCGTGGGTGGGCTGCTGCAGATAAGGCCGACAGCGACGAAGACCCCGCCTCAGTGATTGCCCTCCCCCGGCGCTTGAAGAAAGCCAAGGCGGTTGCTGCGGTGGGCGACCCCAAGGTGCCCCCTGAGGAGCCCCACCCCCACCCGCCCTCTGCTGCTGGCAACGCCAAGGCCGCTGACATGCAGGAGGAGGTGGGGGACACCGGAGCAGGTGCAGGGGGTCCGGGGGACGTGTGGGCAACTCACGGAGGCAGGGTCCGCGTCTCGGACTCGCCTGATGGGCCGCTGGCTCGGATCACTGGCTCACCGGCCACCCCAACTGCTGGCGCAATGTCGCCCACCAGCCCCATGTCCACAGGCAGTCGCAAGCGTAGGGCCAGCGAGCGCGCTCTGCTCCGCATCGACACCTCGGCAGACCTGGCAGCCCAGCGGGCCAAAGCTGAATGCCAGGCAGCCGTGGAAGCCTCCATTGAAGCAGCGCGCATGACGGAGGAGCAAGCTGACAGGCAAGCCCTTGCGGCCCTGTCACGATCTGTGTCAGTGCTGACCATGGGCACGCCTGCCTTCACATCAATGGCTGGTGGGGCACCTAGTACAGGAAGACTCAGCCACCGGGACGACTTGGTGAGCAGTGACGATGAACAGCAGCCCAAGACGCTGCAGCGGCAGCCCAGCCAGATCGACATGGCAAGCGCTGCACTGGGCGAAGCCTTGGGTGGGCTGGACCTGGATCTGGCACAGACATCAGTGCACACCGTGGTGGATCCCCACAACACCACCGCAGTGCTGGACCTCGGTGCAGTATCTGCTGCGCGCCAGCGAGCCGAGTACCGCAAGGTGAACCCCAAAGCCAAGCCCCGCGGGGCACTGTACCCCGCCACCAAGCTGCTACAAGCCGCATCGGTACCCAGTGCTCAAGACCTGCCCGAGAAGAAGTTCAACACGGGCTTTTGCGCAGAAGCAGACTTCTTCATCTACCACGTGTTGGCCGACCTGTATGGGTACAAGGTGGCAACGGCCATCGCTGAGGCTTCAGCTGCACCACAGAGTAACGACGTGATCATTGCGCAGCACGAAGTTGCTGCCCGCACCACTGGACAGAGCTTGGTGAAGTTCCACAGAGATGGCGAGCGAAACGGGTATATGTTCCACGATGACGTGTGGGTGGAGCTGTATGACGAGGATGCGGAGTCGTTCTTCTATCACAACCTGGCCACCGGCACAAGCTTGCCCTTCGGCCAGGCGCCCCCAGCCTACAAGGAGTTTATCCCAACAGGCGAATAGTGCTCAGGTGTATAGGCCACAGAAAATGCACATTTTTGCGAGGCCTGGCGACCTCACGAGGCTGCCCCGCTGGGCTCAGGGAGGGCAGTCACTTGGAACTGCTCCCCCACCCGGGGCGCCGCGGCGGGCTGGGGCTCTTCTTGCAAAACACCCTCATCAGTGATGTCGCTCTCCAACGAGGCGCCAATGGACGCGTCGCCCAGTGTGGCAGCTGCAGCTGCCAGCTGCTGCGACAGAGGCACTGCCTGTACCCCCCCCTCACTCGGCGCCTGGCTGTCGTTGGTCTGTGGCACTGCCTGCAGGACTGCTCTGCACTGGGCTGACTGTGCTGCGCTTGCTTGTGCCAGCACTGCGGCATCGTCCAGCGCAGGGGGGGTGTCTTCCTCCCCGCTGTCCCCTTCGAGCCCCCCCTGCACCCCCCCCTCCTCTGGAATGGGAATAGGCGATGCACTGTGAGCCTGTCCTCCCCCGACAGGCACAAGTGCGATATGCACTTCATCTAGTCCATCGTGGCCCTCGGCTCCTTCATCTGCAGGGCCCCCCTCGGGGGCACAGGAGGCCCCCTTCCTTTCGCCTGCCTTCAAGTCTTGCTGTGCCACGCGCTGCATACGACTGCGCAGAACAGAGAACAACAGTGCATCCATGACAATCTGTGCAAAGTGGCTGAGCAAGCAGGGCAGCAGCAGCAGCCCTGAATTGCCCAGCTCAGCCGGCGCCGCATCCACCACTGCCACTGCCACTGACAGCGTTTTTTGGCTGCCAGCCAGCACCACGGCCGCTTGCTCGGGCCATTTCAGCGCCAGTGCCCGGGCTGCAAGTGTGTTCACAACTAGGAATACCATGTGCACCCCAATGCCGATGGCCAGCACAGCTAGGATCTCTCCGGCAGGAGTGGTACGCAAGGGCTCCGCGGCAGTGGAGACCTTAGTCCAAGGGATCAAACACAAAAAGAGAGAGCTGGCAACCTTGAGGGCGTTCTTGTGTTGCGATGCAGCTGTGTTCACCCCCGGGATGAGCTGCGCCAGCTTGCCGGCCAGCAGGGGAATGAGCACCGTCAGCACAAGGCGCACCAGCAGCGCCACCACATCCAGAGTCACATCAGACGCGGAAGCCAACACAGCGGTGAGCCACAGCGGCACCATGATGATGCTCATCAGGTTGGTGGCCACAGACAGGAACAGGGCAAGTGCAACGTTGCCCTTTGCCTGTCCCGTCAGCACAATGCAGGAGCTGATGGTTGTCGGCATCACAAAGAAGATGGCAAGGCCCAGTGGGAACTCCTTCTGGGGCAGGGGGATGTGTATCAGGGCAAGGCTGGTGCAGCATGTAAGCCCCATAATGCTGAATATGCCGTACAGCCACGCCTTGTAGTTGCTCAGAGCCTCAAACAACGCGTCTGTCTTCAGCTTCAAGCCGCTGATGAAGAAAATGGCGACGATGCAGATGATGCCCAGGGGCGTGTCGTTTGCAGCGGATGCCGGCTCCGGCCACGTCGCCCCCAGCAGCACCGCCAGCACGATGAGCAGAGGCAGGTGCCACTTGAGCAGTGCGGCCTTCCACCAGGGCCAGCCGCGTGACGAGGCGGAGGCGTCAGGGACAGAGGAAGTAGCAGAGCTGGCATCATTATCATCATGCTTTGTGCTGATTTGGTCGCTGGTTTGTGTTGATGCAGCACCCGCGTCCGCAGCAGAAGTGGAGCTGAGCTCCATGGCACTGCCGGTAACAGCATCTGCGGAACGAAGTGCTACTTCTGTGTCAGTCCGTGTAGACGTGCTTTGGAGCTCAAGAACTGGTGCTTGGGCAGACATTGTGGCCAAATTTGATGATAGGGGCCTTTGCAAACTCTGGGCGTCCGTTTTCTCTTTCACCGGTTGGCACTGTTGCAAACCAGCAGCGCAGAAAACTCCTCGCGTGGATGCCAGTTTGCACAAGCAAATCAAGTTTCCGCAAGTGGATAATTAGCTTTCAAAGAATATGAACGCTCGAAAATCTTTTGAATCACCCGAGCTGTGCCAGCGCATATTGGCTCCTCAAGGGGGGCGCATTCTCGGATTATCTGACAAGCATTCACGGTGATCATCGAGCTCAGGGTACGAGAGCAGGACCCAAGCAGAGCAATTGAATATTTTAAAGCGCCCAGCAATTCAATTTTGCTGGTCACTGATGCAAGTCTGGTTTATAATTTATTTGTGTGTGCTCAGGCCCAGTTTGGGGACAAACAGTTCGTTGCTCGACGCTTGCGAATTCAGTCGTTGCAGCATGCTGCTGTTGTCATCGAGTCATGCAGACTTGTAGCTAAATTTGAGCCTCTTGGCTTTGTTTCAGATTCAACCTTTCAACAGATTCCTCCACATTGGTTATGCTCAGGTGCCTCGCCACCAACGAAATACAAGGATATTTCTTGAGAGTCTAATGTCGTTGAGATGATGCGATTGCTCAACGGCAACAGCTTGGCAGAGCATTGGTCTCTGCCAATAGAAAGAGCTGCACAAAGCAGCTGGCTTGCCTGGTTTCATGTTTCATAGGCCATCTAATGCGAGCGGGCAACGACCTGCACTTGGCACACAGCGTTGCCCACGCTCACATATGCAGCCTCAAGAGCCCAGACCCCCCCCCCAAGAAAACAGCCATGATGGCGAACAAGGCAGCAAAAATACCCTGTGCTAGTGCAAAGCTGGCGGGGAAGCCCATCACCCGCACTGGGTGTGCACCCACATGCACCTGCAGCCCTTGAATCACAGTGGCCAGCGCTGACACGACCGAGCGAATGCCGTCCAGCAGAGCCACCAACTGACCTGCCTGTAACTCTTGCATGGCACCTCCCACGTTGTGTTTGCTCTCCTCCAGAGCGCTGCGGGCAGTGTTGTATGCACTGTCTTGCTTGTGATGCCCCCCCCCGTGTGCGGAGGGGGGCAGCCCCAGCGGGGGGGCATCAAGGGGGCCCCAGAAGCAGAGGCGCTGGCGGCAGCATAGGAGCTGGGGGTGAAATCCTGCAGCGCGATGGAGCCATCAGAGGAGTGCCCACTGGCACTGGTTGGTCCGTGGCTGCCCTGCGCCCACAGGTGCTTCATGCGGCCGGCAGCACGCTGCTGCAGCGCCAGCTGCAGCTCCCGTGCCACCTCGTCCACCTCCACGCCAGCGTGCATGAGGGCCTCTGCTTGATTTGAGGCTTGACTGTCTGTGAATGCCCTAAGCAGCATGCACAGCACCACCAGTGCCAGCATGATGATGCTGTGCACAATGGCCTGGGCGACGATGATGTCGGTTTCCGCATTTTGTCCGAGTTCCTTCAATGTGCCTGAGCCAAACACCCGTGAGACCGCGCCAATGTCCATCAGCAGCACCAGCAGCACAGCCACAGCCAGGTACATCTGCATGCGCAGTTGAAAGTGCATGCCCATCTCCGACATGAGCTCCTTGAGGCGTAGCCACGCAAAGGCGTTGCTGGGGTGTGTGACATCCACGATGGGAGGCTTGGAGCCAGCCTCCGCTCCAGCCGTGGACACTATGGAACGCTCGATCAGTGCAGTGGCACCCTGCTCCTCTGTGGGTTGCTTTGCGGCCCCTGGCACTTGGCTGCCTGTGTGCGCGGAGCAAGCAGTGCCGGCCGCAAGCTGGGCGCCCTCCGTGACCAGCTGCTGCTGCGGAGTCGGCACACTGTCCTTTGCCCTTGTGTGGCGCTTGTGAACATTGGTCGACATTTGGAGCACCGCATGAGGCTGTGTTTGCCTCCCAGCATCTTCGTTATTGTCACTGCTCTCCCCCTCTTCCTCGCTCTCCTCCTCCAACACTGTGTCCAGCTGCCCCACCTCAAAGCCCTCCGCCGCCTTGGTAATGCCTTCTGCAGCGCTCTTCTCGTCCATGGGGACGCTGCGGGCCACGAAACGAGACAGCGCAAAGGGAAATAGCAAGTTCACCTTGTTCTTGAACACTTCAGACTACACTGGCCGGGCCAGCTGCGTCAGCACTGATTGCACAGCGGAGCGCCTGAAGTAGTCGAACAGCGCAATCAACAAGAACAACATCGTAGAGCCAGTGTTAAAGAAGTTATTGAAGTTGACAATCACATGCAGTGCCAAGTTGTACAGGCTGGTGTGCCCTGTGAATAACTCACCGCGCGCTGCATACACGCCGAAGGGCACCATCAGAATGAGTAGCGCCAGCAGAAATGAGCGCTTGAAGCGCCCCCGCGGCTTCACGAAGGTGTCAGTGGAGGTGCCCATCTGCATGGCGATGGCCAGGTCGGAAATACGCACGCGCCCTCTCGGCTGAGGCGTTTCTCCCAGGTGGCGTACCGGGAGTCGTGCACCGGCAGGGGTTTGCTCATGTCGACTGCAGATGATGCTGGTGCCCGGCTGTCGTCCACAACAATGGCTATGGGTGTTGGTGAGGGAGCCTGTTGTGACAGACTGATGTTGTTGGCGCCGACCGGGGACCGGCTGATGTTAGCTGCAGCAGCAGCACTTAGCCCCCCCACGTGCAGCATAGGCAGCAGCATAGAGTGCACATATGTCCGCAAGCTCTTGTCAATTGTGACTGCGTACCGATCGGCGTCCACCTTGCGCCGGGCTGCAGCCAGTCCGATTTCTCGTTGGTACACCTCTAGCTGTGGGTACAGCCAGGCGGCAGCCAGCATGATTTTGGTGTTGTAGTTCCACGATGCCGGGAAGCTGGAGCGCATCATGAGGGTGTAGTGCTTGGGGGCGGGGCATAGGCGTACTTCGCGGCGATCACCATGCAGCGGGCCATGTTGTACCCCTCAAACAGTCGGAAGTGCCAATTCACCATGTGTCTGGGGTCTTGGTAGAAGTCATCTCAGATGTCGGGGAAGAACTCCAAAAGCATGCACAGGAAGAAAGCAACCTGGACAAAGTACGGTGTGCGTTGCGCGCGCGCAGCCTGACCCACTAAACTGGGCTTTGGCCTTCGGAGGAAGCCGCCCGGCCGGACAACAATTTTCGACAACTTACGTATACCCAAAACAAGGATGGGCCAAGCATAGATGACATATATTGCTGGGGAAATTGAGGAAAGAACGTCAGCTGTAATTTGTGGAAAATTTCATTGCGAAGCCCAGGTCTTTTGTCAGGAGGGGGCAGGCGCACTCAAAAAGTGTTTCTGTCTGATTCTGATCTGACGCGCAGGCGAGGCACTCACAACTCTGTTGGCTTGACATCCGACTCAAAGCAACAACTGGGATGCTAAATGGGTAAGAAATGTGAAAGCCAAATTGCTTGAAGAACTGCAAGCAAGACAAAATTGAAGTCCCAGTAACCCGGTGGTCGCGCTGCGACGTGATCATGACATGCCGCCATGCCCGATGACGTACCTGGTGCGCATTGAAGGCGGGTTCAGGTTCCTCAATGAAGCGAGCATTTGAACGTTTATGAGCCACTAGGCCATGTTCTGCGTCTTCCATGATAGTGCACCGAAAGCTGCGCTTCAACGTTTACCTGCTCGTGGGCGCATCATTGCCATTATTATGGTGCCACTTTTGGATGCCGCTGCTGCGGCCTCGCTGCAGCTGGCTGCCCGGCTCGGTGCACGTGTGGCTGTTGCACACACACAGCACGGCTCGCTGACTTCTTTCAACCAATGCGGTGAAATGTGTGTGTAACATATTTTCTAGCGACACCAACTCGACCGAGCTCGAGGTACGCAGTCCCTTGACCCCATTCTGATATCAGAGGGGGGTATGCAGGATATCAAAACTGAAATGTTGTGATCTGCGACAAATAACTGACCAAGCGATGTCAGCCAGCCGCAGCTATAGCTGGGTAGGCACGCGGGGTGGGGCCCGAGGGGGGGGCAAATACCTCACAGCGCTCGCCGAGTCCCCCAGGGCTGTGGCATCGTGTTGCTTCTTCTCCGCATGTACGCAAGCTTCGTGCTCAGAAAAGTCGATGTGGTTTCAAAATGCTCTGGCTGTGCAGCAGGTATCAATGTAAATATGTCAATGCTGTATTGAGCACAATGTGGTGCAGTTTGCAGAAAAAATGCTTGAGTGCTCTAGGCACACCCGTGGGCACGACAGGCCCCTGAAGTTGAGTCCAGCCCCCCCCCTCCCTGCAATTTCTCGTGTATTGAGTGACTTCATGCGCGTGTGCAAGCATCAGTACTCCACCGTGTTGGGATCCCAGCAAGTGCGAGTGCCGCCCCCCTGACCAGCCTGCAGAGCCCCGATGGCATCCATGTCCTCCGCAGCCAGCTGAATATGCAGAGCCTGCAGATTGTCCATGATGTGCGTGGGGTTGGTGGATCTGGGGATCTGCAGGTAGCCCATCTGCAGGCCCCACCTGACACATACAACAGCGGGAGAGCAGCCCAGGCGGCCGGCGATGGCCAGCACCTTCTCGTCATCCAGCAGCAGCGGATTGCCCTGCGCTAGCGGCGCGTATGCCTGCACCACGATACCATGCTCCCTGCATGCCTGCACAGCCTCAGTCGCCTTCAGCAGAGGGTTCACTTCGAATTGGTTCAGCACGGGTGCCTGTGTGCAGTCAGGGGAAGCAAGCAAGGCGGACAGATGGTGCGGCATGAAGTTGCTCACACCGATACTGCGCACATGTCCCTCCTTTTGCAGCCGCTGCAGCGCCCGCCAGGTGCCGTGTCGTTTCTCCTGTGTGCCTGGGTGAGAAGGCTTCAAGCCCTTTGCCCCCGGCCAGTGCACCAGATACAGGTCCAGGTAGTCGGTGCCCAAAGCCTTCAAGCTGCCCATACATGCCTCATATGCTGCATCTTCTCCCTGTTGTTTGGGGCTGAGTTTGCTGGTGATGAAGATATCGTTGCGGGGCACGCCGCTGGCGGCAATTCCCGCAGCCACGTCAGCTTCATTGCGGTAAATGCTGGCAGTGTCAATCAAGCGGTAGCCTGCCTTCAGCGCAGTGCAAACAGTATCAACACATACTTGTCCCTTCACTTGCCAAGTGCCGATACCCACGATTGGCATGCGTTGTCCGCTCTGCAGAAGTACCGTGTTGCTTTCCCAATCAATGCGTGTTTCGTGCTGATGGGGTGATGATTCCACTGGCCCACCCTGGACTGCAGGCTCAGACGTATTTGCTTCTTCAGCAGCCATGGTAGCCTGTCTTAATTGTGGCCTTGTCACTCTATTCGTGTGCCTTGAGCTCTGCGCTCCAGTCAATATCTGTTTTAGTGCGACGGCTGGCGTTCACTGCTCGTCGGGCTTGTTTCTCTTTCTGCACAAGTGCCTTGGTAAACAGGCGACCAAGGAAAGAAACCTTACACGATGGGCTGTTTCAATGTCTCAACTCACTCTGAAGCAGCGATCCAGCTGTGCCTTCTGCTCGTTGCAAACACCAAAAAATTTCGCCACAGAGTGCTGCTCGTGGCAAGTGACCAATGCTTGAATGGTTTTTTGACACAAGGGATGCGGCTTGAATAAAGGAGGATGCATCTCTTGTGAAAAGTCTCGAAGTGCCGAAAAGGTTTGCCCTCAGTTGCACTGCACGATCGCCTCCGTCAGGCACACGTCGGTGCGCACGAGAAAGCAAGACCGAGGATTTTGCAAATGCGCAGATGCGAGGTGCTGATGCAGAATGACAGGCGTGCAAATTTGTTGGCACCAGGCTGCCTCGTTGAATAACAGGTGTGAGTAGCACTGGCCAATTGACCCCCCCGCGAATTACTCGAAATGCTATTTGTGTCGCAATGAGCTCTGAAAGGCAGAAAGGACTGCAAGGGCCTCTACAAAACACAGACCCACCGCACCAACCCGACAACAAGCTTTTTATTCACTGCCACGCAGCATTTTTGCAACTTTGTGGTTCTCTGTTTTGGTATTTTCGCTCCAGACAACTTGGGGGCGTCCAAAATCCGCACTGCTAAAATTTCGGCTCAGTCAGCCAGCACCAGTACACACAGGTTCCTAACAAGGTTGGTGCAACAGGAAACAAAATTTTGTTTCGAATTTATGAGGCCGGTTCTGCAGTACATTGTGCTTTATCCTGACTGAATCTGCGTGCAGGAAGTTCTGCAATGGCGGCCAACAAACAAGAGTCCAGCGGCAGTGGCCATAGCCCCAAGGCGGAGTTGCTAGAGCCACTTGCACCTGCAGCACTGGGTATTACCTGTTGCATTGGAGGCCTGTTCACCGGCCTTTCGCTGGTCGATTACAGCGTCTCCGTGCATGGGCTGGCTCCGCAGCTGCTGCCGTTGTATCTCCAATGGAAGCACGCTGCTCCCATTATCAGCCCCATGATGCTGTTCTTTGCGCTATTCTTGCCCCTGGAAAGCATTCGTGCAGTGAAGGAAGATGTCATGGGCCTGGTCAGCCGCCCTGCTGCCTTTGCGCGGCACGCCGTCGGCACCCTTGCGTTTCTGCTTATGCTGGGGGTGGTGACCTGCGTCGTGGGCACAGTTATGCCGGCAGAGCAAGCTGCCATCGCCGCTGGCGCCATGTCACCAGACACCCTATCCACTCTACAAGGCTGGTACCTTGTCATGCTGCTGCTGAATGTGCTGACGCTGCTTCTGGGCATCGCCAAGTACTCAGTCAGCCAGCCTGGCGCTGCCGCTGCCGCCCCCAAGCCAAAAGCAGAGTAACACACACCGCAGTATGATCTCTTCCCCTCCTGTGGCTGTGCGGAGCTGTGCCACGTGTGCTTGGCGTGCAGCCCCCGCTGCGGGAGGGCGCGCGCGCCGGCAGCAGCTGCCCGGCGCTCTGGGCCGCCGTGTCAGACACCTGTCCAGCTAGGCAGCCCTGAAGTGAGAGCACTGCCGTGGCGCCCAGTTGTGCATGCACCCTGTCGGAGCGCCTGCAAGGGGAGGGGCATTGGCTGTTCACAGCC
>Ga0307982_1002982_pt1 | contig 13575 bp, 12 predicted proteins | sample OrgLakmetagen989_FD_201847 | JGI IMG/M metagenome (GOLD analysis project Ga0307982, IMG submission 201847) | Saline water microbial communities from Organic Lake, Antarctica - #989 | ecosystem: Environmental > Aquatic > Non-marine Saline and Alkaline > Saline | place: Antarctica: Organic Lake...
CCCCATATACACGCAAATAATTACCGTGGCCTCGAAGAAGCACTGCCTCATTTGCATTCGCACTACACTGTTTGTCTTCAGGATTGTGAAAACGCTTTGGTTTGAAGTTCTGATCATGATCACCATTGCTGCCGTTGGAATCGGTATCGGCCTGGTGGCCTTGAGGAGAAGAGCGAGAACATTACTACGGTCAATAGAATGTTGGACCGAATCACGTTTTTCGTTTTCTTTTTGGAAGCTATGCTCAAGATTTTTTCGTGTGGCACTCGACCGTGGGTATATTTCATGTCTGAGAAAGACGGAAATTTCAACACCTTTGATTTCGTAATTGTGGTTGTCTCGACCATTTTCTCGCCATTCTTTGGAGGCAGTGAGGATGCGTCAAATATCAAAGTACTCCGACTTGCACGGCTTTTACGCTTGTTCGATTTTGTTGAACAAGTTCCCGAGGTATGCAATTAAACGATTTGAACTTTTAATCCTGAGGGAATGATATCTCACGACGTTTCCCTCGCGTATTGTGGACATAGGTGCGAGTCATGGTGAAAGGACTCGCTTCGGCCATTGATAGCGCTTGGTACATTCTCCTCCTTCTTGTGTTGCTGGTCTACGTATACGCAGTCATCGGTGTTATATTATTTGCTGAGAACGACCCGGCGAACTTCAACGACGTAGCGACTGCAATGCTGGTAAGTTTGTCGATCCCTTGATGTCATGCTTTGAGAGTGTTTGCAACTTTGAATTAACGTTTTGCTTTACGCATCGTGCAGACTCTATTCCAGGTGTCAACGTTCACGAACTGGGCGCCAGTTGCCTTCTTGTCATTTCATGGGTGCGATAAATTCGCGGGAAACGGCTATATAAACGGCGTTGAAGAGCCCCTGCAGAGTGGAAAGGCGCGGTCGAGCCCAACAATGCTAGACTTCAGGTTCGCAACTTGGCACTGTGTATCCCCCCAACCACAGAGGTGGGCAACTTTCTTTTTCTTCACAACCTTCGTCATCCTGGCGGGAATGGTGGTTCTTTCACTTTTCATTGGCGTGATTACAATTGGAATGTTCACGGAATACAACAAATATACAGCCGAAAGAGATGTCTCCAATTATAACGAAGGCAGAAATATCGCAATGCAAGCCTTCGCGAACCCGGAGAGCATCTTGCGGATGGCTGTGGACTTTGCTATGGGCATCGAAAATCCTAACGTAGCAGAGAAGTTTTTGATACGTAAGACGCATGATGGTATAGTATTTGAGCGGCGATCAACACGCGACAGTAAATCTCATGAGTCTGAATTCCCAGTTCACCAAGTCTATGAGAATAATAGGTTTAAAAAAAGCTTAAATTCAAGCATCAGCTTAGACAGCGGATTACGTTTGAGTTTGGACAGTGGTTTGCAGTCACCTATGCAGTCACCTGAGGTGTGTGACGAGGGAGTGCCTCTACCAGCGGAAAACAAGTCAGTTTGGTCTCGAGTTCGGCCTACTCTACTACCAAAACTGAGTGCCGCAAAGGCGAAAAAAACACGACGGGGTAGCTTCTTTGCGAAAGCAGATGCACAGGCATTGTTGAGGCAAGCTGCACTGTATCAGCCAACGATTTATCTAACTTTGGTCGCATGGTGGATGTCGTGAAGAAAATGTCTCAAAAGTTGGTGGATTCTCAGATCTTTCAAAATTTTATCACACTGACTGTACTTATTGCTGCTATTACCGTGGGTGTTGAAACTGATAAACGAGGAGACCCGAGTATGAACAAGGCGATTGACTTTGGTTGCCTACTTGCCTTCACTTTTGAATGTTTCGTGAAGATCTTCGCGTGTGGCGAGGTTTGTCATGCCGTGCATACTCAAATGCTTGATAGTCTCTCCACTTGCACTTCATAATCCTTTGTATTTTAAAGCTCCTCTCCTTTTCACCTTTTGTTTGTCCTATCCGATCCGCTCCTGTTTTTAATATTTCATTCAGAGACCGCAAAGGTACTTCAAGGACAAATGGAACCAATTAGATTTACTCATTGTTCTCAACGGCTGGGCTCGCATCAGCAACGTTTTCGCGATCGAATTCCTTGTCGTCTTCCGCCTTGTCTACCTTCTGCGAGTGCTACGTGTTGCCCGCGCCTTTCCACGTCTTCGGTCGATCGTCAACGCTCTCATCGAGGCTCTTGGAGCTGTCAAATGGATGGTCATCCTTATTTGTATCTTCAACTACATTGCAGCATGTTGTGGCATGATTTTGTTTTCGAAGCATGATCCATTTTATTTTGGGGGATTGTTACAATCTTTCTTGACTATATTTATAATCTCGACTCTTGATTTATGGGATGTCGTGATGCGTATCAACATATACGGTTGCGACGTTTACCCATCACTAAGCGGCTACCCACTCAGCCCCGACTATCCATGCGAGGATCCCAAAGCTTTTGGCTACTTCGCCGCTTTATTCGTCGGCACAGTTGTAGTTTTCGGAGGCATGATCTTGCCAACGATGTTCATTGGTGTGATTTCCATCAAGTTTGAACAAAGCACTCAAAAGTTCAGCAACGAGGTCGCAGATCGCCTAGAGCTTGCGTCGCATATCGCCATCCTGCGAGAGGACGTTGAAGTATGCATTTTTTTCGACAGCGAGAAGATCCAAATAATTGACGGCATATTCAAGCTGATGGACATTAATGGTCAAGGCCGCCTGGACCTAAATGAGGTACTACATTCTAAAATTTAATTCCGCATTTAGAGTTTCAGACATATTTTAGTGCTATGCCTTCTGGTGCGTTTTCGGCCTTCTAGTCCTGTCGCGCGCGATTTTCCCTGATTCATTTAGTGTCGTGGCAGTGATACCATTTCTATTGCCGCCATACTACCGCATTACAATTTCCAATAGAAAGTTGTGGTTTAGATGATTGAATGATTGACATATTCACTACCTCATATACTTCTGCACCGTCTTCACCAGGTCGGTCCATTTGTAAAGTACCTCATCAACGTCTTTTTAGTGTATGATAATGTGAGCCGAGACGAAGTTGAAAATGTGGTGCTTTTCTTCGACGAAAATATGACTGGAGACCTCAATTTTGCAGAGTTCCTTTCTTGCATTCGGTATCTGTTGAAGGCGCGATTAAGTCCTATCAAGTGGAACACGACTCGGTCCGAACTCAATTCGAGTGCTAGTGCGGTAAGTTACATACTTTAGGGAACGAACGTTTCCATTCAAATCTCCTTCTAGTTATCCTCTTAACCTTGCATCCTGTTTGTAGGCACGTCTGGCTAGACTTGGATTTGAAAGTTTCGATGATCTTTTGAAGGCCCATGAAAGTGGTAAATTCGTTTCATCGAGCCAAAGCCAGCAAACTATTGACTTCAAGAAGAGCTTTAAAAGCTCAAAAAAGAAAGTTGCAAAGAATAATTCATTTGCCACTTCATTCTCGGATGTATTGGACTTGTAGGCGTCGGCTCAAGCAATATTCTTCGATATGCACGAATACGACTAAAGTTTTTGTTTTGTGTATGTATCCTGGTGCTACCGCACCGTTTTCGTCCCTATCTATAATATGCAATACTTCACCTTTACAGTCGAAGCAGCTTTGTCCAGCCGATGGAAGTATATGTTCAACGTGTTATACAAGCACGGGAAAAGGAAAACACAAGTATCCCGGACCCCGAGCCATATTTTATAGTGTAGCTCGAGAGACGCGAGACTCCGCAGACACCGACTAGATGGTACTGTACGGTATATGGTGCTATATCTTCGAGTCAGTGAATCCAGTTCCCCTCGGGAGAGGCTTAGAAAAGAGAAAGAGAAATAGGGGATACCTGATCCGATTTGAACTCTGAGCTCCCCTTTATCTGTAATTCTCGACCCGGCAATAATTTAATAACATCAGGAGTAATTCTCAAGGAAGGTGCATAAAGAATTGTACAGAAATGGAAGTTAAGAAGTCCTCCTTGCCTTTCTGAAAACTAAAATAGCTCTTAGTCTAGCCCAGGAGACCCTGTAGACGCGAACTTGATGGAATCCTGTTTGTTACTTCGCTAGTCTAGTTACGAAGCCCAGTGGGGGCTCAGGAGGAGACTGACATGAGGTTCTACTGGAATGAGTTCTGACTGACCTCTCAAATGGAATGGTTGCTATATGTATTCCTTACTCATAATAAACCCCAAACATACGTGTAGAATAGGCCAATTCTTGGCAATAGCGAAATATCCCTTGAAATTAGACCGCCGCCATCACTTCCATGGCCACTCGGGCATGCATTCACTTCATCTGAGTGAAATTTGGCACAGAAGCCTGTGCGCGCATGCATTCACAATAATTGAAAAGCGTACATTCAAGAATAACAAAGAGTTGAAGGGCAGAATAATTACCTTTTGTGACCTAGAATTTTTCTAAACCCCTCCCGAAGTGGGACTGGATCTAATAACTAATAGACAGTGTGCTATCTAGTCAGCATTTGTAGAGTCTTCCGGGCCAATTATAATAAGTACGACGTGATGACTATCGATTATTATATTACTTACATGCGCAGTGCGTAATATAGCTTGCAATACCTTCCTCTCGCAAAGCCAACCTTTTAATCTAGGTGCTAGTTGGCATTTGCCTTGGTCTTCAGAAATTTGACACAGGCCCCGAGGGACCAGAATTAAAAGGCTGACAGGCAGAAAGACAAAGCAATACAGCGTTCACCAGGAAGAGAATCCAATCATTAACCAGGTACACGTGCCCAAGTGGCTTTTCGGTCTAAAGCGGCACGCTCTTCTGTGCTCTGAGAGTGCTTCTCAAAAGAAGAGATCCCGACCGCAGAAGAGGAACTAGACTACAACTAAATCTGGCTTTTTAAAAAAAAGTTATAGTACCTATATTTGTGACTTACCATTAGACGGGACTTATGATGGGATTCAATGGCTTATCCTGGCGAGTTGGGGAATAGGGAAGCCGAATATAACCACTTTACTTTTTCTGATATATTCAATGATTTCTTTAGCTATTTGGTTTGGTGTTCGACCAAATTCGATATTCCGAAATTGCGTCCTTATCATTTGACATCCAGCAAGGGCTCTGCATCCATTTCCCTCCTAACTCCCGTTGAGAAAATCCAATATACTCCCTGCTATCCGTAGCGCGGTTGCCTCGCCAAAATCAGAAGTACACTGGATTATCCACGGGAGCTTCCGCCGTTCGCCGTTCATTCACATCACAGTTTTCGCTGGCACTGGGTATCCCACAAGGGCCTCTTCAACCGAGATCATAGGAGCTTTTCGATCGATCGCGGGTGAAGAGAGATACACCTCCCACAGCACAAGCAAGACACAGCACGCATACACGGACTTTTTCACCAGGAGACCGAGGCCTTTGTCGAAAAAATCATCCGAAGCGCGCGCCTTTTCTGGCGCGACAGGAGGGTTCAGAATCGCTCCAATGAGTTTGACCACGCGCTCAACTGGTGCTTCCTCCTCAGGTGATGCAGGTGCCCCAGCTAGTTTCTTGTCAGAGCGCTCTGGGACACCCTCTTCGGTTGATCGAGCGGCGCGACGTGCTTTGACTTCATCGAAATCGGGCAATCGTGTTTGCTGCAGAAATATGAGAAGCGTTGGGTGTGCAACAGATAAATGCAGAAGAGGAGGGGGAGCATAAGCAGAATACAGTCAAAGTGAATAATTGATCAAGGATTCATGTCTAGCCAATACATTATGAAAGTAATACAACCGCTTTATTCGCTAAGGTTTGTGTGCTCTACAATCGCAGCCATTTCTCATGCATTCACCACTTTTCCTCTCATCTTTGGTGCAATTGGGCTTACTTGGATGCCATCGTTGTCGTCGGTGATGAAAGCGTCGAGGTCGAGTCCGCTAGACTTCGACTTGCGATTGCGCTTTTCTAAAAGTTCATTCACCTCAGGAATTATCACGGCCTCCTCCACCTTGAACCAGACAAATAAAAAATCAAGTTGTTTTCGTCAAGTAGCTTCGAAAGATGACCCACACTACGCACCGCATACAGTACGTCTTCGCGAGCAACGCACCTGGGAATTTGCTTCCATCCTAGCCGCTTTTCTCGATTGAAGTTCCATCCATTCCTCTAATGAGAGCTTGTCTTCGTCAATTGAGCTCTGTGAGGGTATTGGTCTACTTGAGGATGAAAGATCCGGGCTCGAGCTGCCACTTTTATCTTTTCGTACACGTTTCTTGGCGTATACTAGAGTCTTGCCTCGAGCTATCTGAGCTTGATGAACAATCGCAGGTGACCAGCCCAAGGAAAGAGGCGCCGCCAAGAGCACTACGAATGCGGCCTCCAGATTCTTCCTCATTGCGTCTGCCTGACTCTACTGTCTGTAGCTGAGTCTACTGCTGTACAGTAGATAGATCAACGTAGATTGATGTTTTATGATGTTTTATGCGACCACGACCAAAAACTGCCTACCAAAGATTTTTGTCCGTCCGTCACATCACATTCTTATCTGGGTACATATGTTCTGACACCTTACGTATGTTCTGACACGTCGTCACGTCACTGACTGACATCAACCATGTTCTGACACCTTGTCACGTCACTGACATCAACTACGTTGATCGTGGCGTGGCGGCGCGCACGCCGCTGCAGTATCTGTATAGCACCGCTGTACTTCATTCTCACAACAGAATTCTCACAACAGACAAAACGACAAAACGACAAAACGATACAGTGTAGCTACAGAAGTACTGTACAGATCTGTACTGTAGTACTGCTGTACTTCATTCCCACAGACAAAACCAAAGCAGTTTTAGGCACCAGTCTTCGGGCGAGGATTCGAATCCCACAAAATGCCTTTTTATCTGTTAGCTTTCTGATTCCCGCCCTTCGGATTAGATTAGATTAGATTAGATTAGATTAGATTAGATTAGATTAGACTAGATTAGATTATACTCCCCAATTGCAAAGAAACAACAACAAATAGCATAAAGCTGCGTTTGGAGCCTATCTCAAAACGATGTATATTCTGTAGGGAGAACGAAAAGAAGCCCCATGGTGTACGATAAGTAGTAAGTGTGAAATACGCAAAGTCATATTACCTGAATATGACATATCATTAGATTAGATTAGATTAGATTGGATAAACTAGATTATACTCCCCAATTGCAAAGAAACAACAGCAAGTTGCATGAAGCTGCGCGTTTTGATGAACCCTCCAGAACAAGTCTGACTGGGCTGAGTGTCCTCAATTTCTTAATAATGAAATGAGTAAATACAGTTCAAAAGTTTTACAGATAGCCTTCAACACTCTGCATGTATTGAATAACCAAGACAAAGGCAGTTCAAGCAGATACGCATGTACAAGCATATTCACTTCGCTATTTGAGTGGATTACTATATACTTAATTCCAGATTCCAGCTGCCACAAGTAAGCGCGCATGTATAACAAAGACAGCGCTGACTGTATCTCGAAAAAAGCTAAAGAATTTTTTGAGTTTTAAGCTCCACATCTACTCTACTGTTCTGTTTCCATACTTCGAATATTTATTTCCGGTGCCCGTAGGCAGCAAATCTTGGAGGCCACCGCTGCAATTCACTGAATATTACACGCAAATGCGCACGTTAGATTCAAAAGTGCCCGACAGTATGATGGCACTGGCTAAGAAGCAATTGATTCAAATCCGCTTTGTTTCATATCCATAAGAATTCAATCTCAACGCCAAAGTACATGAGATAAAGTTATTTGCTTGTGTGGAGTAGCGGGCTCGATGTCAACTGTATACACATTTCTGTTGCTACTACCGCGATAATCTTGGTTCCTTGTGCTTGTGCTACTGTCACGTTGTCTCCTTCTGAAGCTGCGGCTATAGTCAGTTCTCCATTCGGTATGGCGTTGTGATGAGCCTTCTTCGGACGTTCCACCAGTACTATGAGAACTACCAATGAAAATTGTAGCACAGGGGCCATCACTCATGGGTGCAGCTTCATCGGTCGCAGCAAAGCGAAGTGTATTTGATCGATTGGTAACTAATACCCCATCTATCCGGATGCGTACGGAGGTAGGGCTAATGGGCAACCACGACGGAGGATATTGGCCCGTCCAGGGGAAGCAAAGGCTTATAAACTGTCGCACATCGTCGCTATTGCTTGTATCGTTCACCGGAGCTAAGCTGGCTGAGCCGTCGTCGCCGGAACGTCCGGGAAAATTATACTGTGGGCTGGTTCGTGCAGTATTTGTACTATGGCTGTGCGGTAGACGTAACGTGAGGCGGAATCTGTCGCTATTTTGGACTTCAGCTGTAGAGCCAGGCGGGCTTTGAAGCACGTACTTGCGGTCAAGGTACCCGCGGTGCTGCTCTGAGGCTCGTCGAACTGCCGACAAAGTTTTACTAAAGAGTAAATGTCGCCATCTGCTACTACTCTGACTATCGTGTTCAATTCTGGCAGTGCCCCCGGGAACAACGTTGCCATCGGTTCTAATTCGAGCTCCTTTGGCAGTAGTTGACTGGCCATCGATATCGAGGGGCTCTGGAGAGTGCAAATTGGGTATTGAAAGATCTGTGTGCACAAGATGTCCAAGGCTGCTGGCATCACCGGGCGCACGAGGTATGTAAGTAGACGCGCAGTGAGGTGCCACCGTGCAGAGCCATGGAGCGCATAGCAGGGGCGGTGGCAAGTGCAACGATGAGGTTGGTTTAGGGGAAGCGCGCTGGTCCTCCAGATGCACATTGTTTATTGTGTTGAGCTCTTCTTGAAGAACAGTTTCAAGAGCTGCGAGATAGTTGTCAGCGAGTACTGCGCCCCGCAATGCGTGATGACCAGGCCCAGGGTGCCACCTGACAAAAAAAAACGACGGACCCTGACTTGGTGAAGTGTTAAAGCCATGAGCAGACTGAGACTAGGAAGCCTAAGGGCTACAGAAAGATAAACAATTCTATTTGAGTTGGCAATGTATTCTGAAGCGAGCTCTCACCCAATGTGCTCAAAAGCTTTGCCATGGTTCAGAGCCGCCCACGAGAAAGGATTAGGTTGAGATGCGAGGTCATGAGCTTGTGGTCGAGCTCTCGCATCTTTAGTAGCGAGCGATTGCGATGGCGTCACTGGGGGTGACCCAGGGAAGATTGGTGTCTTGTTGGTACTGCTTCCATTGCTCGCTACGTAAGTAGCCAGCTCAGCTGCATTATGAAAGTGATCCACGAACCTAGGTTGGTTCATCAAAGGATCTAGAATTAGGGTCTTTACGGAAATTGATGAAAGTAAATCAAAGACGAATGATCTTCACCACGTCGCGACACCCAAGTCGAGCCGCTGAAGCCCATAATCACGGTAGTGGCTCAGCAAGCTCTGAGGTTCAAAACAACACAAAAGAGCCACGTTAAGGTAAAGGAACATCATCACATAGAACATGAATGTACCTGCGCATGCGCTGGATTTGCATGATTGAATGCCACAGTTGAGTCCAGATGAGGCCAATTCGACGGCGGTGCCTGGGTGCGGCCTACCAATTTCTTTTGCCGCGGACCACCGTACCTGCCATAACTGACTCATAAATATCAGAGTGAAGAAGCTCACGAATAACTGAATTCATGTTACAATTCAAATATGTTGCTGCTCAGAACAGTCAATGGCAGAGGAGATCATTCATTGAAATGAGCCAAGCGGCATATAATGGAAAAATTGTCTCTAGCGATAAATCAATCAAGTTCAAAAAGAATGAAATTTGGAGCATGCTATGAGGTCGCAATGACTGCCTTACACGCCATCAACGAAGAGCACAAGTGGTCGTGACGGCAGTTGGAGTGCAAACCGAATTAGGACTTCTGCCATGCCGGCCGGCGATGACCAACGAGCCAAATCTTGTCTTGATGTAGCACTGGGAGACGTTCCCGACAGCGAAGCTTTGACTTCGTTTGGTGCAGCATCTGCATCAGCTCCTTCTCTAGCTTCAGAACTTTCATGGCTTCCTCTTCTTTCTTTGCGTAAACCTCCCTTGTGATTAGCTGCATGAGATCGGCTCGTTGCTTTGGCTTTGCTCATAACTTTCATCTCAATCGATACCTGACCCAAGAAGCATCGTAATGATTGTTGCTTATTTCATATGCGTGACTCTCCTTACTCGCCAGCTCAGTTGGCAATTTGATACACCTCTATTTCATGGGTTGCAACTACAAGCGTACGCATACCACATCCGCGTCAATGCCATAAAAAGCAGCGACGCAAGCTGAGTAAGGCAAATGCGGGTTTGCGCCATGAGCTACATTGCGCACTGTAAGGTTGATACCAGCATTGGCAAACGGCTCGGCTGCCAGCCGGCGGAATACTTCTGGGTATCTGTGCAAAGTGTGTGGCAAGGTGAACAAAGCAGAAATGAATATAAGGGAGATCGCGCTGTTTTTGACTTGGGCAACACCTACGTTTGGTTCAAATAATTGTCGTGCCCAGCTGTTATGGATGTACCGCCAAAAGCTACCACAAATGATCGATTATTCAGGCGAGCATCACGAAGTTTCTTGACGAGTACTAATCGCCCACAATCGTTCATCCATAAGCCTACAGCCACGCTGTGCACGCCGTTGAAATGGTCTCGTAGGATCGCCGAACGGGCAGTGCGTACTAACATCAGAGACGATTCTATGGTGCTATGGGTTTCGTGTGCAATGAAAACTCTCATGGGCCATATTAAGAACAGCATTTTGCTGAGAAATCTCATCATTCTACAAGATGCTTGTTGGATCACGAAAAGTCCGAGCTGCAGAAACAAATATACTTTCTATGCTGGTAAACTGCGTCGAATTTGTTCAGTACAAAAGCTACAGCTACTCGAGAAGGAACTACAGAACTAAAAAGCTTTCGCTATATTACTGAACCGCTGCGAGATTCTACAGAAGGGATGAAGCTAACTTATACTGCTACGTATTATCAAGTGTGTAGAAAATACCATTCTCCTCATGGAGTTCATTCGGATGGTTGCTAAGGGTAGGCCAAAAAATTAATTCCTATGCGATGAGCACAGCCTAGCTAGCTAGCTAGCTACAGTAAGTAAGTAAGTAAGTAAGTAGCTTCTGTAGCTACTGTAGCTACTACTGTAGCTACTACTGTAGCTCTACTCATCAGCAGCTCATCAGCAGGGCGCATCATTGGCGCATTCATGGATTCATGGATTCGCAACAGAAGTGTACAGTAGTGTCTACCGTAGCTACGGTACTACAGATAGTACAGACACAAAGGGGGGAGGGGGGAGGGGCTGAAAAATAACGTTATTAATACCACCAACTAGTCCAGAAGGCCCCAATTTGCCCTAAAATTTACTATAAGGAGCATCCGGGTATTTCACTGGGGCCCTGGATAATGATAACATAAAATTAAATTTTCTTTAGTTCCCCCCTGTGCAGTAAGTGAGTTTAGCGAATCAGTGGCCTGTAAGTTTCAGGGGAGAATATGCTGCAGAAACTACTTACAATGATGTGCAACCGAAGGAATCCTGGGATATACCTATGTTTGAAAATATCAAGGCCGAGAATTGATCCTGCGGGGTTCATAGAAGTAAAGACGGACGAATATGAAAACGAAAGAGTGCACTTCAATCTTCAATGGCCACTCGGGCATGTGCGCCTGATTAGCTTCTTAGGTCTAGTTTGCGCTGCTTTGCTCTTCTTCTCTACCTGTTAGTCTACTAATTCCGGCCCTTCGGGGCCTGTCTCAAATTTTGCACTCAGCCCAGTCAGACTTATTCTGGAGGATTCATTAATACGCAGCTTTTTGCTATTTGTTGCAATAAGGGGACTTCGATGGGACAGGAAGCACACTGAGTCAGACCCACATGCAGTTCTTCTTTCTCTTTCTTGGCGAGCGAACAGAACCGAAAGGCCGTAGCGAAGGTGGCTGCTTCAGTAAGTCTCTTTCGATGTTATGATAGCCGGATGTGCTTCGGCGACAGCTGCGTCATCAGCCATCTGCTGTCTGTTCGGTCCAAGATCGCTGATTGGTCTGCGTGTGAGAAAAATCCTCGTCGTATTGCAGATCACCCTGTAGACGACGCCCCGAGCCACTGCTGCTTTTCTCCCCCTGCAGAGTCACTTGTTGCTAGCATAGTACCTTTTGAATCATACAGCAACAACATTTCTTTGCAATTGAGGAGCAAATCTAATCTGATCTAATCCAATCTAAACACCTGAGCAGTATAATAGTTCCGGGCGATATGTGTTGAGAGCAAGCCACTAAAGGCCGCCACCATGATTTCAATGGCGACTCGGCCATGGCAGCCTAATGAGCTCCTCTTCTAGTGCTAGTTCCTTTGCTTTGAACATCTCCCTATCAGCCTTCAAATTTCAGTCCCTTAGGCCTGCGGCATAGGAGATTAGGAGTAGGTTGCCATGCTATGGAGGTGAAAGTTCAAATTTGGACTTGCATATCATGAATCAGTTCCCTTGTTCTACTGAAGTTCTAGAACCCGCTAGCAGAACGAGAGTTGAGAGCATTTTTCTGCTTCTCTATTATGATACACCCGGAACGAGGACTTTCCGCACAGTTTGAGCAAATGAGCAAAAGTGAATTGTACTTATCGAATTCACGCATTAATCCGAACCCAAATGACACAGAAGCAAATCCTTCAGATTAGGAAAGCACTGTGCAGTAGACGGTGGCACTGTAGGCAGTCGGCACTCGGCGCCCCCCGAATCCAACACTTCACCAATCAACCAATTTTACAAGTAGGTCGGTCACTTAGGAGGCAAGAGTACATCAGTTAATCAACTACTAGATGCCTACATAACCATCTGCCAATAACCGCTTCTACCTAACTACCTACTACCTAAGTTTGGGTATTTGGGGGCAAAGCATCGCTGTAGAGACTCTCTCAGAGGCTCGCCCCACCCAAACCCCCACAAACCGCCCAAATACCCAAACATCCGATTGCAGATTACAGGGGGTCAACATTGGGACTTAGCTGTGAGCTGTGAGCGGTAGATAGGCCGCCTTCGCCGGCACGTCGCGCGTTAAAAGCGTGGCCTGGCGAAGGCGTAATCAGAGAAAGTGGGAGATAGCGGGAGTTATCACGGTATTAGGAAAGGAGGAAAAGTTTTGAGCGAAGTCACGGAGAAAAACAGGAAGCACATGCTGTTTTCAGATTGGTTCGCACAGGTCCTCTTTCTTGTTCATCGCCCACTCAAGGTGGCCGGCATAGTCGGAATGGCGTTTTCATCGATCACAATTGTGGCCGGCTTCGGCCACAGATGTGGCCGGCGTCGCCCACTCAAGGTGGCCGGCGTCGCCCACTCAAGGTGGCCGGCGTCTTTCATTCAAGGATGTGATCCAACGTTGTCGGGCAATTTGCCGTAATCCTGGCGTACGCGCTTGCCATTTTGGTTGTAGACAGGCCGTGTCTGAAAGTCCCGGTCGCCCCCGTGGCGCTCGTGGTACGGCGCGGACCCGCGCCCCTGCGTTGGGTAACTGGAGCTTGAGGACGAAGAGGCCCCCCGTTCTTGGATGCAGATTTTGGTGGCCGCAGCGATGGCGTCGGCCGTGCGCGCGAAGTCCCCTTGGTATGTGCCAGCCAGTTCCCGTTTGGCGACGGCGGCGAAGGAAGGGCCGTGCGTGTCGACTTTCACAGCGATGGAGGCATTGAAGTTGATCTCAG
>Ga0307982_1002983_pt1 | contig 13574 bp, 16 predicted proteins | sample OrgLakmetagen989_FD_201847 | JGI IMG/M metagenome (GOLD analysis project Ga0307982, IMG submission 201847) | Saline water microbial communities from Organic Lake, Antarctica - #989 | ecosystem: Environmental > Aquatic > Non-marine Saline and Alkaline > Saline | place: Antarctica: Organic Lake...
CGTGGCACTGTGGCCACCAGCATCAAAGACTGGATCCTCAACCTGAATGTTTCAAAAGTCGACAATTACGACAAGTGCTCTGCCTGCGGTGTGGAGGGCGGCTTCTTGCATGGCTGGCGCAGCCTGGAGCCGTCCATCCTGAGCAACTTGCAGACCCTGGGCTTCGGGCCAGGCAGCACGCTGCACGTGACTGGACACTCCCTGGGCGCTGCCATGGCCACGCTGGCAGCTTTCGAGCTGCACGGCAAGGGCTACCATGTGGCCACCCAGTACACCTTCGGGCAGCCCCGCGTGGGCAACAAGGCTTTCGCGAACCTGTTTGAGTCCACCCTGGGTGCCCAGGGGCAGTTCCGTGTGACGCACTACCACGACCCCGTGCCCCACGTGCCCCTTGAAGACATGGGCTTCTACCACACCACCACTGAGGTGTGGTACAACGAGGCCAGCACGCAGTACACTGTGTGCAGCGGGGGCGAAGACCCCTCCTGTGCGGACAGCACCCCCTGGTATGACTTCTGGGCTGTGGAGGACCACTTGCACTACATGGGCATCAAGATCGACGGCGCCACATGCACTCTCGGGGGACGCCTGCAGCATGGAGCTGACCAAGGTGTCATCAGGCTCAAGCCTCTGTAAAAATGTGTGTGTCATTTTCAAGTTGAGTGCGTCATCCATATAACTGCGCATTCAGTCGGGCATCGATTCGTTCACGCCGCTGCTGCAGCCTGTGGAGAACCCCTGCGTGCCTAAAGGATACAGGCTCGCTTGTGGTTGTCTCCTGCACGTCCGGCCCAAGATGATCTTCGTCCCTGTTCGTCTGGTTGAGTGTAGAGTGCTTCATGACATTTCCAATAACTCGTGCATCTGCAAGAAGAATTGATTTCTAACGTCGACGGAGTACATTGCTGAGATTCCACCTAGCTTAACTTACATTCGGATTTTGGGAGTGCCATGAGAGGCGTTGCGTTGCTTTCTGACAGGTACGCAACGTATCCGAAGAACGCTGTCACAGCAAGAACAGCAAACACCAGCTGCATATCTCGATCGACTTTATGCTTGAAGAGGCTGTGTCGAAGCATGTCACAAGCTGCCCAACCAGCGAGTCCAAGCACAGCACTTGCCAAGAGTTGCAAGTTGAACCATGCAAGCGTAAAGAGCCGGGTGGAATACAACATTATAAACAATAAGCTGAGGCCAGCGATAGCGCCAGCTGTCGGCCGACTGACTGCAATGAAAATGAATGTCACAGCTGCCATCCAAACCTCTATGCATGGGAATGATACTCCACGGGCAAATCGGATACGGCTTTTCAAACGCCTGTCAAATGATGACGGGGGCTTTGGTTTAACCACAGAGGCAAGCAGCAATGCAACCAGCAGGTTTGAAAAAAAAGTGAATAACAGTGGGTACCCCAAGAATGGAACTGCTGCAATGAAAGTTAACCAGACAACAATGCTGAAGTCGTTTAGCGGATGACTTGAAATGCATGCATCAATCAAACGCCGAGTCTCCCGGCTGAGTCTACGTCGGAATCGCCGGACATTGTTCAAACATAACAAGTCATGCTTCAAAATTCGCGGAATTTTGGTGTTTTGCTTCACAAGATACGTGTCTGTTGAAGCTGATGTGGAACCGAGAGGGGCTGACATGTTTCAGCGGAAATTGAGTCAAATGCGCTCAGGATACTGCTCTGCTCTACTGAGAAGGCAAGTACAGAAGCATACGCAGGACAAGTGTGTACACATCAGTGTGACATGAATTTTGCAGCGAAGCACTTTCCGTTTGCTGTCGTCAGCATTTTGAGTTGAGAGTGACTATTGCTCTGCAGGTGCAGGGGCCTTCGAAAAGCGACCACACCAAACCTGCTCAGCAAGTCTCACAACCACCATTCAGCCTATGCTACAATTTCGACTGCGTGAATGGCCTCCAGTGCTTCGATGATGTCCGCGAGCGTGTCGAGAATGCTAGGCTCGTCTTCATCGCTGTCAACACTCCCCTCGCCCAAACATGCCTGAGACGCAGGCAGAATCGTGCCCTCCTCGTCGACCAGCACAGGCAAATCACCTACTAGGACTGCTGATGGATGCGCTGCCAATAAAGCTTCGATTGCAGGTGCAAATGACGCTGGAAACTGGACAGTTTCAGGGGCTTTGAACAAGAAACGCTTGCTGTTCTGTGCAGCGCACGTCACCACTGCAACGCCCCCCTCGACCGCCTCACCATCATCAGTGGTATCCTGCAGTGTGATTCGTGTTGCCAGGGGATTCACAAGTCGCACAGCAGAATTTGCAACCACGCCCCCACTCTCCTCATGGGGGTGCGCGGAGGGTGGGCCATCAGCGGAGCCTGCCGCGCCTGCCGCCGGAGAGGAGTCCGGTGCAGCACTGGACAGCGCAGGAAGACGCTCTTTCAAAAACTTCAAAGCTAGAGCATCTGCAGCATCATCCAGCACTCCCTCGTCTAGCATGCCAAAGATGCTTTGCGAAAGCTCAGACGCAAGCTGCAGAAACCTGCCACGGTGCTGCTGCAACTCGGCGGAATTGGGGCTGCTGCCCAGCTGGAGTGTTCTGTCTATGGTGTTCTCAACACTCACAGGCGCGTCCATCCCCCACTCGTCACACGCCACAGCACTCGTGTCCCTAGCAGAGGCATCCACGACCACCGCTGGGGGGTCTTCCTCGGCTGCTTCTGGGGCACATGCCTCCCCTGCTGCACCGAGACACGCCACAGAGCTGCCGGCAGCAAATGCTGCTGCCGCAGCCACGGGTGCAGCCCCCCCCAGGGCCCCGGCAGCCGCATCCTCTGCTGCGGCTGGATCATGGCCCACAAGGGCACCCATGTATCTAGCGTAACCCCGGGGGGGCAGACGGCGCAGGGCGGGGTTGGCAGACAGCGCCTTGCGCAGAGCGGCGTCCAGGGCAAACTGCATGAGGTCGCCCCAGGTGCTCTGCTGTCCGCAAGACACGGTCACGTGCAGTGAAGCTTGCTCACCCACTGTGTCCGCCTGGTGGATCCAGCCCTTAGGGAAGTACAGCAAATCCCCAGATGACAGAGTAGCTTCCAAGCAAGGACTGCCGATCTCATCTTGGTCGAAGTTTGGGCTGCTGTACTTGGGCAGAGTTTCATCCGCGTTTCGTGGGGGGTATACTCGCCAGTGCTTTTCGCCGTGCAGCTGCAGAATGAATGCTTCAATGTCATCAAAGTGTGGAGCAAAGCCCTGTGTGGAGGGGGGGGTCAAATAGGCATTGCTGCCAACAAAGGTGCCCCAGAAGTCCTCCAACTGAGAGCACAGCGAGTGTACTGCTGGAACATGCGCCTGGGGGCATCGCATTCTCAGTGAGCAGCCGTCCTTTTCCATCTGTTGGCTCCAAACAGAGTCGAGCTGCGCCGTCCCAGAGCCGTTCAAGGTCCAGCGCTGGCCGTCTTTGTACTGAGTCACGTCCAAGTCTAACTCAAACGTGAGTTTTTCTTGTTTTATAAGATCGTGAAACTGCTGCACAGAAAACAGTTCGCTGCTCTGGGCGGTGTGTGGTCCTGAAGTAGCATCCACAACATGCGTGGGAAGACTCGAGTAATAGGACGGGCGACGGCGGATCAAAAGCGGTCGTTTCTCGTAGTAATGTTGCATGAAGTAGCTTGGAGTCATCGGATATAATAGCCAGGCAGCAGCCTGTGCTCCTTTTTCTGCTGGACTCGTGAACTTGGAACGACTTCTCTTTGATGCGGAAGTTGTCCCCAATTCACCTGGCACCCCATCACTGAGCCGTTTTGCCGGCGAGCTGCTTGAGGCCGACATAAGTGAGACTGCAAAGACCTGAAAGATATCGGCTGCGTCCTGAAACGCTGCCAGCACAAATCAGTGTTAAAAACACGCTTGAGGGTTGTAGATATTTCTGGGACAGCTGGGTGATGTGCCCGAGTCGAAAGGAGTGCTTCATCCAGTCTGAAGCATACAAAACAGATGTTGACAGCAATTGCATGCAGCTTTGAAGGCCACCTTTCCCTTGCTAATCTCAACCAATTGACGCCCTTCGCTCGCAAGTAGTTTGGGGAGGGGTACTACATCACCCGTCCACTGCGCACAGCTATACGACAAGGCTGACCAGCAAAAAAAGAAAGCCGGTGGTCAACTGAATCATGAAATTGTTGAATGAAGCTTGGCCTCCCCGCCAAACTGTGTATTCACGTGGTTCGAATTGAAACTTGGCTAAGCGGGAGTTTCCACAGTCCGCCATTCCCACTCGCAAGCACAGAGGGGCAGACCCCTGCTTTGCATCCATTCAAAGACTGACATCAAAGAAGCATTTATCAGCTTATTACAGCCCATTGACTGATCATCAGAATGCCCGTTATTGGTGCACTGGCCCCGTGAGTATTTTTGCTCCTCCGTCGTCGCTTGCGACAAGCACCGTCTTCGCCTCCCGACATGTCTGTGCAAGTGTGTATTGTTGGGTACACCTGCAGTAGCAAGCGAACTGAATAAGTGTAGTTATTTTGCTTCTTTGATGCTCCCGTACGCTGACTCATCGATGGGAAACGAGCAGCACAGCCTCGTGAAGCCTGCATCGCATTCACTGAGAATTATTCACAGAGCGGCTGGAGCCGCAGTTACCAGGCGCCGCAAAGCCGAAAAGGCGCGTCAGAAATTTGTTGCACGCCGTGAGGATAAAGGACGTACTCAATCGCTGGCCCAGTCTGGTGGCAGTACACCTTCGGGCAATGACGGAGAGGATCTTCGCCAAGCAGCTCGGCTACAGAAAGAAGACATCAAGACTACTATCGAGATTGTACACAACACAAACCAAGCACTGAAAGAAGCAGACACCGGGGAGCCTAGTCGTTTGGTCAAAGACTTGTTTCTGGAGCCTTCTGGCGCCCTCAACGAAGGTGCGTTACGTGGGAGTTACTCCTCACAACGTGGTGCACTCTAATCGACGCGCTTTGCACAGAATTCGAAAGCATGAAGCTGGACTCTACAGATCCAGAGAGTGCTGAGTTCCTGGGCTGTTGTCGCCAGCGCTGGCTGCACAGACTCGCTGTGCTCGCGCGTAAAACTCGTGATCACGTGTACTTTCAAACCACGATCATTGCTTTCATCGTCATTGCCGGAGTGCTCGTGGGCCTGCAAACCTACGACCTGGAGCCCCGCTTTGGGGCAGATTTTGTGTCAGCACTATCAATCGTTGACCAGTTTGTTCTGGCAGTGTTCGCTGTTGAAATTGCCATCAAAGTCATGGCCCAGGGCCGGCACCCATCTCGATTCGTGTACGACCCATCCAATGGAAACCTTCAAGCGTGGAATGTCTTCGATTTCATCGTGGTAAGTAAATTGTGTCGCAAACAGCTTCTGCCGCTCGTTGTTGCACTGAGCTCCACCCACATTGCACTTGCAGGTGTTGGTCGGCTACCTTCCGTTTGACACTGCAGGCGTCACATCCCTCCGTACTGCGCGTCTAGTGCGCGTCCTGAAGCTGGTGCGGGCATTGCCCAAGCTGCGCATCTTGGTGGAAGGTCTCCTCCGCTCGCTGACTTCCATTGCGTACATTGCACTGCTGCTGCTGTTGCTGTTCTACCTTTACGCTGTTCTTGGTGTCACGGTGTTCGCCAAGAACGATCCAGTGCACTTCGGAACACTGCACATCGCGCTCATCACTTTGTTCCAGTGCGCCACGCTGGAGGATTGGTCCGATGTCATGTACACAAATTTCTACGGGTGTGACATTTCGGGATACGAGCTGTACATGGCCCAATGCACCCAGCCCCGAGCACAGCCGCAGCTGGCCTCGGTGTACTTCGTCTCCTTCATTGTGCTGTCCAGCATGTTGGTGCTGAATACCTTTGTGTCGGTGATTACAACTTCAATGGGGGAAGCCAGGCGACTTTTGGAGGGCGAGGAGGAGGGCGTCGCAGCCTCAAAAGACGACATGGATGACGATGAATACCTCGAGGCCAAGCTGAACGAGCTCACTGAAGTCATGGCCAAGATTGCAGATGAGGTGGAACACTTTGCACTGCTGGAAAAGCAACGTCGCGCCAAGGAGGAGGGCGACAGTGACTCCGAAGGCGACAGCGACCAAGAGGCGTTCTCGGAACAGGAGCAAGAACACGAAGATGGCGACGGCGATGGTGATGTCAGCCCCTGGTCCCCCCCCGTGTCTCCAGCTGTGTCCTCCAGCGGGGAGACCCGCTCCACGCAGTCCCCCGGCGGCCGTGTCCCAAGGGAGGCCGTGGGCTTTGCCACCCCAAAGGCAAATCATGCCACCCAAGATCTTTCTGTAGGTCATGCCACTTCGTCGCCAGCAGTGGCGTCGGGTGAGGGTGCCAGAACTGAGGCTAGCAGGAGTCGGGGGGTGTCCATGGGTGACCTGGACAGACCCAGTAACGGGGTAGATGGGGGGTCACTTGACGAAGGCCACTCCCACCCTGGTGGTCAACAGCCAAACCGCGGTAGTCCCATGCACCGGCATCGGGGGGGGGTGTCAGGGGGCCCAGTGCGCAGGACGAGCGCCAAATCAGACCCCCCTCCACCCCGCTTTATATCTGAAATTAGCGAGGGGGGGGGGTCCACTTCCAGCTCTCAGTTCATGAGGGAGGTGCTGACTGCCGGGGGGGGGGCTGATGGGGCCTCAAGGGGGGGGCAGTCTGCCTCAGGGCCTCCCGTGGTGACCACCATCGCCAGTGCCAGCATGCCTCGCAGCTCGTGATCCTACTGCAGGAAGGGACAACCGGAAGCCCTACACGCAAGTCATAGTGCTTATGCACTCACAGTAGATCATGCTGAGCATCGTGACATATTCTTTCATGCTTGTGCACCTGTCCCCAGTCGGAACAGTAAAGGAAAGGCCGAGGCGATGCGGTGATGTCTGCCAAAGGGCGTTCCTACCCTGAGCTGTGCACACACCTGCCTGCACTAGCTCCCATGAAGCAGTAGCTAGTATCGTGTATAGTCAGCTTTCCAAAATGCATGATTGCACACTCCAGGTGTTGAATGCCAGTGAGCTTGCTAGCTTGTGGCAGAGGGAGCGCGCCCCTGGGCAGCTTCTGTGTGCCACGTACGTCACAGCATCGTGCAGACCATCGCGCCGATATAAACAATGACAGCCCAAACCACGTGCACATGGCCGCCTTGACCAGCTCCAGGCATGGGACCCCCGGGCCCGGGTGCCGGTGTCCCGTGCCCACTCGGGGCACCTGGGCAGGCCAGGGACCATTGCCCCCCTTCACATCATTCAGGGGCCATCAATATTGAGCGCGTTAGACAGGAGTCATTTTGTACAGATTTATGCATAACAACAATGCTGTGTAAGTTCCTCTTTGGAGGCGGCTGCATGCACGGTCGTGACCCCACACAACAATGCCACAACCCTCTAAAAGTTGCACATGTGACGTCCTTCACAAAATGCTCCTCCGCAGATTGTGCCCCAATACACTAGAAACATCGCCATGACATCTCCAACGTCAGCAAGTATGTACATATAAGCGGTCTGTGCTGCTTTGTTTGTCTTTTCTACTCTGTCCTCTCAACGTGGCGTTTGCGATGGTGTAGCAATTCATCATGAACCCACCTGGGCTGTCTGTCTCAACGACAAGCTCTATGGTGTGCGCTGTTTGACAAGCAGGAGTGAGCCATGTCAAGTTTTGCAACAGCTGACACGCGAGCGGGAGTCTCTCTGTGGCGTAGCATTCCTTCACTTGAGGACAGGGCACCTGCACCTGCACCTGAGGGCAGGAGGCCGCTGTAAGCTGCTGCCCAGGTGGTGCTCAGGGCACCACCGGCCCCAGGGGTGTGCCCCGCTCCTGCACTTGGCTGGGGCAGCTCATCCAGGCACATTTCATAAATCATTGCCAGCACCGCTCGTTGTCTTCGCAGGATCCAGCGGGTATGCAAGTGGCTTTGTGTCCTGGGTGGTGCAAGTGAGGACCTTGCAGAGGAATGCCGTCGGCGGAAATGCCGAGAGCATGCTGGACCTCGGCTTAGCTCTGTCCAATGGAAGCGGGTGTATGACCAATCGCCCCGCTGCACTTAAGCGGTGGCGGTGTTGCCGTCCAGTAGCATCCAGCACATACCCCCCCTAATACTCACCCCCATTTGACCCCCTCACATCATTGCACCCCCCTCATATAAATGAAAATGCTGCGCAAGGTGTTAGAGGGGTGTCAGGGTGTGATGGCTGCGAATTCGAATGGCGTGCAGCTGACGGAGGCAGATATTCGCCCGGCCAGGCAGGGCTGCTGGGGCGCACTTAAAGTGATGGATGCTGTGGCAAGCCGTGGCCAATGTGAAGTGAATCAAAAATCCAATGAACCTGATTGCACATATTCAGCCCTGCGTCACATGCTTTGCGCACCCTTGAGACGCTGCAGCGCCCAGGAAAGTATTGCGTAGGTGCCGAGGAGGCTAAGAGCAGCGGCGGTGGGCAGTACCGGTGCCCCTTCCCAGGAAGACAAATAGCAGTACTGCGTTGCAGTATGCACGCTCAAGGCACAGCTGTGGCCAATGCGCACCACTGTACTTCGGCACGGACAGCGCTATTTTGAAGCAGCGGTGCAGCCTCCCTGCTGCCCCAAAGCTGTGTGGACAGCTGCACAGCGGAGAGCAGTGAGGCAGGCCCAACCGCGATGACAGGTGCAAGTGCGAAGGAACCAACTGCATGTGTCTGCCCAACCACAGCATCAAGCGCTGTGTCCCTAACCTGTGGGCTGCTCTCTGCGGTCAATACCCCTACAGCTGCCACGGGATCTGCCAGCAGTGCCACGAGAAAATCGCTTTCCCACGATTGCAACCCAGACACCGGCCCCAGCCACAGCTGCTGACAGCCGCTGCGCTCCACTGCATTACAGGGCAGTGGGCAGTGTGCCCAAAACACAGTGCAGCTCTCGCCCTCGCGATGACCATCCACCCTCAGGGCAATGTCTCGAGATGCATCCACGAGGATGGCAGGCGGCCCAGACTCGTCTGCCGCAGCATCCCCCCCCGCAACAGAGCCGAAGCTTCCAGCAGCAGCCACAGAGCCGGCCACAGAGGAAAGCACACCCACGATAGCTGGTGTGAAAACACCTGGGGCGAGTTGCTGCAGTCGAGCCAGCGCCTGGGGCAAAGCACACACACCCTGCCCGGCCGAATCGACCCCCCCTTGACCCAGCAGCCACCCCCACAGCGACGGGTCATTATCATCAGACCCTGCAGGTGATTGCTTTCTGGACAGCTCGACCACCAGGCTCAACAGCGCAGCGGTCAGGTGCTGCTCCTGACGTCGCCACGTCTCAAGAAGCTGCGGGGACAGCACCTCCTCAAATGCAAATGTGGCATGCATGGACTCGAGTTCACGGCCAGGCTTTAGCTCATGCCACACCGGTACCACTTGGGCCACAGTGGCATGCTTTGCGCCGGCACCGGTCGGGGTGCTGGCGGCACAGCTGGGCAAGTTCAGGCTTGGCAGTGGAACAGACACCGCGCCGTCAGGGGCCATGCTTGCTGGCCGCAGCAGCAGTAGGCGCTGGAGTGCCCCCATGCATGCATCTTGACCGCCTTGAACAGTGCCAGAGGCACCCTTGGGAGCTTGTGCCAGATGCACCGGCCACAGCGTGTAGTGTGCTGTGGGGAGAACGCTGCCAGATGCAGCCCACGCCCAAGCCTGCGCCGACACCAAGACCTCTTGGGACAGACCTGGATGCACAACAGGGGTCATCTGAAGCGTTTCCTGAGGGGATTGTCCCACTCGCAGGAGCTGCACATCTGCGACCTGCGCCGTGGAATGCGCAGTCCGGAGTCGACGCCGCTGCGAGCGGTGGGCTTGGTGAATGGCTTGCACCACAGCACATGTGCCACGTAGCTGTGCCTGCTTCTGCTGCATCGCTTCGCAGCACTGCTTGCATTCCAACTGCCGTTGTGAGTGGGATGGCTGCGTGACAACGTCACCAGTATTGCCCCCCCCCGGCACACCGGCAACAGTAGCTGCTGAGAATGGGGGCTCTGCTACACAGTACTGCTTCATCAACTCCCATTCAATGTGGCAGTCCCGCAGAGAGCTTCCACTGTACTGTCCTGCCCACATGACCCCCGTGGGGTGTCGAAGGGGGGGGTGTGGCAGCCCCACCCCATGTCCCAAGGCCTCGTGGTAAGTGACCACTGCAGACCCAGGAAGATGGCTCCTTCGAATGACCTCCTGTGTGATGAGCGCTTTGCAGTGCAGGGGCGTGTAGCTGGCCTCAGACAGGCCCCCACTGGCCCCACTTGCCTCAGGCAAGAATCCCAGCCGTTCTTGCACTGCTCGCCACTCTGCTACACGTAGCGCCTGCAGGGGGTATGACTCGCATGCACACCCCCCACACCGAAACACGGGCGGCATGTCATAGCTCAGCGAGCCGCCTGCCCCCGCGGCAGCAGCAGCCTCTTGCTTTGTGACGTATGTGTGGCTGAGATCAGGCACGGTGCTGGCAGTAGCATGCTGAGCAGCGGCCTGCAGGGGGGGGGAAGATGCCCCTCCTCCCAACAGCACAACATCCCTTCCCCAGTCTGCCATGGCAAGCGAGACCACTAACTCGGGCACGATGTTCGCAGTGGCAGGCTTGGGCGCTGAGCGGCCACGCACCGTCCAAGCAAGCACGGGTGCCCCCTCTGCGGCTGCAGGGTGCCGCAGGTGTCCAACAGAGTCTTCCACGACAGTGTCCCAGAATCCCCGGTCAGCAAGCTGCAGAAGTGTGGAGCCTGAGAGCTAGAGCCGGTATGCGCCCAATCAGAAACAGGCACAACTGAATGCCCCGCTGAATGTGCCAAATTACTCACAGAACCAATATCGTAGTGTGATGATGCTTCAATTGGAATCGGTCCCAAAATAGCCACGGTGACAGTGGAGCTGGGATGGCAAAAGTGGAGCTGGCAGAAAAATCGCGGCATCAGCTCCTTTACGACAGCTTGCAACTCACTGAGGGTGGGCATCAATGTGGAAGTTGGCACACTCGCAAAGCAACGATTCACATCTCGAAATCCAGTCTGTCAAAGCCTTCACATCTTCAGGGACTGCATAAACTCCGAGCAGGAGGATGGAGTCTGGACAGTTGCTGGCCATGTTTTCTACGAGGCATTCATGCTCTGTAGCTACAGAGCATGAGCAGGACAACGTCAAATCAGCACGCCCAAAAACAAATAAGAAAATAGTCTGTTTTAGTGGGTAGCAAGAGGCAATGGCTTGCTTGTTTTGCATGATGTAGCAGCACGTTATGAGAGGCCCCCGCGTCTCGTGCCAACGGGTAGTGCTGCTCTATTCTGCACAGTATGGTACACTGAATCGTGTGCATTTCAAGGTGACGAATAGAGCCGCGCATTTTTTTAATTCAAGAAGAATCGTCCATTTGGCAGACAGAGGCTCGTTTACCATGGCACTGCGTGCGCGGTCAAGTGACAGAGGAAGAAGCAGCGATGCTGTCGCCTCAGGCGGTCGGCGTGCACCGAATGAAGCCTTGTCAAGGCAACAGTCGAGATCGAGAAGCAATGAATCTGAAGCAGACAAGCAGTATTCGGCCTTAAGGTCGGCAGTGGATGCTGTGCGCTCTAGCCGCAAGGGAAAGTACACAGGCAGCAAAGGTGCGTAACGGCCTTGAAACGCAAGCGCCTTACCCCACACTGCGCAAAACTTATTCCTGAAGCAATAAGATCCCACCATTATCAAATAATTTGATCATTCTTCATTAGTTTCTTTTGTTGTGCAGCGCATGAGATCGTCCATGACATGGAGGCACGACGCCAGCGTGAGGAACTTGCAGAGAAGCAGCCGCAGCTGCACATCACAGGGGAGCTTCTTGGTGGCTCAGGCTTCGATGCAGCAGTATGCTGTAAGTGGGCTCTAGAGGCCGGTGCACCTCAAGGTGACAATCTGTGGGTGCTGGTTGAGGGTGACGAGGCTGGCCAAACCCACACAGACTATCCTGCTGAGGGCAGCAACCTGGCTGTATGGGGCCACCCAATCGACGCACACTACAACGCGGGCACTCTAAGCGTACGTTGCGAAGTGCGCTGCCCCGCATACCGCATTGTGCGTCTCACTCGCGTTTCACATGCAGGGCTGGCCACGAGTGCTGTTGTCTGTTTGGGCACTGGACGAAGATGGACGACAGGAGTTGCAGGGATATGGCGTGACGCACGTGCCCTGCACACCGGGCAGCTATGAGGTGACAGTTCCCACATGGAGACCAGCGGGGACCCCCTCACAGGAGCTGCAAGCTGCCTTCGTAGGGGGGGTGCCGCATTTGAAGAGCACGGCAGTCTTGTACTCCGACCAGCAGCACAGAAAGAACTTCGCAAGCGTGTCCAGCGGGACGGTGCGTATGCTTCGTATGGTACCGCTGGTCTCAGTCGCAATTCCATTCTTTTGCACAGGTGCATCTGCGCTTTGATGTCATCATGCGCAACTTCCAAACCTACGGTGTCGACTTGGCCCAGGCAGCCACAAGCAATGCTGGTGCCACGTCATGAGCTTGCAGCCACTTTTGAGCAGATGTGCTTGCAGGCTGCAGTCTTCTAAGCGTGTCAACTGTCAGTGTAGCATGTATTGCATTTCAGCCATTTCACAGCTGCCCTACAACACACCCATTTTGCATCGAAGTGTAGCGTTAGCAGGTGTCGCCTCGATACCAGTGCAGAGAATGCAAAGAAATGAGGAAGCACCGACGACACCTGCCCAGTAGCAATCCAGTAGTCCATCACCCCCCTCACACTCGGCGAGAAGCCGAGTGTGACATTTGACCCAATCAACCCGCACCGATGCGCGACGTATCAAGAATCAATGCTAAAGAAAGAAGCCTACTTCTGGCGGAAGTCGCAGCCCTCGGTCAGCTTGCACTTTCCACCGGTGGGCATGCACAGCACGGTGCCGCACTTGCCGCAGACAACGGCAGTCTGAGCGTGGCTGAAGATGGTGGTGATGCTGTTGCAGCTGCTGCAGCGCACATCCATGAAGTAAGAGTTGGGGCTCTGTACCAGGCGCTTGAGCTTGTGCACCTTCTTCTCGGCGCGAGGGTTGGGCATGGTCATGTCGGTCACAGGCATGGCTGAAAAGGTTTGATGAGATAAACACTACAACGTCTGCGAAAGAGATGAGGTAAAAGACATGTTCATACTTTCCCAGTCACTGATATAGTAGCCAGTGAACAAATACAAAAAGAGAGCAGATCAGACAGGGAATTGCCATCCAGGCTAAATCCGCTTGACCAGCCTTGCCCCCAGTGCACCACCACTGGAACAGTAGCTAGCATGAGAATGCAAAACGAGCAGTATGGATGTGCCAAACGCTGGTACTGCCATGTTCGCTATGCTAGGGACTCATATTCTACAGGCACAATGCTCAAGTGCCGAGAGCAATTTCCGCAAGACACAGATGCATGATGGTGCAGCTCTGTCGTAGCTAGCGCCCAATGCAGTATCCACACCCCAAACAGGAGACACCCAAAATGGTTGACAGGTCTGGTAGCCCCTGATCATCAGGGCATATTGAGCACGTGCACAACACAACGGATTGCAAAACATCTCTCTCGCGTGCATGAATTGCACACTGCTTCACCAACTCTATTTCGACTAA
>Ga0307982_1002985_pt1 | contig 13568 bp, 10 predicted proteins | sample OrgLakmetagen989_FD_201847 | JGI IMG/M metagenome (GOLD analysis project Ga0307982, IMG submission 201847) | Saline water microbial communities from Organic Lake, Antarctica - #989 | ecosystem: Environmental > Aquatic > Non-marine Saline and Alkaline > Saline | place: Antarctica: Organic Lake...
GGCTCAAGTTCGCTAAGCTCAACAAGAGGCCGTGCAATTGGCGCAGAGTCGAGAGCTGGGTGTCACGCCCCAGGAGAGCGATGCCGTGCCGCCACACGCAAGGTGCTGTCGACGGTGACGGCGTTGCTGATGATGTTCCTGCTGCTGTCGCTGCTGTTGCTGCTGCAACCGTGCTTGAAGTTGGTTGTGGTAATGCTTCTTGCATTTCGGGGGCATCCAGCGGCAGAGGCGGCGGCAGCACCGTCGTGAAGAGGGACGTCAACAGGGCAATGGCCTGGAGCTTGAGGGCCAGTTGGGAGGCCACGGCCCCTTCTCCACAGCGCCGCATCAGCACCGCTACCACCTGCTCCGCGTCCCTCAGCGCTTGCAGGGCCGTCTGGGTGGTGGTGGCGCGCACTGGCACTGCCAAGAAGTTGGGCAGCTCCGGTGCGTTCACCGCGCGAGCCGCACCGGCCCACGCATCAGCCGAGGGCGCGCACAGCAAGGACGCTTGTGGCAGGGGCACCACGTACGCCGTCTGAGAGGGCGCGAGCAGCGGCGGCCGCTCGGCCATCGCCAAGGCTTGGCTGCTCGTGCTCGCCAGCGTTGCGACTTGGTTTTCGAGGGAGTTCACCGCTGCATGCGCCGCCGCAAGCTTGGCTTGGGACAATCGGCCGGCTTCGGAAGCTTTGGATGCGCTCAGGCCCGTCAATTCCCGGGCGAAGCCCAGCAACTTCTCGTCGGTGCAGTTGAGCCGCCGGGGGGCTGCGCGCCAAGGGAACGCATCCAATTGGCGGCTGGCTCGGACTTGGGCCACGGCGTTCAGATTGACCACCGTGTGCGACAACGCGTTGAGGACCACGAGCGTGGGCGTGCTCCGCACCCCAAAACGGGTGGCCAAGGCGTTGGTGGCGTTCGCCCCCTCCTGAGAGGGCGGCAGACACGCCCAATTGGCGCCGCAGGCCGCCAGGGTCGCTCCCAGGGTCTCTGCACTGCCGTCGAGAGGCACCACCACCCCGGAGAACGAGACTGGAGCAACTGGAGCAGGTGCAGCCGCTCCTGAAGTAGCAGCAGCGGCAGTGGCAGCAGCAGCACTACTCGAAGGCGTTTGGGCCGCAATGAGAGCTTCCAGCCTCTCCTTGAGCAGAGGCGTAAAGTCCACGCAGTGCGGGCAGTCGCTCTTGGTGAAGTACAGCAACAACACTTGCGCCCCACTGCCCAGCACGGGCACTGCTTCCATGACCCCATCCGGTAAGGCTGGCCTGGTTGCACTTGGTGCAGGGGCTGGAGGTTGCAGTTTCGCCATGACTGCTCCACATGTGGGGAGAGCTGTGGCAGCCGGCAGCTGCGGGTACGGTACAGCCACCGAGGCCAGCACCTCCGCGACCGTTGGCAGTGGAGAAGTCGGAGTCCCTTTCGCTGCCATGGGTGCAAAGGACTGGGTTGCTTCGCCTCGGTTGAGCGCGTCTACAGTCGCCAGGTCAGCCGACGCTCTCGCCAGGAGCGAGCAGCGCACCGCCAAAGTGAAGGTCTTGAGCCAGGCTCTGGAGAAGAGCCCGGTGCGTCGCAAGATGTACCGCACCGCTTCCAGCGAGGCTTTCCAAGCCCCCGCTGCGCCGCTCCTGCTCGCGCTGCGAAACTCGTCGGCTTTCACATCTTCCTCTTGGGTGCTTGCTGCTGTGGCTGCTCCCGAATTAGGCGCCGCTCCTGTTTCCGCTGCCGCAGCTCCGCCAGTTTTGGTCGAGGCTGCATGATGGGCCGTGGGCAGTAATTTTGGCGCCTCGTGGTCGGCCAGCCACGGCAAAAGCACGTCGTAGACCACTTCCAAGCGACAAAACTCGGAGGGCTCGGAGCGTGCCCACAGGCCCAGGCTGTTGGCCCAAAAGGCCGGATCGAGCACCCGCGACCCGGGCAAGCCTTCCAAGCGGAGGCACGGGGACACGTACGTGCGGCTGGGGCCGGGGGCAGCCGTGTGGTATTCGCTGCCTGGGCCCAGGTTGGCGGTGGTAAAGGCGAAGGTGGCCCCATCGGTAGAACGCTCCACGATGTGCATCAGGAACCCTACTGAGAGGGTGCCCTTCCACCCCCCAGGCACCAGGGCGAGCCCACCGGGGGGCAAGTTCGACAAATGGTTCACGACGGCTTCGAGCAGCGCATTGAATCCGGTCGGGTCTTCGGCTTGAGCCGCTTGTTGGGCCAACTCGCAGCTCGCTTCGACAGCTTGTTGCACATGTACGAGGGCTGCTCGCTGTGCCACCGAAAGCGGTGGCAGCCCTACTGCTGGTGTGGCAGAGGTTTCAACGGTGGACATACTCGCCGCTGCAGTGACAATGCTTGTTGAGTCCGCTGATTCAGCTGCCGTTGTGAGGTTCACTAAAACGTGAGATAGCACCTAACAGTAAGGGCGATACGTCAACAGAGGTAGGGTGTCAAGTTCGAAAGAAGATACGAGGAACGAGATACGACCGCGCAAAGATACTCAGCATAGACAACGCATACCCCACACTGATAGTACGAGTGAAGTGAATGCAAACATTCAACAACAGTTAATTAGATTTGAAAAAGCTTCGTTGCCCTTGAGCCTTGGCTTCAGTGATGATAATGCAAGACGCACTTGGCGAGAATTCGAATCAAGGTTCGGCAAGGTCTCACATTTTCTCAGGTTCCACGGGAGATGGACATCACTTACCCGGAGTGCTTCAGCTGGATGATGTGCGCCTTCGAGTTCATTGCCTTCTGCAAATGGATCCGCAAAGAGGGCCCGAAAAGGCGCTTGTTCCCACACTGCTGTCATTTTCTTGAAAGCGCTCTTCACTCTTCTTCTCGTGAACTCGAATACTGCACTGATATAATATTCCAAATGAGGACGAATCTTTCTTCGAAAGGTCCGGGACTCCATAGACAGACTCCATAAGAAGTCCCACCGGCAGCCGGCGACGAGCCGCCAACAAACCGCAATAAGAAGCAGAAAAGAAGCAGCACAGTGTATTATGAGCAGGGATATATCAATGAGCGCAGTCGCAGATGTGGTTCTGTTACTAGTGTCGATGGGCCGGTCTGGGCCGGCTGGGCCATAGTTCGTTCATGCCAACGCCCAACGCGCCAACTAAAACTAAAGCACGAGCCTTATTTACGAACGCCGCTGCTACATAAGAGGTTTTAATCCGAAGTATCCAGCTAGCTGTAGTTTATTCTTAAGAAAGGCAATTTCGTACCCGGGGGGTTCTACGTTCTACGTTACCCCTATCCCAATTTATTACTTATTGCTTCAGTATGTACCACGTTTCTCATAAGATTTGGAAGGAATCCATGGGGCTCTGTTTAAGGGTTCATGGGAAATAGAGGAAGAGCACATTCCTCCAAACACATAAACCATACCAACGGGAAAAATGGAGTCAATTACTTCACAAATCGACGGCGCAGCTGGGCTTTTTCCTTGGCAGCTTTCGCAGCTGCCACTGCTTTGAAGGCTTGGGACGTCAAAGGAATGCGGCCACGGCGGCGGAAAACACCGAGAGGAATCGTGGCAGGTGCAGCAGCCTCCTGGCCCGCTCTGACAGTGCTGCCCTCGTCGGCTGTGCTCTGGAAGTTGTCAACGTCGCCGTCTACGCCTAACACTCCCCATTCACCCTGCACCTGCTGCTGCTCGTCAAAATCATCATCATAAGTGTCCCCTGCTTCTTCATGGTCATAATCGTCACCGAAGCCGCTGTCGATGCCCGAGTTCTCCACCACGGACAAGATTTTCTTGGCGTCGACTTTTAAAAGCGCGCCGCGGTCGCAGCCTTCTAAGTCGTAGGGGCCGTACCCGGTCCGGATCAAGCGGTTGACGGTCAGGCCAAAGTGGGCGCACACCTGCGTGAGGGCGACGTGTCATTTTTATGCACGCGAGGAGAGCAGAAAAGAGTAGACTGTTTTCAAAGAAAAAAACTATCAAACCGAAAAGCGAAAGCGTTGAACAGACAACTCCATCATTTTTCTAAGCACCTATGGAACGCGTTGCCTAAAGCACACAGTACTGAGGTGCACACATACGCGCACAAATTCAATAATACCTTGCGAATTTGCCGGTTCTTGCCCTCGTGGCACGCAATCTTCAGCCAGGTGTTGGAGCCCCCTTTGCCGTTGCTGCCGTTGTTGCTTGTGTTCTTCAAGGACGACGCCAGCTTTCCCCCTTTCCGGGGCCGAGTGCCGAGCCGGCGCGGCTGCTTTGAGCTGCTGCTTTGGTGGCTGGTGTTCGCGTCGCCTCGGAAACCCGGGCCTCGCTCGGTGCGCGGCTCCATGGTTGCGCGCATCGGCTTGTAACGGACGCCGTCAATCTACGTGGGATGTGCGTTGTCATACATAAAGTCACGTCGTGTTCCATGCATATTGCAGACACCAAAAAATAGTTTGTACTACCACAGCAAATAAATCCTTGTACTTTGACCAGTAACTTGGAAAAATAGGGTGAACGGAAGAGAACTGGGCTTATCTATTCTGCGAATGTACCGTGCAGCCTCGAGCGAAGGCGGCCAATTTCCAAGGAGGCACCGAACCATGCACGCGCACTCTATACCTGCATGCGAGGGCAACAAAAGGATAATTACACGGCAGTTAAGAGCGTATAGACGATGAGAATGAGTTGCGCCTGTTTATCTGCGTGTGAAGATCTAAATATAATCGAGAAGAGGAGATAGGGTGAGGGGCACACAAATACACAAAACGTATCTACCTTCGCTCGATGGCGTTCTCTGGATGTTCTAGTTTTCGGGCTAAGCCACCGTGGTTCGTGAGCATGATGAGGCCTTCGCTCATGAAGTCCAAGCGCCCCACGAAACACAGCTAGTAGGAGGACAAGGGCACCGCGAATTTGACAGGGATCCAAAGAGGGCGGAAAAGCGATGCGAGAGCATTACAAACGCAATCGATGAAAATTATTACATACAAATGATGCACACTCACCACATTGGCAACCCTCAAATCATACTTCAAAAATAAAGAACCAAGCCACCCACGAGCCCTCTCACGCTCCTTCACACATGTATACCTGAGGAATGAGGTGCTTCAAGCCTTTCCCCATGCGAAGGCGGTTGGCCAGCGTAGGCCTCCCCATGGGGTCCGAGGCCGTCACCAGCTCTCCCGGGAGCTTGTTGGCGATGTAAACCTACGGTTCATTGAAGTGATAGGCAATGGTTGTTGTGCGCGATTTGAACGACTAGATACGCATACTCAGTGGTAACGAAATGCTAACGAAGAGGGCTACATATATAGGTACAAAGGTGAGCACAGAAGCTAGAGAGTACCTGAAGTGTTTGAGTGCCATAAAAAGTGAGGTTTTTCCCGTCCACTAAAATCTTGTCTCCTTTCTCAACATTCACTGCTGGAGTCCCGATCTGGCGGCGGAGGTAAAGTCGATACCATGCATATGTTTCATAGTGAGGGGTGTGTAGATGAGAACGATAGCGCGAGAGTTTGTAAGGATACACGCATGAAAATGAGAAAAGATAGCTGCACTTTCGACAGAATCCCGTTTGCTTCTCGCGTGCGAGGTGTACACTTCAATCAACGCAAAGTGGTAGGCACTCATTGGAAGGTTGTTTGTTGGCCATAAATATTAATCACCTTTGAGCCGTTAACGACCACTCGCCCTTCGTCAATGTAGCGCTCAGCTTCTCGCCTGGATAAGCCAAGGTCCGACCGCGCAATGCTTTTGGCTAGCCGTTCATGCTCCGGTGCTGTCATCGCTGACAGTGACTTAGTTGCGAGACTGCGGCGCATAGGGTAGTAGCAGCCATTGGGCAAACAGAGTGCGACTCTAGATAAGGGACTAGACGCTGGTAAATAAAGTGGATTCCACGTAGCAGGGGTGCGAGCTAATTGAGCCAACGGCCGTGCTGTGGCGCTTACTAGCCGGGCTAGCATTTTGTTAGCTTCTTACTCGTTTTGCTTTCCAGTTCCCAGTCAAGCTGCTTTTTGAGGAATTTTACATGTCCCACCCTCATAGAAAAACGGGAAAGGCACTTGCCGGCTTTAGATATTATTCTAAATTGATACTGATACTGCCTAATTTCGTTACGGACATAGACATGCCCCTCTTCGATTTCCACAGTGAACGAATAATATAAGTCATTGAAGTGCCCATCGATAAGACCCGTCTTCTTATGGCCTAATCCATATCCCATGTGATTTCCACGCATGCTTCTGTGACCCACGCCGAAGAAATACACAAGTTAGCATCTCTGTTGACACCACGAAAAAGGGCTCAGGGCATCGCAAGGGCTGCATTGGCTTCCTCTTCGTCGTTGACAACACCAGAAGCTTCTCCTTAGCTGCCGCGGTAGGTGGAGAAAGACCACGGGCTGGCGAGGAGAGGCACGTGGTAGTGATCTTCGGGGTTGTCGATGCCGAACCTGAAAAGTGGGGGTGGTGGTGGTGGTGGTGGTGGCAGAGTGGCGAGACAAGTGCAAGAAAGCGAAATGAATAATTCGATAGACATGTAGACACCGGAACTGTTCGCACACGCGCGTCCCCGCCAGTACTATAACATCAGGATTGGCTTCCCTTCTTCTTCTTTTTCTTCTTCCTCTATTTACCGCAAAGGAATCACGTCGAGGAACGGGTGGCCGCCCATTGGCTGAGCCGTCGCTGCGAAGTAATCCCCCGCGAAGAAAGTCCACTCGTACGTGCCCACTGTGAACGCGAGGCCCTGTTTGCGGCGAGAAAAGTAATCGAACGAATTGGCAGGTGGAATAGAGGTACTTACTGTTCAAGCTCGAAGGGCAAAAACAGTTGTAGTACAAGTATCGCAGAAAGGACCATTTCTAGGCCAGTTCCTTTAACGCTTCGCAACCTTCAGCAACTGCTTAGAGCTGCTACACTACATGTGCACTAGCGCATCATCACATGTGCTTCTCCTACCTTGAGAGCAGGGCCGTTGGGCAAGCGGCCGTCCGCGTTGGTCACGAAATCGCCCACGAGCTCACGAGCACCTGTTGATAAAGTTAAAGGGCGAGTGAACAGCGAGGAATGTAGCATGCAGGATACCAAGAGCAAAAGAACGCGACTCTGCTTAACCTTATCGCTTGTTGGTACGATGTGATCATGGAGTGCGTTGTCATTACGTCGGTCAAACATATTGCGTCCATCAAAAAGAGTAACTTAGAATAAAACAAATGGCAAGTGTGCAAGAAAGCATCCCTCATATGAGTACCTCCGTGGCCGTGCTCTAATTTGTGCAGGGTTATCCGCAGGCCTGCAGCCGGGCAACCGCGCGCAGTGTCCAAAATGTGGCAGGTCAAGAACCCCGTGGGGGCGCACACGAAGCTGGCCAAGAGGCGCATCCACGCGATCTTGTCGACTTGCCGCAGGCACTCGTCGCGCTCCTGTTGCCAGAATGCATGGTGGAAAATGTCGAGGTGGTACGTGAGTTGAAGCGCTCTCGTTTGAGCTTTTTTACGTTAGATTTTCTTGCGACTTCTATTAGCTGGCTAGTTATTTTTAGAAGCAGCATATAATAGATAAAGAGCAATATGTTTCTTTTGTCACTACTCCTATTTCAATAACTACTTCTAAAAAGTAGAAGCACCTGCGACACGCCGTTTTGGAGGCGGCCGCTGAAGGCGCCCAAAATGGTCGCCTTGGTCGCGTTGCGCACCGCTAGAATAAACGGGAACCCGAACTTGGCCTTGTATTGGTCGTTGAGGGCCGTGAACTTGGCCATTTCGTCGCTGGACAGCGAACCCAGCCCTGCACGAGCCTGAATGCAATTTCAACAAAACATGTGGTCAGCCTTGGCGGTTGAATGGAAAGTTCACAGGGATATTCTGCAACACAGAAGCACACGAGATGCCCATGACCTCAAAGCACACACCTGCTCTTCTGTGGACTCCGCAGTAAGGTCTCCTGCAACAGCTGCTTTTCCAGCAAGGTCAGGGTGAGCTCGAAGTAACGCTAGCTTCTCCTCTTCAGACGCCGCCTAGAAATCAAAGGGGCAGTCGAGAGGCTTGTGGATTAATATTTGTACGAAGTGAATCAATAGTTTTCGACTTAAATTCATTGAGTTACGCAACGGTAGGCCTATATATCATTTTACTGCAGGAAGCTTAGAGGTTGTTCTCGTACCAGGACAACAGCCGACATGGCTCTGTGAATTGCCGTGAGGGATTCAAACGGCCCAGCAGCGTGCGCCCGCTCTGCGACCCACGGCGAATGCTCGTAGATGCCGCCTACTTTTGCCACGAACTCGTCCTTGGCCATGGCGCCCAGGTCTGCGGCGGTGAGTGTAGCCATGGTTTTGTGTCTTTTGGAAGGCGGCATGAAAATGATGGTGGTACATACGTACGTACGTGTGCGTATCTGTACGCGTGTACGCGGTGCTTTTTTTATAAACAAACCGCCCAAAATTAAGCCCTCCGAACGCCCCACGGGACCGAGACCAAGAAGCCAACACCCCCTGCTCGAGACGATTGCGATGAAGAGACCGCTTACGAGAGTAAAATTTGTCCTGAGCCAGACTTCCAGTTCGGCTGTACTGGGGGCTCAGAAAAAACGAGGGGTTTTTGCTTCTTCGTGTTGTCAATGAATATCTCTTGTGCGTGGTGTATCCGTGTTCCCAACCCGAACACGAGCAATAGTAGTGGCCTCCTCACCGCTTGGTTCCGTGGATCGAAAGCAGGAGCCTAAAATGGATGGCCTTGCCTTTAAAGCCCGAGACAAAGGAATGAGGAGGCAGTTAAATCAGCAGGTGACCTCCCCCCGTCCCCGCTTACCGCTTATCCATCTTAAAATATCCATTGGATTTGTAACCGCATAATACAAACTGCGATCGCCTTCAGCTTATTCTTAATGCATCGCTGCGAACAGCAACCCCTTTCCTTTTATGGAGGTTGAGCTGCTTCCCACTTTTGCCGTTTCTCCAACTGCTCAAAGAAAAAATCCAGCAATTACGAAGTTCATTGGAAAGAGCACTTTGACTCGTTCGATTAAAAAAAAAGAAGGACAGCCAAAAGTTGCCCTATGTAAAATAGAAGTGATTAATAAAGTTGCCCCAGCATTGGTTCTTATAATCAAACCTGCATGGACCGCACGCTTTCGAAATTGGCAATCAGAAGCCCAACTACCAGGCCTCCTCGGAAGCTTCGACTCAATCCTTTGCTCAGAGGCGGAACCCAGGGCCTGGCTCGAAACCTGATAAAGCGCGCACACGCGCAGATAGACCATTTATGTCGTTTCAACAGTGTGAACAGAAAGAAAGAGTAGCAAAATGAAGTGTGCGGAAAAAGAATTAGGAAGGCAAAAGACGAGCACAGAAATGTATTACAACAAATCGGAACGAAAGGAAGCAAGAATGCATAGCTACTCCAATATGCAATGTCTGCGTGATCTTAAGCGCAGTCAAATAGCTCGAAGTAATTCCCTATCTATCACCTCTTAAAGGGTGCACACTGGCGCACAGCAAGCGCAGCACGACGAACACTGAAAGCGGTTAAGCCAATACCGCCGACGAATTTCAGGCAACCCACTGAAAAAACATCAAAACAGAAAGGAGCAAAGGATGAAAATGCTTCTTGTGACTTCGTATCAATTCAACGACGACGATAAGAACACGTGCGCTTCAGAGTAACTCTCCTGGTCATCCAAATAATGTTGGCATATATCTCCTTTTTTATACTTTGCACTTGTGTGCGCGGAGTTTCAGTATCGTAGAGAGCGCCGAGTTCCTCCAAATACGCTGGCGAATATTCCTACGGTGGGACCATGAGGAGTAGATGAATATAAGGAGAAGCAAAAATAGAAAAGGAGTTTGAAAAATATACGATTGTATAAAATGCACAAACAATTCTATAAAGATGTAAAGTTGCACCTCTGCTTCTCCATCTTGCGAAGATTTTAAGCCTGTCACTTGATTGGGAGGACCGTCTCGGTTCATTAGCCGAGCCCACTCGCGCTTTCGTTTTAGTGGAACGAAAAGTTTTAGTGGAACGAAAAAGAAGAGAAACGAGCGTATGCACGACAAAAAGAAAAATCACAAAAATGTATGGGTGACGAGATAAGAGGAAGGTGACGACAACAAAATCAAGTGTCTGATTATCTGATTATCCCTCTCTCCCCTTTTGTATACCTCCGTAGTTTTACCTCCATGCCTGCCACGTGAGAAGACCCCACTATCGCCACAACGCAGGTTTCTTTGCCTTTGTCTTCACTGCCTCTTCTCTTCCTTCTGCTCCCCCTTGCGTCACTTTTTTGTTCGTTAAATTCATGCTGCTGCTGCTGTTGAAACACCTGCCGCGCGATGCGGTGGCACTCAAAAGCCAACAATTGATCTCGTTCGTCTCGTATGGCATGCACCGCAGCCTTTATAACTGGGTCATTGGATGATTCAATTATTGACTCGCGGCTGGCCTCCTCGCCTAAAGAAGCAAGGCAGATTAAAAGGGGCGTAATTCGAAGGACAAGAGACAGGTGGACAAAACGGTGATTTCAAATGCGGCGCAAAATTTCGACGCAGCAGGAATCAAAAGAAGTAAGAGTGATCATTCAATCTGGATAGTAGATAGAGTGAGCCACAGCACACACACAGGCGCATTGACTAAACTCATTGTCTATTTCGTGAGCACCTCTGGCATTCTCCGCATCAACATCATCGCAACTTAAGCTACTATCCGAACGCAATGCTCGTAAGAGATTCCAGACTGAATCATAAGGATTGCTGCTGCTGCTGCTTCTGCCGGGAGAGGTTTCAGAAATTCCTCTACTGCTAGGTTTACTGCTGCTGCTACTACTACTACTACTACTACTACTGCTGCTGCTGCTGCTACAATAGCTGTCACTGTCATCGATTCTGCTTCTGCCAGTATGACTGCTGACTGGGCTATCTCCAGAACCCGTCAGTATGCTCCATAGCCATGACGCATCGACGGCATCAATAGCAGCCCCTGCGAAGACAGTTTTTTTAATTAGCGCGCATGATGTTAGAAGAAGAATGAGCATTTGCTGTGCTTGCAGTCCAGACGCGCAGGCAACAACACATGAATTTGAAGGGTTCAAGTTGACCACATGTGGTGACTAAAATAAGCCTTTGTGGCTAAGCTTGCCTCTTTGCTTGTTTGCGTGCGGATAGGCTAGGCTCTAGGGTATGATTACGCATGGGGCCTAAGCTACTGCTTTACCACAAGCACGGAGAAGCGTAATGCTGATTGGGCGGTCGATTAGATTCACCTAAAAATAATTGCCAAAGAGCGCACAACACCGATGGAAAGCCGACTTTCAATGTGAGGAAAATGAAACAGCAGCAGACCATTCACTACGCCAAAAACAATGAAAAATCACAATCACCTGAGCATGAGTATTATTCGCAGCATCGTTTGCGGCACGAAATTCGCTGTGTGTGGATTCACCAGCAGCGAGAGCTTCAACACTCTTTTTTGGCAAGCGCCAGAACCAAAAGAACGGGTTTACAACCTTGCACGAGAGAGGGAGGGTCAAATGAAAGAGAGAAAAATGCCATGATGGTGAAGTCAATGTGTGCATACACAAAACATGCATAAACAACCACACTGGGACGTCAATCATGTTTTTCTTGTACCTCCATGGGATTGGATTGGACGAACGTTAAAAATGGGGGCAAAGGTATCGCAGGCTCGCCGGAATGAACGACCTTGGAAACGTCAAGGTGAGATTTCCTCTCTGTTGAGAAGCAAAGAGTTGGGTACAGTGACGAAGTAGAGCAAGATAATGTAAGACTGACCCAACTATGGCAAAGTCATGTCTTTGTTGTAATGGCGGATGTGATATGTAAGACTCGAAAGTCGTGACATTCCTCGTCTCAACCCAATATTGGAATTACATGTCTACTCAAACTGATGTTTACCGTCGCAGAGTTCGAGAAGCACTGCATGAGGCTGCGCTTCGCGAATAAATCGTGCTGCCTGGTCTGCAGACTCCTAGAGTGCAATATCGCACCACATAGATGAATTAGAAAAAAAAAAAAAAGCTAAGCAGACACCAGGTATAGTTAATAAGCCACCCCCGCTTGCAGTATATGAGGCAGTGTTCCTAATTGGATGGCGGTGACGCGCGTTCGCTTCTAGAACAAGACCTTTGTGCAGTGCGATCCACCTAATACATGTAAAGTTGCTATGTTAGGTCCGCTAAGTTCACGATAGCCTTTTTCTGGGCGCTGTAGAGGTGGCGGCGAAGAAATCGGGCCGAAAAGCCTCATGGCGGAGTATCTTTTGTCGCTGCGATGTGATCAAGAGTGCCACAGTCGTACCAGTTCAAATTTACGACGACTAGGATCCACTTCCTGGCCCGTACACTAATTCATTCATAGATGTAATTTATTGACACTCTTTGCTGCATAGCATCCCTCATAGAGTCATCGTATTGCGCTCTGCTTGGCATACATTTTTTGGAACGTTCTTTCTTCTCTGCACTAAAATATTATATTTGTGTGTATTATGATAGCCACAGGCACCTTTCCTCTATATAGCACTACTAGTACTTTAAGTAAGTCGCACTCGACTGTTCTTGGCAGGCGGTTCTGAGAAGAGATAATAATAAACAATTACGCATTTCGATTGTAGTTATCTCTCTGAACTTGGATTTGCACGGGCTTTTATGGAGCTGCATCAAAAAGGAAGAAGAGGATATCACCTCGCCAATAAAGCTCGGATCAGAGCAGCGAAAATGGCCAAGAGCGCAAGAGGCAAAGCCACTGTCAGCAGCGGAAATTTGAAGTAATAAAGGCCTAAGAATACGAAGTACAAGAGACAGCTATTACTGAGGTGGCAAGGGCAGTATGAGAAAAACAGCTGAGTAGATATCAGCAAACAACTACGGGCTCTTTGAAAACAAGAAATAGATTCAGAAGTGTAACGATGAAGAGAACAATAAAAGCAAACGAGAACTGGCCAGCATGCACACGCACTGTTCCTACCGAGCAGCTGCTGAAGGTAGAGCACGTTTTGTTTCATGCTGAGCTTCGATTCGCCCGCGATCCGGTCACGGAAAGTAATGGGCACGTCCACGACCTTGGCTGCTCGGCACTTGACCTGGCACGAGGAGACGTTGTTTTGAGAGGGAGGTGAGAGAAACGGAAATAAAGAAAAGTGAAAGAAGTCGTAGAAACGAATTACTCTATGTTTTTAGTCGTAGAAAGGGAAGATATTTAGTTGTGGCGCATAAGAGGGGGGAGCATGGGAATGAATGAAGCTAGGAATAAAGCAATTGATGTGGGATACAAAAAAAAAACGATACTTGTGTGCGCTTGCCCTTCGAGAGGCCAAACTGTGTGTGTATCTCCTTTTATATTCCCTTCTCTTCTCTATGGAAGCATGCAGGGTACTCTTGCAATGAAGTTTCGATAGATAAATTCCTAATAGTACGCTCACCATGAGCTCGAGGCCAATTTTGAAGCCGAGAGGATTGCATTGCAACGCGCCGCGCTCCAGAACCGACTTTGAGCGCACACACACACATGCACAAACACGAAAGGGCAGGTGAAACGCAAACGTTAAAAAGAATGGGGCAGGAACATATTTCATTGCAATTTCCACCCCTCCCCAGCCGTGCGTTCAAGGTCTTATCTGTTCTTGGGCTTCTCGACT
>Ga0307982_1002987_pt1 | contig 13554 bp, 11 predicted proteins | sample OrgLakmetagen989_FD_201847 | JGI IMG/M metagenome (GOLD analysis project Ga0307982, IMG submission 201847) | Saline water microbial communities from Organic Lake, Antarctica - #989 | ecosystem: Environmental > Aquatic > Non-marine Saline and Alkaline > Saline | place: Antarctica: Organic Lake...
TTCAGTCCGTGCCCTCGATTTTTTTCAGTGCATCGAGTCGATCGATTTAATGTAGGTGATCTTATATCAGCCCCATACTTGTATTTTCCCGAGCTCTCCGCTGTCACTGAGGGGCGCATACTTGACATCGAAACAAGCCGATTCGATCATGATTTCTTCGATTCAGATGTGGTCGTTATTGGGGGAGGTGGACTAGTCCGTGATCGAGAGCACCCATGGTCGAAAAAGATTGTCAAAATTTGTTTGAAAGCAAGATGTGTCGGATGGGGGCTTGGATTGAACTTCCACAAAGATTCATTACTGAACTACCCAGGCTATGCAAGAACAGAAAGTCACGGTGGTGTCTTCAAATCCTTGGGAATCAGAGATAGATTTGACTCGAAGTTCTCTTTAGATCAAAATGTGCCTTCAAATTTTCCTGATGTTACATGTCTGCACCCTAAGCTTTCTATGCTGGACGGGAAGTGCAAGCATGGGCACAAGCGAAAGATTGGGTATTTTTTACATTACCGCTGTGGTTGGAATGCCACTGAGTCTCGCCGTGGTACCTGTAGAAAATACCCGAAATTGAATAGTTCTCCGATTAAAGTGCTTTTGGGTGGCGACACTCCTTCTTCTGACAAGTATCTTCAAATCAAGCGTAGTGATGTGCTCTTCAACAATGTAAATAACTTTTCCAAAATTGTCGACTTTCTGTGCTCGTCGGAGTATGTATTAACATCCTCGTATCATGGCACGCTCTGGGCGACGTATCTCGGTAAAAAAGTGATCATCGCCAACAAATTCTCATCGAAATTTGACACACTTGCCGTTCCTGTTCACGGATTGAAGCCTCGGGAAACGCTCCACAAGCAGTTTGGGGAAATACCGCATCCCCATGGAGAACGCCAAGAGTGCGCGAGAAAAAGCCAGGTATTTTTCAGGCAGAATGTGCGCCCTTTAATGAAGAATTCATAGATCTATAGGTCCCAGTTATTGAGAAATGTTACAAGTAGTTCAACTTGATCTTTGGTGGGAAACGTCCAAAGGGGAATCACTTGAAGTGATGGATGCGGCAGAATCGGCTCAGTTTTGAGATCTATTTGTCATGAGAATTCGTGCTTACCTGGAGATTCGCCATTTCGAGCATGTACTTCTACGGGTATTTTGGCGCAAACTCCAGCCGAAACATCCTAGCTTACACTTACCCATCGTCGTAAAGCTCGAGATATCTGGGTTCAAGTATCCTCAATTCGCTTACATCGAGACGTCAATTATGGGATAAATAAGGCAATGCAGCCCTCGGAGTTTTGTATATCATGTCCTACGAAATGAATACGTGTGTGGTCACCTCGAAGGGGAAGCCTACGAGTCTCTTACCTTGTCTACTTTACATTAAGAGTATGAGGGGATCAATATTTACGAGAAGTTTTGTTCAACCGGCTTAAGAGCTACCAATATCACCGTGTCCGTAACATGCCGCATTAACTTTGATCATTCTTTCCGCGTTTATTCAATTCGGCCATTCCATTTCTACGCTTCATCGACTGGGTCTTGGTAGTAAGCGTTATAAGAGAGTTATCTGATGAGCTGGTCAACGCGTTATGTGTATGCTCATTACTTGGGCTTCACAGCAGTTGCTTCCTGGTGGTTTGATAGCACACCCTCGGTCGAATGAATGCCCATAGATGAGTCGGGGCAGAACGCTAATAATGCTCTCAGCCGGATGGACTTTCGGTGATATTCAATAAGTGGCGTGCCGTGTAGAGTATTGCAGAGGTGAGGTCGGAGTGGAGACCGCGCGGACATACTCGAAGCGTGCAATGTTCCGGGTAGTTCATCAGTTTGCATCTACAGCACGAAATCTAATATCGCCCTCTATTAGCCATATGGATTAGACCCCGAGCGCCCCAAAAGTCTGAATTCTGGCTTCTGCACCAATGAATTGGGAACGCCGACACAAAACTTGAACTGTTCTAATGAAGAGCTGGTCATCAAATTTGGCCCATGTCGTCGCTTGAAATTTCTAGTTTAGCAAGGCGCTGTATTCACTGTTTAAATGGAGCTGGAGCTATCTTAGTCAACGAATGATACTCCCAGAACAAACAAGGGCGAGTAAACAGTAGCAACAGAGGCACATACAACTGGCGTTTTTCCTCTTTCTCCGAACAAATAACAAATAGGTAGGACATAGTTTACCGAATTCCAAATACGAGTATTACTATATTTGTAGCATGCGGAGCAGTAACAAGCAGAGCAGGACACCGCCTACTGCAGTCACGAGCCGGGCCAGAATTGCGTATCTCAATCAAATCTTATCTTGGTTTGCGTCTGGTTCACAGAGCTGGGGTCGGGTGTCGGGTTGGAGCTGGTGTTTATTTTGTTTAAATTCGACTACGTGCTGCTGAAGATAAGTGCCCTTTTCAATCAGACAAAAATTTAGTATAGCATTCTTGTTTTCGTGCCTTTTTACTACGGATCCTGTCTATTAATTGTTTGGTCGATCGTGGTGATTCGTGTCCGCCCTTTTTGAGACAGGCCCCGAAGGGTTTACATGTGGAGAACTAAATCAAAAGCGGACCACGGGCGCGACAAGGAACACGCACCACGGACGTTGCACAGTGAGCTCATCCACGGGTAACTTAAGCCCGCGAAAAAAGGTACTACGACCACTGACCTACTGTGATCCGCAGCAACTCAACTGCGCCTCGACCGCGCATCGTGCGGGCAGCTGAACATCTTGTACTACGTACTCTGAAAGGACAGAACTGCTTTCTTATTCATATACAGTAGTATATTAGTGTACCCTGTTTAAAAAAAACGAAAACTATGAAGCACAACGTACAACCGTACAACACGTTTTTCAAACCAGAACAACAATTCGTAGAGGTTGCATCAGTCTACTAAGGCTCACCTGAGCACTCGTTATTAGACTACACGCATTGAAGGTATGATTGCAGGGATGACTCACAAGTAAAGTTTCGGTTACGAATTCAAATACGATTGCACATCTATTTTTGTTTTTCACTCTGGTCTACATGATTGTGACTAGCTAGAGACGTTCAGCTTCACCGCAAAAGCACAACCCTAGAACTACAGAAACTAAATAAGCTTACTTTTTCACAAATCTGCTCAAACTTCACAGAGTTATCTGATTCAAGAGATCACTGCTTTTCAACAAATACCAGTTGTTCTTTAGCCTCAGAGCTCTAAATCATGACATTGTCGCCCAATTCAATCGTACTTGACGGTTACGAATTCGAACCAATTGACCCTGCTAAATCCAAAGATTGCATCAAGACGCACGAAGAGTTTCCTCATCAACTTAGCTACGAAAAAAAACACAAAATTCTTTCTCCTCCTTCAGACACTCCAACTTCAGTGCTGCCTATGAACTATGAAGTTGCACACAATGATTCATCGACAGAAGCATCATCAACAGAGGTAAAATACGCGTTTTTGCGCTGCCTTCGAAAGCTTGTTCAAACGCCTGGACTTGTGTCATGGACAAGCAACGAAGACATCGAGAACATATTTTCTTTTTCGGGTGTTAAGGTATTTACTGATGACTTCGTTACCGACCACATTATAACTTCCGCCTAAGCTTCATGCTTTTGAATTACTTTTACAGAACACGGAGAAAGCGATGACGAAAGCAGGTTTTAAGACGAATCGATTTGACTCCTTGAAGCGCCAAATGAATGCCTATGGGTTCAAATTTATACATGCTTGTGATGAACATGATGGTGCTTGGTACCACCCGAGTAGTAACTTTGGTCTCACTGGAGAACGAGACCATGCTATCATTCCACGAGGCAAGAATCGAAAGTCTAGCAGTGGTGTCGTTGAAGAAAACTTGTGCCAGAAGGACGTAGGTGAGAAAAGGTCGTCCGTATCAGTTCACCAGGGAATTCGAAAAATAAGTAAGCGAGCCACCAAGCCCCCTCGCCGCTTTTCTGCGAAGCTTGGTGGTGGTGAGCATTTGGACTTCTCCGATGAAGGAGACGATGCTCACGACGACGGCTTCCACTACTCAACAAGCATCACTCGAGGCAGAAGACCAAAAGTACCAGTAAGTATTCGTCTTGGTAAGAGGTCCTTTCGTTCGAATCCTGCTGTCGCTATTATGCCAGGCAATCTTCACTGTATTCCCATTGGTGGCCTTGATCGAGATCCTGGTGTAGAAGCTTCAACTCGAAATGAAATTTATTCAGACTTTCGGGCAATGGAACAGCTAGAAACCTCAACGATGTTTCAACATGCTTATGATTTGGGCGACGTACCATTGCAACATACATCGAAGACCTCTCATACTGGAAATTTGATTTCTGAGTACGATAACGAATCCGTACCTCGTCAATCAGAGGCAAAATCAGGTTGCAATTATCGAAATGACGAAATGATCATTCCAAGTGACGTTAGCTTTGAAGAATCTCTCGACTTTTTCCTTGATACAATCAATCGCGACGTTGTGGAAGAAGTTCAGTACCAACCTCTTCCATCTGGCGTGGAGTGAACTACGCCATAAAAAGATTAATAGAGAAAAGATGAAAAGATGGATATAAATCGAAGTGAGAGCCCAAACGTAACAGCGAACGGAATACTGTTCAAGCACACTACTTAAGAGCATGCGTTAGTTTTTTTTAATTGCGCACGATAAAGGTGCCTCTAAGTGCAATGCGTTCCGAATTTCGTTATCTCCTGCCCTCCTGTTTTAATTCATTGGTGCAGTTGATGCAATTCCCCGAAGCAACAGCACTCAGCAAGGCTTCCTTATGTGCGCATTGCGCGTCACGCGCTTCATTGGCGCCACGTGCATTACACCATTTTATTGCTCATGCTTCTTATATTTTCAGTAGGGATTAGAACTGAGAACTGGAACTTTGAATAAAGCATTTTTATGCTTTATACTTTTATAGATATAGATATAGATAGGTGTATAAGTATATGTATAGTTACACTCGAGCCCAGTCAGGCTTCTCTGATGGCCACATGTTTCTGTTAGCTGTTAGAATAGACTGGTGAATGGTGACTAGTAGACTAGTTTGGTTAATATTAATATGTTAAAATTCCATCTAGGGCTAGGGTACTTCACTCTTCAATCCAACAGCAGAGAGGCCTGTGCCAGTACGTAGGATATAAGTACATTATCCATCGTAGTTGAATCTCTAAGAATTGAATAAGCGGCAAGTAGATAAGTAGGGCACCAAATCGTATAGGGCGCCATGCAGAGGATTTAGTGTTCTTCGCCGTCGTCCTTGTAATCCGCGGCCAATGGCGCTGCCAGCTCGAGCACTTCCTCCGACACCAGCCCCCAAATGGGCACGTCTTGAATGCCCAAGTCACGGTAAAACTTGTTGCGTTGCTCGCGGAAAAACTTGAGCTCTACAATGCATGCGCATTCCACCACGGAGCCTCCGCACATCTGCACGCACTCAATGCCTGCTGAGAGTGTCCCTCCGGTTGCTACCAGATCGTCTATGAGTAGAACGCGGTCACCTTTCTTGACGGCGTCACGCGGAATCCCCAACCCTTCGCGCGTGCCGTACTCCACTTTGTACGGCTTCGAAAACACCGAGTTGGGCATTTTCCCAGGCTTGCGAAGCATGAAAAAGGGCTTGTTGAGCGCAAGCGCGATGGGCGGGCCGAGCACGAAGCCGCGAGCGTCGAGGCCACCGATGCTGTCAACGTCCAGGGCGCGGTAGCGGTCCACAAACAAGTTCACAATCGCCTGAAAGACTGGCGGGTTCTTCAAAAAGCCGCCAATGTCGTAAAAGCGGGGAATGCCCTTGAACGGGAAGTACGGCGTCACAGCAGCGATGGCCAGGGCCTCCGGGCCGTCTTGAGTGTAGAGCGAGTCCACGTTGACTCGCGCCAGCGCACGGCAACGAATCAAGCACTCTGGTGCATTCAAATCTTCGAGCGCGTCGAACAGGGAGCCTTTCTTGTTGTCGCCATCCGGCAGTGTCACTTGAGGGTCCACGGTCCATGACTCAAGGGCGCGCTGAGGAAGGCCAGCAGCGAGCAGAGCGGATCCATACACGTCAGACGCCATTGGAGTGCCGCACCAGTTCATGCGCTCCGCCAGCGCCTCGAACGGTGACGCCGACGCGTGCACGCCGTTGTCCCCCACGTCGGGCTCCGCCTTGAGCCCCAGCGCCTGCCACTGCGCCTTGATCTGCCCACGCAACGACCCCGCGGGGCACTCGGCCGGGTCCGTGGGGCCCAGCAGCTGGCCGCGGAAGTCCGACCACGACAGCGACGCTGCGTCCCACTCCACCGTGTAGTAGTAGATCGACTCGCCGGGCGCCGTGAACTTCGACCGCATCGACATGAAGAAGCCGTTGAACACGTACAGAGGCGTCTTGCCCTCCAGCTCAATCAGCCCGCAGTAGAAGCCACCGCCGAACTTCACCAGCTTCTTCGCCTTCTTACAGATGCCCCACTGCGCGTCCATCTCGTCGGCCGAGATGCCCAGCTGAGCGCACGCGTCCATGGCGTTGTACACGTTGCCGGTCGCCAGGGCTGCGTCCCAGCTCATGCCAAACTGCGCCTCGAACTTGTCACTTGGCACGTTGAGCTCGTTCGGCTTCAAGATAGTGGCCTTGGAGGCGATAGCGTAGTAGTGCTGGTCGATAAGCTTTTTGGAGTCGATTTCCTCGGCCGACAAGCTGCCCTCCGAGGTGATGGTCAGGCCTGCATCGGTGAGGCCTTTCTTGACGAGAGCCTTGGTAGGCTCGGTCACCGCGTGCGGCTTCACGAACACGAAGGCTGCGTTTTTCACGGGTTGTTCGATGTTTGCTGCTGCAAGGGCCTGGCATGTAGCGATGCATGCGTCGGCGTCTTGGTCTTCGAGCGCGTCGAACAAGGAGCCCTTCCCGCCGCTCGGAAGGGTTACTTGAGGGTCTACGGTCCATGCTGTTGCTTGACGCGCCGGCACGCCAGCGTTAAGAAGCGCGTTGCCAAATAAATCGCGATCTAAGGATGCCCCGCACCTGGCAGAATCAATACAACAGAAAAATGAAAATAGAAAAAATAATAATAATGATGTGCGCTTTGAACATTAAAAAATAGCATCATTGGCGAAGTTTATAGTGAACGTTCGCACCAGTTCATGCGCTCCGCCAGCGCCTCGAACGGTGACGCCGACGCGTGCACGCCGTTGTCCCCCACGTCTGGCTCCGCCTTGAGCCCCAGCGCCTGCCACTGCGCCTTGATTTGGCCGCGCAACGACCCCGCGGGGCACTCGGCCGGGTCCGTGGGGCCCAGCAGCTGGCCGCGGAAGTCCGACCACGACAGCGACGCTGCGTCCCACTCCACCGTGTAGTAGTAGATCGACACGCCCGGCGCCGTGAACTTCGACCGCATCGACATGAAGAAGCCGTTGAACACGTACAGAGGCGTCTTGCCCTCCAGCTCAATCAGCCCGCAGTAGAAGCCGCCGCCGAACTTCACCAGCTTTTTCGCCTTCTTGCAGATGCCCCACTGCGCGTCCATCTCGTCGGCCGAGATGCCCAGCTGAGCGCACGCGTCCATGGCATTGTACACATTGCCGGTGGCCAGAGCTGCTTCCCAGCTCATGCCGAACTGCGCTTCAAACTTGTCGCTTGGCACGTTGAGCTCGTTCGGCTTCAAGATAGTGGCCTTGGACGCGATAGCGTAGTAGTGCTGGTCGATGAGCTTCTTGGCATCGATTTCCTCGGCCGTCAAGCTGCCCTCCGAGGTGATGGTCAGGCCGGCATCGACGAGGCCTTTCTTGACGAGAGCCTTGGTAGGCTCGGTCACCGCGTGCGGCTTCACGAACACGAAGGCAGCGTTTTTCGTCATTTTCCTACAACAAGTAAAAAGTAGTACGTATTTCAAAACCCCCGAGAGAGGGAAAAAGTGTCTTTTCGCGCAAACGACGAAGGGCACGAGAGCTTTGACGACGGAAAGTCCGGAAAATACTGAACTGCTGTACCATTCCATTCGACGTTGCTGCACTTCTGCCCGCCACCGCCACTGGCGGGGAGATGAATTCCGATGCTATAAGCTTAGAAACCCGTGCAAACATCGAAGGAATTCCTACGCCATCTACCCTAGGTATTCCTCCGCTTGATTCTCCTGCTCCTGCTTCGCCTGCAGCTGCATTCCCAGCTGAAGCAGCTCCTACGGCTTCGCTTAATAACGGTGGACAATGCGAAGAGCCCGATTGCGAAAAGAAAGCTAAGGGTAGCACTGGTGCATGCATTGAGCACGGTGGCGGAAAACGATGCGAAGAGCCAGGGTGCGAAAAGAGTGCGCAAGGGGTAACCAACCGCTGCGTTGGCCACGGTAATGTTTCTCAATGCGTACTTCTCAACATATTCAACCTACCCGTAGTTCACTCTTTGAGAATAGCTCGCTTTTCTGAGATTTATTTCGATCTAAGCTCTTGTGTGTTGGGGGAAATCATATCTAGGAGGAGGAGGACGCTGCGAAGTTGAGGGATGCCTCAAAGGTGCTCAAGGCAAGACCTTACGCTGTGTAGGGCACGGCGGCGGATTGCGCTGTTCTGAGGAAGGCTGCACCAAGGCATGAAATTATCACCGTTACCTGCCGCATTTATTTTATTCTATTCGTATTCGGTCATGGATTGTATGAATGCGTTTGAGCGCTCATGTTAATGCGACGCTTTTTGCCTTTTTTTTTGTATGAATGTATTTGAACGCTCAATTTAATGCGACGCTTTTTGCTTGTTTTAGGGAGCTTGGGGCGCTACGGGCTTTTGCATCGCTTACGGCAGTGCCGACGAGGACGGGGCTGCGCGCGGGCGCAAACGTGCACTCAACAAAGACGTCGATGAGGATGCTCCAACTGGCGGTGGCCCTGTAAGCGGCGGGGTCGTGACTAGCGGTGATGGCAGTGGCGGTGGTGATCGTGGCAATAGCAGCAGCATTGGCAGCAGCAACAGCAGTACCAGCACCAGCAGCATTGGAGGCGGCAACGATGACGTCGGCGAGGCGTCCGCCAGTAGCATTCGGCCAGCGAAACGAACGGCTACGATTGCGCTGGCTGAAAAGCACAAGTGTAGCGCAGAAGGCTGCACGAAGCGCGCGCAGGGGAACACGGGCAAATGCATCGCGCACGGTATCGTGCGATTATGTGCTTCCGTACTTTTTTAGTCTTTCTCTTTGTTTGAATGACATATATCTCTAGATGCTTCGCGCTTCATGCTTTGTGCTTGGTTGATTGATTTACGGCATGGGCATATTGATAAGCTCCTCCATACCCGCAAAATATACACGTGGTCATTCCAGGAGGTGGGCGGCGCTGCGAAGTGGAAGGGTGCGACAAGTGTGCTCAAGGCAAAACGTTGAAGTGCGTGCGGCACGGGGGCGGCGTCCGCTGTGGCATAGAAGGCTGTGGCAAGACAGCCAAAGGCAAGTTGGGTTTGTGCATCAGCCACGGGGGCGGCGTGCGCTGCAGCGTAGCGCTGTGCGGGAAAGCAGCGGCCGACGCCAAGACGCTCAAGTGCCTCGAACACGGTGACATGATGGATAAAACCTCTTATAACTGCCCGCTTATTTCCTGCGTATCTTTTTCTATTCTTTTTGTTGTGTTCTTAACCATTGTTTTGCTTGGTAAACCAAGTATTAAGTGCATATCTTTCGCTTAAAACCTCTTCCAATTTCTTTGCTCTTCTCCTTCCTCTGGGTTCTTTCTCCCCCCTTTAAAAATATGATTCTCCTCTTGTGAATTGCCGTGTGTCAAGGCGGTGGGCGGCGCTGCTCGTTTGAATCTTGCGAGAAGCCTGCGGTGTCAGCGTCCGACTTTTGCAAAGGCCACGGAGGGGGGGTGCGGTGCCAAGAGCCCAACTGCAAGAAGAGCGCCCAGGGCACTACGGGAAAGTGCATCGCCCACGGTAACCCTGTATATAGATTATAGTAGTGCTAGGCATGACAAGAAGAATTGAGGCAATGGAAAAAGAGATGGAGGAATTGGAGGAGATTGCAAGATTAGAAAGATTCCCCTGAATGCCATAACTCTTCTTTCATCATCTTGCTCTTGTGTGTGTTTGTTTTGCCTCCTCCTGTGCCCTGAGGCGGCGGCCACCGCTGCACCGAACCCGGATGCGACAAGAGCGCCCCCATGAGCGCCAACTCCACCGGCAAATGCAAAGCGCACGGTACGCGGATACATCCACATTTGAAACCAAGTTCAATTTGTGCGTGCACTTTCGATATCTGTAATGTTAGCACGATTCTTATAAATGATCCCATAGTGTGCTCTAGGCTGCAATTAAAGCCTTTTTCCTCTGTTTGTTTTCAATAATGCTGTGTAGAAAAGTGTACGTCGTTCCCTCTCTCTAAATCTGCCCGAGTTTCTCTCACACGATTCTTTTGAAACCTAGGCGGCGGGCTGCGGTGCACCGAAGAAGGTTGCTTGAAAGCGGCTTCCGATGGACGACGGCCTCCTGGAGTGCCGGCGCTCTGCGTCAAGCACGGTACATGTGCCCTTGAAGTAGTGCACTAGTCATGAAATGTGCACATGGGTATTGCTTCTCGCCGAGCGTGTTTTTTTATTGGGCTGCTTGCGAGGCGTGGTCACAAACCTTATTTTCTCGCACCTGTGCAAACCTCTCGTCCTTTCGCTGTTGCGCCCTCGCCCTCTCACTTTCTCTCTTTTACTTCTCTCTCTTTTTTTCTTACTCCCCAAGGCGGTGGTCATCGTTGCTCAGAGCCCGGATGCCTCAAGGTGGGAAGGGGCCGCTTGCGCCGCTGCCGGGGCCACACTCCTTCTTCTTCTTCTTCTTCTTCTTCTTCAACAGCTGCCTCGGCGCCTGCTGCTGCTGCTGCTGTTGTAATGTCTACCAACACCAACTCTGCTAGTCTTCATGCAGAAGTTTCCACCACTGCCATTGCACCAGAATCATCTTTTGCGCCTAACTCCAATGAAGCCTTTGCGATGCAGCCGGCTGTGCCAGACTCCTTACTGACTGCGACTCCTCCGTTGCTGCCGCCGCAGTGGCAGCACACGGATGAGCTGGTGGTGATGCCACCCGGAGCTGGAGGACGAGAGACCTTATCAGTCTGATGACTGGCTTAATGAAATTATTGGTTGGAACTCATTTAGTTCACATGATATATGTTTGTAAATGCACAATGATTCATTATGCCCAAATACCCAACTAGCAGTCAGCTAGCATCTAGCTGCTAACCATCTATAGTTCGCTGTTTGTACTACTCAAGTACCAACTACCGCTACACCTACACCAACGGACCATCGATCTCTGCGACTGCGACCTCTACCTCGCCACCTCGCCTCGGTTAACACGGAAAATTTTGTTATTTTGATTAACGCGCAAAGTTCGGAGCACGGAGCATGAAGCCCGCCGCATTAGAGCCCGGGCTTAATTCCATTTCAGGCCAACTGGCAGCTAAAAGGGGGTCACTTCCGACGCCTGAGAAAAACATTGAGACGATGCCCTGCTGGGGCAAAAATAGCCCAGATAACTTCCTCGTGGACCTGGTACGTGACACACGAACGAGCACTCAGTCCCGCCGACTTGTTCGGTGGAAAGGCGCCAGTTGGAGCCATAATTGGCCTTCTGGAGCGAATTCGCTAGCGCATGTGCAGCTCGGGTGCATTCTTTATGCGCCTCTGTGAGTGCTGTGTACTTGCCCTTCTTTGTTTTTGGGAGAGTATTAATTGTGTTAACTAGACTAGACTTCTGAAATACCCCCTTTATTGGCCATAGCATATGCAAATCGAGGCGGGATTCCTCCTAACCGAGCTCATACGGTCTTACCACTATGGCCCTATATTTTAATAATATCGAGGGGGAATCCAGATACCAAGAAGCACGATATTCTATTGAATTTAGGGCCGAGAGTGGGCCAAAATCGCTCGAAATCTGGCTGTGCTAGATGAGCACCAAGAAGAAATAATGGTAACCAACAAACAAATTTTCAGTGGTTTTACGTCGCAGTCCTACCGAGTATACCAAATACGGCTTATCTGTGCATTGGATGATAAATAAACCGCGTCTTTGATGCGAAATGGCCAATAATGCGCAAAAAATCCACTTTTGCGAAAATTGACCCCCCTTTAGTTGCCAGTTGGACTTCAATTGGCAAGTCAGATATATTTGATGTGAGAACAGTGGGGTTTGTAGTCAACTTTGGGAGCTGCAAACCTATACATGGAGGGTTCCTGTTGTTGGCGGTGCTTTGCATTCACCTCGTTAGCGATACTTGGTCACTTCCCAGTCCTTCAGTCTTTCCAGATTCCAGATCAACAGTTATCAACAGGTATGGGCTCTGGGCGCTAGCGCATTTACAGCTCAAGTGCATTCTTTATGTGCCTCTGTGACTGCTGTGTACTTGTCTTTCTTTGTTTTTGGGAGAGTATTAACTAGACTAGACTAGACTCGTAGTTACGCACCCTGCGGTGGTGTAATACAAACGGTAGATTTCGATTGTAACGTCGCGTTCGATGTATGAAATGCGGTTAGTCCATCCGATTCGTAAACAAACACATGAGGATCTTGGGAAGGAGATAACCGTTATTCGTTTCTACCGGTAGCTTCTTTCAGAATAAGAATAAGAATAAGAACCTGAATTTTGCCCGGTTGATCTCGGTTTCTACAACAATTACCACTATACATACAACAAGGCCGTGCCGTGTGCATTTATCAATAAAGCGCGTCCACGGGGTGGTTACTTTAGAAAGTATCGCAATTTTACATCGCTGGATCGACGTAAACTGGGGCGCCTGCGTAGTGGCAGTCCGGAGTTTGCACGGTCGGCACGGGCGTGTTGATCTTGTTCGTGAAGCCGTTCGCAGACAGGAACGCCGTCACTTCGGCATCGTACTGCGAAGCAAAGACCGCAGGGTCCCGGGCGAGCACATAGAGACCAGCGTCGAGGTTGTCGCTCACCACGGCATAGTCGTAGAGCCCGTCGGCGTTGTAAGGGCCCAGCATGATCACCCAGTACGGCGCCGGGAATGGGGAAGCATCGCCGGGGGTGAAAAGGACCTGTTCAAAATAACAGCATATGTTTGATTAGAATTTGAAAAACAAGGAAGCCCGAGCTTAGTATTGCGATAGCTCTGAAAATTTGTCCGGTATGGTGATTATCGTCACTCGTCGAAAGCGGGATTGTACTTATGTAGTTATGCAGTGGTTACGCACCGAAAGTACCCCCGGAGTGTCCGTGGTGTACGCAGTGCCCGTGACATTATCAAGAGGGCCATCAACTGCCCCATTAGCCTGGCTGTTGAAGAGGGACACCGTGGCGTCCTCATTTAAGCGGTAGTCCGCAGTCACGCAGTAAGCGCCTTTCTCGAACGTGCTCGCGACGTACACGTCAGCGTACATTTGGTACCAACGCCCAGCATAGGCAGTGAGGTTGGTAGCCACTGCAGGCACCGGATCAGCCGCCACGCCCTGCAAGAGCATTGCGCATGTTGCGAGCTTCGCGAGAATCGAGGAAGGGCTCATAGTTTCGGCGTTCGGCGTGTTCCTATTTTTGTATGACTTCGTGCGTACGTGTCAAATCGGAACAGAGGGAACTGTGTGACCTGTCAGGGGACCGTCGAATAGTTCTAAGA
>Ga0307982_1002988_pt1 | contig 13552 bp, 6 predicted proteins | sample OrgLakmetagen989_FD_201847 | JGI IMG/M metagenome (GOLD analysis project Ga0307982, IMG submission 201847) | Saline water microbial communities from Organic Lake, Antarctica - #989 | ecosystem: Environmental > Aquatic > Non-marine Saline and Alkaline > Saline | place: Antarctica: Organic Lake...
GACAGGCCCGGGATTATATCAACGGAGCACTCTGAGTGCGCCTACTGCAACGTTGCAGGCCGCCAGGTTGTGTCAAGAGTGTGCAGAGGTGGGCGCGCGACCGACACACTGGTGTTGTCCGGTTTTGTTGAATGCTTTGTGTAAAAGCTTGACTTATAAATTTTCTATTCTAATTCTATTTCTGCCAACCAGGTCACCCAGCCCCATCAACACACGAAGGCTTTGCAAAAAGCTTGATCTTGTAATTTAATTATTTGTTGACAGCGGCCCCATCTGCCGGGGCGGGCTCTGCTCCCCGGCCGCCGGCTGATCAGGGGGTTGCCCGGGGGCGGCAGATCACCCTCTGACTCCTCACTGGACGCAGATTCTCTTTGGCGGAGCAGGCAAGTCATGGGGCGGAGCATGCTTTCCTGGGCGTTTTAACGGTGCACTGTCCCAACTGCGCCTGCTCTACTGCAATGCTGTAGGCCATTTGCATGTGTGAGCCATGCTGGTGGTGGGCGCTTGACTGACATGCTGGTGATGTTCGGATGCATGGAATGCTTTAAAAAAAACCTTCATGACAAATCAATTCTTGCAGATGAGGCCCTGGATCCGAGAATGAGGGATACAGGGAGAGGGGGGGTCAGCAGGGGGCCTAGCTTGCTACGCTGTGTGTGACAAGACAGCAAGCCATGCTACGATGACCAGCATCAGATGTGTTTGTATTGCAAGGTGTCAAGGAAGGCACTGCTTGTAGCGAGCGTCCTGGTCAGCAGACTCAGTCCGCGTCGCAGGGAGGAGGAGGGGTCGATCAATTCGCCCCCTCCTTCAATTTATGCCATTTCTACTGTGTTCTGCGGAGCCCACGGAACACCTGTTCATATGTGTGATGGTTAGTACCCCAGCAGACCCCCCCCTGACTATGGAAAACTCATTATTTAGTATTGAAAGGGCTGCCCAGGTGCTTCATCCCAAGGCACAGGCCCTGAGCTCGTTTAGGCCCAGCACTGCGCTTCGCAGCGGCTCTGGAACCAGGTATGAAACCTGGTAAGTACCGTTTTTGACAAGCATGCCAGGAACTTTCGCCGCGCCTTCAGTCATGGGGGGTCTGGACTGGAGGTACGCTTCCTCCATGGTAGCGATCGTGGCCATCAAAACTGCAAGAGGGGATGTTCTCACACTAAAAAACACACTGAACTTTACACAGACACTTACCAACGTAAATGAACATGCTGATAAAAAAATAAAGAAAGGCTTGCACTATTGCTTGGGTGAACCACGTGTACTCGTTGGCCAAGGTCACTTGGAAGGTCTCGCGCACAACATCGCCGTTCAAGACCTGCAAATGGCAAGTATATCGACAGTCCTTCAGGAGGGACTTCAAGGTTATGCGCCCGGGACTCACAGCAAACAGCGTGATTGCGGACCGCACCAAGCCGTCGAAGCGAATTGTGTTCACTCCAAACAAGCTACACGCGAAGACAGTTGAAGCTATGAATATGGGCACAACGCCAATAAGAAATTGCAGCAGAGCCGGCATGCCACGAGCCAGGGTGCGCATTACAATGTAGAAATGCGCATGGTGCCTCAGATACTGCACCAGTGTAAGCCACTGAAGAAATGCAGCACAAGCAAACGCCAATATTGTTGCTTCTGACACGGCAATTTCACCTTGCGTCAATACTATACCACAGTAGCAAGCTGTGCAGATATTGGCAAGGCTGGATAGAAACGTCCACGGCGACAGCAGCTCTCCAAGGTCTTCACACTTCAGCTCATTCCTGACATAAGACGACGAGAGTAACAGCAGGAGTGCACGTATACCCGTTTGGCTATGCAGCTGTGGCTGTGCAGTGAGCTCATCAACCAAGCGCTGCACAGTAACCTGCAGCTGCTCAGCGCCGCGCTCTTCTGGCTTGCGTGAGCTCTGCGTGCGCACACATTCCCAGCAGCACATATGACAAACCACTGCCTCGTGTTGTGCAAGGTGGTCAGCATCGGCATCGTTGTCTGCCAGCAGGGCGTTATTGCCAGAAGGGGGTGCTGCACTGCCTGGCGCAGCAGCAGTCAGGGACAGCGGTCGCGCGAGGAGCCAGTGCCAGCCGAAGCTGGCGCTTTCCCATACAAGTTCCAATAGAGAGTACTGCCCCCCAAGAGTGATTCCCTCCAGTACCATCGACACTTGCTTGGTGCTTGTGCTGCTGGACCTTTGTGGCAGCTCCGGCAGCTCGCAGCAAGGACCAGCACTGGCCATTTGAACGCCGCTCTCCGTCTGCAAAGTAAAAATTCAACAACCGGCAGTGCAACATGGAACAGTTTACGGACCTCATTGCAGTCCAGATTGGGGGCTTTTTGGCATGTGTGGCAGAGGCAGACTCGGCAGCAGCGGCTTGCCCACCAGACCCCTGGCCCGCAGCTCCACAGCTGACGAGCCATCGTGCCTGGCAGCCCATTGCTTCTGCCGCCGACACGCGAAGGGCAGCACAGCACTGCACCGTAGCATGTGGATGCGTACGTGGGGATGCTGCGAGCTGCAGAGTCCACCACCAGCTTGCTTGTGCTTGAGCAAGGCAGCGGAAAAGGAGTCAGCTGCCGCGCAGCCAGTAGCAGGCCCAAAGTACTGGACGTCAGGGGACCTTGTGCCTGTGTATCACATGGCTGGGTCTTATGCTCCAAACTTTGACGCAGCGCAGCTACTGAGCTGGGAGGCAATGCCTGGGCTAGGCGCTGCACAATGAGGAGGTCACGCACGACGCCCCACTGCCGCAGCCCGCTGCCGCACAGCATGACTTGGTACAAAGCCACCGCCATAATGAGGCTGACTGCCAGGAAGGAGGCGGGGGCTTGTGTTAGCGCGAAGTCGTGACACGCCTTGCTGTCGGGGCTGATCTCCACACGAGCTGTGCCCGGCGACTGCAGGTTCCACACAATGCCGATGGACCAATCAGTGCAGGCAGCTGAGGTGACAAGTACACGTCGGGGGTTAAAGGCGCGTAGGTACAGCTGGGCTGAGATGTGCGACGCCCCCTGCAGCCACTGGGAGGCCCCACACGTGCCAGTGGTGTCCCGCCAGAACTTCCCGGGCGCCTGACAGCCGGGGCCAATGGCGTCACCCCGTGCTCCAGCCTCACAAGTGCAGTTGCAAGAATTGATCAAATGCACCCCGCTCCACTGCATAAAGTCCTGGGGCGTGTGAAAGCTGCGGGGGGGCAGCCCTGGCAGCGCCAGCCGCACAGGGGGCAGGCCGGGAGTGTGCCCGATGAAGTCCACAGACGAGTTCTGCAGGCGAAATGCGCCCATTACCACGGAGTTGATGCTGTCTGCAAGCTGCCCTCCACGCTGCACATAGTACCTGTCCGCTGGAAAGGAGAGCGGGTTCCCCGCCAGAGTTGAAAAGCCAGCAGGGTACAGAGACGACACCCACAGCGAATTCATAGCATGCAGATATCCCGAATCCGCCTGGTTTACGAGGACAACCAGTGCAGTTGTAAGGGAAACAACAATCAAATGAATGCAACTTGGCCAAGGCAAAATTCCATGACTGCGTATGAGCCCCTGATGTGCAGGGAATGGCAGATCAGCTGCGGTGAGAGTTCTGCACTTACACCCGGTACAAACGGCCGATTGACGCCTCCCAAGCAGTAAGTACTGAAACAGAGTACGCCTTAGTGTGTTGTTTCGATACACTGAGCTGCTCCATCGTTTGATTCTGTGCTGGAAGTCTGCTGCATGCGTACTGGTTTCAGCGCCAGAAAAGTTGCCAGTAGTCTGCGTTCGCTAAATGCCCATACAGCAGACGCAAGCAAGACACACTCGTCTCCGAAGGTCACGAGAAAAACTGTATCAGACAAGTTGAACAAAGCGAGGCTTTGAAATTATATCGTTGCAGCGTGCACAGACATCCGTTTGCTTTGTTTTGTGGGGGGCGGCTTTCTCCTCGATTTGCAGCCACTCATACAATTGTGTGGCAGCACAATCATTTGCAGGTGCTACATAATTGAAAGGCCGTGTTGTAATATTTCATACTGGAACCCTCTCAGTTTGGCAGCACACCGGGTGTGTGCACTTGACCGAGTGCAAGACATTTCGTGGAGAATAATGTCCGGCATGCTGGCAAGCGCCGTTGGCTGGGCTAAAGAAAACCCAATTCATGCAGCAGGAGTTATTGCTGCATGTGCAGGAATCGGTGCGGTGTCTTTGAATTCGAGGCCATCTTCAGACCCCGACACTGCAGCCGGTGAGTTTGGCGAGCTCATTTGCTTTGTGACCTGCTGTATCATTTGCACCTCTGCTGCGTTCAACAGAGTACTCAGCCGATGAAGACTTCCTAGCCGGGCAGTTTTTCAAATCTCAAGTCACAGGGCTCTTGATTTATCAGCAGCAGTGGCTGGTCAGCGATCCTCGTGGGGTTGTGTTGTGCCTGCACGGGTAAGGCTGCTGCGTCGGCATGCTGTTGCAGAGTGCATGCCACCCCAAACCAATTTGCAGGGGCGGAGAGCACTCTGGACGATACGCCCACATTGCAAAGTATTTCAATTCGCATGGCTACAGTGTGTGCGCCGTTGACCACGCCGGGCACGGGCGCTCCGAAGGCACACGCATGCACAGCACCGATTTCATGCACAGTGTGGCGGACATCCAGCAGTACCTGGACGAGACAGTGCTGCCCATGTGTGCAGGAACACCTGTGTTTGTACTGGGGCACTCCATTGGGGGCCTGCTGGGGGCCCTTGTGGCTGCAGGCGCCCCCCCCGGGCAGCTGCAGGCGGTCGCCCTCACTGGCCCCTGCATCCGACTGGGCGCCTCCATGAACGATACCTTGGCGAAGGTAGTGCTGCCGCTGGCTGCTGCACTCTTCCCCAAGCTGCGGGTGCCAGGCCCGCCTGTACAGCACTTGACGCACAGCCGGGCTGTGCAGCTGCAGTACTTGCGTGACCCCCTCAATAGCGCTTCCTGCACCCTGGCATTCGTGCAGGCCATGTTAGCGGCACAGCAGCAGGCCGTGCGAAGTGCAGTAGATATTTATATGCCCCTGCTGGTGCTGCACGGCGCTGAGGACCAGGTGTGTGACATGGGAGGCAGTGAGGCGCTCGTGCAAGCTGCCCCAAAGGCTGAGCTGCGCAAGGTGCCTCAAGGCAAGCACGAGATTCTAAACGACACAGGATTTCAGCAGCACCTTGCTGATATTTTGATGTGGTTTCAGCAAAAAAGTCCACAGTCATCCAGCGCGCAGAGAGCAGTGGGCAGTGAGCAGTGAGCTCTAAAGGAGCATCCCGGGCGTAGGCAGGGCAACGGGTCTATCACGCTGCGAGTCATGTGCCACGTTGGCACAGCAATCTCAGCGATGGGGCTCATCAAATTAAAAGCAATACACAAGGACGAACAATGTCTATACGATGTGCAGCTTTTTGCGTCTTGTCGCTCAAAGAAGCACATTGTTGATTTTGCTAGCTGAAGACAACTCCACGAAATTAGCCCGCCTGATCTGTGTGGGCTCTTGACTCCACATTGAAGCCAAGCAGCTGCGACCAGGGGCCTAAGCACACCAGTTGAATTATGAGTGCTGTTGATGGTGCTTTCAGCGACCAAGAAGTCGTGTCATTTGGTTCAGCAAGTGTGCGCCTCGACAGAGTGCTTGCGCAGGGTGGCTTCGCTGCAGTTTATGCAGCAACTTGCTCTCGAGGCAAGCCCTATGTTGTGAAAAAAATTGTGGTTCAAGCACCAGAAGTAATTAAACAAACAGAATTGGAGGTGCAGATTCACAGCACGCTGCAACATACCAACATTGTGCGCCTGCATGATCACGTGAGACGACGCGTGGACCGGGACACAGAGTGTTTCTACCTTCTACTAGAGGCATGTCCAAAAGGCGACCTGATGAAGAGAATTGAATCAGCTGCGTCATATATTTCCACAGCAGCAGTGGTGAAGACATTCAGGGCCGTGGCTGCTGCAGTGGCGTACCTGCACTCTGCCACCACCCCCAGCGCAGCACACCGCGACTTGAAGTTTGAGAACATCCTCATTGCGCAAGATGGAACATTGAAGCTGTGTGACTTTGGAAGTCTATCCCAGTACCACGGGGTGGTGGGCAAGGCTGACCGTGTGCAGGTGGAGGACAGTATCACACGCTTCTGCACGCCCCAGTACCGCGCCCCGGAGCTGGTGGACCTGTACGGGGGGCACACTGTGGACCACCGCAGCGACATCTGGGCGCTGGGCTGCATCTTGTATGGACTCATGTTCCGCACCCACCCGTGGGATGTGACCAGCAGCTTGGCCATCTTGTCTGGCAAGTACACGGTGCCGGAGGGACACCCGTACCCCCCCGCCCTCCTGCACGCTGTGGACTGCTGCCTGGCGCTGTCCCCCGACAACCGCCCCTGCGCACGCAGCCTGGAGGAGTACTTCGCAGCCATGGAGCGGGGCGCCCCCCCCGGCGTCCTGGACACGGAGGCTGGCACCCCCTCCCTTCCCCAGGCTCAAGAGGCAGCACAGCGGGAGGAGCAGGAGGCCGCTGCTGCCGCTGCTCGCCGACACGCAGCGGCAGCAAACGACAAGCAGCACACGTTAACTGCCCCCGTAAAGACCTCAGCAGGCAGTTCTGCGTTGCAGGCTCGTCTGGCGGCGCGCGGGGGCAGTGCAGCCCCTGCCGCCAGGAGGGGGGGGGGTGCCTCCGAGTATGACCCCTTCACAGCCCCCACCCCAGCAGACAGTGTTGAGCTGCATCAGTCTGCTGCTGCATCAGCACCTGATGGAGATGACCCCTTTGGTACTTCAGGGGGGGGGGTGGACGACCCCTTCGCCTCGCCTGCGGAAGCCGCAGCCCCCGCTGCCATGCAGGACTGGACACAGGACATGGATGCATTTGGACAGCAGTCTGTGCAACAGGCTGTGCAAGACGACCCTTTTGCTACGGAGCCGCCAAGTGCCCCAGCGCAGGGGGGCGGGCGCGAGGACCCGTTTGCCGCCGCCGCCGGCGGCGGTGGCGTCATCAGCGACCCCTTTTCATGTGGCGACGATGGCGGCGACGACTTCTTCAGCCAAGCAGCGCCCAGCGCAATGCCCGTCGCCCCGACGGCAGGGGGCGCTAGTCTCGCCCATGAGGAGCAAAGCACTGCAGCGCCCAGCAGCGCAAGTGTGGAGTCGCTGGCCCAGCGGGTGCAGCGCATGCAGGCAGCAGCGGCCACTGCACAGCAAGGCAACCAACTATATCACAGCAGCCCTGGCAACCCCTTCGCGATGGGAGGAGGAGGAGTGCCCCCCGGCGCCGCTCACCGGCACTCCATCAGCGCTGGGCAGCGCATCTCATCCATGATGCCCCAGCCTGCTGCACAGCGCCCAGGGGGTTACGGGCAATACGCCCCAGGCACCGCACATCCCATGCAGGGCCGTCCTGGGGCTGGCTGGATGTAGGCTGGATGTGCATCCTGCAGCAGCATCTAGCACGTTACAATTGCATACATTTCCACATCACCACACATGGGTCAGTGCCCGACTTCAAGGCTGCTTGGAGGCTTTGAGGCGGGCATTCTCTGCCTCCAAATCCGCCATGCGCGCCAGCAGCGCCGCCATACTTGCTGCATCCCCCTGTCCGGGGCTGGCCGCTTGCGCTGGGACTGCCTCCCCCAAGCCGCTGCCGCCTCCCGACTCCGGCGCCCCGCAGGGGTCTTCTGAATCCGCCGTTCCCTGCTGCTCTGCTGCAGCATCCTGCAGCCCCACATCATCGTCGTGGGCATGTGAGGGGGGGGCTCCACCTCCACTGCCCCCCCCTGACCCAGCCACCGGCCCTGGGCCACCTACGGGGGCTGCCGCACTTGGGCGCATGCTTGCTGGTGCACCAATACTGAACCCGCCTCTACGAAGGGTTGCTGCACCGAATGTGTCCGAGTACACACCAGCGGCCTGGGAAGCAGCCGCGGCCCCGGAGCTGGGGGCATCGGGCACCTGCTTGCCCCCCCCTGTGGGCACTGTAGGGGGGGTGGCGCTGGCACTCTTGGCGCCTGGAGCTGGTGTCCCCCATGAATCCCCAATTTCCTTGGACAGGCTATTCAGCTTTCCCAATAGCCCTGAGAACTTGCTGAGGTCTGGGCGATGTAGGTCAAGCTTGAAGGAGTGCGCACCAATGCCCAGCTGTGCCAGCGCGACCTGCATGGGCCCAGCGGTGACATTGGGGGGCAGGAAGCTGATGAAAAACACCTGTGCCCCTGCGTGCACGTCTCGTTTGTACTGCTTCATGAGCTGCGCGAAGCTGCTTCCCCGGGAGGTGCCATTCTCCCCCTCATCCGTCACCAGCACAAACAGGTCGATGCGCTCCCCTGCATCCACAAACGCCTGCAAGGCTGCTGCAGGGTTGGTGGTGCCGTATGCAGGTGTCCCTGTGGCTACATCCAGCACCTCAGCGGCGCTCTTGGGCTGCAAGCCCTGAGGACGAATCCCAGCATCAAAGAACTCCAGCCGGGCGTCCATCACGCTGGACAACAAGCCACCGAGAATGGCAGCGGTGCGTACAGCTACCTCCATGGATCCAGATGCGTCCCCCAGAATGGCCACGCGCAGGCCAGTCGTAGGGTGGTGCTGCACCAGGCTTCCCAGGGCTGCCTCTGCCCTGGATGCCAGCAGGGGCGCAAAGGACGCCCCCATGCCCTGAAACACCATGTAACGCTCCATCAGCTTCCCAAAGGAAATATCGTACTGCCCTTCGCTCAGGTCTGCATCTGGCTGTGACAGGCGCTGCATGAGGGCGGCCTCTGACCCGGGGCAATGCAACTCCTCGTACCACCAAATGACGTCAGACAGGGGGGCTCGCTGAGCAAACCAGGCTTTGCTGGTGTCGGACATTTGCGAAGGTGGCACAGCCTTGTGTACCAGCGCATACGCATTGGCCAGCCGTGGAAAGCTGCTGCACAGGGCGGGCAGGCTGCCTACGTTCAGCGCCTCCCCGTAACACATGTGCACCATATGGTCTGTCGGCACGTGCTGCCGCCCACAGAACACCACTGCCGGGAAGAAGGATAGCGCAAAGTCGTCAGGCTTGGCGTGTACGCAGTCCATCACGTGTCGCCACGCCTTGAGGGCCTCCAGTTCGCATGTCAGCAGCAGGTACTCCAGTGCTGCGGCGGGGATCCTCCGGAACCACGCACGCACACGCTTGCACAGTGCCTTGGTCACCCCCACCAGCTTGTGTGTCGTGCACAAGTCCACCATGGCATGGCTGCGGGTCCGTGCTGTGGCTGTGTAGGAGGTGGAGGGGGGGACCATTTTGGCGGAGGGATCCCGCTCCACGTCCAGGCCCTGCAGCAGGGCATCCAGAGCTGCGGGGCTGGCTGCAGCAGCTTGATTCAGGTCTGCATTCGTCACAGCGCCAGTCTTGCGGGCTGTTTTGGTGTTTTGGTTTGTTTCCGGGGCTGCTGCAAACACCCCAAGGCTGGGGGCAGCTGCACCCAAGCCGCGGCAGCTGCGAGCAGCCAGCAACATGCCGCTTGCAATCGGAAATGCGCCGCGATGAGCACTTTGTGTGAGTGCTGCGATAATTAATCGCCTGCTTGATTGCTTGATGCTGCGTGCCGCATCAAGGATGCTGATGCATCGCTCAAGCACGTGGATGTCAGCAAATCCTGGCTCCACTAGCAGATCATCAAACATGCCTCGTTCACCCAGCCCCCACGCTGCTGCCAGACAGTGTGATTTTGTGGGAATCGAGAGTGAAACGCTGTTATCCAGGAGCGCATTGAGCTCAGCAAGGTATGTAACCCTCGCAGAGTGAAGGTGTTTGGCGTGGTGAGACACGTTCGAGGCAGTAGAAGACAAAAACAGCGCTCGAATCTCACGCTCAGTGCGCTGGGCTGGCGAAAGCTCGGTATCTTGGATACATAGTGCTGCAGGGAATGTGACACTTTGACCACGGGTAACAGAGCACAATTCGCAGTCTGTGAATACACGGCAGGAAAGTTCTCACAAGCAAAATAGGTGGCACTGTGTGGGCTCACATACACGGCATAAATTCGTTATTTGTGAATGAGCATGCTGCACAGCGCCATTTTGATGAATAGTTTTCCGATGCCATTATGATTGTGTCTATGTCTGAGAATTTGCAGGCAAGCGTTTCTCTGAAAAGCGAAGTCCGCGATCGCTAGTACTAATGTAGGTGTATGGTCGTCACGATTTGTGCTGCTAGTCGCACGGATAGTGAATAGTAGTAGGTATTCGTATATGTGTGTATAATGTCAGTAGAAAGGTAGGTATGTTTTCCATTTTGGTCGGGTTCGTGCGATGCATGATGGAACATGCACCCCCCCTGCAGCAGTGAGACCCCCTCCTCGTCGAGCGGTCTTGAGTCGGGATCGCTGGCTCTCCGCAGGTGGCTAGCCGAATGCACAGGCGAGGCACACACGCGTGGGGGCCTCGACAGAATTAGGATAAACAGAACTGATACCGACTGGCCAGACGTAGAGGGCTTAACTTGAGACCCTACATGTGGCCCCCTCATGGACGGTCTGCGGCCCCTCCTCGTCGGGGTCCTCACTACGGTAAGACCCTACCCACAAGGGGGGTCTCTGCTGACCAGGGCTCCTTCCGACCACCCCTCGCTGATTTACCGCACTGCCGCAGATAGGACAGCTGCAGCCACAAGACTGTCGTTAAGAGTGTTCTGCTATTCGACGTGGATTCGGCAAGGTGTCCAATAACCTGGGGCGCAAGGCCCTACCCAGGTGATCTAAGGCTGCAAGGCCTCGCAACAGCTATCCCGTACAGCGTCAAAGCCCTGCGCATTTGAAAAATGGGAGGCGAGCTTTCAATTGGCTGTAATGTCACTCAAGTGAACGTCTGCTCGTGTCGGTAATGCATTGAGAAAGCAAGCTACTCAGCTCCAATGATTTGATGGCACGCCTCCCCCGTGTATCCATCGAAGCAGTTGCACACGCCAGACATGGTATTGCACCTGCCCCTGTTTGAGCACTCCACGTTCTCATTGTTGGCATCAGCCGGGGTCACCTCCTGAGTTGTACAGGAAGCAAGGGCCCAAGCAAACTTGTATGTCGTGCCGGCCGTGCACGCAGGCATGTCCACCTGCAGGCCGTAGCTTCCAACGGGTACTTGTAGATGGGCGTTTGCACCACTGGGGGGAGAGAGCACGGGTGGAGTGGGAATCCAGGTGGACCATGAAGCTGACAGTGCAGTGGTTGGGTCCATGTCCAGCTGCTCACGGTACCTCCACACAACGCCCGAGCTGCCTGAGACTCCAGCACTTGCAGCAGAGGAACACTCGATCTCAGTGACCACATCAGCTGCTGCGGCAGTTGAAGCCAGGGCAGGGCTCCAAAGCTGAGCAGTAGCTGCTATGGATACTTGCCCACCAGCACCGCCCGATTTAGCCATCACGCCTGCGTACTTGGGCTGGCACCCAGGCGAGTTGCAGCCCGCAACTGGCATGCACTGCAGCACAGCTTGGCTGCCTGAGGTGACATCAGAGCTGAAAGTCACAAAGAAGCTCAGCTCATTGTTGCTGACCACACTTTCCGTCACCTCAACTGCAGGGACAGTGTGGCTGGGCAAGTTCATGAAAGCCGCCTTGATGTTCCCTGCTCCGGTTCCACTCACGTCAAGCCCACCCACCTTGAGCACAGAGCTCAAGTTTTGGCTGCTGATAAACGTGAAAGCAGCTTCTGCTGCCACCCAAGGGAAAGAGTTGGTCTTGCTGAGCGTGATTTTCTGGACTTGGTGGGCGTGTCCATTGCATTCTGTGAGCGGGTCATTTCCATGGGGACAGCTGCGCTGTGAGCAATCAGGCCCTCCAAAGCCAGCATCACAGTCACACTTCTGAATGCGAGACGCTTCCCACGAGCTGAGAAGCGAAGCCTTTGTTGACAGCCCCGGCAGTTCTGCCAGGCTACGGCACTTGCCGTTTTGACTGCAGTCATTCGGGCAGGACAGGCGTTGGCAAGCATCCCCTTCGTACCCTTCGAAGCACTGGCAAGACCCGGTAGACCTGTCGCACAAGCCACGGCCAGCACACTCTTCGTGATCGTGTGTGACTTCGCGATCTGCCCCCCACGACGCTTCAAACGGACATTCTCGCAGGCTGCAATCGTACCCGCCCCACTGCGGGAAACAAAAGCACTGCCCATACTGACGGCAGTATCCGTGGCCCGAACATTCGCCAGGGCAGCCCCCGCCCATACCAAGGTGCTTGGGCGAGCTGGATACAGTTGGGACGGGCTTCTGAATGCCACCCACAAGCGAGAAGTGCCGGATCCTACCCGTGAGCTTGCCGGTGTCGCAGTCATACTCGTTGTCATAGGTGGCTTCCCATTCATTGTATCCGTACGATGGGTTTTGTGGGTCCTTCAGTGAGGCCGTGTACAGCACAAAGTACGTGGCTGCAGAAGCACAGTTCCCATTGCTTCCGACATAAATCGTGACTTGGACATCATCAGTAAACTGCGTTCCATCTGGCCCGAAATTGAACACGAGGTCGGGATTCACGATGTCACCAGCCCGCGGGGCTGGAAGGTTTGACCCGGGTTGCAACTCGGAAATGGACAATGGCACTGGGGCAGCAAGTGCGCCTGCTGGCACTTCAACACGCATTGCTCCCTTGAAGTCGTCTGCATTTGCTGCAGTGGCCGACACAAGTGCCTGCTCGACGCTTGCACGGGCAGGAATGCTTACAGCTGTGTTTGCATTCGGGTTGATGAGCTCCTCTGGGAAGTGGCAGGAGCGAGTGGGCAGCGACACCCAAGGGTTATAATTTCCCAAAGGATTGGCGACAGGATCGGCTGCGACTACACCGCCCAGCTTTGCGTTTGTGCACTTGGCCAAATCGAACGTGCTGTTGTATCGATGATCCAGGTCAACTCCTCCGCATGGTTCCCATTTCGCCTTTGGGTTGGCACAGCCAGCAATTTCAATGTCCATATCAAGGAAAAACTCCGTGGTCTTGTTCTTGTCAAATGCAGTCGGGGCAAGGTCGGCGTTGTCCTTGGGGTGACTGGCACGCCATACCCCATCATCGGTGATTCGCACATAGAAGTGCAAGACACGCTTGCGGGGGGAGACGTACTCACCCCAAGTGGATTCGCGGAGCTTGGTGATGTTGTCATAAGATGGCATCCCACGCAATTCGTATATCTTCTCTGCTGCGGTCTGCTGTTGGCCTGCTCGAACAAAAGTGAAAGGATTGTCAACTGAGAACAGACCATCCAGGGTGTCTTTGCCGCCTGCAGCAATGATTGCGTTGGCAGCATCGCCGACACTCCGTTTGGAAGCCGCATCGTAGTCAGCGGCAGACGAATCCCAGGTGGAGTATCCCAGGAACTCGTATGTGATAGTGTGGTCTTGCGCAACATCCACATCCTCGTCATTGATGATGGTGCCAAAGTCCAGAGTCATGCGGTTGAATGTGCCGTGCAAAAAGTCAGGCTTGTTGTACTCCACAATATACTTTTCTTCCTCGGCGTAGTTGTCTTCTGCCGTTCCACGCACCCCATTTTCTTCAGACCGCACAACAATAGTCGTGGTCGCATGGTCCATGTACACCTTGTCTTGGTCACTGCCAGTAGACCCACGG
>Ga0307982_1002990_pt1 | contig 13550 bp, 13 predicted proteins | sample OrgLakmetagen989_FD_201847 | JGI IMG/M metagenome (GOLD analysis project Ga0307982, IMG submission 201847) | Saline water microbial communities from Organic Lake, Antarctica - #989 | ecosystem: Environmental > Aquatic > Non-marine Saline and Alkaline > Saline | place: Antarctica: Organic Lake...
TACTATTTTCTCGCAATCTTGCAATCAGTCGCAATTTGTCAATCGACTCTACATTCTGCGGGCGAAGTTGCATTTTTTCAGAAGACTTTTGCACTGTTGCAACTTTCTCAGAATTGTGTAACCCATGATCTCCTTAGATCGATTTTCAACTCATTTACTATTTTCTCGCAATCTTGCAATCAGTCGCAATTTGTCAATCGACTCTACATTCTGCGGGCGAAGTTGCATTTTTTCAGAAGACTTTTGCACTGTTGCAATTGCAAGTAGACTTACCTTATAGGCGGTTGGCATTGTTTACTTCTTGAGTGCTTTGTGCCTTAACTTTAACAAGCAATACAAGACCACTAAGCGTCATGTCTGTGGAAAATTACTTAAATGAGCTTTGGGAAAAGTATGTTTTGGAAACTGCGGTTCAGCGGCAGGGATCCTTGCCTGACTTGGTCGACCTACCTCGGTTGTGTGCCGAGTTTAGCCCTGAAGTTGTCGTTATTGACCCCGTTCCAGAAAGTATGCCTCAGCGCGAGGAGACCCTAGCTGACTTACCCGAGCTCGTTCCGCTGCGCCGCCAGTTGAGCCCCAAAGTTGATTTACCTGAGGGTCTTGCGCTGCGCGGCCATGTAAGCTCTGAAGACGATGGTTTTGATTTGACTAGCTCGCAGAATTATGCCGTCCACCCACGAGTGGGTTTTGTGCCACGCGAGCAGTACGACCGATGGCAAGAAGCTGACGCAGAGCGCACTTCCTCAAGGTGTGCGCTAGGGCGGGGTCGCTTACCTCCGGTCCGAAATTCTTCTGAATACTTTAAGTGGCAGGAAGATGTCGTTCAAGCTCCGGCGGCTATTTCCACTTCAGCGCGTATGACATCGTCCACTGAGAAAGGTTATCTATATTCCTTCTTCAACTTGCTTCCATTTTTTGTTTTAGTGCATCATGTCGAATAATGAGTATTACTGTAGTACTACTGTATACGAGATATTATGAGTTTTTTACCTTTGATATTTGTATTGCGCAGATAACGTTAAAAGTACCAAGACCAATTTTGACGAAATTGCCTCAAGCTCCCAAGTGAAATCTCAAGAAACATTGGTTGATGTCTTTCTTCGAATGGAACGACTTTCGTGGAAAGAGGCCAATTCACTCGAAACAATTCTTGACAAATTCTATTCAAAGATGGAGTGCATGCCGTCGCTACTCGAATGCAACGATATCCGTGCTCAAAATGGTCAGAGTAACATTGCAGCGTCGACGTTGAGCAACGCAATCTCAAAGTGGAACGAAGATCATCCAAACGTCAACAAGACATTATGCACCCTTGTAGGTGAATTTCATTACGAGATGGGGCGCTTGCCATCGCTTCAGGAATGCAACTATAATCGAGCTCAAAATGGTCAGAGTAGCATTGCAGCGTCGACATTTCGGAACACAATTTCGAAGTGGAACAAGGATAACCCTCATGCAAATTTTGGTACTGCAAAGACACTAAGAGCACTTATTCATGAATTTCATGTGAAAAGAGGGTGTCTACCGACGCTTGCCCAATGTAATGATATTCGAGCTCAAAATGGTTGGCGCGCAAGTGCAGTATCAACATATGAAAAAGAAGTTCAAAAGTGGAATCGAGAACACCCCAGCCCTTGCTTGGAGTCTGTAGAAGCGGTTTCGGAGTTTAATGATGAAGTGAGCGTAAATGCTGTTAGCACTGAAGTTGAAAACTTGGTTTATGATCTGACACACAGTGCTGCACAACGAGGTATTCGTACAGAAGGCTATATCAAGCCTATAAATGATGCTGTGAAAGGACGTGTGCAGAGAGATATTGACGAGTATTTGGAGTCCAATTCAAGAAAAATGCGTGCTTGCGCATGTTGCGATGAATTGTGTCGACCAAAGGACGTGCATGATGTGTCTTTGAACAAACGCTGGACCGATATTCTTTGCAGACGTTTGCGCTGGACGAGTGATATTCCTGATGCGATTCGCGCTGATTACGATGTTGCAAAGGTAGATTCTTGCTTGCAAGCACTTGGTAATATTGCTTTATCACCACGCGGTGTGCTTAAAGGCAAGCATGGCGGCAATTTATTGCCAAATCTCGTACCTAAATCAACTAACTTTCCTTGAATTATGTATTAAATACGCTACGCATTCGAATGCACACGCAGCAGCACTTCATATGCAACAATTCAAACTCTTATATATTACAACATATACCAACTTCACCTCCATGCGTCTTACGACGACCCATAAATGCAATATGAACAATGCTTCCTTTTCTGCACCTACTCATACTTGGTCACATACTTCACAGAAGCCATCGGCACGTCATTTTGCGTATACGTTTTCTCAGTAAGCTTCGCTTTCACCAAATACACATCATCACGAATAGACGCGATTGCCTTCTTTTGGTCCTCTTCCAATCGACCCTCAAAGTCCTTCGCATCTACTGCTTCTCCCATAAACGGCGCCAAATCCCAGCATAGGAAAGCCATCTCGTCTCCACCTTCATCCTCAAAAGTGAGCACAGCGCGATAAATAATCTTGTTATCCGAGCGCCTACGCGTAGTGAACGTACCACCAACTTTTTTAATACTCTTCACTTTCAGATAAGCTTCAAACCATGTTTCTACATCGCGTCGTTCGAGACCTTCCCTCAATTCACCAATTGACGAATACTCCGCAGGCTTCGGCTCCTCCTTCTTCGCACTTTCTTCTTCAACAACAACAGCAACGCTCTTACCCCGCTTTGAGAACGAGGGCTTCTTCATAGCACCACCTTTCGAATTCTTACTCATCTCCTTAAACTATTTCGAATTCTACTCACTTTTCTTCACCTGACACCACCGAATTTCATCACTTCCATCAATGTCACCTCACCTGTCACAACCGAATCACAACGCTTCCATCACTGCCACCTACCGATTTCGATTCTCAGAATTTTGGCGCTAGCCACTCCGGAGGAGCGTTAGTTGATGACATCTTCCAAAGATTTCAAGCGTAGAGTACACTGTAGTATCTTTTGAGGGACATCTCCAAGGACATCTCCCTAATATTGTGAGCAATCTAACAAATGTGTGAAAAAATGCCACCGCTTGGAACACCTCGGCGGCGCGATGCGCTGTTGGTTGCTGCATTAAATTTTCTACCGAGTGCTCGCGCTTTCTACAACCCATTCACTTCTGCAAGTGCCGAGGTGCATTTCTTAGATTAACATATGACAGTAGTGTTCGCTCGAATCTGATCGAGCTGTCCCTGTGCATCACAATCCTGCTCTCAAAACTCTCGTTCTGCGCCATGACATAAGAAGTAAAAGCTGATTAGGCTTTTGAGGCCACCTCGATAGGGTTTCGTGTATCATTCGTTAATGTCATCAGTGATGATTCCTACTGCGGCTGCCACTGCTTGTCCATCTCTTCCTCTCGCACCTCTCCAGGCTCCGTCATCTGCTCCCACAGCCAAAGCTACCGTCGTCGCAGACAGCAAGGTTGACGACCCACCGCCTTACTCATGTGGAGCGCAACTTCGGCTCCCTGACGGCCAATTCAATGTATCCATTGGCGAACCACCTTTGCAAGACTATTCGCTGCAGGATTTGAAGGAGATTGGTGGCAGTGGATGGGACTTCGCGACGTACATGAAAGCGCAAAAGGGAGGCGGAGGCGGCGGCGCGCTAGGTGCAAAGTTTCGCAACTTTCGGCGTGAAGACCTCGAAATGTACTGGGATGACGGCACTGACCCTGGTGCGTGCACTCGTGGGAGAGCGCCGGAATGTGGTTCTGATGTTTCCATGTTATGGCCACGAAGACTTCCATGAGACGACTATGAAGATTGGAATGTTTGCACTAGGCATGATTGTGCGTGCGGAGAGGCGCAAGATGTATACTACCGAACTATTGTTTTCTTTGTTCTGCATGCAATTGCTAGTCACACGGTGACTTCGATGATTTCTATGAATAGTGAACCAGCTCACTATTTGCACTTAGGTTACGATGCTTTCATTCCATGTTTTTTTTTTTTCGTGCGCGTCCTCATATTTTGCTCGTTTACAGGCATGTACTCGGGTAAAGTGTCTGCCATGGGCCGCACTGCGACCACCACGTGCGTATACGATTCCAATCATGATGGCGCCGGCAATGCTAAACTGTTCTTTGAATTTACGTGGCGTTCTGCCGACCTTAGAGTAAACCCATTGGGCCTCAAGACTGCATCCGTGGTGGCTTGTGGTTCGTGTCAACAGGTACGTGGGCCACGCCTTCAAATTCGTGTCTCCGTCGACCAAGACCTTGGTGGCGCGGCTGGTGATGCGCGCCGACACCACCATGTACGTCATTGAGCCCGCCGAAGATGACGTCGCCACGCTTCAGTCGGCCGAGTACCTTAAGGTGAGAATTTGAGTGTGAACAGCGACAACGGGGCCGTGCGGTAACTGCCATGGACAATCCTCAAACGCTTACTTCTATTGACGTTCACCTACGCTTTTACGTGCCTTCTACTTGCCAGCTCTACTTGACTTCTTCTTTGTCTTCTATTGCTCTAAAAGGTGAAACGGGACGCGGAATGGTACAAGTCGTACTACGAAACCACCGGCACTCCATGGCTGAGCTTGATCAACCGCCCCAAGCCCGAGCTGAACATGTGGCCCGCCGAGCGGTTGGGGCAAAAGCACACCGTAAGCAGCTTGTGGCGCTTGTGTTGTAATGGCCTGCTAGTGCATTTTTTGCGGTGACTTCGAGTGGCTGTGCTCTGTGCGCGCCTTATTTTCTAGGGACGTGATCATATTTCTAACATCTGGCGTCGTGCGTTTAATGCCTGTGTCTCAACTTTTCTTGGTCCTCTCTCATTGTGACACACACAAGGTGTTGTCCTCGGCCGGCTTCTGGGAGGCCCCAGGGCAGCAGTCCAGTGAGATCGCCGAGCTCAACTTGACGGTGATTAGCAAAGCCCCCGAGGGACCGCGCGTTTTTCTCGTGGAAAATCTGCTGTCCGACTTCGAGTGCGACCACATCGTAGCGCAGGGCGAGCAGGTGAGATCGAATTGAATGGCACGCTCAAGGCAAATTGTGCAGTATTTTGTGGTGTAAAGATAGGTTCCATAGTGGCAAGCGCAACTTTTATCCTGGGTTAGTTACTTGTGTTCTTTGCTTCTAATTCCGTTCGTCGCCTCTTTTGTTTGAATTTCCTGCTTTTCTTGGCCGGCTTGTGCGCTCGCGTGCGCGCGGGGGCGCGCAGGTGGTGCGCCCCAGCATCGTGGGGCAAGACGGCGGCTTCAAATCGCGCACGCGCACGTCGGAAAACGGGTGGCTGAGGCGGAGCCGCACCGAGGTCCTGGAGACGGTGCACCGGCGCTTCGCCGACGCCTTAGGCCTGCCGGAATCGATGGTAAGAATGCTGCTGAGAAGGAATGTGTGTGTGGGGGGGGGGTGATATACATGCCTTGATACTTGTTCGTCTTGCTATACTTTGTGAGCGTTTTTGTTTGCGCCAATCACCTGACATGACCTCTTCATCACAGATACATAGCAGTGAAAATGCCGAAGAACTTCAAGTTGTACGGTAGGCATCATCAATTTCAATACTTTAAAAGTTCGAGGCATCATATCTAATCGTTAGGCTGTACTCATTTAAGCTTATTTTCATTCTATCTTACCTGAAGTTGTTCTTATGTAAACCTTCTTCTAGCTTTACCCTTCCTTCCACTTCCCTTTTATCAATACCGTGCATTTCACCTTTCACCCCCCACCCGTTCTTCTTCCCCCTTTTAGGTATGAACCGGGGCAGCAGTACCAGCCCCACCACGACTTCAGCGACGCCGGGGTGGTGCACCAGCGGTTCTTAACCTTGCTCCTGTACATTTCCCCCGCCCAAGAGGGGGGCGCCACCTCGTTTCCCAAGGCCCACAGCGGGCGGGGCCTGCGGGTGCGCCCCCCCAAGGGCAGCGGGGTGCTCTTTTACTCCATGCTCCCCGACGGCAACGGCGACGACCTGTCGCTGCACGCAGGCGAGCCCGTGACGGTGGGGCGAAAATGGGTCTGCAACTTGTGGGTGTGGGACCCCAAGCGGGGCCGGATGTGAAGACCTTGTCTCGGAACCCGCGCAGCGCTCAAACGGGCAAACGGCCAACGGCGTCATGGCTTATTTGTTGGCTCATTTGTTCTGCTCTGTATCGATCACAGTATTGCATCCTGCAATCCCGATAGCAGGATACAAACTTCCACTTGTAAAGAGGCCCAATTTACGTTTTTTTCGTGTTGACTCGGGTCATGGGTGAGGAGTCCGGGTATTGGGTACGCGGGTACCTTCGATTCCTTAACCTTAACACAGCCGTAGCCCATAGCCCATTTAGTATTATGAAAATATTGAGGGATACTTCCTGCGTTTTGACTCCTGGCTAGTGAATCCGAAAATTTAGGTGTTATGAATGAAGAGCCAAATGTTAGTGGGTCTTCTTAATTTTCATCGTATCCATAATTAAATTTAAGAGCTCCTGAGTGCGTGAGTGTGAGTGAAGAACAAGTGCGTGAGTGTGAGTGCGCGAGCGTCCTACCCTTATCCCGATTCCTGGTGTTATCACCTCGCTGGCTTCATCTATCATTCTGGTTGAATTAACTTGGCTTGAAATGCGATGCTCGCCAAGCTTTAGATCTTTGAATTGTATTAACATTGCGTGCGCGCTATCCTCTGTACAACGTTAGTGCTTCCGTCAGCGCACAGCTCACAGTCCCAGCAACTGCCGCGCCCTCTACACCTCTTCCTTGCTGGCCCGCGCTTACTATCTATCAATGCTGCCAGACGAAGAATTCTAACTCAGTGACACAAAACAGCCCATCATTCTAGTGAGCAGAAGGGGTTGCGAAGCATTTACTTTTCTTTGGCTGAGCTTTTCTTGATCTCAGCCATGCGGGCTGCACGCTCCTTCGCAGCGGCGTTTTGTTTCGACTTAGCTGAACTCAATGAACTATTGATCTTGGCATCTCGGCTAAAATTAGGTTAAAGCAAGGAAGTCAATCAAACGTATAAGCATATGGATAAGTTCTTGCATGTAGGACCTAATACATCGTGTATGCAATAGCTATTACGATAAGAAATATTTGATGATTCAACCTAGCAATACCTTAAGTCTCCTGCTTTTTTCGAAACAGAAGCGGCAGCCGCTTGAGCGCCTTTAAAGCCTGCATAAAGGACAGCTCCTCCTGCTAATCCCGCCCCTAAGTATAAGTCGAGTCCCATTCTTCACCCAGCAGGTCCCAGTTCCTACTGCTCAGGTTGTTGACGAAGCACAATATTCTCGAGAAACGTTCTTGTAAATGCACTCTCTCTAGTATGATATTTCAAAATATCCTACGGTACCGGTCGGTACGGTATGAACAAAAAATTGTGCATGACGGAGGCGTCTCAAAGCTACCAGTACTGATATGAGCGAAAGAGCAGTTTGGACGAACCACTCTTTGGCCTAACGGAAGGATTTGCATAGACGCAATAAGCAAGTGATGCAGTTAGGCCTGCTCCTAGCTAGGGTATTACAATGCGCTAAGTTTCGCTCAACCTAACTTGTACTGAAGTTGAGAGGTGTGATGACACATGAATTCTCCAACTGCTTTAGAATAAGTTGCCTTCAATAGGAGTGGTGACTGTTGCTTTGAGAATTATTCTGAGAGTTCTAGATGAGTGTGTACCACGCGCCATCACTTCAGTTGCCCCTGAGTGCTTTTGGTGAAATCACATCCGGGCTGAAACCTACCGAATCGATTACTGGTGCGCGTCCCTTGAAGCTATGCTTTTCCAACTGCTCATCGCGTGGAAACTTGTCTGTCAGTTGGGTGGACACTAGTAGCACGCTCCGGAATGCTCGTGAATTGCCATTAAGCGCTTCGCATGTCGAGCAGACCTTTGAAGGACACTCCTTCGCCATATCAGGAGCAAATTCAAGTGAAGCCGTCGCATGTTACCGCATCGTTCGCGCGCGGCCCTTTGAAAGTTCACCGCGCACTGTCTTGATCGTAGATAAACCTATTGGTGGTGGATTTTCGTTGACGTGCGCTCCAGGCGACGTGACTCAGGAAGACGAATTACTCGGTGCCCTTGTGCTCATGGAAGAGGAAGGAGACGGCGACATACCCCTCTTGAAGCGCTATTTGGCTGCTATTGCTACTCATCCAGACAACCCCAAGTACCGAGTGCTGAAGCTGTCAAACGCGCATTTCCAGCGAGCCGCTGGCTATTCTTTGGGCGGACTGCACCTTTTGTCCACGCTTGGTTTTGTGCCTGGCCCTGCTCCCGTTACGAGTGAACACAACGAAATCACCAGCAGCAGCAGCACCGGCAGCACCAGCAGCACCAGCAGCAGCACCAGCAGCAGCAGCAGCAGCAGCAGCAGTCGTGACAGCTCGACACCAGCAGCTATTGTTCCTGGTGAGGTGCTTATGATGGCCCGGCCTTCAGCTCGGATGCTGGTACTCATTCGCCAGGCCCTTGAATATCTTGACGAGTTGCAATCCCGTCGTGTTGCTGAAGCACTTGCGGTGTCGCCAGACTGTGCGCAAGGGGCACTTCGCCAACCCAACAGCACGCCTCAATTAGCGGTGGCGACAAACCCCAGTACAAGTGCGAAAGATCCGCCGTGGCATCGACTCCGCAGAGGTGTGGGCGGTGCCGGAGAAGAGGGAAATGGTGGTGCGGACGAAGCATGGGTGCTCGGTGGTCATTGGGTGTCTCATGAAGACCATTTCAATCGCGCAGCTCGGAATCGAAGCATGCCACCTCCACCCCCACCAGGGCGGCGGCGCGACGGGAGGAGATAGAGGAATGTGGGTCTTAATAATTCAGTTCTTACGCACCATTCCTAGATTACACCCCCGAAATTGTATTGGGTTATCTGGGAAACTGGGATGTTATTGTTTATCGGTCAAGCCATTACTGCGGAACGGACTGGCGGATCCTAAACGGATAAGTATATTGTACAAATAAGAACGTTGGAGTAGTAAAGATTTAAAGCGGAAATAATTGAGGAATAGTGAATGGTATAAAATAAACAACATATGGGCGAAATGCGAATGCGCCTTATGCCTTATGAATAGCGAATACCTTACATACCCGCATAGTGTAAATTAAAATCATTTCCCGAGTGTGTTTCTAATTTATATGTATGGTTTAGTACATGCATGGCCCGCCGCGGCCCTCAACAAGCAAAGGTGCGAATTCAAATGCACTATCTGATTTCCTCCTTTGCCCGCTTTGGCGCTGGTAAGTCAACTACTTCGAAGTCCTCGTGCTCCCTGCCCTCCGTGGTCTCTTCCACCGAAGCCACCGGAGTTGAGGGAGCCAACGTGATGACCTTGTAGTCATCCCGCTCGAGCGTCCGCATCATCACCTTGAAGGGCGTGGTGTTCTCACCGTTCAGGACGTCGCGGAGAATCTCGACGGAGAAGCCAGAGATCATCGCCGTGTCAGCCTGCGAAGCCGTCACAGGGAAGTCGCTCGTCGAGCCGTTGACGTTCCAGAAGACCAGCCGGGGGATCTTGTAGCCCGCCTCCTCGTAGGCCTTCACAAGAGCCTGGTAGTTGGTCAGTCGGCCCGCATTGTTGAACTGCATGTCGGAGATCACCAGCAGGGTCTTGGGCATGTCCGCGGGGCTGAGCTTGTGCTCCAGGGCCTTGCTCAAAATCAGGTGGAAGGTGGCCTCGAAGTCAGTCGACCCGCCCCACTTTGAACCGACAAGGCTCGCCACTCGATCGCGAAGGGTTGTCCCCGCGATCTGGTGGAACTCCGGGACCGTGTTGAAGGTCAAGACCAGGTCCTTGAAGGCAGGGTTCGGGTTGACCTCGGTCACCAGAAGGCCCAACGTCAGGGCCACGGTGATTGGCTTCGTAGTCGTCTTGCCACCGTAGCCTCCATGATACATGGAGCCAGACGTATCAACCACCGTCAGGGTCTCGGCAAGGTGCCCACGCTCCTCCGGGGTCAAGCGCTCCAAGACCGACCGCCACTGGGCCTCCGCCAAGTCGTCTAAACCAGAAGTGGCCCCATCGCGGTTGAGGTACTTCTCGACCACCTGGTGCGGGAACAGCGCCGAGGTGTTGACCTTGGCCTCGCCCTTGGTCAGCGCCCTCTTGTAAGCCGCAAACCGGTCCGCATCCCGTCGCTCGAAGGCCTTGCCCTTCTTGCCGTGACGGGCATGGCCACCGAAGGCACCTTGGAGTAGTCGACCTTCCACAAGGTCTTCTGCGCCAGGTGGGTCTCCAGCAGGCCAATCGCCTTGCGTAGCCGGGTCAGCAGCTGGCGTAGCTCCTTGCGGGAGAGCCCCATGTGCTGCGACAGGAGGTGGTTGAAGCCGTTGGCCTCGTCCACCTTCTTGCCCTCCGAGGGCACCCACTTCGCGGCCAGCGAGATGGAGCGCTCGCCGCGATCCAGAGCATCAGCATCGGCACGCAGCTGCTTGGCCACGAGCGAGAAGGCGCCCTCGCAAACGGCCGTGTGCTTAATCAGATAGACCAGATCATCCCACCGCCCGAAGGTCTCGACGTAGTGCCTGAGGTTGTGGAGCAGGTCTCGAGGGGCGTGCTCGGCCAGCCAGTCCAAGGACCAGCGACCGAGGTCGCGTTCTCCCTTGCCACCCTTTACCAGGCGCACGTATGCGACCAGACGCATGGTGAGAAGATGGTCCGATCGCCAAGCCCGATCGAGCAAGGCGTGTAGCCGTTTCTTGTCGAGGCCTCGTGAGGCCTGATAGAACACGTCGGTCAAGGCGTCGCCGGACGCGCCGTGGCTAGCCGCACCGTTCCAGGTCTTAGCAACAGGGTTCAATGGTGAAAGCATCGCTGCCGAGAAAGCAGTGGTCATTGTTGAATGAATGAAAACTCTTGATCAGCACTATCAAGTTATACTGTAAATGATAGCTACAGCAGCAAAGAAAGAGCCACAAAGAAATTTCCAGGAAGAGTCCCAGAAAGAAAAAAGTATTTGTGCTTGTTGCCGGTTCGTTGTTTGTGGTGTACAAATACAAAAAGTGCTTTCTTCATGCATGCATGCGATGCATGAGAGGCCAGGTTGTTGTTTATTGCAAGTTATAGCATCACGACTACTACTGAAGCTATTGAGAAGCTAGACTGGGTAGCGAGATGGCTGAAGCGAAAATGTCTTGAAAATGATATTATACTTCCTAGTACTCTGCATTGTAGTGCGCCCAGTATTTGTTTGACGAAGGAGACGATGAAGGTCTCTTTTTTACGTGCTATCATCGTTTTATCCCTGATAATATTTCCTCAAGGGCGCTTCGATAGTGCCGTGCCTGCTGAAGAAACGCAACTGGAGAAATTGCTGGGCCAGGTTAGTTTGTCTGCACTTTCTAGTGTTTATTGCTTGGGGTCGATTGTACTACGCGACGGCGATCAATGGCGCGCCAACGCGAAGACGATAACTCAGGAAAGGGTCTACGACGACCCGTGGAGCTATCACACTAAGTGGAATGGAACCATTCTTTCCGCGTTTCTTAGTTCTGTTGACCTCAAATTTTATGCGGAGGTGGGGCCCATTAGAAGGCAGCTTACAAAGAGCGACATTCAAGTACTCGTAAAGAGTGTTAACGCTGTCGGTAAACGAAAACAATTTGAAGCTCCGAGGCATGATGAGCTTGTTGTTCTCAAGCGCCTGAATGGTGATTTACGACTGGATCGCGAATATAACTATAACATTATGCGCGGAATATGGGCACGTGGTCTTCGAGGAGTGAAGAAAATCGTCATTACGACCGCGGTAGTTTACGCCCATGGAAATCCCAAAGATTCAAAAGACTTCAGCAACAAGGCCCACCGAGCACTGCGTGCGAGACTTTCCACTTTGATAAGTGACATTAACGTGGCGTATCCCAATATTGAAATTGGTGTGTTTTCATCTCCAGATCCAGACAAAGATCTCTACTATGCATCTCATGCCAAGCCTCATAATTTAGTGCTTGACCATGGAAGATTTGGGCAGGTAGCAGCTATCCTTGCCGCACACTCTACGAATGCACGGCCCAGTGAAGTTAAGCGCCAGAGTGCTTCACAGGCAATATTGATGCCCTCTCAAGGATATCACTCACAGCCAGAAGCTATTTTAAACCGAAACTATTTTGATTTGAAGTCGTCTCGAGCTATAGCTAACGGTTTGCCAGCTGTACATCATCGGCACATGCCAAACATGCACTACTCACGCAGACTCCAATCGCCGACACATTATGAAGAATTGGAAGTTCTTCTCGGTAAAATTTGCTTGACGCGTGTAGACCCTATTTATTCGTATAGCAGTATTGTATTGCGGGAATCGAAGGCATGGAGGTCAATCGCTCGCACTCTTCTTGGTACTCGGTCAAATAGTTCGAGCTCAGAGACTTCTATGCGGTACAAAGGCACAATTCTCTACGAGTATTTGAGAAACTGCGGGTACTCGTACTTTACTCTGGGTGATATGAACTTGTTTACTCGGCTAGAGGAGCGCGTTCTTTTGGGCGCTCTGAGCCGTGTTGGCTCAAAGAAGGGATTTGCTGTTCCGCGGCCTTCGGACCTTGTAGTTTTGAAACGCCTCGATGGAGATGGGCGCTCAGAGGCTCAGTATAATTACAATATCTTGAGCGAGATTCAGCATCACGGGCTTCAAAATATAGATAGAATCGTCATTCTTACGTCCATAACGTACGCTGGAAATCGATTGAAAAACATACTTGATTTTCGTGATGCGAAGACAAAAGAATTAAGAGCACGAGCTGCCAGCCTTTTGGATGAGCTGCATTCTAAATTCCCAACGATGGATCTATCTATAAGATCGTCCGCAGACAGCGACGAAGACTTGTACTACGCTGTTAATGCAGCACATCGAAATCTCGTGCTCGATCATGGAGGATTTGGCCGCATCGCAGGCCGACTTGCTCTAGCTGCGTGGGCTGAAAGAGATACCGGTCAAGAGTGGCAAGGAGGTGGGGAAGGCAGAGGCAGCGAAAGAATTGACTTCTGGTCTCGGCGACCACAGAAAGAAAAAGTTTTAGGTCGCGACTCGAAAGTGTTAGATACTGTGCTTTCAGACGGTTTCGTCGTACCCGACCCACCGAAAAAACACTTTAGGAATGACAGTGGCAGGGCAAGTGACATTCCTCACTCGCATTCTACCTCGAAGGCAATGGATAAACCATTGGTTCATCGAGATGGCCCTGAAAGATCTCCTATCGTAAGCGACACCTCAGGTTTAATGGCATTCTGATCCAATAGGCATCACTGTGTTCACTCCTCTCCTCCTCTTTTCAATTCATGAATACGCATTTCAAGCTATTTATTGAGCCTGGTTCCTGGTTGGGCCCTGCGCGATTTGCCATACGGCCATCTTTTGGTCTCGATCTCAAGACCTGTAAACCTGATGGGCCTCCTGGCTAGCGAAGGGAGGCTTCTGCTAGGGGCTTCATGCTGCTCTGCTAGTCTCTATTCAGCTGATTACCCATATCCGAACTCGAACTCGAACTAATACAAACCCAAATGACACAGAAGCCAATGCTGCGGGCAGAAGTGGGAATGCGCGTGCGTTGCGCAAAC
>Ga0307982_1002993_pt1 | contig 13543 bp, 13 predicted proteins | sample OrgLakmetagen989_FD_201847 | JGI IMG/M metagenome (GOLD analysis project Ga0307982, IMG submission 201847) | Saline water microbial communities from Organic Lake, Antarctica - #989 | ecosystem: Environmental > Aquatic > Non-marine Saline and Alkaline > Saline | place: Antarctica: Organic Lake...
TGCCCGCAGCATTGGCTTCTGTGTCATTTGGGTTTGTATTAGTTCGAGTTCGAGTTCGAGTTCGAGTCTTATAGTTTAGTTCCCCTTCTCGCAGTAGTCTGGCTTAGCTTTGCGATTGTGACTAGCCAGTTGCAGTAATTCGCTCTTATGACAATAAAATTCGCGAATGTGCAGCTCCTGTGAAGTAGCTCTAGAGTAACTGTCGAAGTTGCTCTAGTTGCTAGCTACATGTAGCATTCATGATTTCTCTTCACATACAGTATACCCAAGGATATCAGAATACTACCAAAAGTGAGAGGGTATCTAGCCCTTTCAAATTTCAAAGGAACATGCAGTCTTAATAAAATTCATCAATTGATGTCATCCACATTTGACCAAGGCAGCCGTTGAAATCGCGGGCCAGAGCATGTATTCAGGCATTCAAATCGTGGTCTTCATCATCATCACTTTGCTCTTTGTGGACCGAGCCGGAAGCGATCCAGGCTTAGGTCAGGTGTGGGGCGAGGAAGCTGACGGTGCGTACATTGATCATATGAGCCTATCCTGAATTGCGGGTTATTCACAGTAAAATATTGTATTGAATTTGTCTGTAAGGTGGCTACAAAATGTGGGATAAGATCCGCTACCACCCAACCGAGATTGTGCGTGCTCCGTCTCCCAATGTGCACTGCACCAAGTGCACCTACAAGCAAAAGAACTTGCACACTCGAATCAAATCATTCTATCCAAATTCTGTTGCTGCCGCCTACATAGTAGCTGCCGATGAGGACACCAAGGCTTGTGCAGAGTTCGAAGCTCTTAGCATGAAAGGCAACGCTCACCCGGGTCAGCTGATGCACACCAAACAGAGGTGTTACGACAGCAAGGTTCATGAATGAATAGAATTCATTTTCGTTGTGATTTAAGACGTAGCTGTAACTTCTTATCGCGCGGTCAGGTGGCAGCAATGGACCGCGCACTGCTGCAAATGTGCGCTATTGACGATGTCTTGCTCGACTCTACCTCCTCTGTGGTAAGATTTTCTGCGTAGTTTCTTAAAATACCTTGCACTTGAGTAAAAATAAAAATTATTGCGGTGACTAGATACACGTGCGCATTGGATCGGAGCTTTGTGGCCGGCCGCCGTCCATTAAAAGTCTCATGGAGGCCCTCCATGAGCATCATCGACCTGGTTCACCGGCGCACTTGATATACTCCTCACACGAAGGCTGCGAAGGTCTAACTACTCGGTTTTTCACGCAGCTCATTCGTGCACAATGGAATCTCAATACTACTCGCCCTCAGCGTAGCGACTCACGTCATTCAAAGTTTCACATTGGTGCTCCTGTGATCGAGCAGTCAGACGGCACCTTTCGCGACATAGATCGACACCTCTGTGCAATGGTAATTTTGCTGTTCCACTTTTTTGTGCAATGATTGACCTCTTCATCTCAAAGAAATAATCAATTCCTTCTGAAAAATCTAATATTCACACGTATAATCTATTTTAGGTCAATGCCAACGTCTTCGTACAAGGTAATGGTGGGCTTGGTTACTTGGCCTCTAGAGTTCGTGCCGCGAGAGGCTCCGAGACAGTTTCCGCCTTAGTCGACAGCGAAGGTGGCCCGCGCTGGCTGGAGGCTGACAAAGAAACTGCAGATCGCATCATGTATTACAAAGAATTGGACGTAGCCAAAGAGCGCGAAGAACAGCGCTACCGAACTCGATTACGCGAGAAACTCAGTTCCCAGACGGCCTTCGCTACAACGCCAGTGGTCACAGGGAAGACCTCAGGTTCCTTCACGAAGCCAGCAGTGTGGAAGCGATGGGCGTCGCGCGAGAAAGAATTAGGGCTGCGACACCAGCAAGAGCTTAACACCGACTGGGCCAAAGCCTTAGCAGATGGCCCTGGTCAACAAGTAACATCTGCTTGGCACTAGTTTTCTGTCCGATGCGGAATCCAGAGCACCGAGCAGAAGTAAGCACACATCAACCCTTTGAATCGAATACCTCTGACCTAAAGTTCTCGCTCTTGGGAATGAGTGATACTGCATACTTCTCTGTGCACCCATTCGATTATTTTATTGTTGGCTTTCTAAATTGGGCCATTCCAAAGGAATTGTATGTAAATATAAAAGTACTCGAAATCACAACAACGCGAGAACGCGCCAATTACTTAGTCTTATTTATATCTTCCATTACTTCAGTTATACAATACTGAACTGCGTGCTGTATTATAGGTATCTCAAAGCCAACTCCAAAGCAATTTGCCCTGGAGGATGAGGGTGCTAAAGTATAAGTCAGAATTCTCATTCTTATGGATATATGGCCCTGGTGCATAAAGATCTGGCATATAATTTTTATGTTATTGGTTCCATCTGTAATTAGGTTTGTGTAAACGGGACGAATTTTTTTATCTAAAATCAAGGGGTACTTGGTCGAGTACACATCACCAAGAGCTGATATAGAATTCGATGCACGCATGAAAGACGATTGCTACAAGAGTGCTGCCACCAAAAGCGCGGTGCCATAGATCGGCAACACAAGGTTGTCAATCGCGTTTGCGAACGCCTCCAGAGCGCACGTCAGTGCAAGCGGTAGGAGCAACGATGGCAAAAGATCACACACCAGCGAAGGTACGAAGGTTGCTGCAGTCCCAGCTGCCGACGAATCAAAGTCTTCCCCACCGGTAAATGCGGCTTCAGAATAAGCCAACAGGTCACCTGGCTTTTCCGGGAAACGCATGCCAAGAACTAGGGCAACCGTGAAGAGCATGGCTACAAGAGCTGCTGCACTGCCTTCGAGAGATCGTTTCTGGCAAGGTTGCTGCCAAGGCCATTTCGTGCGTCCATAGAAAGTGCCTACGCATGCAGCCACCGCATCACCTACTCCTAAGGTCAACACGCCACTCAGTGCGACAAGTACTATAGAAGCTCGTGTGCGCTGTAGCAAGAAGCATGCATCATGTGCTTCTAAGCCGTTAGACATTGCTCTCTCTGCAGAGGCTGTCAATGCTGCTCGTGCCGTGCTGCTGTAGCCGGCCTTGGAATAATTCCAAGGTATGGATGGCGAAATTGTGCATGTGGTATTTCCCTCTGCCAATACGACTGAATGCGGAAACGCTGCATGAGCAAGCCAATGAGGAAGCGCGCAGCCAAGGAGAAGGTATAGCGGCGTGAGTACGAGTTGAGATGTCACAGCGCCAGCGGCAGTTGCTTCGCGGCTGTCGATAAATTTACTGTAGTAGCGACGCAGCGCAAGACGGACACCGTTCAATCCATAGTACTGAGAATTTTGCAGCGGGCGCGGCAGAGGTGATGTGCCACCATTGCTGTAATCGCCAACACCTTGTGATGCACTTGTGGTAGCTCTTTCAATTGCAGTACTTTCCTGAACTGACTCTTCCTTTGAAGCTTCATGCAGAGGGCCACCAGTTACTCGCACCACTTCAACTAGCAAGAGCAAGCATAAAGCAACCGCATAGCTGAGGCTGAGAATATTGGCATCGGAAACTGGTGTGAAGAGCACTACCACCACTAAATGAAAACCTTTCCGTGCAAGCACGACCCGGCGACGCTTCTCACTATCATCAGGGAATACTGGCATGGACAAGTTCTGTGACTGGCCTTCCTCCAACAAAATATTCGAAGATATGATGCTAGAATGAGCAGTGGCATCTACCTCAGAAATCCCTGCCACTGAAGCGGCTGGTGAAGTGTCTTCTTCTGGGATACTATAATGGACAGCTGCATCAATGCGTCGCTGCAGTGCATGCACACGTAATTGAAATTGCTTAAAATCTTCACTGTCTGAGGAAGCTACTGCACGTAAGGACATCTTCGGTGCATCAAATGATGACATTGTTGAGGTAGATGCTGAAGTTGAGGATGATACAACAGATGATGTTGATGGTGCCGGTGTAGAAGAACAGCTAGAGGACGTATGTGAGGCTTTAAAATGACGAAAAGTTGACGAATGGAAGATAGAGGAATGAGTCGATGAAACAGAAAGTGCTGATTCCGAAACCAATGAAGTATTGTGGGTTGGCTCTTCGTTGTCAAGCCAAGATGCAGACGAGGATGCACGTGAACGTGAGCTTGACGGTGATGCGGGTACCGGATCATTTGGCACAGATGACGGGAAAAATGATGACTGAGAAGATGACTGAGACGATGTTGGTGGCGAAATGAGACGGAGCGTCGATGTCGATAAAGGAAAATAGGAAGATGGGGTTGACGATGGTGAAGACGAAGATGTAGATGATGGCGAAGGCTCGACCGACGACACTGTTGGTCTCGAAGTCGAAGGCGCCAAGATTGCTGACAATGGTTTTGAGGACGCTGTTCGGGAGGCAAAGGTGCTGCAGCAATCTATTTGACCGTCCCCTCTGGCATCCTCAAGACCATGCCCTTGGTTTGAGTCGAGGTTGTGGTGATTCACCACCTTCTCGGCAGGGTCAAATTTGCCTGCAAGCGCCACAGCTGCTTTAAGCCCTAACGCCCATAACGCCAGGATGCCGAGCCGTGGTGGATACTGGACGGCTATTGACCATATATTCAGGAAAGGTGGAAGCAACCGCGACGCAAAAAGCCCCAGCTGACTTTCGTTCTCAATGTGACTGCCACTGCCACCATTCGTGCCGATGTCGTTTCCATGAGGACTTAGAGGCTTCAAAAGAACACCGAGGAGCCAGGGGAGAGGCCCAATAGGAAGCACAACTGTGAGCCAGCACCAAACTACACACACTCCCACTACTATCACAAGAAGAACGCCAGGTATTTCCGATATGGGTCGAACAACACTCCACAATCGACGTTGAAGCGCTAAAAAATTGGCGCTTGGTGTCAACGTGTCAACATACAGCGCTGCCATGGAGACCCAAACGACCGCGCACAAACCCACCCAGGCTACTGTGAGCACCCATGCATCGTAGTCCACGTTGGCATTACTGCCAAGCGGGATTGGCCATACTCCTATCGCCTTCAATCCTATCATCTTGAGGCGTGAAGTCCACACTGATTTGCCAATGCTACCGTTTTGGTTGCTGAAAAAGCTGCTGTGCTCGAATAACGAATCAGTATTAGACCCTGCACTAAAGGTGGCGCGAGCTGCTGCTGTGGTAAGTAGCCCTACACCCTGAGCTACCACCGCGGCCTCTCCTGGCGAAAATGTTCTTGCCACTGGCAGTGCCTCGCAGCCTTTTCGCACTAGCACGTCAGCGCAAACGCAACAAACCACACTGGCTATTGCGCCCACCCAAGGACTGATATGCCAATCACTGCATGCAAAATATATTTCATTGCTACCACTGTTGATGCCACTGCCACTGAAAGTCCACCAATAGAATATATTGCCAAAAAAGCTATTGGTGAAAGTACTCGACCGAGGTAAAATATGGCTTTCGCCTACAATTATGTTTCGAAGTTGTGGAGCTAGCGCCATACCGAGCAATATGATAGCAGCAATAACAGGTGGTGCCAACACGAATGCTCCAACTCGCACTCGTGTAGATTTTAGCCAAGGTTGCGAGCTAATTAAACGCGATGTAGTTCGAGAGGCGGCAAATAATACTGCGCAAACCGCAGATGCAATGAAGCATATCGCGCTATCCCTGATTACGTCATCGAGATGACTGCTTGGCTCCATGTAAAATGATCGCTTCGAGCCTAAAGCAGCACTCAAGAATGCCGCCGCTAGAGTGGGTACTGCAACACATGCATGCAGGCAGCCCTTTTCTTTGCCTACATCTGTGTTGGTCTTGAGGGTAGAAGCACCGTCACAATCGCGTAGGTCTGCATCAGTGAAGTAGTAGTCGTCCGCGTCAAGGAAAACGCCAACGCAATAGAGACTGCACAAGACTAGAGCAAATAAGTGAAGGCCACTAAGCACGAGCACAAGCCAGCACACACACAAGAGAATGGAGTTTAAAACTTCATTAGTTGGGCTTTCTTCTATTGCAGAATTGGGCAATACTTTTAGATCAAGCGGGCCAACAGACACCTGAAACTTTTGATATATGGTTTGACTTACCTTGACAGACAAGATATTGCTACAACAGCAATGATAGCGCCAACCACCAACGGCTCTCCAAATGCTAGATGTGCATGCTTCCGTAATGGGCTTGAGTTAGCTCGACTACGAGAAGGATTTGTCCCATCATGCGTCTTCAGGCATAACAAGACTTTATGTACAACTTCTGTCTTTGATACATTACTTTTCTGCTGTCGCAAAGATACTCCAATCGAAGCTGAAGAGGTGGAAGCTCTCGTCAGGCGCGTAGGAGCCTGCGCTGGTAGGCCATTTCGGAAAGAGTTGAAACTGTCTCGAAGCGTCACTTTAGTGCGCTCGACGGCTAATTGGCCTACGCGCATGTCATCTGATAATCTTCTTTTCTGTGGCGAAACCATGAAGTATCCAAGGAAATGGTTTACCTCGCACGCTAATCATTGATGGTACTATCTAGATTAAGAGCAGCTCCTAGCTACAGTAGCTCTTTGAAGCCAGCCTTACAGTAACTTACAGTATATACTGTACACGTCTGTGGTACTGTATACGTATGTACTAGTAGGTAGAGTGTTAAGAATTTTCTTTCAACCTGAAAATTCATTCCTGACAACATATGTTGTCATGTCATGTCATGTCATGTCATGAATGTTGTCATCATACCAAGGGTATCTACACTTGACCATACAGTCAGTTCCGGGTTATAAGTAAGAGGATAAGAGCGGGGGGATTTTACTTTTAGATATTATTTTGAGCCCCCCCCGAGGGGAAACTGGGTTTAGTAGCTAACAGGCAGGGCACCATCTAATCGGCGTCTAAAGAGTCCCCCGGGCCAGACTGAAAGCCTGGCTTTTTTTTCTGAGCCCCCCCTCCGAGGGGGGGGACTGAGTTTAGTTACTAACAGACAGGGCGCCATCTAATCGGCGTATGCAGAGTCCCCCAGGCCGGACTGGGAACCTGGCTCGGGGTTCATTTCACAGTACTTCAGTATAAGAAGGAATGCGGTTTCTAACTTGTGAACGAACTGAATGTCAACCAGCACTCCCTTAACGTGGCAACCTCTTAACACCCGGAGCTGACTGTTTGCCATTCTTCTTCTTGCTTCAATTTTTTTCCCACGACTCCTAATACTATGCTACTAAACGATTTCCGTAAGTACGTATATTGAACGATCATAAACAAATGTATGTGGTGTTCACACTACTTTGCCTCTTCATACGTCATAAATACTTAGCTCTGAGCTCTGAGCCAAGTGTAAACCTCCCACAACGGCAAAGAAAGAGCTGAAATCAACTCTGTGACTTTGTCGTAGAATGTAGAACACCCCTGCTTTGTATCATAGCCCATTTCCTCGTAAATTAAGAATTATTTATGGCGAGTCGATTCGAAAGTCATATCATCCCACGAACGCGATGCGCCATTATTATCATTATTACAATCAACTAATGGCAAAGATATGAGTAGGTATTTTTGATTTCTTTCACTGCTCCAGCTAATATGCCGATTGAATATGGAATATTGGGGTTGTATGTTGTGATTAGGAGCATGAATAATCTTCAAAACTGGTAATATTGGGGATATTGAAGTGAGAATGATTGTTGCAGCGACTACTTCTAAGAGCTAAGTCTAATCGTTAAACCCATCAATCATCAATCGCAATAAGTAATACAATGCTATTCGTAGACGATCCTTACGACATGCGTATAATTAGGCTGAGTTATATTCGGGTCAACCGACATAAAATGATTCTATGCGCATTGAGAATGTGCAGCTATGATAGAGCAGACTTTGAATTAGGCACACATGCCCGAATTGATAATCAATATCAATCTACGAATTCATTATTTATGCAAAACTATTATAATCATATCTTTTACACTCCTTGCATAGATTTCATTCAGATGTAGGGAGTGGTACAGCTTCTTCAGAAAGAGCTTGTGGATTAGCTTCTTCTGAAAGCGGAGGCGGTTTTCCTTCTCCGTCTTCAGTAGCAGCTTTTTCGGAGGCTTCTTTACGTTTGGTGCGTTCAATAGGAGCCCAACGGACAGCCACCGCCATCTGCAGGTCGTCCAATTCAAATTCAGCCTTGATGCGGGCACGTTCATCACGATCCATTGGCTCCGAAAATTGCTCTTGAGGCTCGGGCAAAGCATCACACAAGACGCTAAGGAGAGCTTCGAGCTTCTCTGCATCAACGCTTTGGAGCGACTGATTATATCACAACAAGCAGTGAGGTCGGTCAAGTAAGCTCTGCATTAAATTCATCTTTACACTTGCAAAACATGATAACTCGAAAATGCTCGCGGAAATTTAGCCGTTCACTACAATAAACGTACCGGAGGAATTCCTTTTGGTGGACCCATCGTGTGGCTAAAGCTATGACTGTTCCTGCGCAACACAGTCAAATTGCACATTCATAAGAGAGAGCAATCAATGCATAGTTTCATAGATCGATTACAGATAAATTACCTCTTGTTTGAGTTTGTACACTCTTGAGTTGCCACTCTTAAAATTTACTGCCACTCTTGAGTTGCCACTCTTAACATTTACTGCCATTCTTCGAGAAATCTTACATCGAACGCACAAGTAATAGTAGTAAGTACTTATGTAACATGTAAGTAGAGTTGTCTTTGTGAGGGAAAAGGTTCTGCAGATACTACCCTTGTTGAGAATATCTATTTCTTTGACTGCCCATGCGGTGAGCTTCGCTTTGCACTCCCGGTTGTCGTTCACATGAATGTTATTTTAATTATTTATCGTGGTGTCTGAATTGTTTATCAAGACCTTATTCTTGTAATATCCAGAAACTTTCATGTGTTGCCCACTGCGAGAGCAAGAGATTGTGCATTGAGTTTTTTATATAGAGGACAACAATTATGGGGCCAGAATCCGTTCCTCGAGACTTGAGCATCATCAAAGCGGAAGCTAAGGTCTTATTTGTCATCATTGTAACAAATACTGTCTAACTCATTGTTTACAACTACTTCATCTTGCATATTTTATGCTCAAATGAATTCCTAAGAAATGCTAATGAATCAAAGTCGGATTTAACAGAATCAAAAGCATGAAGTTAATCTCCCCTCCAAGATTGGTTCTCAATTTGGTCTATGTTAATTTATAGGTACCACCTGCATGGACTTCATATGATGGCTGCGAGGGTGATAACTTCGTCGGTTCTAAGTTACATCTTAATAAGATCCTTCACATCTTATCATTGAGATCATTTTGTGCTTCGGTTATAAGACTGTTTCTTTATCACGAAGTGAGATAATGCATCGCTTCAATAAGAATTGGATTCGGTGAATAAAACCGGCCTTAAGTAGTAGTGTTTCTGTCGTATACTTGGCTATGTATTACCTTTCTGCTTGTAAGAAGCTCTTAAATTCCTACCCTGAGTGACCCGTATAAAAGAAGCCGATTTGATTACGTGTTGTTTCTTGATTGAGACGGGCCCTTCAGATGCATATGGCTGCCAAGAGGCTTCTTTGTGTTTTGGATGTATTATACGTCTATTCTCGCGCTAGCTATTTGTAGACGAAATTACGAAGGGGAATTCTGTAGGTCGTTTACGTAATTAAATTATTAATTTTGTGCAACCCATGTACAACCAAGCACTCAGCGGTAATCAACAGTGGATATAAAACATTTCTGTTTTCTGGGCCCTCCCCCCGAAAGCCGAAAGGCACTGGACTAAGGAAGTGGTAGGTAAGGCAAGGTAAGGTGCCATCTCTTATGCTTTGACACAGGCCCCGACGGGCCGGAATTAGAGGGGAGGAATAAGGAGGCTAGCAGGCAAGCAGACTGCAAACAGAGAATTCAAAGAAACCAATACGAGGAGGATGATTTCGTTTCTGGCATGTAGGATTTGCACTATGGTCAATGGATATGGATATCGAAGCGCATGCATTAAATATATTATGGAGAGTGCAGTAAGGTTCTCGGTTTCAATGCACTTATTTATCTAGTTCAACACATGTGGCATATGCCAGGGCCAGAATTCAATTGCTGTTGTTGCGAAGCTGCGGCGTTAGTTGGAGGCGCAATGTCGTCCTACTCGTGAATGTGGTGCCCTTAAAAACTCGTCAGCTGCCCTCTTCATTGAGCCTCCAAATTATTCGGCTGGTGCTTTCTTTTCGAGTAACGGGATCAAAGTCTTATACTGCTGCGCATAAAAGGATGGGCTCTTTCCCTCTCGATTATTGACGTCAACGCGGCCGCCCGCATCGAGGAGCAGCTCGAAGACGTCCGTGTGCCCAGCGCGGGCTGCTATGTGCACCGCCTACAATTCCATAAGATATTCAATAAATAAGCCTCGCTTACTTAATGCTAGATGGTGCTTGCGAAATTTGTTATGTGCCCTCTAGATTGGTACATGCGTCTATCGTCATGGCTATGAACAAATGCTCACCGTGTTGCCTTCTTTGTCTTGCCCATTGACGTCGAGGCCGCGCTCCACCAATGATCGCACAATCCCGATGTGCCCTCCAATGGTAGCTTTGTGGAGCACCTAATGCGGCGCATGAAGAAATAAAGGAACAACATAAATTATCAATAGGATTGAAAAACAAAATCAGAAGGATATCTGGTGCATTAACGCCACATCGATTGTCTCAACACAACTGAGTAACAGGTTCGGTCTGTACTCATCATCGTGTGCAATAACACAAACTAGCTTGGAAAGAGGTATCGAAGCATCAATTTACGAGAACCAAGCAGTTTCTTAAATTTACCGTCTGCCCGGCCTTATTTTGAACGGCCGTGTCGCACTTCGCATCGACGAGCTGGTTCATCAAGTTCAGCACCCCGCGAGAAGCCGCGTAATGCACAGCGGTGTTGCCCATCGCATCAGCAGCGTCGAGAGGACAGCCAGCCTCAAGCAACAAACGCACCACTGCTTCGCGATTGTTGTTGCACGCATGATGCAGGGCCTGCAAGCCATGAGTGCAGCTCGCATCTTTGCTCGCACCTTGCTCTAACAGGTAGGATGTCATTTTCTCATGCCCGTTGCGGCAAGCCCACAGAAGAATAGTGAAGCCCATGTCATCTTTGGCGCTTAAGTCGACAGGCTTCCGATACAAGAAGAAACAATTTAACACTGATTAGATATTATTTTGGTGTTTAGGGGTTAGATGCACATCCTTACATGATCGCTCTCCACGAGAGCTTTGAACTCCTTCCACTCGCCGTACTTCGCTAGAGTAAACGCCTTCAGCAAATTCTGAGCTTCAGGATCATCGTCTGCCATATGTGCTACGACTCAATTGCAAAGAATGTATGCACAACAATGTAGGCCTTAATTCTCTCCAAGGAGTAAGCTATCTAGCAAGGGTTGTAATTAGACTCGGGATGATTTAACGAGCGCGTCTATCGTATTATCGGTTCCACCAGGGGACACGGTGTCCCCTGGTTCCACTCCGCGCTTTTTGGACGCGGTTGGAAGAAGAAGTGAAGAGTGAGTATTGTATTTCCTCCCTGTAAATTATACCATTGTGATGAGTGATGAGTGATGAGCGACGAGGACGAACGAACACGCATTCCTTGCGCATCATCATACCTCCGCATCGGATTGAGAGCTCTCTTTGGTGGAAAGTCTTCCCATCGAGAGACCTTTCCACATATCAACCATGGTAATGCATTCTTGTAGAATGATATTGTGATGAACGAATTTTACATTGTGTCCCTCTGTTTTTAATGCCTTTATTTTCCACTCTTTGGCGTTTGTTCCATGCATCTCCCGGTTCGGAAAATGAATCTGCGATCTGCGATCGTTCAATTTGCCATGATAGGGTCGCGGAGAGCACGGTAAGTTTAATAATAAGATCTTGAATAAGAATAAGTAGGCTCAGCATCTATATGACTTTCTACTCTGGTGATAATATGGATAATTTCTTACCTGCATCTTACCGTAGGAGGACACGGTGGCGGGCACGGCGGAGGCTTCCCTGGCGGGCACGGCGGCGGATGGGGCGGGCATGGCGGCTGGGGATTCGGTGAGTAGATAGTGCCATGATTGAGGTATCGACGCAGCGTACTAGGGATTCAACGTAACGCTTTTGATTCCCCCTCTTTCGTTCGACGTGTGCGACATCCAAACCTGAAAGTGTAACCGCTGCGTTCGTAGGCCCCGGTCCTCGTCCTGGCCCCGGAGGTCCTCCACCGCCGCCTCAGCCCGGTCCGTGCGGGTTCCCACCTTTTTGCTACATCCTTCCGTGCTGCTGGCCGTGCTTTGTAGTAGACGTGTGTTGCCGCGCGCCCCCGCCACCCGGAGTCGAAGGCCCTGGGTACAGCCCCATCCCAGATGCGGCGCCGTCGTCAACAGTGCCCGTGACCACGGCTGAGCCCATCGACCGATCCTCATAAGTAATAAGTAACATTTCGGAGAAAGAAACCATTTCATTAGCTATATTACACGTGAATTGGGTGTGAAAGCGAATTGCGGCAGCACCCAATATTCGTCATATTCGTCGATTTGCCGCGCGGTCTCTGGGGAATAGAAGCCTTTCAAGACGAGGAGCTCCATGGCACTGGTAGTTCAAGAATTGAATTAAAAGTCATGAACCCAATTGGCGTAATTAAATTCTATCATCTCTGACATATTTTGGATATGGAGTGTAGCACTATGCACTAGCGTACTCATTATCATAATCCATAAACTTATAGTAAAAAAAATCATGAAGCTAACACAAACAGCACCTTCCGAATTCCCTTCGTACGAAAATTCGGAATTCGAGATCCCAGTCACCCCAGCTCTATTTCTTCTTCTTGCGCCGCCCACCGCGCCCTTTCAAGAGATCATCCATGTCTTCTTCATCTGCTGCCAGTTCCGCTTCTCGCTTCTCTTCGACAGCCGCTTCAGGACTCGGCTCAGCCTCTTTCACTAATAGCGCACGTGTGAACCTGGGACAACAACAGCCGCGTGACAGTCACACACAAGATATGATACGGGGGGGGGGGCATTGCGTTGAACGTACAATTTTGAAAAGGGTAGGACAAGAAGACGGGTGTTTGGGAAGGAACATGAGAGGCGACAATACTGTGTGCATCTGTGCGTGCGTGTGTGTGTGAGCGTTCACTTACTCTTCTTCCTGCGCCATGGTCCGGCGCTCGCGCGCTTCGCTGGCGCGCTCTTCGGCGAGCACTCGAGCGGCTTGAGCCACGGCCGCGGCTTCTTTGGCTTCTTCCAGGCGCGCCTTTTCGAGGGCCCGCTCCAAAAGCCGCTGGTTGCGCACCTGCGGTAATGCAGGGGTGGGGGGTGGCAGGATGGAAAGAAGTGAAGGTAGTGTCGTAGTAGAGGTGAAGAAAACGAGAAGGAAGACATATTTGAGGGGAATAGAGGAGAATGGAAAAGAGGACTCCATTGAAATTACCTTGGCAACGAATTCGCGGGAGCGCTCAGCCTTGCGCGTCGCCGATTCACGCTCCTTCGCAACCTGTTTACAAGAATTGAAGAAATAAATATGGACCAACAAACCACTTTAAGTAATTCGAGTTTCATGCGTATACGCGGACCAATAGCCGTACATCTTGCACTATTCAAAAGGAGCATGGTACATACTTACCG
>Ga0307982_1002994_pt1 | contig 13542 bp, 8 predicted proteins | sample OrgLakmetagen989_FD_201847 | JGI IMG/M metagenome (GOLD analysis project Ga0307982, IMG submission 201847) | Saline water microbial communities from Organic Lake, Antarctica - #989 | ecosystem: Environmental > Aquatic > Non-marine Saline and Alkaline > Saline | place: Antarctica: Organic Lake...
TGCGATCTGCTCTGCGGTGGGCACGCGCCAGTCATTGTCTGAGGAGGGGAAGTCGGTTTGCGCCAGCACTCGCTGGGAGGCCTCATCCAGCTTAGAAATCTCTTGCAGCACTGCGCCCAACACTGAGCGTGCAGAAGAAGCGACCCCTGAAGAGAGCCCTTCTGCGTGAAAATCGTCCAGCAGAGTTGTGAGGTCGATGTTGAGCTGCTGACCGCTGGCATCTGAGCTGCTGGCAGCCACCTCGGCGGCAAAAGCATCGACTGACGCTTTGTCTCCAAGCAGGCCTGCCCAAAACGATCCCTGCGACAGCTTGTCCTGCAGAACAGGTGCAAGTGTCTTCAATTGGCTGGGTTGCGTCAAAGGGTCTCCCTGCTGATAGCGGTCTGCAATGATATTCAAGTGCATGCCCGGTTGCGGAAATTGGCTACCGCCTCAGCTGGCAAACTGGCACTTACAGAGATCAGCCATGAGTCGAGGGGTTGCCTGGGCAAGGATGCTTGAATTGATACCAAGTTCCTTCAAGCCTGATGTTGCATCGATGCCACGTTTTTCAGCAGCTGCTGCCACATCAAATGAGCCACCTGACACTGGCGGGTTTGCCAGGAACGCATTGACGTCTCGCGTAAAGTGATTCTGCAACTTGGCCCCACTGTAACTCTCTTGCTCTATCACTGAGGTACCCTCTGTGTGGTTGCGTGCCTGGAAGAATCCCTCATGGTGAGCCTTCAGTGGCTCCTCAGCCACTGGCACGCCGATCGCAGCGGCTTGGCTGCTGTGACTTTCTGTGACACCACTGGCCACGTTGGCCTGCACATCATCAAAAATAGCTTCTAACTCTGTATCTAGTGCCTGTTTCGTGTTGTTTGAGGCAGCTGCAAACTCAGCAGCAACGGTGGAGGCGGCACGGCAGCTGCCTCGCAGCGCCGGCCTCTTGAGTGCCGCTGAAATCATGATGCTTCGTCTTCAGCTGGCAGATTGATATCTTGTTGCAGTCAAATAAATTTACGAACGTCCTTTAGCTTCACAGCGAATGCAAATGCAGAGCTTCTGTGGCTTCTGTGGCTGCTTGGCAATTTTAGGGGGTCACATCCATTCCATGGATAGAGGTGGCGAAATACTGGTTTGCCGGTGCGGTAGACCCCCCAACATCCCAGCCAGCCGGATCGTGTCATGACAATCATGACTATTTAGCTTGCTGGCACATTTTCCTCCCACTCGTCAGCATCTCACTTGTTAGCATATAAATTCTTCTGTGCGGAATTTGATTATCTCAGTTTCCTCAACATGGCATCTTCAGACGCGAGCTACAAGCTGTATTACTTCCCCATCCGTGGGCGTGGTATGTTCACAATTTGATTATTCTGACTTAACACTTGAAATTATATCCTGTCCTACAGGTGAGCCTGTGCGCCTTGCGCTGCTGGCTGCTGGAGCAAAGTTCGAAGATGAGTTGGTGGCCTTCTCCACTTGGGGCTCAGAGATGAAGCCTAGCGTCCTTGCCGTACGTTCCTAAAGTGAACCACATTGAGCTCTTTTCTGCATTCCTCTCCGGCCTTTGCGTTTGTACGGTTTGTGTCTTGTGCAGAAAGGCGATGTGCCCTTTGCTCAGCTGCCCTTCATGACTGTGCCAGGAGGAGCACACGTGTCCCAGATGAATGCGATGCTCATGTACGTGGGCGAATCCCACGGCCTCGTGGGAGATGCCTCTCCTCTGCAGCGCAGCAAGATTCTGGAGTTCCTCTCCGGCCTGGATGATCTGCGCTCAGTGTACACCAAGGCGGTGTATGGGGGTGTGTGCGAAACTGACGCCGAGCTGGCCAAGCTCCTGCTCGAGGACACCAACCGCAGCGCCCTCTTTGGTGACAGTGGGCGCCTTGCTCGTGTGAACGCCGTGCTGGCCATGAAGCGAGCAGCAGAGAGCATTCCCGCCGGAAAGCCCGTCTTTGCTGTGGGCAGCGCCATGACTGTTGCAGACATCTCCTTGGCTGCCGTGGTTGATGACCTGCTAGTCATTCTGCCCCAGGTCGCTGAGTTTCCCGAGTTGAAGTTGGTGCACGAACACGTGTTCGCGCTCCCTGCTTTGGCCGAGTACGTCAAGGTTGCCCCAGCAAACCGTAAGCAAGTCAACGGCAATGCGCTGGGAAGCGGCAACAGCCTGTAACCTAGACGAAGGTTTGTGCCCTCAAAGCTTCTGATTTAATTCACGTAGTCTTGCGCTCTATGCACTGGCGTCGCTGTCGCCTGCAGCGTCCGTTGGACTGCCGTCAGGGCTTGCCTCGACTGCAAGCGGGGCAACAGGCTCCAAGGCAATTGCTGTTGTTGGTGCCCCTGGTGTCGCTAGTGCTGTTGTAGCTGCTGGTTCTGACCCCTGCTGCTCATGGTCACTCAGGATGGTTGCGGCAGTGTCATGGCCCGCCACAGGGGCGGTACTTGGCGCTTCTTCGATTGTCTCCGCAGAGTCAACTTCTGCAGCACCCTTTGCTGTCCGATGCTTTGTGCGCTTGGATTTGTGTTCGGCCTCTTGTCCGGGGGTGTCTGCGCTGGTTTGGCTGCTGGCGCCCGATGAGCGCCGGCGCTTGGTGCCACCTGCACGCGACGCGCTGCTGGGTGCACTGGCAGCACCCCCCCTCAACATGCAGTGGGGGTGGTCAAACGTCACAGCCAGCAGTGTCTTGGAGGGCAGCTTGCCCATTCCAGAGCTGAGCACCCCCTGGGAGGAGGTGTGCAGCACGGCCACCTCCACGCCATCCGGCAGCGTCCGCTTCAAGCACGCATTCTGGTCGATGAGGAAGGCGGACACTTCTCTGAAATTGTTCAAGCTGGCTTTGTCGTTCCGTGGGGGGTTCAGTTGCCAGAAGTGCTTGGGGGGTTTAGGGGCCCCCTCCCGCGGGCGTGGCCACCACGAGGCGACCTTTGCAGTGCCAATGTGATGCCGCCCAAAGCTCATGAGCGCCGGTACTGACCACGACGTGGGGTCTGTGGAGCGGCTGAGTGCCTTCCACGTCGCCTCCAGCGCCACAAAGCGGCTGCCGCTGCCCCCCCCCTCCTGGGGCAGGACCACCTCCACATTGCTGCTACGGCGCCCCTGGGCGGCATCCTGCACTGCAGGGCTGCTGCTTCGCACGTGTACATCCTGCTTGTACGCAGCGGTGGGCGTAGGGGCGACGGGGGGCTGTGAAAGGCACGATGTGGGATCGTATGCCCCCCCCCCAGTGTTCATAGCGTTCACCAGCAGAGTCTGCAGCAGCTGCTCTGCAAGCCTGCCGGTGGGCAGCGCCTGCATACTTGCAAGATCCATGAAGGGGGCCTGCTGCGCAGCGGGAGGAGGTGGCCCCTGGGATATACGGGGGGGGTGTAGCCCCCCCCCCATGGGGGTGCGCCCCCCCCCTGCCGGACTGTACAGGGCAGCTGAGGGCGTGCCACCCCCGCCTCCCCACGGCTGGCCCCTTCCTGCGCGCGGCATGATTGATAGGCTTGGGCGCAGGTCGCGCTGCGACCGCTGCCTGCTCCCCCGACTCTCGGAGGGTTGGTAGCCTGAGCGCTGCTCCGTGGCATGCACTGCCCCGGGCGAGTCACCTGCCCCTGCAAAGTCAAACGCATCTTTATCATCATCTGCATGCGCCGCATGGGCGGAAGTGGTGGCGGAATTGGAGCTGGCGTCCCGGCGCCCCGCTGCCCTGTAGGCGGGGGCGGCGGCGGGGACGCCTGCTGTCCAGGATGGAGGCGGGGCCGCACTGTGCGGCTGCCTGCTTGCGGCGTTGCGGCTACTGCTGCTCCCAGCTGCAAAATCAAACTGGTCGTCACTGTCTGAATCTGCCCCAGCTGCCGCCCTTGTGCGTGGGGGGGCTGCCTGGGGGGGCACCACGGGCTTTGCGCTCAGAGGGGGGGCAGCGGGGCGTGCCGGCGCATCTTGCACCATGCGGGGATCCGGTTCGTGCCTGATAGCATGATATCCCCCTCCTCCTGCAGCCCCTGCTCGAGGGGGGGGCTGCACTGCTGGCCGATGCTTTGCGCGCGCTGGTGATTTGCACCTGCGTGGAGCAGCCCGCTGGCTGGGCACTGGCTGGGCACTGGCTGGGGCCCCGAAGTCAAATGCATCGTCCTCGTCGGAGTCAGCTGCGGTAGCTGCTGCACGTGTTGGTGTTGTTGGGGGGGGTGCCCTACTTACTGGGGCAGCTTGGGGTGGCAGGGACTGCACTGCCTGTTGTGCCTGCTGCCGAATTTGGGGAACATGGCCCACACTAGGTGCTGCTCTGGGTGCACTCCTTGCACCTGCGGTGGCTCCTGCGCCGCCTGACGCAGCAGCGGCCTGCATCCACGCCGGCCGGTTGTCCACGCCATTCCGGCCTTGGGCCAGGAACTCAACCTTGGATGCCGGCGCGCCCGAAGGGGGGGCGGCCACCTGGGCTGACCGGGGGGGCTGTGTGTGTGCTGCTGGCGCCTGCCGGTTGGGAGCAGCCACACGCACTGGAGCTGGTGCAGGTGCACGTACTGGAGGCCGTGTGGCCCTGGGGGCAGGGGCTGAGGGAGCGCACCTTTGAGGCGCCGCCGACGTGGGCCCACCGCGCCGGCCGGGGGCCACTGCCGCAGAAGCAGACACCCCAAAGTCAAATTCGTCGTCTGAGTCCTCTGCTGCTTGAGGCGGGGCAGTGGGTGCCGTGGGCGGGCGAGAAGGGGCAGCAGCTACCCGCGCCCGGGGTGCTTTGGCGGTGAATGTGCTCTGAGACGCAGGCGCGTAACTGGGACCACGCGACTGCAGCGATGGCAAGCTCGGCTTTGAAGGCTGATTTAGATTACTGGATGTGCTGGCAGACTTGTAGCTGCCAGTGGCAGCCATACCTGCTGCATTTTGTGCAGACGGCACTCCAAAACTGAACTCGTCATCAGAGTCAACAATTGCTGCACTATGTGCATCTCCAGCTGCTAGAGAAGCAGGTGTCGAGGCTAAAGATTCAAGTATTTCTCCCTCTTCACCCCCATCATGCGCCATGTCGTCGTTGGCAGCTGACAGTGGGCACAAGGAATGGAGTGCGTCGCTCAAACAACTTCCGCACGCTTGCCTGACAAATCAAGTGGCGAAGCTGGTCCAGTCAAGAGCACCTGAGCCGCTTATAATTCAATCCAATCGAAGAAGAAAAAGTAAGAAGTTGGCAGGTAGAGACAGTGTGGTTTGTCCCCGACTCCCTGGATGTATGCATGGGTGTGGAAAGTCCTGCACTCGTGGCATGTCGCCTGTGTTAGTTTTGGGGGGCGTCCGGAGGCGACAGAGTACAAGAATCGAACCTGCATGAGTTCAATTGCCGTTCGAAACTCTTCTGTGCTCTATTCAAAGTTGGTCCGTTGAAGTCACATTTGTAAACTTGCTGAGTGCCCAATTTTGCTCGGGTAGGCTGTAATTTGAAGAGCAAGTTCCGCAGCTGGACACAATGCAGTGGGCGAGTCGCATGCCCAGGAGCTTGGGCCGGCCAATATCGTTCCAGGCACCAATTCTTGGAACAGCGTTTGGAGAACTCCGCTGCTTCTCTTCCTCAAGTCGCCCTGATGGGTTTTTGAAGCAGTCAGCACCGCTGGGGGTGTTTGGATTGCCCTGGCTTCGACAGCCGGATGACCTGAAACGCGCTGCAGAGACAGCCACAGGGCTCTGCAACTCGCTGGTACAAACACTACATGCTGTGGCTCAGGGTTCGAGAGCCAGCGATGACGCAGCTGTAATCACAGCAGCCCACAGGGTCACCGCTGCCATCAGCGACGGCGACCCCAACCGTATCGTGGCCACAGTGGATGCAGTGTCTGATTTGCTTTGCCGCGTGGTGGATGTGGCGGAGGTGATCCGCACCCAGCATGCAGACGAGCGCTGGAAGGCGGCCGCCTCCGCCGCCCACGCCCAGCTCTCCAGCACCATTGCTGCGCTGAACGCCGATCGGGGCTTATATCTGGCTCTGGATCGGGCTCTGCGCCTGGATGCCGGCGCAGGGGGCACCACGCTGGACGATGAGGGCCGACGTGTTGCAAGCACGCTGCGCACAGAGAGCTTGCTTGGCGGCAATGCCTTACCCAGGCCTGCCAGGACTCACCTGATGCAGCTGGTGGAGCAAGCAGGCTCCTTGGCCTCCGCGTATTACGCAAGCCTTGGACACACCACCGAGGCATTCTCTGTACCCTCTGCACAAAGCCTCAAGGGACTGCCGTCTGCAATTCTCCGCAGCCTGCCCCCCGCCCCCCAGGGAGGGGGTGCGGTGCCGCTTCCAGCAGACGCTGCTGTGGCCAACGCTGTTGTGGTGTACAGTGCTGATCCCGTTGCCAGGGCTGCCGCCTGGCGGGCCATGCACCCAACAGGCACCAAGGCGCAGGAGATCCTGGACGGAATCGCAGCTGTTCGGCACGGCATGGCCCGTGTTCTTGACTTGAGGGGGTTTCTGGACTATGCGTTTCACTCCCGAATGGCGTCCTCGCCTGAGCAAGTGCTGACACTGCTGCACACCCTGTCAGCTGAGCTGCGCCCAGTGGCAGCCAAGGAGCTGCAGCAGCTACTACGGGCGTCCCTTGCCTCAGGGACCCACCCTTGTTTGGCGGAGGAGGCAGGTGCTGCTGCTGGCACCCCCCCCCTGGCTAGCGTGGCCCCCTGGGACTTGGATTACCATATGCCCAGGGCCCGCAGCAAGCTGCACGGTGTGGCGCTGGGCGACGTCATGCCATACCTCTCCATGGCATCTGTGCTGCATGGGATCCGACTGGTGGCACACAGGGTGCTTGGAGTCGCGCTGGCACCAGTGGAGCTGGGGGGGGCAGAATCCTGGGATGGGGGGGCTCAACACATAAAGAAGTTCGCTGCTGTGGACAGCACCTCGGGGCAGTTCCTGGGAGTGGTGCTGCTGGATCTGGTGGAGCGGCACAGCAAGCTGCCTGGGGCCGCGCACTTCGTGGTGAGGTGTGGACACGCCCCATATGCAGGGCGGTCGCTGTTGGATGCACCAGGCACTGCATCTGCTCAATGGCAGGAGCAGGGGACCAAGTGGCGAGACGGGGATGGCACGGCTGCGCAATCTGTGCAGAGTGCTGTTTCGAGTGCTGCGTCAGCTGCAGTGCAGGCAGCACTGGCGGGGGGGGCAAAGGGGGACAGCACCGGCAGGTCGCAGCAGGTCGCACGTGGAGCCTCGGCAGATTGCATGCAAGCCGCCCTGGTTGATGACCGCTATGTGGTGCCTATTGTGGCCGTATCTGCCTCCTGCGTGTCGCACAGCGACCACGAAGAAGCCTTCCGCCTTGCTGGACGGACCAACAATGGACGCAAAGCCGACAACTCAGCTGGGATTTCCAACTGGATGAGCGAAATGTTTCAAGGCCAAGCAGAAGATCCGCTCAGCGATGTTCCTGCTGGTATGGATGCGGTGCACGCTGTTCTGCAAGAAAGCCTCCTGAGCTGCAACCACGAACAAGAGCCAACTTGGGGTGCCGGTGTGCTCCCAGAAGAGAAAGAGCTTTGCATGACGCCAGGGCGCGCCGAGACCTTGTTTCATGAGTGCGGCCACGCACTGCACTCGCTGCTGTCGCGTACACGGTACCAGCACTTGAATGGAACGCGTTGCCCCCTGGACTTTGTGGAGGTCCCCTCACACCTCTTTGAGTACTGGTTCAGAGACCCAGAGTGCCTCCAGGAGTGGGCCCGTGACAGCAGTGGGGCAGCAATGCCCGCTGCCCTGGCCCAGAAACTGCAGGGGAGCCGGACGTCATTTGGCGCGCTGCGCATGCAATCCACCCTTGCCCAGGCCCTCACAGATCTGGCCATGTTCTCGCACAATCCCGCTGCTGTGGCAGTGGCCAAGTTGGACCCTGTGACTGGCGACCTGTGCTTTCCCCCGTCAGGGCAGGAGATTGAAGCCTTGCGAGATGCGGTGGCCACCGCTGTGGGTCGCTCTGCGCTAGGGGGGGGCATCACAGCAGAGGACGCACAGCGAGTCATGCGTGCGATGGGGGTGCGTCCCCCAAAGGCGGCCGCTGCAGGTGCATCTGCGCTGCCGGTGCCGCTCCCGGAGGGCATGCTGCCGCATGACCCCCCCCCCTTCGCGTGGGATGCAGGGGGCATCCCCCTTCCTGAGTCCGCAAAGGCTGAAACGGGGGAGGATGGGCAGTGGCGCATTGTTCCGCCTGGGGATAGTGTTCCGTCTTCGCTGGTGGACGCTGCTGTCCTTGGTCAGCATTCTGCCCGAGGGCACATCCCCGGCACCGCCCCCCACGTGGGGTACTCTCACGCGGTTAATTATGGGGGGGGATACTACACTTATGTGTTTGCCCAGCTTGTGGCCTCTGCAATTTGGGAGAAGCATTTCAAAGAGCAGCCCTGGTCCCGGGACGGGGGGCGTCTGTGGCGGGAGGCACTGCAGACCACCGGTAGCCGGCAGTGCGAGGATGTGTTGCAGGAGATGCTTGGCATGGATGCCCTGAAGCAGCCGGCGCAGCTGGTGCAGCCATTCCTGCGCGAGTTGGCGGCAGCATACAAAGCAGGGGGGGTGTAATCTTTGAGCCACTTACGATTGAAGTACAGTTGCCGGTGGGATGCCGGTCGCGGCGGCGGCGGCGGGAGGGGGTGCAGGGGGTAGTGCTCGCCTTCGTGCGCGTCGAAAGTGCCGGTGTCATGGAACCTGCAGACGCGTCAAAATGTTTCCAAAATCACAAATCACTACATTGTGTGCTTCCTTGTGTACATTGCCCTCAAACTCGCCACTCACTCGAGCAACGCCGAGAAGGCTGCAGGGTAGTATTACTCTTGAGCCTTGTGCTGCAGAATCTGCCCACGGTCGGTCCCTACCATGAGTCGTATCAGCGATTGGGAGCGCCTCTCCAAGGGCGCTGTAATGGTTTTGTCGGAAATGATTACTCATAATGTGAGTTTGATGCGCTGCAAATAAGGCGCCCTTGTCACATTCAAGCGCCTCGTGACGTCATGCGGACCTCATTTTCCGCACGCTCCGTCTCTTGCAGCGACGGAAATATATCCCAATAGCACAGCAGTTGGCACAGCATGGATCTGACCTCGCATCATCTAGCACTAGGGCAGTCACAAGGGCTGTTGCGTCTACAACTGAAAGTCCCATCCCAGCCCAAACCGATGGCGCAGAGGTTTCTTTCAGTGCCCCAAAGCAACAAGAAGTGAAGAGCAAGCTGCCAGAAACGACTGCAGATTACTTGTCCAGCACAGTACTTTCAGACAATTCTCTACAAAGTGGCTACACTGTGCCGCCAGCAAGTCCGCTGGGCAGCACCGGTGCTGCTGTCTCGGATGACTTGTCTCAGCTGGCGGCCTTTCCAGGGGGGTCCCACGGGCCATCGCCCACCACACACAGCCCCCAAAGTTCGCAAAACAAAGAGTTTGTATCGCCGCCAGCGGCATCTTCGAATACTGCAGCAAGTGCCAAGCCCCGCGCCGCGCCCCCTGCATCAAAGCCCTCGCTGGCCAAACCCGCAGCAACCCCCCCCCAAGACGACCAGTTTGAATTCACAGAGCGTGCAGTGCCTTCCACGACCATTGGGCGAGCGTTTGGCTTCGGTACAATGGCCGCGGGGATGGCATTTGGGCTGGCTCGGAACTGGGCAGGGCAGGCCCTGGGGGGGGGCTCAGACTCGAAAGGGGGGGGCACTTTGCTGGACACAGCGGGTGCTGAGAAGCTTGCAGCTGGCCTTGCACGCATGCGGGGCGCCGCTTTGAAGCTGGGACAGATGCTGTCCCTGCAGGACGAGTCTTCCCTCCCCCCAGCCGTGTCTGAGGCCCTTGCACGGGTGCGGCACCAGGCGGACATCATGCCGCAGAAGCAGCTGATGGCGGTGATGCAGGAGCAGCTGGGCGCGGATTGGCGATCACTGTTTGGTACATGGAGCGAGCGCCCCATCGCCGCTGCTTCCATTGGGCAAGTGCACCGGGCCACGATCGGCGGCCAGGATGTGGCTGTCAAAGTGCAGTACCCAGGCGTAGCTGACAGCATTGACTCAGACTTGAACAATCTGGAGCGACTGCTCCTGTTCAGTGGCCTGCTGCCCAAGGGTTTATACCTAGAGAACATCATCAAATCTGCCCGGGTTGAGCTGAAGCGTGAGTGTGATTACAGGCATGAAGCAGACAGCCAAGAGCGGTTCAGACGCCTGCTGGCCGATGACCCCGACCTGGTGGTGCCCAGGGTCATCCATGAAGCATCTTCAGAGCGTGTTCTGACCTCGGAGTGGTTAAATGGTGTTCCACTTGACCAAGTGAAGTCGCAGCCCCAGGCGGTGCGGGACGCAGTGGGGCGGCTGTTGCTGCGGCTGACACTCCTGGAGCTGTTTGAGTTCCGCTTCAGTCAGACTGACCCCAACCCCTCCAATTTCTTCTTTTTGCCACAGCGAGACGGGCGGGCAAAGCTTGGCCTGCTTGACTTCGGCGCCTCGCGTGAGTATAACAAGTCTTTCATCGACGAGTACCTGCGCCTGGTATGGGCCGCCAGCAATAATGACAGGGAGGGCCTGCTGGATTCCTCCCTGAAGCTGGGCTTCCTGACTGGCATGGAGAGCCGTGTGATGATTGATGCCCACGTGGAGGCAGGTATGGTGGTGGGGGAACCCTTCCGCAGTCACAGGCCCTACGACTTTGCCCGCAGCGATATCACCTCCCGAGTGGGGGAGCACGCTGCAGTGTTTGCGGACCACAGGCTGACCCCCCCTCCCGAAGAAGTTTACTCCTTGCACCGGAAGCTGGCAGGCTGCTTGCTGCTGTGCATCCGCATTGGGGCACGCATCCCCTGCAGACAGCTCCTGGAGGAGTTCTGGAACACACATGAGTGGGGCGACGAGGTAGTTGCCGAGGGGAGTGTGGATGCAAATGCGAGGTAGGTGTCAGGGGCGACAAGGGGAGGTCGGAAGGTGGCGGGCAGGGGGCAGGGGGCAGGGGGCAGGGAGGCGGGTTCGTGGCAGCGTTGGTGTGGGCAGTGGGCTGGGCGAGCCTGCTGGGGAGGTTGTGAAGCACTGAAGGGCTACTGTTGTAGTTTGAACAACGCCTTTGGGCAGGTATGTGCTTCTCAGGCCTCAACTTGCCGTGCTTCGACAGAGCTCACCATGTTGTTCAAATTCATCCAATTCGACGGCACCTGCAGACGTGAGGTTTGCAAGCGCACTGCCCAGCTGAGGTTGGGTATATGTGCTGAGAGCATATTGCTGTCCTGCCGTATCACTGGGCTTTGGGTCTGTATGGGTAGGGGGCTGTGCTGTGCCAGCCTGTGGTGGGAGCCCCCTGTCCCTGGTCTGGCTTCAGCCTGGCACGTCCTGCATCTGCGCTTTCACCGATCCTCACAATTTACGGCATTGCACCAAAGCTGACCAGGCTGACGATACGCAAAACGATTTGTCTGGGTTTTGAAATTTGGCGTAGCAGGTTGCCTTGCCAGCATGGCTGCTGCCGTTAGTCATGATGGAGAGCACCATCAAGCACCGAGCTTAGATAGCAAAATGCACGCATTGAACCCTTTTCGCAAGCTTTCAACCTTCAATCAATACGCAAAATTGTACCCTGACTTCAAAACTGTGTAAGTCTAGAGCCTGCAACGTTCAGCACAAGAACATCAAGTTTGCTCAGGCTCGACGCTGCTGGAGGCAAGGGCAATAATCCTTTTGAAAGTGAAGAATTCACCAGGTGCGCTCGAATGATTATTTCATATACTTGCTTTCATTGAGCTGCTTTGCAGGATGTACACACGGGTGCTATTTTCGGCGGTATTGGGAGTTCAGTTTGACCTACCGCCAGGAAATTTATCTCCAGCTCTTCCCCAGCGCATGAACTATGTTCTGTGGGTGTCAGACCTTGTGGCTCGCACAAAGCACATGTTTTCGACACCATGTGCTCAGCATGGTGACACCACTTCTTGCATTTCTGCATCGTGTGGTGCACGGGGAATTGACATTGGAACTGGGGCATCTGCAGTTTTCCCGCTTCTCGGTACGTCCAAGCCACCCCCGCGATTCTTGACATGTGGTGAGGTTTGTGCTGTGCAGGTGCCAAGTATTGTGGCTGGCAGTGCTTGGGTGTGGACATTGACCCCGCTTCTGTTCAACATGCAACGCACCTGGTTCAGTCCAATGCGCTAGAAGCCCAGGTGAAGCTCGCCCACCAGGGCAGAGAAGACAGCCCTTTGCAAGCCGCATCCTCCAGGTGGGCTGGCATCCCATCACTTAGTGGCGGTCAAGTCACGGCAGGTGCTGTGCCGCCTCTTGAGTACTCAGGGGGGGGCAAGCTGCAGCCAGGGGGGGCAACTGCAAGTGGAACAGCTCAGCAGCAGGAACAGCCAGTGCCGCTGTGCAGCGTGGACCCGAAAAACATCGGCTTTATGCGCGAGGCTGCGTGGGATTTCGTGATCTGCAACCCCCCGTTCTTTTCAGATGGGGGGGGTTCCCATGGGCCATCTGCTGCTTTTGGGGGGACCTCGGGGGAAATGGCGACAGCGGGGGGAGAAGTGAGCTTCATGAAGAGCATGATTCGTGATTCGGCACAGCATGCTTCAGATGTGGTGTGGTTTACATGCATGCTTGGGAAAAAGTCATCCATGATGGAACTTCAAGGCTGGCTGCAAGACACACACGGGGTCACCCAGTTTGAAACCACTGCGTTTTTCCAGGGGCACACAACTCGCTGGGGTGTGGCGTGGACCTTCACTGCTTCGGTTTGGGAGAGCAGGTGCTTCAATACCGTCGGCCGCAACGTCGCGACAGCAGATGGCGGCACATCCATTCCAGTGTTCGCGGATTCATCCCCTGATCCAGGCAGTGAGGTGCTGAATGCAGCTGAGTGCCAGTTTGAAGTATCGAATGCAGGCGAAGGCCACGAAATTTGGGGCCGAATAGCTGCTGCAACTGGACTGAGGGATGGCCCTGCTGCTGCTTTGCAACAATTCGCCGGTGACGTTGCAGAGGCGCCCTTTGTGGCAGATGCGCACAGTCACTGGCTGGAGTACAATGCCGAGTGTGCACTCCTGCGGGTAGCTACAGAGCAAGAATGGGCTCTGTCAAGCTCCGTGGGGCAGAGCGGAGCGAAGCGTGCTCGCTCAGACAGTCCAGGCAATGAGAAGCAATTGCCACCATCAGCGCAAGCGCTCCTACTCATGTGCACTGTCACAAAGAAGGACAGTTGCTTCACTGTCAGATTGGTGAAAGTCGTTTCAAACAGCCAGAGCTCCATAAGTTTCTCCCAGTGTGCTGTGAGCTTCAAGCAGAATGTTCAGCGAAGCAATCGTTTCTGGAGGCGACGAGCGAAGCTGGGGTCAGGGGGGGGAACTTTGGCAAAACAAAGCAAAGTTGAGTAGAAGTTGAGTAGAAGTTGAGTCGCATTCAATGCAAAACATCCCTCTCTCTTCTTTCACATGCGTGTGACTTCTTCGTTGGGCTTTTGCCATTCCTCTGCATCCAAAGAGCAGTCTCAAATGAGCACAGTTGTGAAACGCGGCAGAGCGTTTGTCCGTGCAAGCGCACGCCATGCTGCTAAGCTGCAAAACACACCAAAAGGCGTTCAGCTAGAAAAATTGGCAGAGA
>Ga0307982_1002995_pt1 | contig 13538 bp, 15 predicted proteins | sample OrgLakmetagen989_FD_201847 | JGI IMG/M metagenome (GOLD analysis project Ga0307982, IMG submission 201847) | Saline water microbial communities from Organic Lake, Antarctica - #989 | ecosystem: Environmental > Aquatic > Non-marine Saline and Alkaline > Saline | place: Antarctica: Organic Lake...
ATCCGAGGTGCTCCGAAACTCTACACTCTGAGGCAGGGAGCTCAAACGAAGATACGTGGAGACTGTAATTCACAACCGCACTTATAGCGCCTTTAAGGTGCCCATAGGGGTCGATTCGGACATGACTTAGCCTGCTTACTTACTTTTTTGTCATATTTAACGACCCACCCCCCCAAAAAAAGTCGGCCCTAGAAAGCTATTAGAAGACCTTCGATTTTAGGTCCGGCGGGGCTAGTGGACAGGGTTATTCGGACTCAGACGGATGCGCCTCCCGACGAAGACGGCGATTCGGGCGAGGGCAAAGAAGTGAAGTCCAACTCAATCCCGTGGTCAAAGTCAAAACTGGCGTCGTTTAAGTCGTCGTCGTCGTTGTCAAGGTCGTCGTACTCGCCGCCAGCAAACGCGGTGCCGTAGCCTTCGCGGTCTTGGCCAAAGCCACAGACTCGCTCCGTGGCATACATGGTGGCAGCGCCAGCTGCGCGCAACAGGCAACACACGCTAGGGCGACCACTGCCCCCTTTGCTGCTGCCGTGCTTACCCTGATGGGTCGCGCTGTAGCGGGCCGCGCGCGCTAAATCGTTGGAGTCCAAACCGCCGCCGCCCACTACCTTGGGACCTTTCTTAAACCCGCCGGGAGAGTCGAAATCGTCCTCGAAGCTTCCATCACCGCTGCTTCCGCCGCCACCACTGCTGAGGCTCCTGTGGCGGTTCCCGCTGCCAGTAGGCGAAGAAGAAGAAGAAGAAGATCCAGCGTGGCCGCTGAGCTGGGTGTACGAAGTGCGCTTGATGTTGCGGCCTGTGGCCCGGTCGCGGCGCCGGGGCCAGAACACCCACCGCCGGAGCCGCTGCACGGGCTTGAGGGCAAAGAGGGCGTGGTGGGCGCGCACTGCGAGGGCTAGAGCGCAGCACATGCTGCCATGCGTGCAAGAAAAAGATGACAAGGCACCATAAGAGGATTGAAAGAGCGAGGGCTATACAAGGAAAGGAAAAAGGTAATAAACAAAAGAAGGAGCAAAGGAATAATTGGGAGCAAATTTCTCGAGAAAGTGAGAAACAACCCTCCAAAAGAAGCCATCGAACCATCAGACCATGCCTGCCAGGGCAAGCATGAAATTATAATGCAACATCACCCTCTTCACGCACCGGCTGTCTTGGTCGCCGTACACCACGAACTTGGCGTGCACTACAGGGGAGGGGTCGCAGCCCCGGGCCCAGGCCATGGCCTTCACGTGGGTCGTGCCGGGCCCCACGTCCAGCTGCAGCGGTGACGTCAGCGCGAACCGAGGGTTGGGGTCGGTGCCGTCGGTAGTGTAGTAAATGGTGGCCCGAGGCTCTTGTGGGCCGGAGGCGCCGTTTCCCCCTCCCATGAACTCGTTGTTGTCTTCGTCTTCTGATGAGTCGTCGTCCTGTTAGGCATGCATGCAAGCGTGAACATTGAACAATGAAACGCAAGTGTGTACTTGAGGTGCATAATACGGCGAATCATTTTATCCTATCTCATAATAATATCTCTTGTTATCTTTCGTAGATGCTTCAATCTTCTTCAATTTCAGTTTGTTCACGTCACATAATATCTGTCGCCGTCTTCTTACCGAATCGTCGGAGTCGCCAAAGATGGAAGTGGACACCACTTCCGGTAAAGCAGCGTCCTGTCTCCTTTTCTTGGCTCGGCGCTTCGCTTCTCGTTGCCTCGCCGCAGCCGACGGTGGAGTGCGCCGTAATCTTACGGTTAAGGCGCCCAAGTAGTAGTTCCCTGGGGGTGAAATCGCGGGGGGTGGAGTGCGCTTACGGCCGGTACTGCCACTCCCGCCTCTGCCTCTGCCACCACCACCGCTGGGCGGTTCCAGCGTAGATAAAGACGACGAGCTTGAAGAAGAAGGCGAGTGCAGCAGGCCATTTTCCTGAGCCTGCAGCTTCTTGTCGTGGTCTGAGAACTCGTCCAGAGCGCTCATCAAGTCGGTGAGTTCGGCCGCATGCGCAGCTTCAGCGGCAATTCTTTGAGCCTGGGCTTCCGCCAACGCTTCAGCTTCTTGAGATGCTTTCAGAGCAGCGGCAGCTTCTTTGGCTGCGAGCGCATTGGCCACCTGAGCGAACAGTCGATGATGGATGATGAACGTGCACCGCAACCAAGAAGAAGATAAAACGCATCGCAACATCGCAATATTCTTTCAGATTCTCTTGCACACGCAGGAAGAATAACAACAACTCAGTGCTAGCTACATATTCCTCCTCTCTTACCGCTTCTTCTTGCATGCGCTTCAGCTCATCAGCCTCGTGCTGAGCCGCTTGTGCTCGAGCCGCAGCCTCCCTCGCGACTCGTCGAGCGTCCAACTGCGCAGCCAAGAACACGGCAGAGTCTTCATCTTCTAATTCGTCATCACCACCGCCGCTGCTGCTGTTGTTGTTGATTTCGCCATCCTTGCCGCCGCCACCGCCGCTGCTGCTATTACTGTTGTTCTTGCTGTGGAGGTGCCGCTGAGGCGACAGGAGAGCGTCCAGTGAGTCTTCTTCCTGCAGTTGTGCGGCTTTCGCAGCTGCTTCGGCCTCTGCGGCTGCTAGCAGTGCCCGTGCGGTGGCGTCGCGAACTCCCGCAGTATTACTAGTAAGAGGTTCCGCGGTATTCTGATCGTTCGGTGATTTAGCGACTGAAGCGTGGGGCGAGCCAGCGTGTTCAGCGGAAGGAGGCGCTGGAAAGCTTACTTGCCCACTTGTTGTCGGAGGAGGGGCGATTACCGCCCCTGGTGTTGCTGCTAGCGTTGCCGCTGGTGCTGCAGTGGAAGCTGTGTGGGCAGCTCCCGCAGTTGGAGCAGCAGACCCTGCATGCAGAGGGTGGTTCGCGGGGATCAGGAAGGTCAGCTCGACTCGGTTGGCAGCTTTGGCCGCTGCCGTAGCTGCCTCCGCTTCCCGATTGGCGCCCTCGGCCGCCAGCTCAGCGTCTGCCGCTGCGTTCGCCGCGTCTGCTGCCGCCTCAGTGGCTGCTACCGCCGCCATCCTAGCTTGGGCGGCCCGATCAAGCGCTGCGCCAGCAACAGCAGCAGCAGCATGGGATGCAACAGGTGATCTTGCGTCTTCATCATCAACGCTACCGTTGCCACTGCCGGCAGCCGTGCTTTCTTCTGTGCTAGCTTCACTTACATGTGCTTCACCTGCGACGGCGGCTGCTGTTGCTGCTGATCCAGCTTCGGCTGCTGCTGCAGCAGCCACTGCCTCTGTCGCTGCTGCTTTGTCAATTTGTACCAATCGAGCGGCGTGGGCATTGGCTTCGAATTCCGCGGCTGCCGTCGCCTGCCGAGCCCCCATGGCCACTTCAGCTGCGGCCCTCAACGCAGTCACTTTCTCGGCAAGCGATGCCGCCGCATCCTTGTGCTCCTTGAGCTTGGCGAAGAGCTCAGGCTGCGTGGCAACTTTGACTCCATTCACGCACTTGATAACCCACCCGTTCCCGACGCCGGCGCCCTGAGCTTGACTCCCCTCGGAAGCTTCGCAGACTCGAAGCCCGTCTAAGACCATCCCTAATGGGCGCGCTAGGTCGAAGAGGGCGGTGGTCTCCTTGGTGGTAGCAGTGGCAGCTTCTGCCCCAGCCATGGCGTTAAAATTGCTGCTGCTCGGAGTACCGGAGCCGTGAAAAGAAACAAGTCCATTGTTCGGCGCGCCGTTTCCACTCCCACTGTTACTTACGCCGCCAGTACCCGCACCACCACCACCACTGTAGCTGCTGCTGCTCGAGCGCGGAAACCCATTTGACGTGCGCGAGGCCAACGCGTCGACTTGGCCCGACACTTGCGACCCAAACCGCTTGAAGTGCCCCAAAGACGACGCCAAGGCTGCCTTCATTTCCACTGCTTTCACCTCGAAATCGGGCCCCCCTCCTCCGCCGCTGCGCCGTTGGCGGTCTCCTGCTGCTGTGCTACTAGTACCACCAACACCAGTGGTCGTGGAAGTGCTAGGTGCATCTAAAACTCCTGCAACCTCACTGGTGCCTTCCTCGTCTTCTAGGCTGCTTCCCTCGCCACTGCCGTGGTTGCCCATGTAGCCCCCGCCGCCACCTTCATCAACGCCAGTTTCGTCTGCGCTTATCATGGCGGCCTCGTCGCTCTCCCCAATTGCGACTCCGCTGATGTCGCTTCCTCGCTCTAATATAGCGGTGGCGTCGCAGCCGTCCACTTCTTCGAGGCTCGCGCTCACGCCGGTCACCGATTCGGGCAGCCAGCCGCCGTACATGTGCGCAAACGGATCATGCATGCCTGCTACATGTGCTGTGAAGAAGCTATCCTCGTCGTTGTTGTTGCCTCTGGTATCATTACTCCCAGCAGCAGCAGCAGCAGCAGCAGATGCGGCAGCGTAACGAGGAGGCAGCTGTCCCTGCGAGCGCATTACCACGCGGTGTAGCTGAACCCACAGCGTGCGTGGGTTGGCCCGCTTGCTGCTGAGGCGGCGTTCGCCCCCTACCAAGAGGGTGTTTGGGGGCAAAGTCCCGAGCTCCACCACCCCACCGGGAGGTGCTGCTGCTGCTGCCGTTGCGGTGGTGGCTCCACCGTAGCCTGCAGCCGAGAGCACTGGCACACTGCTGCCACCCAGCGCAGAGACGACGCGGTACACACGAAGGCGTTTCTTCAACCGTTGGTCATGCGCTCGCTGTTGTTGCTCAACTTCGTGCTCTTCTCGCTGGTGCTGTGCAGCGGCAGCAGCAGCAGCAGCAGCAGTCTCTGCGTCAGCAGTAGCAGCATCTTCGGCACTGCCGTCAACTGCTAGCGCTGCTGACGAAGCACTTGGGGAACACACACTAACAGAGGTAGCGCGATTTAAACGAGACTGGCGGTTGTTGAGTTTGCAATCTGGGCCTCGTACCGCGGTCAGAATCGCAGTGCCATTTTTGGCGTTTCTTTCCACCGCCCAGAGGGGCTCCGGCATGCCCGGCAGCCAGCACTGAAGCCACAGTTGACCCTGGCTTGTGACTAGCCGTTTGCCAGTGCCAGTGAGGCAGCCCCCGAGAGCTACTCGTGCCACCACAGGGGATGCCAGGCTTGGGTCTTCGCGAAATGGCAACGCCGCCTAAAGTGTAAAACGAAACACATGAACCGACGAGATGGAAGTGAGGAGCAAGATTGTGTGATTGAAATAGAAAGCGGGAAGATTGCAAGATGGAAAAAGGAGAAAAATGCAAATAAACATGCGGAGGAGTATGAAATGACCTTGGTGAGCACGTTCCGATAGCAGCGAGCCCGAGGGCCGGTGCCTCCTCCATCGTCAAACCACCTTGGCCGCGGAGGCGACACCGTGAGACTATTATCGTTGAGTGCACTACTAGGCACGACTGCACTGCTGTTGGTGTCGCTTGAAGTCAGTGCAGTGGTTGAAGATGACGATGACGGTGGCGGCGGCAGGTCGCACACCTTGGTCCCCGTGGCATCCAAGGGGAAAGGCTCGAGGGCAGAAGTACCGTCCGCTAAATTCAACAGCGCCACCCACCCCAGGACAGGATGACCCCCTCCTCCTCCGGTCGCCGCCCCACCCTGAGAGGACGGCGGCGGCGGCGCGCAATGCACCCACAGTTGGCCGTTGGGGCCGAGCCGCGACCCCCGCGCTTGCACGCACGCAAAAGGAGGCAGCGTGCCCACCACCACGGATGCGCCGTCGTCGGTGTTCTCATTGTTGCTCCCGGCGCTGTTGTGAGTGCTGTCCTCGACCTGAGGCAAAGCCCGCACCGACAAACCCTCCTTGGTTGCATTTCGAAAGCCCCACGGCGCATCTTCTCCGAGTGGCACGTCCAACACACGCGCGCACTGCACGAGAGGAATGTCGCTGCTGTTGGTTGCGCTCTTGCTGCTGCCTTCCTCATTCGCACCGTTGCCAAAAGGCAGCATATCCGTCAAGCACACCCAGCGCTCCTCCTCCGTAGTACCCACGGAGGTGCTACCAGACGCACTCACCGAAGCAACATCACCACTTGCGGGAGCATCAACAGCAGCCGCAGCAAAATCCGCCGTCAGGTCAGAAGCAACCGACGGTTGAGGGGTGCCATTATCACCTGCTACGGCACTGGCACCTGGCACAGCAGCAGGTGGCACAGTAGCAGCTGCAGCAGCAGCAGGCGGAGTCCATTGCCCAGCGCCACGAGCTAGACGGCCATAGATTTTTCCATGCACGGTCGCATGTCTGTCTACCTCAAAAACTCGAAAAGCGGGCACAGTGGCCGTCCTCAATGACAGCACATTAGCTTCTCGAGGCTGTGTATGGCCGAGAACTTCGGCAGCCTTTCCAACAGACAGTGTCTCGGCAGCAGGCAACGAGCTGCGAACGGCGAGCGCAGCTTGAGCTACGTACAAGCAGCTCCAGGGTGCAGCACCGCACAGCGCTGGTGGCCACGCGCCTGCTTGATTTCCAGGTCCGGGTACTCGCAACAAATTTGCACCAGCTTCACGGCCTCGTGTCGCCGCCACGTCCAACACAAAGGCGGAAGCCTGAAGAACTACCATGGCTCCTGAGCTACTGCGAGCCCCCTGGGCACCCTCCTTTGTGGAAGCAGCGTCCACACAGTTGCCGGGCCGCAACTGCAGCCAGACCTGACCGTCGGCCAGACACTTCTTCCGCGCTTCAACGACACGGCCCACGGCCAGCATGCCGACGGCATCCTCAGCGTTGCCCCAGGGTTGTGAAAATATTGTTAACGGTTCTGGTCCAGCATTAACGAAATACATTACGAATAGTCTGTGAGCAAATGACTTCGAGTCACGCTGCAGGCACCATGGTATATGGTATACGAAATATGTAACTACGATGTATGGCTGCTGCCGTATAAGAATCAAGAAAATACAACATTAGAGTCGTTTGCGGTGCACTTTTTGGCCCTTTTCTCCTTCCTCGTTTTTAGAAGCTGCTCGGCATCAACAACAGCACCACAACCTGATCTCCGAGGAGTGTGCCCCCGCATCCTCAAAAAGCAACGAGGTACACCTCGAAAATGAGATATGACGATGCACTTTCGAGAGGTCTTTAAATTTCTTGTTTACGATACCTTTCAATCATAATCGATTGTACCTCTGTGCACCAGCTTCTGCGATGAAGGCCTTTGCGCTCCTGGCTCTCGCGGCTCCGTTTGTTGCGGAAGCACAGCAGGCACTTGATGTTCCCGGCTTTGGTCGAATCGAGGTGAATCTTGAGTGTATGTGTGATGCATTCTCCAGCCTATTATACAAGCTGGAGTCAGCTAGTTACTAATAGGGTGATACGAGAGCTTCATTTTGGTGCTTTTCGGCACCGCACATCAACCCTATTTCATTCTAGCTTCCTTTAATTTTCGCGAACTACTCTTATTTGCGAAGTATGTTTTCATTATTCTCTTTTCAATTTCATTTTGTCGCTAGGTTCGCAAGGGAGCTGAGCCTTCCGACGAAGTAGAGCGTTTTGCACAGCTCACGCGTGCCGCTACCGGACATGTCTTTCCTGCTACCGAGCTGCAAGGCTGGGTAGACACCTTCTGCGCAGAACCCAGCGGCAGCGAGTGCAAGCGGCCTCAGCTTGGGTGGCAGAGCCTCGAACTAGGCGGTGTGGGCACCATCGAAGTTGCTCCAGGGCAGGTAAAAAATCTACCATCAACCTCACTAATGCGACTACTAGATTTGGTGAAGTGTTTCAGCAGGCCGTGGTGTAGTCTGGAGATAATGTGCTGACATAGCCACATACTGGCACCGTTGCTGAAATTAATGGCATTTGAAGTAATATAACGAGGAGCTGCGTTGTAAATGTCTCTCGTTTGCCAGGCTCCTGCCGAGGCTGTCGATGCTTTCTTAGTTCGCGCCAAATCGTCAGGCAAAGTCTCTGGTCTGGATGGCGGCGGCGTAGCTCAGGTGCTCGAGTATTTCTGCAGCCGGAAGCCGTGTGCAACAGGTGAAGTGGCAGCGCCGCTGGAGCTCCCAGTGCAAGGCATGGGCGTGGTGTCAGTTGCGTTTGGCGAAGAGGTACTTCCTTATTTACTAAGCTACGGTATATAAGTACTAGTACTTACTTAACTGCTCTCATATTTACTTTTTCGATGTTTGAACTGCTCTCTTATTATTCTTGCATCCTCTGGCACACTCATAACCACAAATTATATATGTTTACTATCTATCTCTTTCGTTGTCCTTCCGAATGCCCATAGGTCGCGGACGGCGTCGAGCGTTTTGCCTATGCAGCTAGGGCTCAAGGCTTACCTCTGGACGGCGCTGGTGCCGCTCAAATTGCCGCGGCTTTGTGTGCGCGCAAAACCTGCCTGCGCCCCTTGAACTTGCCTCCAACGTCGCTGGAAATCCAGGGCGTAGGCACCCTCCAGTCGCCGTTCGGCGAAGCTCCCGTGGTGGCAGTCGAGCGATTCGCGCGGGCGGTTCGAGAGCAACAAGCCCGCTCACCGCTGGAACCGGTGGAAGTGCAGCAAATTCTCGATGCCCTGTGCCAGCGGGTGCCGTGCCGCGAGGGGGAAACCACCTTGGCGCCCGTGTCCTTGGACGTGGAAGGGGTGGGGACCTGTGTGGTAGACGTGGGACAGGAGCCAGCAGACGCGGCGCGGTTGTTCCTGCAGGAAGCGATTCAAAACGGCCATGAAGTCGACACCAACGGCGCCGAAGGCCTGATGCGCGCCTTGTGCGCTCGGAAATCTTGCACCAAGCCGCTGGATTTGACCCCCGCCCAGCTCAACGTACAGGGTGTGGGGACGCTCGCGGTGCCCTTAGGGGCGGACCCGGTGAGTGCGGCGGAGTCCTTTTTGGAGCGGGCAAGGGAAGCGGGGCACAACGTGGGGTCCCCCGGCGCGCAGTCGCTGATGCAAGGGCTGTGCGGCTTGCCCACTCTGCAAAACGCCTGCACGCGCCCTCTGAACGTGGCTCCGCTGAAACTAGAGGTAAAATACGGGCACACTCACAAAAATGGTTGTGTGGTGCTGTTGACATTTCCTTCGTATTGTTGTTGTTGGTTGTTGGTTGTTCAGCTTTCATGCAGTCGCTGAGTTTTTTTTATTGTACATGTGATGTTGCACAACCCTAATCTTAACATTGATTTGATGCTCCTGTTGTTGTTCTATGTATTTCTGCCGATTTGCTGCTATCTCTGCTGTCTTGCTTTCGTTAGATCGACGGCATTGGTACGTTAGAAGTGCCTTTCGGTGGAGAGCCCGCAGACGCTGTGGAGTCTTTTGTCACGAATGCACGGGCCAACGGAGTCGGGTGGCTCGAAGCCAGCCACGCTTCTACAGTAATGGAGCGGCTGTGCGCGCTCAAGCCTTGCTTCAAGCCTCTTGACGTGCGGCCCCTGAGCTTGCCAGTGGAAGGCATTGGGACCCTGGAAATTCCGTTCAACCAGGAGCCTGCGGAAGGAGTGGTAAGTGCTGCTGTACCCGATCCATGACGATGTCGAGTCCTCCTTTGTAGGAGGGTCAGTTAGGTCATTGTCTTCGGAGTTACCTTTTCTCCTTTGGTGTTGTTGCCGTGCTTTGAATTCACGATGAATCATTATTTCCTGCACATGCGTGTCTTTTAACAACTGAAATCACAGATGCGCTTTCTGCTGGAAGCGCGTGCCGCTGGCCATGTGCTCAACCGCGAAGCCGCCCGCCAGCTCATGACCGCCGTGTGCGCTCAACGGAATTGCCTTGTGCCCCTCGATGTACAGGACTTCTCGCTCGAGGTACGTGTTAATAGCGCATCCCACCATAGGCAGTCTTCGAAATTGAAGAGTCAAGCATAGAGCGCGCGAAAATTTTCCGTGTTATTGTTCAATCCTGAATGCGGATCAATCCTAAGCACTCTTGTTCTCTCTTTCTCTCCTTCTTTTTCTCTCCTTGAACAACAGGTGGAAGGCATTGGCACTTTCGTGGTGCCCTTTGGGTCGGAGCCGGCAGCCACCCTGACGGTGTTCGCGGACCGAGTAGTGGGCGCTGGCGGGACCTTGAACGCACAGGGGGCGGCTCAAATCATGGAAAGAGCGTGCGCCGAGGTTCGTGTCGTGTGTATAGAATCTGAATTTGAACAATCCTTCGAGTGTATTTCCTTATGTATTTTCATGACTTCTAGGGATTTCGCTCGTGTATCTTGTTGACCAAGCTTGTTTGTCTCAGTATAGCATTCAACGATTGCCGTGTTCAACGGGAAATCATCTCAAGCACTTGAAATGATTCTCTATGCCAATTTACTTGCTGCATATGCATGTGTTAATGCACGCACACACCCAACAGGTCACTTGCTTCGTGCCGTTAGACGTGCGCCCCGTCACCATTCCCGTCGAATCCGTCGGCAATTGCTCGGTGCCGTGGGGCACTAACCCTTCCGACGCCGTCACGCAATGGCTTCGCAACGCGCTCGCCAATGGCCACGCCGTGAACGAAGACCTGGCCGGCCGCCTCATGGACGCGGTCTGCAGCGAAGGCCGCCGCCGCGCCCCCCTCGGCGGGGGTGCCATCCAGTATTGCCACGGCCCCCTTGATTTGCGCCCTTTTGAGGTGGACGTCGCGGAAGTGGGGAAACTCACGGTGCCCTGGAACGTGCCGGAGCCCGCTACGGCGGTGGCGTCGTTTGTCTCAGCGGCACTCGACGCCGGCCATGCCATCGACGCCGCAGGGGTAGCCGCGCTCATGAGCCGGGTGTGCGCAGTGCGCCCCTGTAGCGTCGGGGTGGACACCAGCCCCACCCTGTTGAACGTCACCGACTACGGCCAAGTGGAAGTCCCCTTTGGGAGAGACCCGGCCGATGCGGTCCGCACCTTCATCAGCCACTGCGCGTACGAAGGCAAACCAGTGGCCGCGGAAAACGTGCAAGCCATCATGAACAACTTGTGCAGCCGCACCACGTGCCGCAAAACCCTCAGTTTGGCGCCCGTCGAGCTGCCAGTGCAGGGGGTAGGCACCTTGGTAGTGCCACACACCGCCGTGCCGCAGGAAGCTGTGCGGGCGTTTGGAAACCAGCACCGTTTGTCGCCTCACATGATGCAACAAATCATGAACTCGCTGTGTAACATGGTGCCTTGCGAAGCAGAAATTCCTCCTAAAGACACTGCTGCATAGGCGACAAGCCTCGGCAGCTAATTTCCTCTGGTATCTGGTGCTCTGGTCGTGCTCTGTGCTCTTCTGTCAGCGAGAATGCTGCTGAGGGGAGGGGCAATAATCCATTTCACGTCCGAATTATAACTCCAGTTCGTAGTTATTTACATATCGTGGCGGCTTCTTGTTAGCATTAACAGCCAGCCCTTTAACTCCTAATATAATTCCATGCCATACGAAAACAATTCCTTTTGTAGCTGTTAAAGCAGGCTGTTAGTCTCCTAGATCTTAGATGGATATAGTAGGGGAGTAGGAGCGAGGTCGGCGACGATGGTGATGGCGGCATCGTCGGCATCGAGAACGAAAAATGAATCATTGCGCGGCTGTTGAAGATAAGAAGGCCGAATTAAATCAAAAAGAAAGGACCCTTCGGTAAATCGCACGGGATTTGGCATGTGCCGAGTGCCAGAGCAGCTACGGGATTGGATAAGGCAAAGGAGAGCCTTTTCTGAGACCACATTTGAGTCAATTTGTGAGTATTTTGATAAGGGAGTTTCTTTCTTTTTTTGCGACGCACTCTTCAAAACCATTGGCGGTTTCGAGCTTGATTGACACAAGGCTTTGTTATAGTTAGAAACAAACACTCACTCACGCGTGCACACACACGCGGCAGTAAAGCCTAGCTGTGCATGATGCCAGCGCACACACAAAGCAGCAAGAACCTTTTTTTCTCCGGGCGAAGAGGTAGGACGATGTTTCAATTTTCAATATCTAAGAAGTAAGTGTCTTGGATTATGCACGATGGACGAATTCAATCAGGATTTTGACGTTTGACAACAGTCCAGAGCTTAAAGAAGTTACTGCAAGTGCACACGATACGTTTTTCTTAGTTTGAAGCAAGAGTATCAGTTCTTCTCTTGGTTCTTTGATTTGAAGCAGTAGGTGTTACTTTTTTTTACTTGGTGGAATTCCTTTGTACTGTCAAGGATCATATCCTTGGTACTGTGCTGAAAAGATGTGACCCCGGGAAAGGAACAGGCTTGACACCTTGAGCAAAAAGGGAAATGAGTAACGAGCGCGATAGTAGGGTGTGTATCTTTGGGCTCTCAGGAAACCCACCGACTGGTACTCTGGGGCACCAGGGAATTGTGCAAACCCTTATCAATCTTAAGCATTATCACGAAATATGGGTGCTACCAGTGTTCGTGCATGCGTATAAAACTCCGTCGAAAACAAGACTTGCTCCTTTTGAGCACCGTATGGAAATGTGTCGCCTTGCCTTTGAGAAACTTGACAAAAGTGTCCACGTCAAACCCACAGAGCGAGAGGTGTACCTTGAGCATTCTCTAAAGACCGAAGTCGTAGGCACAGCTGAACTTTTGGAGTTTTTACGAACAAAATATACGGAGCTCACTTTTTCATTGGCACTAGGGAGTGACACTTACCGCGACTTGGTTCAAGGAAAATGGTCTGGCAGAGAAAATGATATTGCGCGCCATCTCACAGGAGGAACGTTTGAAGTCTTTGCGCGTGGAGACGACTACTCGGAAACCGAGCGTACCATAGCATCAGAGAACATAAAAGCAGCGGCATCACGTCTACAAAGCAAAGCAGACTTTCAGCCATCATTTGAAGCAACTCTACATCGATTGCCCTCAGCTGATACTCGGAATGTACAGTTAGTCTCCTCAACTCTTGTACGAACTGAACTCCTCGAACTCGGCACGACGTGCAGCGAGGAAATGTGCAATGCGCCAGCCGTAGAATCGTCGTCACCTCTCTTTTCGCCAGCTGTTATCGATCCTGCAGTTCTGGCGTATGCAATAACTCATCAGCTCTATGGCAGCCCTTCCTTGGTGAACAACACACTCCTTTGGATGAACCTCGGTCTCGCCCCTTTTCAAATCCTTTCCCGCATCGCGTCGTTGATCGGAGAATTAATCCCTCTGCTCGTGCTGCTGCTGGTAGGAATTGGAATGACTGCTAAAACGTGGTTTCGTACATTCCATCGATGGCCCCTTCGCTTTTCTTCTCGCTTTAATTGATATATTTAGATAGCACTGGCTTAGCATGGAGCTATTTCAAAAGCCAGTAGAGGCGCTGTACCCATGATGCCCATATTGCCTCCTACTACAAGCGGCGTGCCTTGTTTTGGCTTTACGCAAGCCGCGTTAAGTTTGGGTTTGGTTTTGAATTGCGCAGTTACAACGAAGGAACAAAGAAGAAACTTGCCTTGTTTCCTATATTTGGGGCTTCTCGCACCTGTTATGCTAAGGATCCAGCTAGTCTAGTCTAGTCTAGTTAATACTCTCCTAAAAACAAAGAAAGGCAAGTACACAGCAGTCACAGAGGCACATGAAGAATGCACTTGAGCTGCAAATGCGCTAGCAAATTCGCTCCAGAAGGCCAATTAAGGATCCAAATGGCGCCTTTCCTCCGAACAAGTCGGCGAGACTGAGTGCTCGTTCGTGTGTCACGTCCCAGGTCCACGAGGCAATTCTCTGGGCTATTGTTGCCCCAGCAGGGCATCGTC
>Ga0307982_1002997_pt1 | contig 13530 bp, 17 predicted proteins | sample OrgLakmetagen989_FD_201847 | JGI IMG/M metagenome (GOLD analysis project Ga0307982, IMG submission 201847) | Saline water microbial communities from Organic Lake, Antarctica - #989 | ecosystem: Environmental > Aquatic > Non-marine Saline and Alkaline > Saline | place: Antarctica: Organic Lake...
ATCCGAGTTTGGTGGGGGGTTTTCACCCTCATCCTGAACCGAATTCCTCTCCTCCAAGTCCAAAGTCATACCCACTCCACCGATAGGATGCTTTCACCCACCGAGGAGCTGCGAGCCTACATCTGAACGCTAAAACTACAACCAAGGGTATCTTCATAAAACGCTTACGTATTAGAAATGGGAGGACCGCACAAATCACGATATTGAGAATCGTAATAAACAATATATTAGCTCAGCTATAAGAGCCGGAAGTATTAAATGGACATCCCTCGAATGCTCGTCGCTCTGTATATGGCACGCATCTTGATTGCTGCTTCGTAAATGGCGCATATGGGGTTGCCTTTGCAGTCCGCAACTCAGTAAACAGCCCGAAGCGGGTAATAATGTCCCGTGTCGTATCCGCTTCTCCAGAAAGCCTCCCCAGGCACTTCATGCCCATGCGCTCACGTGGGCGTGCGTTCCACAGCCGATAAGTCCGCGTCACTCATGGCTTCTACGTGAGTTAAAGACTCGTCCAAAGCCGCTAGAAAGACACGGGCGTCCTCCATACTAAACGCCAGAGGTGGCTTGAGCACCAAAACATTGTCGCCAGGACCGTCCAGAGACGTTAAGATGTGGTGCACTTCCTGTTTTCCGGAGCAATCGAAACGTGGCAATGATGTGAGGTGGTGTTAAATGTAGAGTAGAGCGAAAAAGAAAAAGACACATACGATAAGGTAGACAGTATAGTCAACAAGTACGCGCTCTTGCGTGGCGAAGCAGAGATACAAGCAGTAAATAAACATACGACTTCAAGTATACCTTGAGGCGAGAGCAGATGAGCGAAGCTTGCGTGGTTGCAGCTGTGCGCTGATCGCGATCACTGACAAAGTCTACACCAATGAACAGGCCGCGACCTCGCACATCGCCGATTAGCGCATGGTTCGAGGCCAAGTCCCAAAGCTCAGACTTGAGGAAGTTTCCTACCTGTATAAGTGTGTGTTTGTCAGGCAAATTAGCAAGCGGAATTAATTCAATCGTACGAAAAATCTTGAATGAAAATAATCATTGTCTAAATGTACTCGAAAGTTCAGTTGAAGTTGTATAGAAAATGGTTCATTTAAAAAACAAGCTTCTTCAATTATTGAGAACGATAGAGACACAGGCTGGTATAAACTCTCAAACACCATGCTATATGTAGCTCACCCACCGTTTTTGCTGACGCCATCAGGTCTTCATTTTCCAGCACCTCCAGCACTGCTAAGCCAGCGGCACACGCTACAGGGTTGCCCCCAAAAGTGTTGAAGTACTCTACGGTGGTGGCCTCCATCGCCGCAGCAATGTCGGCTCGACAAATCACCGCTGCTAGCGGAATCCCGTTTCCAAAAGGCTTGCCCACCGTGACAATGTCGGGCACGGCCGCGCTATCGCCATTGCCGTTGTGTTGGAAGCCCCAGAAACAATCACCGCCAAATCGGCCAAGGCCCACCTTTATAGTAGGCAAAACACATGTGTATGGGCGTTGAATATTATTAAATTAGAGAGACAGAAAGCGTTATAGACTGATTTTTTCAGTAATTTGAGCAATGGAGCGAAATGAAGACTACTAGGAGAGAGAGAGTAATAGAAAGAAAAGCTTCTAACTAAGGAAATTGTTCGCGTCACCAACCCCCTCACCGACCTGAACTTCGTCCGCTATGCACACTCCACCCGCAGCACGAACAGCGTTGAAACAGCGCTCTGCGTACCCCGGTGGAGGCAGCAGCACTCCCGCAACCTGTGAACACACATGTATAGACAAGGAAATGAAAGGAAGACCAGCGTAACTGTGCCGCTAGGAAAAATATGCCTTGTGAATGGATATACCACTGAAGGGGTGATGGTTTTAGTGCGCGAGTGTGTGGTTACTTTGAGGCCTAGCTAGAGTAGTCTCACCGACATGCCCGATTCGAGGAAGAAAGCGGCCAGGCCCCTCTTGTATGCACTGCTGCCTTCATGATTCAGGCCTTCTCGTTGATTGGCAGTGGCTGCTTCTTCTTCTGTTGCTTCCGCTGCCTGTGCCTTTGCGACTGCTGCATCTACTTCTTGGGCATAAAACGCTGCTGCTGCAGCGTCTTCATCTTCCTTGTCGCCACCATCGTTGTCGCTGTTGCCGCCACTGCGCCTCTTCTTCTTTCCTCCTTGGCGGTCCCTTGTTCTGTGCAGGCCTCGATAAGTGCACGGCGCCGCTGCCACATGCACCCAATCCCGCTGTCCTACCCCACCTGCATGCGCAAACTTGTAGGGGGAGATGTTGACCGTCTCGCAGGTGTGCCCGTGGTACGCATGCTAGTAGCAAGCACAGCCCAATCAGGTGGTTATGAGAATGTGGCAAAGAAACATGATTAATTGTCGTTGCAATGACTGAACTGCTATCACTTCCTAAGCAAACTCATGAAGATATGTTTCGCTCAAGAGACCCCTTTCTCACTTCTTACCTCTACGCAGATCACGTCTTGCTTGCCCGTAAACACACGTGCCACCCGCAGCGCTAAATCATTCGCTTCACTGCCACTGTTCACGAAAAACACCTTGCTTAGAGGTTTTGGGCACCGCGCCAGAAGCTTGTCCGCTAGCCTTACAATATTAGGGTGCAAGTACCGGGTGTTGGTGTTGATTTGCGCTGCTTGAATGGCCATGGCCGCGACTACTTTTGGGTGGCTGTGCCCTACATGTGCCACGTTGTTGCGAGTATCCAAATATTCAACGTCTTGTTCATCGTAAAGCTTAGAGCCACGGCCCCGCACCAGCATCAGCGGCGTGCGATTGGCATAGGATACGCTGAGAGCACCGCAGAAGTGATCACGGCGAAGCTCGTGCACCTTGGCCTTGTCAAGTTGCTTTTCCTCCGAGGAACTTTCTCTCTTCATCGACGGTGCAGTATAACAAGGCTGTGATAATGAAGCTTGTTCTAGGCAGGCATGCAAGGCATCAGAATTGCTCTTTCGACGCTGCTGCCACCACCACATCGCTGCAGCAGTAGCCACTGCACCTACGAGAGCTGCAGCCAGGTTGTCCCGACGGTGTGCTGCTACAGTAGACATGCTTCCTGGATATAACCAATAAGTCGACGATGAGATGCAATGTAATTGCTCAGAAAGACGCGCTATCCCTTGCGACTTCAATTAGCTGAATGGTAAAACCGTCCGCTGCCCAGAACGTCCTTTCTTTGCGCAATTGACTCTACAGTAGCTCTAGCTGTTCCTCTGAGCGTATACGTAAGTAATAGCGTAGAAGTGCTGCAATGCCTAAGATTAATATTGATGCTCTGAGTGAAATGCTGTGTGTATTGTTGTTAGTTTGCTCGTGCTACAGCTAGGTCTCTCTAGCAAGTAGAGGGGTACTACACATTAGAGGCTGGACGATTGTACCATCGCAGATGATTCGCAAATACCCTTGCGCAGATTCTCGAACTGTATCCAACCGAATCGTTCTGTGTTCTGTTCTCTCCACGGTTGATTTCTTCGTTGTTGACTTTAGTTGATTACGCTACGATAGCTACACGCTACACGAAGCAGTGTTCAAGAGAGTCATAGTGAGCATCCACTTGACCAAGAGTTGAGATGATGAAAGTATTAACGATGTTCTTGCTTCTAGCTTCGGGAGTGGCTCTGAACTTGCGCTTACCAAGCCTGCCAACACCAAGGGCTTTCACCAACACGAAGATCAACATCCCACGCCCAGCTGGAGCAGCTGCTGCCGCAATGGCCGCAGTCCTGCTAGCACAAACTACGAATGCCATGCCAGCGATGGCTGCTGATTCTCAAAGGGTTGGGTCTATTCCAGCTTCAGGGTTCATTTTCAAGGCAAGAAGAGGAGAGTGACGTGCACAATTTCTAGCTAGCCTAGCTAGCTAGCTAGCCATTATGGTAGCTTGGAGGCGATCCTAGCTAGAACACGCTATTGGCTTCGATACATATACACTTGCCTAGCTCGGACATGTTCAGTGCATGAAGCTGCCAATTCTCTTATAATTTCGTCATGTCATTTCATCATTAGGACACGCTGGATGTGACCTCGTTCAAAGACCCCAAAGTGTCGGGCATTACTCTGTATGTCAGCGACTTCAGCAAGCCTATCACAGACCGAATGAAAGGCGACTTTTTCAGTGATCCTAGGTAGTGTTGGTGTATCAAAGTGCCAATTTCACAATATTGGCGTTGTGCAGAAGTATTATTTCACGTTCTTTGCTGCGCCAACTTTTAAATATTTCTTCCTGGGATAATAACGGGTCCTTAGCACCTGCACGTGTTTTATTTTTCGTTTAGCACGGCCTCCATTACCTGCATCGCGGACGGCCCCGTGAAGCTTGCTCCGAACGTCGAGCTGGGGCAAGAAGGCGAAGAAGTGTTCAGTGAAGCCAAGTCCCTGTTGTTCAAGAGTGTAAAAGTACGGCGCATCGTCGACAAGGACAGCGGAAACGTGGTCTACGTCAGCTTCAGCCAGAAGTTTGACACCAACGAAGACAGCAACAAGTCGCGCTTCAAGAGCAGCTTGTGTGCAGTGCATATCACTGAGCAATAGATAGGCACCTCGTGGAGTGTGTTTGTGTGAGAGAAAAAGGGGGGGGGGATCTCATCTCATGTGCTTTTCCTTGGCATTCGCCGTATTTTTCTGGAAATCAGGATGGGGGATAACTTAAGTTGTATTCGGCAGCAAGTAGCAAGGCGCAAGGTGCCCTCGATCCACAAAAAAGCATAGAGGAGTTCCGATAAAAATTCATTTATATGGGATTAAGCCCTACAAGCGCAAGCGGCGCCAAGTATCATGCTTGAAATGTATGTGGGATAAGGTTACACTGTTAACAAGGACGCAAGGACGCCCACATGACCACATGTGCGTTGTATGGCGGTTGTTAGGTAGGTAGTTCCCAGGGAGTTCCCTGCTTTGTTGTTGTTAGCCAGAGAGCGGAGCGCAATTCGAAGTGCGAATGAAATCGAAATACGGGAATTGAGGGAATTCGCACTGGGCGTTATAATCACTCTGCCTATACCAGCTTCGATGCTACGACCAGACGACGAAGTGGCAGCAGTTACGAAGGAGCTAGAAGCTGTTTCCCTGAGCTAGACCAGAAGCCAGAACGCCAGGGGGAGGTGTCGGCTATCACGCCTTCGTCGACTCCCAACTCCCCATTCGAGAGGGAACTGCTCAGTGCCGGTGTCTTTTGAGACAGGCCCCGAGTGTCCGGAATTAGAAGGCTTACAGGTAGAGATTTGAGACAGGTCCCGAAGGGCCGGAATTAGAAGGCTAACAGGTAGAGAAGAAAAGGTACGTAGAGATTTCATCCATCGATGTTTTTTTTCTTCTTGAAATCGGGTTCTGCCGGCGGGACGGTCAAAACAGAACTTCAATAATCTGATCACGCGTACGCGTGCGCAGATTAGAAGTCACAAGGTCGGAAACACCGCCATTGCTAGCAAGCTCCGCGTACCACCTCATCCTTCGATCATCAGTTTTGCTCACTAGCTTTCGGGAAATTGCTTGATAATAATGCCCTGTACATCCGGAGACTGTTATGACAATGCGTGGTGGCTGCGGCTGCATGGTTCTTTGATGTACATCGGTTGGATGCTGGTGCTGCCTTGGGGAGCGTTGATTGCGTTATACCGACGCCATTATGGCAAGGTAGTTGCGCAAGTACTAAGCTTTCAATCAAATATGTAGGGCGTGGATAAATTTGGGGAAAAAAAGCAGGCAAACGAGAAGATGTGCTGCAAATTTTCATTCTTCATCTTTGTAATCATGGCTGATGCGTCATCAACCTCTGTGATTTTGTGGTCAGGCTGGTGGTGGCGAACTGCACAAAGGCACCTACATGCAGTCTCAGCCTTCTTTCTACCCCATTCACCGCAATTTGCAAATGATTGGTGTGGCCTTGGTTTTCCTTGGGTTCATTGCCGGTTACGTGGGTGTGAAACAAGTGTGGGACTCGGACGACGCTCATTGGTACGATAGCTGGAACTTTCAGGGGGAAACAGTCTCTGTATGCTCGAATAACACTTTCAGTTTGTAATTGAGGGTTCCTGTTGCATATGTGCTTTTATGTATACATTCGGGTGCTGTTTTTTCTTCAGGTTTGAAGTGACGTCTTGCACAACGAACCAATTTTGCTCTAACAAGCACACGACTCTGGGCGGCGCCATCGTGATTTTAATGCTGGTGCAAGTGTTGCTAGGGGTGTACAGCCACAAGATCAAAGCGGCCTTCGATGCTAAAGTCGAGCCACAAAACACTCCATGGACGAGGCCGCTGCTGCCTTCATACTTGCACGTGTACCTCGGCCACGCACTCTGTATTCTTTCCATCGTAAACTGTGCCCTAGGCCTCGACCTTTACGACTTCATTTACGACTCTACCAGCGCCCGAGCTATGGTACGAGTCGCCACTTATGATCAACTGAATAAAAGCACGCCTGTAGTGGGCTCGTAAATCGCTGGATTCGAACATGCGCACTCTTTCCTTTTTGCCTTGGTGAAAGTCGCCTCTCTCTCAGTTCTGCACTTTTTTGTTCCCATGCTTTGCCCTAGGTTTGGGTCACTCTGATCGTGGGCCTCGGTGGGTACACGAGCATTGGCCTGTACGAGCAATACCAACTCAACTCTGCCCGGGACTCGCACGTTCCAGGCGTCCTCAAGGCTCCTCTCTTGCCTCCTCGCTCGAGTTCATGACTATCTAATAGTTCCCATGATGGTTATGGTGATGCGCCCTCTCCCTCTGCAACCAGGAAACGAGATCAAGTCGTTCCCGTTCCAGCCCCATGAGACACCCCAAGCCGAAGTGCCTTAAGTCATTTGGCGATATCTACATGAGGCCACAAAGTTGATTTTTGAAAACAGGTATAAGAAAAGAGTTCGAAAGTAAACGCTTGACAGTCTTCATGTAGTTGTTGCCTGTGTGCTTGTCTTCTCGGGAGGGCGGCGTAGGGCGTAGTAACGTAGTAAGTGTAAGGAGTTCGAAGCGCGGCCATCGAGATATTTTACGTAATTCCCTTTCATCTGCAAAATGCTAAAGAGAGCCACATGCAGCCAAAATGGGGGGGGGGGTGATTTCAATAACCTAACACCCAACCAACTACCAACTGAGCTAAGTGCGCACTTGGCTCAGTTGGTTGGGTGTTGGGTTATTGAAACCCAACAAAACGATCACAAAACGATCCAAAGGTACTTTGTTCGATTCCTACAGCAGGACATCAACCACTCAACGACCAACGACGAGAATTTGCTGCGCACCCGGGTTCGCTGCCCATAATAAATCGCTAGCAGTGTAGTTGTATAATTCAGCTGTGCGAGGCCTATAATTGGCCGGACGACCGGACTAAAAAGCAGGACCGGGATGATCGTTTTGTTGGGTTTCAATAACCTAACACCCAACCAACTGAGCTAAGTGCACAACTGAGCTAAGTGCGCACTTAGCTCAGTTGGTTGGGTGTTAGGTTATTGAAACCCCACAGGGGGGAGGAGGGGTCGAAGGCTGTCGAAGGCATATATGGTTCAGAATGCAGAATAGAGGTAAGGTAGCAACCGCCGCAGTATCTTCTTCTCGAGGCACTTCCTTGCGACAGGTCCAATTCCTTAATGCGCCGCTTTGCGATAAGCCTTGAATTATTGGATGGCTGCGTTTGGGCTTCGTTGGTCGTCGCTGATATTTTCGCTGTCCTCGTCGCTGTTGTCGTCGCCAGCTGCTGACTCAACAGGTCAGAAGGAGTAGAAAGTAGAAAGCGGAGATATGGCGAAATTGCGCTAAGAACCGAATTTCGTCGAGCCAGGGAGCCGCAACGAAATTTCGTGTATTTCGGTAAATTTAGACGAAACGAAATCCCGTAAAAAGCACAAGCAGCCAAGGTTCAAAGTTCAGCGAAGTAAACAGTAAAGAAGTGCGAGCTCCACCAGCGGTAGAACTAGAGGCCTTGCCTTTGCGAAATCCACTATTTGCCCTTGTTGCCTTTACCGAATACCACACTTCGTCATATTTATAACTCGAATCTTAGAGCTTTCATATTTATAACTCGAATCTTGGAGCTTTAAAAAGAATCGAACTAGAACGTAAAACTAAAGACTTCTTAGAAGTTTGAATGTCATAAGCAGGAACGGGTTATATCAAGCGCGTTGCCATAAAACGAAGATAAATATATACACGGCACGGCGATGGAACTCGCTTCTACTAAACAAGGGACTACGAGGTGGCTTGAGCTCTCTCTTCTAAACCACTTTCTTCTGGGGCTTGGCGAGGTACCGCTCCACCGCAAATTTCGTGAAGAGACCAAAGTATGACGCGTACATGAGGCCGCCCCAGAAAATGTTAGCGCCGTTGACGTTGCAGCTGCTGCCTTCAGTGGGGTAGAAGTATTGGTAGGAAGCAACGAGCTGCACGGCGACTCCCACCACCATCTGGCTGATTTGCGCGGCCGTGATGAGCACGGGAGGAATGCCGGAAGGAATCTTCAAAGCCATTAAGCAGTAGTAGCCGTACATGATAGCATGCACCGAATAGTTCATGGCGACGAAGTAAAGCGCCTGCGAAGCCTCCGTCGCATACGAGTGCCAGCAGTACAGGAGCACCGTGACGTGGTGGTACCAGTGCAGGAACAGCAGCGGGCGCTTCCGGGCCACAATGAAGTAGGTGTCAATGAGCTCTGGGAACTTGGAGAAAATGAACAATTGCACCCACAAGCCAGTCGCGCCCACGCCCCATGATTCGGACGGGTCTTGGCAGATGGTGGAGCTCAGCTCCTGCGAGCCAAGCCGGTAGAGCACCTCGGGGACCGTGCGCAGCGCGCCAGCGAAGGAAAAGAGGCAGAGGAAGCAGTTCCAGGCCGCCAGCTTGTAGCGCAAGTCCATGCGTTCGCGGGACGCCATGTACTTCTTGCCAAAGAAAATGGCGGCCATGTAGATTGTGACGGCCACGAGCGGCAGCGCCCAGTGGTCCCGAGTGAATTCGGTGCCCGGGTTGGTGTCGTAGTTCTTCTCGAACGGCGCGTACATGTACTCGCCCAGAAGGCCGAGGCGCTGGTAAAGCTGCACAAAGGCAACACCGCGGCTCGTGGTGTGTGGCACAATGCCATCAGATACCGCTGAAGCGGGTGTCAAGGGAGGGAGCGCGAAAGACATCCTGGAGGTCGTTCTGTGTAAGATCTGAGAGTTGTGGACGCAGCAGGTAATCGCAAGGGGAAAAGGTCAGAAAAATACAATAACGCAGGCGAAACTGTGTGCGCGAGTGTATAAATGAGCGCATCAGATTCCTTATGCAACAAGAACGAAGTAGGAGGAGCGAGCCCTCTCGAGTAATAGCCCACAAAGGTCGCGAACCGTACCGAGGTGGCGTAGAGATTGGAAAAAATGTGTTTGTGCCAGCAAGTCGCCGATGTCTGGTCATCACATTTTGATTGGTGCAAAAAAATATAGATATACGCAACCATTGATTGGTGCAAAAATAGCAAAATGGTCTTGTACCAAGGAGGTGTTAACAGCACTGATTGGTGCATAAATAGCAAATTGGACGGGTGCCAAGAAACGATGACAACGCCACTGATTGGTGCATAAATTATTGTAAACTCGGTGCGTCGGTGCTGGGAAAACGAACCAAACAACATGCATGCGTCTTGTGGACTCCGTGAAGGTGGCACTGGTAGGGTCAACCTGGAAGCATACGTTTTGAGATCTTAGCAGCACCATGCCAATTATATAACCTCATCATTTCGGCCGACTCTCTTATTTTGTCGCTGTTCGCATGTGCTGGATACTGCTTAGGTGTGCTTTAGCGAAATCGATACAGTCCACAGGCGGGAAGAAACATGGCGTCTTACGCACGTCTTTCGACAGACGAGTCCGGCCGGCTGCAGCCTGAATCGGCCAGCTCGCGCAAACATATGCCCATGTTTGCATTCGTGGCCGGCTTGTTGCTTACAGTAGCCTACTACGAATCGCCGGGCCTTGGCTTAGGAATGCCGGCTGCATCGCCCACGTCATCATCATCGTCGCTGGCGTCCTCAAACGAGGCGAACAGCGATTACGGTAGCTTTGTGGTGGCAGGGGAGCAAAGCCCTGAAGCAGCAGCTCAGGAGCTCTCCGCTGCTCGAGCAGCGCTCACTAGTGCTCAACGACTAGCGGACGACCGTAAGTTGTGTTTGGCTCACGAATTATATTCATAGACAGCTGCAGTTCTACAAATTGTGCCACTTAGGAGCTCCTACTTTATTCTCAACTTCTCAACGCTTTTTTACTCAGTTACCAACAACGTATTCCATTTTTGATTCTATCGAATGACTCTTCCGCTGTTCGTCCTCTTCCATCTCTTAAATATCATCATTCTTAGTTGCTCCTTCTATTCCCAGGTGCCGCCGAAGCTCAGCGCCTATTGGCCGAGCTCGATGCTCTCAAATCCTCTTCTTCGTCCTCTTCATCATCCTCGTCTCAGGCTGGGTGTCAGGCAGAGCTAGCAGCTGCTGTAGCTCAAACTAGCCGAGCCAGAGCTCAGGCTCAAGCGGCAGCAGAGGCACAAGCCAGCGCGGAACGAGCAGCTGCTGCTGCCACCCGTGAGGCAGTCACTTCCTCGGCCTCCTCAGGAGCCTACCACAGCAGCGAGAGCAGCAGCAGCGGTAGTGTTGTATCTGCCCAGGCGTTTGACATCGACTCGTATCGCACCGAAAGGCTCGCAGCCACTCAGCCGAACATCATCGAGTGCGCTGAAGCTGGCGAAGGCAAATCCCAAGAGACTTGCCATTTGCCCAAGGCCGAACGGTTTGCGTCGATAGGGCAGAAGGGGGTCACCGTGTGGATGACGGGTTTAAGCGGGAGTGGCAAGTCTACCATTGCCAAAGCTTTGGAGAGACACCTTGTGGTGGAATTGGGTCTCTCAGTGCAAAATCTCGACGGCGACAACGGTGCGCGCGTTTGTTCTTCTGATATTTATTGGATTGCGTATTGTTATACGGCATTTTTCTTTTTCAATGCTTCTTCGCGCTACATAACCTCTGTACACAACAATATTTGCGTGTTGGAAAATACTTCTTTATCTATTCACATCTGCAACGCTTTCCTCCGAATAATTTGTTATCCCTCTTCATAACAGTGCGCACGGGTTTGAACCGAGACTTGGGCTTTTCCCCCGGTGACCGCGCGGAGTCGGTGCGCCGCGTGGGCGAGATGGCGTGCCTCTTCAGTGGTGGGGGGGTGATCACCCTGGTCACGCTGGTGTCCCCCTACAGGGCGGATCGTGACGCGGCAAGAGCCCGGCACGAGGCGCAAGGGATTCCTTTCTTAGAAGTCGTTATGGATGGTGCGTATATATTAGTGGTAGGAAAGAAAGGAAGGAAATCGTACTTGTGTGCAGATTGCACGCGTGCGTATCTTTTTGCCTTTCAGAGTTTGCGGTTTTTCGGGGTAACTTTCCGCTTGTTTGTACATGTACCTGCCAACCATACTTGCGTGCCTGAGCACTACTGACCTTCTGGCTCGCCAGCGGCACTGATATTGGTGTAACAACCCTCTTCTGTTTGTTTGTTTGCTGCTGCTTTTGTTTTAGTTCCGTTGGAAGTAGTGCAGCAGCGCGATCCTAAAGGTTTGTACGCCAAAGCGCTCCGTGGCGAACTCAAGGGAATGACCGGCATGTCTGAAGATGCCCCCTATGAACCACCCCTGGTGCCCGAACTGGTGTTGCCGAACTACAAGTTGAGCATTGAAGAAAGCGTGAAACAATTGACGTTGCTCTTGAAGAAAAGTGGTGCGCTCACTGGTGGCCCTACGCACCATCTTGGCTTGCCGTTACCGTTGAGCGCGACTTCCGAAGCGAGTGCTTACTTGGAAGACGAGCTCATCGTCACGGACGCGACGAAGTTGGCCGCTTTGCATGCAGAAGCAGCTACTCTGCCGAAAGCTCTGATTGGAGACATTGAAATCAATTGGTTGCAAGTCATTGGCGAAGGATGGGCAGCTCCTCTGAAAGGCTTCTTGCGCGAAGGCCCTCTGATGCAAGTGTTGCACTTCAATTCTTTGATGGTCGATCCCTACAACCGCACGGGCGCTGATGGCCTCAACGAGCAACCAACCAATTGGAACGATTACACGACTCGGGGTGTGGAGAGGCAACCTTTGAGTGTCCCCATTGTGCTTCCTGCTACTTCCTATACGAAGACCGCCATTGAAGCCTCCGGCAAGAAAGCAGTCGCATTGGTCGACAAGGATGGTCGCACCTTAGCCATCTTGCGGAATCCCGAGATCTATGCCCACCGCAAGGAGGAAATCGCCACCCGTTGCTTTGGAGCGGTCGACATGGGCCACCCTTACATTGAGCACATGTACAGTGGGGGCAACTGGTTGATTGGGGGGGAAGTAACGCTTTTGGGGCGCGTGCGGTACCACGACGGCTTAGACCGTTGGCGGCTCACGCCCAAGGAACTCTACGCCGAATTCGAGGACAAAGGCGCTGACGTGGTGTACGCGTTTCAGACCCGCAACCCCACCCATGCAGGCCACGCGTACTTGATGAAAACGGGTCTAGAGAAACTCAAGGAGAAAGGCTTCAAAAAGCCTCTGCTGTGGCTGAGCCCCCTCGGGGGGTGGACCAAGAGCGATGACGTGCCACTCGACGTGCGCGTGAAGCAACACCAGGCCATCATTGACGAAGGCATGCTTGATGCTGACACCACGGTATAATGACATTTATCGTCTTGACTTAGATTTATCTCTTACGTTGCGCTACTTCATTTTCATCGGCAAATTCCTGTTTATTTTTGCATAGGGGTTTGCGTATCTCCTGTTTATTTTGTTGTAACGTGGACGTTCCTTGGACTAAGCATTCGTTCTATGGATTGCTTGTGAAAGGTGATGGCGATCTGGCCCGCGCCCATGATTTACGGAGGCCCCACGGAGGTGCAGTTTCATGCGTCAAGCCGTCGCAATGCCGGAGCTTCCTTCTTTGTGGTGGGTCGGGACGCAGCGGGGATGAAAGGTTCCAGCGTAGCCGTTGCTCACCCGGATGATGACTTATACAAGGGGGAGCACGCGAGATACGTGCTGCAAATGTCGCCGGTGTTGGAAGACCGTGAAATGGGCCTCATTTCGTTTGACAAGTTTTACTACGACACCAAAGACCACCAAATGAAGGTAATCACAGAGAAAACGTGTGATTCTAGTTACCCTTGGAAGTAGTCTATTTCGTTGTTCTGCTCTTTGACAGTCTCATTGCGAAGACCTGAATTGCCGTCGAGCTTTGTTTGATGCATGCCAAACTATCCCATTCTTTTTGAAGTGCTTTCCTCAAAAACTGACTGCCAAGTCGTTTTATTTCTGTCTTTTGCCCTTCGATTGCCCCCCCGTGCAGGCCATGGACGAATCTCGCCCAGACGATTTTATCTCGATTTCGGGCTCCAAAATGCGCGCCCTCGCGGCTCAGGGCGCTACTCCTTGCCCAGGCCCCATTCCCAACGACTTGTTGGCAGCCAATTGTGTGCCGCAAGGGTTCATGGCGCCTGCAGGGTGGCAAATCGTGTGCGACTACTATCAGCGCATGGCAGCA
>Ga0307982_1002998_pt1 | contig 13529 bp, 18 predicted proteins | sample OrgLakmetagen989_FD_201847 | JGI IMG/M metagenome (GOLD analysis project Ga0307982, IMG submission 201847) | Saline water microbial communities from Organic Lake, Antarctica - #989 | ecosystem: Environmental > Aquatic > Non-marine Saline and Alkaline > Saline | place: Antarctica: Organic Lake...
CTTCGCAATGGCGAACCGCTCATCGAACTCCTTGGAAATGCCCTTACTTTTGAGCGCGTTCTCCAACGTCCTACCCCAAGTCATCTGTGGACAACCGACCGGCCGAGAATGCGCTACCCAACTTGTCAGCAACTGCCGTGGCGCCCGACTCATGGGCATACGTGCGACGTGGCCAGCCCAACGAAGAAACCGATTGCAAAAGTAGCTGTCGATGTCAAGGAGGCCCAGGCGGCGGAAAAGACTATTGGAAGTGATATGGTGGCGAAAGGTATGATGCAAATTCACACGGCACATTAAGCGAGCGCACTTGTTATGGAAACTACGAAGGCGCTTGAATATATCCTCACGAAAAGGCCAGGCTTCGCAACCGTAAAGTAAAGTAGGCAAAATAAGAGCCTTGTATACTATCAAGGAATTCTGAAGGGGGATATTGATTGTTATCAAATAGTTAATAGCGCCTGCTGAACGCAATTGCCGGTTTTAGACCATCTAGAGCGGGCTCGCACATGCCCAAGCTCGATTTTTTCTCTTCTTGTTGCTCCACGCGCCCCATGACCCACTGCTACCGTCGCTACCAGCACAAGCTAGATTGGGTAATATCAGCGAGGTCGGTGTCATTGATGGCGAGGGCTCCGACGCCGCGGCCGACGAGGCCGGAGTTGCAGAGTCCAGATCATAAACTCGGGCGTGTTCGTTGTTCTTTCCAGCCACCGGCGTTCCTAATCCCGTGTCAGACGTGCAGGCGTTGTCAAGAGCGCTGGCGCGAGGCTGAGCTTCTGCAGTACCACCGGGCGTTGCCACGTACGGCGTGACCCAGAGCGAGGTGGGGCCGTTGCTGTTGCGAGTGCTGCGGCGGCGCCGGTCATTTGAAATGGTTGCTTGCAATGGAGGTCGCGTAGATGGTGCATTGATGCCAGAAATGGACTCAGAATTAGAATCGCCTGAGTCGAAGACCCGACGGCGTACTATCGGCCGCGCTGTACTCTCATCGCTGACCGTCGAAGCAGTGCTACTACTGCTGGTACTGTGACTCGTTGTGGCGCCTGATTCACTGCCCGAGTTCAGCGAAGCATTAGCTATCACTTCTGAGTCTACACTTTTTGCTTTCCCATCGAGCAGCGGTCTAACAAGAGCGACAAATTCACGAGCGTTCCGCAAGTGGCGGCCTGTAGGTACTCCTGCGAATGCCGCCACGAGCTGCAACAGCTCGGAAACACCTTTGAGCTTCGCAAGAGGCGAATGCGTGTCTGTGTCCTCTGACCGAGCCGGCAGTGGCGATGCTAGCGAATCTGTTCCAGATTTGGATAATGCTGTCCTTCTCGCCGCTGCGGCAGCACTAAGCACTCCTGAGGCCGTCGGCAGCACCGCAGCCGTGAAGGCAGCGTGTGCGGCAAGATCGTCGACGATGCGAGCAAAGAGCCCGGCTCGGGCATCCGTTGAAAGCAAACCCTGCGTCTCTCGCTTCACCTGTATAGATGAAACATACATGTTAGTAGGGTACATAAACGGCGGCAGAAAAGTTGGAGAGAAATTTAACATTTGTGTAATCGATCTACGTTTGTACGAATGAAACACGATAGCTCGACCCTATTTTTCTCCCGCTGGAAGGGCGATTCAACGGTGCCAACAGGACCTTGGCAGCCGTCACATGTCCATCAGGGCCACAGAGGCCCCCCGCTAGGACGAGAAAGTGTGCCACGTTTAAGTGGCCCTCGATGCACGCTGCCTGCAGAGGCGACGCGCCGTGCTTGTTCGGCCGAGTGAGCAGCGGCGGCCACGCTCCTGCCAGGCACTCGCACGCTCTCAAGTGGCCACGCGCTGCTGCCAGTCGGAGCGGTGAGGCACCGTTTCGGTCTACGGCTGCTAAAGACGCACCGCTCGCCAGAAGGGCGCGGATGGTGCTCAAATGACCCTCTTCTGCTGCGTACATCAAGGCAGTGCGGCTGCGGGCATCAAAAGCATCAAGCATGCTGCCATCGCTTCCAGGAGCAGCTTGACACTGAGTCAAGAGATAATTCATCATGTCAACTGCACCAAGACGTGCTGCCTCCATCAGCGGTGTTAATGCGAAGTGGCCCTTGGTTGAATGCATGTTTTCAAACCCTGACCTTTCGAGCCAATTTTGCGCTGTTGCAGCGCTCATTACAGCCATTGGAATGCTAATGGAGCGAGCGGCTCCTTATCCAAGTGCACCTTTGTGACGACAATTGTATCACGAATTCAGTGCCAGCAGTGTTTTGCGTGAGAAGCTGGCTAGCTAGAGTCTAGTCGAAAGCTTGGAGCTCTAATGCTCGAGTCGGTGGTTTGATCAAAAGTGCGCAATTGCTCATTTAAAAAATGCAGAAGCAGAAGCAGAAGGATCGTTCTCGAGTTCTGCACTGCACACAACAGACAGACTAGTGCGCATACAGTACTGTAGTCGCATAGAAATCGAAAAAGATGAGCCGCCCTTCCGCCCATTTCCGTTGCCCTTCCCATACGCCCTTCCCCTTCGAGCCGCCCCCTTAAATTCACACCGAAGTCCTATACGCACAAAATTTTATTTCCTGGAAACATACCAAACCCCAGGAATGACGCGAAACTGGAACTGCTGAACTTAGTCCATTTCCCAGTAACCAAGAAAACCGAGGGTTTTCTCGGTTTTTACACACTTCCAGCCGTCAAAGATCAGTGAAATATTAAGTTGGCTGAGGGAAATCCCAGCAGCCTCCTGGATTTTCTTGGTTACTGCCATTTCCCTCTCTTGCTTCTACTTCACACTACTACACGAAAAATGTGCTCGCAACGACTACGACGAAGAGACCGCTTACGAAAGTTATATGAACCCCGAGCCAGGCTTCCAGTCCGGCCCGGGGGACTCTGCAAACGCCGACTAGATGGCACCCTTTCTGTTAGTTACTAAATCCAGTCCCCCCACGGGGGGGCTCAGAAAAATGTAGAAATCAATCAGATCTCCCGCGACCGCAATTGGCATAATCCACCTTCGGAGTTGATCACGAGATTTAGTTTACATGCTAAAAGTTGTCAGGAACCAAGTGATATATATCGCAAAAGACGTAGTTCCTAGAGGATAATGAGGATATATCATAATCATAAATCCATTAGTCACTGTCCTCGTCTGAACCACTTCCAACTCGGTCCTCGTTGTCGCCATCCTCGTCGCCTCCCGCAGCGCTTTCCCCATCAGCGCTATCGCCATCGCCGATGCTATCGTCGTCGCTGCCGTCTGCAATGGTGTGAGCGTCGTCTGGCAGAGGTGGCAAAGTGGAGGGTCCACGGTACAGCTCTCGGTTGTATCGGCTGCGCTCCGCCTACATATGTGCAAGAACAACGGTAACCACAAAACCTCCTAAAGATGAACGTGCGACCGTTGAATGCCACTAACACCACCTAATTTCTTCTTGCTGTGTAATTTCATACTCTCCCTAACTCCAAACTCCCATTTCGAAAGAGCTTCTTTTAAACATTCCGCCAAACCTGGCACGAGAAGCACTTGACGTCAAAGTCGTCGATCTCCACGTCGCACACGTGGCACACCGCTGGCTCGTCCCACACCGTAGAGGCGTGGCCTGCGTGGTACCAGAAATGAGTGGACGTGGAAGGGTCCAAGAGCTTTTCCCACCTAAAACAACGTCAAGGAATACAAGTAATACACTACTTCGTAGTTTTACCCTTCAGGCGCAAGAGATTTGTTTGCACAACATAGGTAAACAAAGCAGGCAGTGAAGAGAAAAAAAAACGCCATCTTAGGCTTTTCTTTCACAAGTTCAACCACTCTCTCCTCGTAATAGACCTCTTGCACCCATACATGGTGTTAGGTCCTCCGAAGCTTCCCGTCAAGTCTTCTTTGGCTCGCACAAATTCTGCCATAGTTTTCTTGTGCTGCTTGATCGAGGCCTTCTCCGCTCGTTTGCGTAAATTTACGCGCACTTCTTCGAGCAGAAGCTTCTTGGCAGCTTCGTGAGCGGCTTTGGAGGAGCTCTTGGAGGCCATGGTTGCTAAATAGGCGACTGCGGCGACGGAAATGAGTTTGCCGTCCGGACTTTTGAACATGGGAGCAAGTTGCGCTTTAAAACCTGCAGACGAGCTCCATTCCTAAGCAAAAGAAGAAGGGAAAAAAACAGAAGAGAGATGTTGGCGAATAATCAATGAAACAGTTGTAGTTTTGCATAAATTGCTGTTGCACTGCCACCATTTTGCTATACCGTCTCCGTTACTCTCTCTCTCGTCATCTCTCACACTTGCTTGCCATTTGAGTGCATACCTTGAACAAATCTTCCCCAAACTGCAGCTGCATCAGGTACTTGTGCCTCGCGCTGCCTTCCTCGGTCTTCAACTGCTCTTCCAGCACGGTTTCGGCATCCGCGCTCTCTGCTCGTGCAATTTCCACCTCCTTGCGTTTCAAGCACGCTGTATTAGCGCATGATTCTGCATGGGCAAAAGCTTCCCATAGCCTCGCTCTTGCCCCCTGGCGCCAGGCCAGATCTTCAAGCAGGCAGTCCATATCCATTTCGGCGACTGCGTCAGCCAACCACTGGGCGGCTTCCTGTGACATCGTAAGGAGAATGACATTGAGGATTGAGGTTGAGAGGGCGTGGGGATGATAAGGGAAGCGCAAGTGTAAAAAGCAATGCTATATTCCCCAAAAACATTACAAAAGACTAGATAACAAGAATACTCCCATTCATGGTTTAAATTATATATATCATTCGAGCATGTTTTCCTCACCGCTTCGGCTCGGTCTTCTTCGGTCATTTTTTCCGCTTCGGCCGCCAGCCGCCGAGCCTCTTTGCCCTCGCGCTCGTGCTCAAAGAACGCTTCTCGTTCGCGTTTCTAGGGTACATGAATGCGTAAAAGAACGCATAAGAATACTTGTTGTGAAAAAAAAGTCAGAAGGGCGGTGAGGAAGATCAAGAGTTGAGAAATGAAGGAGAGAAACAGAGACATAAGAAAACAGAACACCTCGTTCACTACAAAGCACGCGCGCGCGCACCTTTTTCTCCTCTTCCGACAGAGACGCTTCTTGGCGCGCTAGCTCTTCCTCAGCCAATCGCTCGCGATCCTTCGCGCTCTTCTCCAAAATTTCTTTGATCGCTTCCCACGAATCGTTCTCCGAGGCATCGTACCTTGAGCGTCGTAGAATAGCGCATACATGAAAGTACAAAAGTGAGACCATTGAAGGCACCAAATGTAGCAATCAATGACTCTTCAATTCTCCACAATATGACATAATTGGTGGACCTATAATAAATGGCGGTTGCTCTATACTCATATTTGTTCAACCCCATTTTTTCTTATTGACTTACCCGCTGAACAGCGCCTGTCGCACGCGTGTCTCTGCTTCCCAGAACCGCACCCCCAGAATGCGCTGCCGCAAAGCCCGCTGCAAGTCAAATGCGGGCGCTAAAATGTAGCTGTGCGACTCCATCAGCTCGGTGAATTCGTCCAAGGTCACGTCCCTGTATTTATCAATCCATACCATGCGCAGCACGCACACACACACATACATACACGTGAGCGCATGCAGAAGCACAGAAAGAGCGAGAATTCCGCTATCACACCCACTCCTCTCTTAAATTGTTATCAGTAAACAGCAAAGCTCTCTGAAGCCTTGGTTATTACCCGTCGCCGTTGACGTCAATCTCCGAAAGGAGTTCTAAGCCGCTCGGAGGTCCCTCAATGTCATCGAGATCGTCGACGTCATACACCATTCGCAGCAGCGCATCACACTCGCAAGCTTCGAGCTTACCGCAACGGTCCACGTCGAAAATGTCGAAGCTGAGCTTGGTGATTAATTTCACGTCGTAGGTGCAGTAATTCCAGACCTGCAGTATGAAAACATCAAATTACTGAGGCTAGCTTTGCGATCATAAAAGTAGCTCACTGATGATTACAGATGCAGTCCATTACTATATTCAAGTTGTAGATGAGGTGTGAAAATGGATAAATGGAAAAAAAAATAGATTCAAACGAACCCCAACAGCGAATTCGAAAAAGTCGAGCGCGCCCGAGCCATCCATATCCAACACGCCAAAGATGCGCTCACTGAACTTGGTCTGAGGCACGCCCTGATGTAAAGAGAAAACGAACAGAAAAGTCGCAAATAAGGACAATAATAGGCACTTTCAAGGCAGGAGAGAGAGAGAGAGAGAGAGAGACTAGGAAAAACGGTCACTTAAAAAAAGAGTGTCGCAAATACTGACCAGGTAGTCGTGAAATTCGTGGACGGTCATTTCGCCCGAGTTGTCTTGGTCTACGGCTACAAATGCGTCAAATATCACACGCGCTTTGTCGTGGCTTAAGCTGAGCACTTCGAGCGTGTCTTTGGTGTCGGGCCATGCTACTTCGTCCCAGTACTCGTGGGCGTACATGCCATTCCGGTATCGCCGCTGGGGTCTGCACGCTACGATCGCTGCGTTGCCCATGACGGATAACCAGCGAATTTACTGCAAATGCGAAATGGCTCTCAGCCTTGACTCAGGTATGCTACAGTGTTTAAGACTCGTCATACTTTCAACCAATGAATCAAATGATTCCTAGGCGTATCTTTAGGTGTTCATGACTTGCCACCATTTCTTGCTAAATTCTTCAAGCCAGTGAGGTAGAACACGATTTACTTTGAATCTAAGTTCCACGTTGCTATAAGTTCATGAGTGTCAAATCCGAGCACTTGGAGCAAAATAGCTCAAGGAATTCGTAAGTTCTGCACTGCAGATAACTGTTGCGAAGCTTAGAGCTCTCTATCGTAGCTAGCACTCTGTCGTGTTCGTTAGCCTAATTGGCTTGGCCATCGGAATGGAAACGAGGAAACATAACAAGAAACGACCTTAAATGGCCCTAATTTTGTACTTCGAAATGGCGCCAGAGTCACTTTCAATTTTCCCACGATTTGTGGCGTATATCTTGACGCCTGGCATAGCGGTGGGGTAGTAGCAGATTTGATTTCACATCATTTTATATGGCCGACCTCGCCGATGCACCGGCCGCTGAGGCTGAGGGGCCGCCAGTAGGCATGCGAAGGTGACTGCATATCTATATTGAGTTCTCGAGTCAAACTTTCCTGGCTTTGTTTGTGAAGGCGTGGGCCTAATATTTAAAATCCAAAACCCTATGACGTAGGTACCATTGCCTCGGCCGCATCGGACAAGGAACCTACGGTGTCGTGTAAGTACCTCGTTTTATCATAAGAAACATTCATTATTTCCATGAGGAGTCTATCATGTTTTCCTTGTTGGGCCGTCATGATCATGTCGCCCCACGCCTTGACGTTTTTCACGCCCACGCTTACACTAGCTCGAATCTTCCTCGCATAGATCCTCCGTAGTTCCACTCTTCTTGTCTAGCTTTGCTTCTTTAGGCGAGCTCTAGATCTAATGTTTTCGAAGGTCGTAGAGACGGCCTATGCGATGAGAATCGGGTCGAGATGTGTCAGCCTTGTGAACATTGGTTTGATGCATAATCATTGCTGCATGTGATGCTGCGCTCCTCTATTGCTTCAATCAGGTACAAGGCCCGCGACGTCACCAATGAGAGCATCGTAGCGCTCAAGAAAATCCCCCTGCAGGACGTAGACGAAGGCGTTCCGTCTACGGTATGGTGCTGCCAGTGCTAGTTCTTTTGCTATCAAGTTGAACTGAGTGTCGGTTCAAAAATTATTGGAGCATACAGTCGAGCTTCACGCACAGACCTCAATAATGCGCCTAATTAGTTCAATTCCAGCAGGAACTTCTCCTCATTCTATCATTACGCAATTCAATTGTTGAGCTATCTTAGAATTTTACTTGTTTGGCGCCTGAATTAGCGGGCGCTCATTGGGAATGTATGCAGCCTGTCTGTGACCTCAAATTACACCATTCCCCCAACACGTGCACCACCTGTGCTCCCAATTTGTAGGCGATCCGCGAGATCTCATTGCTCAAGGACTTAAACCATCCAAATATCGTGGATCTTTTCGACGTTATCTACAGCGAGCACAAACTATTTCTAGTCTTTGCGTTTCTCGACCAGGTCAGGGACATGTATTAGCGTTGACTTCCTCACCTTTATTTTAGGATTTCTTTGCATGTAGAGCTTTTGTACTGTTGCATCTAATTGATTTCGTGCTTGATAAGGTCTTCTTCTGTTGCCACTCTACCTCCTAAACTTTCAGAAAGATTCATTCAACTTCTGTTTCATGCACTCTTAAGCACTCACCAGCGTCTGCGTCGTCATTCCCACTCATTTCTCCCTCCTTTTATGTATCTTACTTTTACGCTGAAAAATGGTGGTGAAAAAAATCATTTCATTAGGACTTGAAGCAGTACATGGACTCGTTAGTTCGGAAAGAAGAATTCATGGATCCGGAGCATATTCGTCACCTCGCACAGCAAATGATTTCGGGCGTTACTTTCTGCCACGATAATCGGGTTCTTCACCGGGATCTTAAACCTCAGGTTCTAGATTCCCTGTAGATTCCCTCTTCGCCTTACCATTTGTCTTTGTTTACAGACTCAAACCTGTGCAAAGTTACCCACACTTTATCGCGCGCGCAAATAGCTTATTTATCCTTCCTTCTAGACTTCAGAATGAGCTCAAATGTGGCCCAATTACTCGACCGTTCAGTTTCCCTCGAGAATCATTTCATGCACCCACGTCCCTGTTCGTCCGTAAACTCATGCCCACCTTTCTCGATTTCAACTTCCTTTCTTTTCGTACACTATTGCGCCACCTACAGAACGTGCTGTTGGACCGCAACTTCAACTTGAAGCTGGCGGACTTCGGCTTAGCGCGGGCCTTCAGCGTGCCAGTGCGCGCCTACACCCACGAAGTGGTGACGCTGTGGTACCGGGCCCCCGAAATCTTGCTCGGCGTGAAAGACTACTCCACGCCGGTGGACGCTTGGTGAGCGCGCGACCATAGGGGGTTTTGTTCTTTTGTGAAATGGTGGCTAGCGGGAATGAGGATGATTCAGGGGGAGTTTGGAGATTTCTTGCCACCTCAAGAGCATGCGTTACAAATATTCGAATTTTTCTATACCTTAAAATTGCTCTCTCTAACGCTTCCTCGCGCACCTCACTGTTTAACATCTCTTTCTCTCTTTCTTCACTAGGTCGGTGGGCGCGATCTTGGCGGAAATGGTGAAACTCTCCCCGCTCTTCAACGGCGACTCCGAAATTGACGAACTGTTTCGCATCTTTCGGCTCTGCGGCACCCCCACCGAAGAAACCTGGCCGGGCGTGACGGAGCTCGAGTTCTACGGCGCCGCCTTCCCCCTGTGGCCAAAACTGAAACTGAAACCTCTCCTCACCGCGGCCCCCAACCATCCGGGTACCCATACTTATTCAGGACTACTACCTGTTGACCCCAGAGCCAACCCTTTTTTTGTTTGTATCCTCCTGTGGAGTCCTCTTTTTTTACGCTCTTCTCCGAACTACTCGCATCCTTTTCTTACGTCTCATCCTTTCGTGCACCCATGCGTGCATGTTTTCTCCTCATGCGTATGCTTCATTAGGCGTCGATGATGATTTAGTCGACTTGATCGACAAGCTCCTCGTTTACCAGGTAAAAATTTACATTAGTGATCTGAAAGAGGTTGAGCAATTTCCATTGAGCATGCTCTGTAATGCGTGTCAGTGAATTGGAGTCAATCGTTTTCTAAATCTGTTCCCTCTATTCCCCTGCTGTCTTCACTTTCTTCGCACTAATGTGGCAGCCTTCGAAGCGCCTTACCATCAAGAACGCTTGCGACCACCCGTACTTCAACGCCGGCAGTTGAGCGGCACGTGCGTGCGCGGTGCTCTGTATTCTTGAGATGAATGGCTCACTGTATTGCCCTATGCCCAACACTCAACAGTGCACGTCCATATCATAATGGTGTCATTATGGGTCGATGAAGCACAATAAATGACATAAAGCGAATTTTGTCGGTTAATTCCTATGCTTATTTCAGAGTTCTGTGGTACTAGTACTAATGCGACTGTACGACACCGGAAATATTTTCCTGAGCCCCCCCGAACTGGAAACTGCAGCGGATTCGTAGTATTGAGGTGCTCCCCTTGTTGGTAAGCAAACCGGATAGCTGGACATACATCTTAGCGTTCTAGCCACATCTGTAGCATGGAAATTAAATGGAAATAAAACCGAATACGACCATGAAAGTAAGGAGATATCCGGTGCTGTGGGCTGAAGTGAATAAGATCACAAGAGGGAAATCGCTTCCCATACCTGATTTGTGCTTTTACGTCCTCGGTCAATAATGAAAGGAACTGCTTAAATTTCAGTTCGCCAGCTATGTTTTTACAGGTATTAGCGTCTAAATTTCTCTATGGAATTTGTACGGCATAGATAGCTTCTACAAGCAAATGCCAACTGCGATTATTTCAATTTACCCTAACTTCACACTTCAGCAACGTGATCATCGTAAGGCGAATGCTCAGCAGATCCGCATCCAGGCGAATCGTTGTAGCTTGAATCCACAGAAATGACACGCGTAAAATGAAGAGGTGCTGATGCTTCCTTCTCCGGCATCCCTGAGGCTACATGGGATAAGTCTTTGAGGCCTGAGAAGTCGCTCAAGGGATGGTTTGATAGCTCTGCCCCATCATGAAGCATGGAGAAGAGCACGAGTCCCTGCCGGTTGACACTCATAGAGGAAGTCACTGATGCATAGTGCTCTTCCAGTGGATGCCGCCTCTTCAAGGAGTGAATGCGCCAGTCCAATGTTACACAAGGACTGCTTTCATCACCTATTTGAAATGAATAAAGGAGCGTAGGTGAGATTATTCGGAGCGCTTAAGTATGTGTACAGATTTTTAGAACATAAAAGTCTTCATCATAAAACATTTTGTCGGTATCGAGCGTGTAAAGAGTGAGCTAAAGCTTAGGCACAATCATCGTACCACTAGTAGCCCGCGTGAGAGCGGAGACAAGATTTGGGCGGTCACCCGGATGGCATAGATTCAAGAGAGACTGTCCAATCAAGTCTTGGGGTACGTAATTGAGTGCACGGAAGAAGACGCTATTTGCATACAGAAATGCCCCTTTCTGGCATGTAGAATGAATAGACACCAGTTGATGACTTGCTTCGACCAGGGTGCGAAAAGATTTGAGCTGCTCAATCTCGGTCCGAAGATCCTGCGGTCAGCATCATTTTATAAGGTGCACATAGTATAATAAGATGATAATGAGAACCGCGTTAGCATGAATGATATCATCCATATTGAATACAAGTTTGTGGGTAAAATGATGGTCTTACCTTTTCCATGGCTTTGTGCCTCTCGCGAGTCTTTTTCGAGTGCTGTGCAGACTGGAGTCGTGCCCACTGTCGCCGCTCTTCACTCGTCATCCCTGATACTTTTCGCCTGGTCGATGTGGTCTTGGGTGTGCCAATTTTCATGCTACCATTATTCTCATCAAGCTTCTGTCTCTTGATGGTTGGGACCTGCATGAAAGTTTTTCCTTCCTGGGAAATGAAATTTGGGAGTGATGGGGCAGTCTCCAAAAGACTTGCTGACGTCCTGTATTGAGAGTATCCTTCTGGGACGCTTAACGGCATCTTCAAAATGATGTAATGACAAAAGGTGTCTATCGAAGTTCGTGCTACTATGATGATAGATGATAAATTATGATATTGTGTCTCTTTACTGGGGAAATTTTGAGGCCAAAGATCCGACAAACGAGCGGGAGCCAGTGAACGGACTTGCACGTGCTCTAGAATAATTATGGCACGTGCTCATTACTTCTCAAAAATTCAAAATTACTAAGTGTAGGAGTTCAACGCCAAATCGAATGAAACTTCCTTGATAAGCTTTACGAGAGATGAGGAATTCAAATATATTGATTTTTCAGATTTTCTGCACACAATGCGAATCTGAATCCATGAATCTGTTGCTGATTGCATCGAAGTCACTTATCTCGATTTTGTCATCTCTTCTCAAATTGGCTTTAGGCCTACCTGAAGTTCTTAGCGCTTCTAAAGCTGTCCCACGCAGCCTTCGCCGCTTCCCTAGCTGCGTGGCGAAGGTCATCGCTCCACACCACGCTGCTTGTTGGTATGTTAGAGCAGTCAGTACTCTTCTACAGAATTATAATTTTATAATTTTCATTCCAAGCTGAGGAGAATTATCCGAAAATTGGACCAGAGATTCAGAGGATATTTATCCGGAGTCGGACCAGTAGTCACAACGGCTAACATCTGTCCGACTGCTAAAGTCTGCTTACTTGAGCTCGGTTATGTTGAGTCCTTGTTTTTCCTGCAATGGCGCAGTGAAGGCTAAGTAATATATTGACTCCAAAAGGAGCCCCCTTTCCCTTCTTTGAGTCCTTTAAATACTTTGCTTGAATAAAATAAGAGTGCCCATTTATTCACATGGTCCCAACTATTAATCGGCATTCAACAACGAACAACGAAGTGTCAAATTTAGGCCCCTCGGGGCCCATGTGAGGAAGCTGCGAAGGCTGCGAAGCGAATGGCATATGGCATGGATTAGTTGGGCATCGAAATGCAGCACCAACTCCGCGCCCTCCGGAGAATGCACGGAGCGATTCGATACCACAAGATCTCGGCTTCTCGTTTTCTCAATTGATTGAATAACTTCCTGCTCTTGCCTGAACTCTGAAGTGCTTTATTACTTTATAGCTCAACCGCTGGCCATTGCCCCGCTGCCCTTCCAGACGTTCTAGAGAAACATCATTTTTCGTGTAATATAGTGCTTTCTTCTAATTTTTATGCAGGTTTAGGTAGCGAGGATCGCGACCTCGTATGTGAAGTATATGCATGGCAATCCAAGCGAGAAGCTATACATTTCAGACACCTGAAGTCAGACACCTGAAGTATATCCATAAGGCTGCATTAGACATGAATCAACCTGAAGTTGATGGGCAGCACTGAAACTAATCCGAGACGTCTGAAAGCGTGCCACTCCTAAGCCGACGACTGAAGGCGCCCTATGAAGTCAAAAAAGAAGGCTGCTTGCTCGGCTTCAGGATATGCGGCCACCGTCGAAACAATGCCCTGAACGAAGAAGCACGGGTGGCAAAAGAGTAATGAATATCAAAGACAATGCATTGAGAAGTAATTTAAATGAAGAAAGTAGTGCATAATTTGGTGGGTATTTGCATTGTAATATAACGAACACGGTAATTTCATGAATTTTGATGTAAATATCGTGGTGTCTCCTTACCTGTTCTGCTAGTTTCTCGGGCAAGATTTCTTCCATTTTTTCACAGAGCGCCTCATTCACCTTGATCTGGACTTTGCTGTTCACCTGATGCCACAGATTTTTATTAGATTTTCTACGTGATAGACAATAGATTTCCAAGGAATCGTACGTACGCGAATGCACGCACGAGTACACCACTACAAATCTACGCGCAGACCTTGGTGATGGTGAAATCGAAGCAGTAGTGCTACATGAAAAGTGTAGAAAACAAACTCTTTTTCAAGCGCTACCGCAAAACATGTAAATGCATTCATAGTTATGCCGCCGAATCATCAATAGTACCTGTGCAATCGCGTCTTTCAGATCGAGCTCACCAAACGCGTCGAGCAT
>Ga0307982_1003000_pt1 | contig 13519 bp, 16 predicted proteins | sample OrgLakmetagen989_FD_201847 | JGI IMG/M metagenome (GOLD analysis project Ga0307982, IMG submission 201847) | Saline water microbial communities from Organic Lake, Antarctica - #989 | ecosystem: Environmental > Aquatic > Non-marine Saline and Alkaline > Saline | place: Antarctica: Organic Lake...
GAGTGCTCGTTCGTGTGTCACGTCCCAGGTCCACGAGGCAATTCTCTGGGCTATTTTTTTTGCCCCAGCAGGGCATCGTCTCAATGTTTTTCTCAGGCGTCGGGCGCCAGCCGATCTCAGCATCGCCAAGAGGTGTGAATATGGGGTGTTGTCTGCACTTACTGTACCTCCGTAAAAGATACTTTCTTTCATCACTTCGTCGTTCGTTATCCCCAGCCAGAGACCCCAGCGAGAAAAGCGAAATTTAATGCACAAAAATGCACAATCATGGCACAATACTCACAACTCACAACACATCACAACAACTGTTTGACTGTTTGATTTGAAACTGAAGGAGCTCTAACTTATTACTTACTTAGGTTGACCGAAGGGTATGGTAAAACAGTATCAACCTCCGTCAGTTCTTGAGTGAGTAAGAGCTGGCTAGGCAGGCCTAGGCCAGAGAGTCGAAGTAGCTGAGTCGAGTACACCATTGCCCGCTGGGAAGCCCAAGAGGAACGTAAGCTTCGGCCTCTATGACTGATGAGAAAGGCAAGAAAGGCCAAGTTCCAAACACCAAGGCCTGCAGCAATTGCCTCGCCCCTGAAGGCAGTGACAGTGCTCTGAAGCTTTCAGCTTGCACCCGTTGTGGTACTGTGGTCTACTGCAGTAAAGACTGCCAGCGGGCTCACTGGAAGGCCAACCACAAGCAGAACTGCATCGCAAAAGCTGATCGAGTCCCACCAAAACATCAGTGTACTGGTGGTTCTAATGATGCTATGCGCAGGGAAGCTGCTGCCGGTGAAGAGTGCAGCATTTGTCTGGGTTCACTCGTTGGTGCGTCAGTCACCACCCTGCAATGCAGCCACAACTTTCACGTTGATTGCGTGGCAAAGTTGCGGACATTTGGTGTGAAGCAAAGTTGCCCTTTGTGCCGAACTCCACTGCCTCCGGGCCCCGAAAAAATCTTCGAAGAAGCTTCTCGGCGCTTCTTTATGATTGATCGAATGGTGGCGCGAGGCGAAGCGACTTGGTCTAAACTTCCAGCCTCAGCGCAGCGTGAAGCAGATGCGGCAATCGCCGGATGGGAAGCTGTAGCCAAAGAAAATTATGCACCGGCGCAGCATGCTCTAGGATATGTCTTTGAAAAAGGACGTGGAGTCGCCCAAAACTATGTGAAGGCGGCGCAGTGGTACAAGAAAGCAGCCGAGCTAGGGAACGTGCCCTCGCAGTGCCTTTTAGCACTCCTTTGTGAGAAAGGCCGCGGCGTGGCGCGGAGTCAGGCGGAAGCTGCGCGCTGGTTTCGAAAAGCAGCTATTCTGGGAGACGCACAGGCGCAGAGTGAATTAGGGATGCGGCTTCTGAACGGCACTGGTGTGGTGCGGAATGCGGCAGAGGCAGTGCAGTGGATGCGCAAGGCAGCTGACCAAGGAAATGTGGACGCACAAAATAACTTGGGCTTAATGTGTTTCAAGGGCGATGGTGTGGCAAAGAGTGACCAAGAGGGTGCACGCTGGTGGCGTAAAGCGGCTGCTCAGGGAAGCATGGTGGCACAGTACAGACTCGGAACCCTTTTTCAGCAGGGTTGCGGGGTGGAACAGAACCTCGTGGAAGCAGCGCAATGGTGGCAAAAACCTGCGGATCAAGGGCACGCTGAGGCACAGTATTCATTGAGTGTCTCAAACGAAAGCGGTATCGGCGTAGCAAAGAGTGACGTGAAGGCAGTACACTGGTGCAAACTGGCAGCAGAGCAAGGGTTGGCGCATGCACAAAATAATCTCGGGCATTACTTCTTATATGGCCGCGGCACAGCACAGAGCGACGAAGAGGCAGCCTTGTGGTTCAAAAAGGCGGCTGACCAAGGACACGCAAGCTCTCAAAGTAATTTGGCAGCCCTTCATCGCCATGGTCGTGGAGTGGCGCAGAACTTCGAGGAAGCAGCAAAATGGCAGAAGAAGGCTGCAGACCAAGGAAACGCAGTGGCGCAGTACGATACAGGGCTTGATTTCATTAAGGGTGTTGGCGTGGCCCAAAACAACTCCGAAGCAGCGCGGTGGTTTAAGAAGGCCGCTGTGCAAGTGCATGGAATAGCACAATTCAACCTGGGGTTAATGCATCGCGATGGCTGCGGCGTAGCTCAGAGTTACGATGAAGCGGCACGCTGGTTCAAAATGGCTGCGGAGCATGGGGGCACAAATGCACAACTCAACTTGGCAGCACTTCTCGCGAGCAAAAGAAACCCCAATTGAGGGGATATACGTGGTGATGGTGTGAAACTTTTCTTTCATGGGCGAATTACTGAAGTTGCTCTTTTGAGTTCGTGGTGCGAAGGTGCGCTTGCCGTCTCGACTCGAAAATATCCAGGCCGCGAAGCGAATTCGAAACAATAATTTCGTGGTCGTTATTTTTAGGAAGAGGAGGAGGAAAGGATCAGTTTCGAATATATTCCCCCAGTGCAAAGAAAGACAAAGAAAGTACACTCTCAGAGGTGATTTGCATTTGCACATGCGGAATGTGCCTGCGCGTTCCAGAAGGCTCTATCTGGCTAAAAAAGAAGCTTCTTAGCTAAATAACACATAGAAAATCGAAAAGCACACAGCGTACAGTAACATGTAACGTGGTATTGATATCATTTAGGAGTCAGGGAACAGGAGTGGTACCAAATTGTTTTATTCCCCAGATCTACCCCGTATGATAAGCCAAAACCAATCCGATCGTTGATAATTTTCTGAATAGACAACGGAACCAAGCATCCTTCCTACTTACTTCAGATGTGCTACCGAGCTATCAAGTGGGGCGAGGCATAGGGTAGGCATTTTTGGGTTTCGATGGGATTTCTAATAGATCTCAAAATTGCACTGCCGTTGTTCTGGGATAAATCTTTACGGGCTTTAATTATGTTTTGGGCCGCAATTCCGGGCGTTTCGGATGACACGGAGATTTCTCTGTTTCGGACCGCTACCGTATGTCGCACCCAAGCCGTTGCGGTGGATTCGCCCCATGCATGCTGCCTATCAGGATGACGTGCCTGCTTAGCTACGCGCTCGTGCTGATCGCAGCATCTGGTTGGCGCGCTGCATTCGCTTCCGCCACGATGCTCAGGAAATACTGGTGCCAGCTCGGGTCGTTGGTGTACTCGGGGTGGAAAGCCGTGGCCATCAAATGACCCTGGCGCACGGCTACAATCACGTCGCGCGGCGCTTCGCTGGGCGCCAGCCCGACAATGGTCATGTCCACGTCACTACAAGAGCAGGGAAACGGAGTGGGAAGAGAAAAATGAGCAAGGAAAATGAGCTCGTTGAGACGAAGTACTAGAGAGCAACGCGGTGACCGATTGCACCAGGATACGGAAAGGATAATAGAAAATATAAGAACGAGAAGCAAGAATATCAAGAGAACCCCCTGTGTGTGTTGCTTTCGTGTATCTATACCTAGGAGTGTGGCGCTTGAAATCGTTGACGAAGTTTTCGCCATCGTCGCTAGGAGTAGCGGTGGACTCCACAGATGACTGAGGTGATTGTGGCGGCGGTGGTGGTGCATCCTTGGCAGCGGCAGCAGCAGCATCGCTTGCTTTCAAGGCAGCTAGCGCGGCCACCGAGGGGCGAGCTTTGACTTTTGCCAGCACATGCACGTCAGGGCCCACTTTCATGATGGCGGGAGCGCGAATGAAGACTGCGTTGGAAGCAGGCGTCTGCAGAAAAGTCGTAGAAATGTACATGCAAACACACATATGCACAGTGGAAAGATAGCAACGAATTAATATTTAGCCACGAAGTTCTTCTGGACCCGTAAGCTAGATTAAGTCCACATATCTAGATTTGGCTTCCCTGGCAAGAGCAGTACTCTGACAGTTCAAGGAATAACCGAAACTAATAGGAAGTTGTACCTCTAGCTCGCCTCTGTATTCGCCAACGTCAAGTTCCATTTCAAAACTTTGCACTTGCGATCCGAAAAAGTTCCGGCAAACCTAGTGGTGCAGTAAACCAGGGCTTGAATTGCAAGTTTCTGTAACGTAATTGCTATTGTACAGTAAGTGGGAGAGAAATTTAGGACGTGAACAATGGATGGAAGAGGAAGAAGGCTCGTAGATTTCACCTCAACTTCAAGGCCACCCACTAGCGCTTGGCCGCCTTCTCTCTGAAAGATGGCGTTGTTTGAAAGCAAGATCATCCCAGCGCAGGTGCCCCACACTGGTCGCCCACTGTACGCAAAAATGTCGACAAAGAAGCATTCCGACAACAGGGTTATGTTCCGAAGCTGGAAGCTAGTTCAAAAGAGCCCGAGGATTAAACTGAAACAGTTGTACCCCGAAGCAATACCTTCGAGGAGAAATTGTTACACTTGGGAAGCCAGTCTGCGCACCTTTGAACCCATTCGCGAAGTGCAGGGAAGATTCCGCACTTTTCGCCGATGAGAGCCATGGCGGTGCTTTCGCCACCAGGAAAGATTAAGCCGTCGCACCCCACTAAGTCTTCGGCTACGCGCACTTCCGTCTGCTCAACGCCCATTTTCTTTAGCATGTCAACATGCTCAGAAAAAGAACCCTGAAGGGCAAGGACGCCGATTCGGACGCTCATGTTGGGGGCTATTGGGGCTATGACTGTACTTTTCCTGATTTCTTAGCTAAAAACTAAATGCAAAAAAGCATTGTAGGCGAGCAAAATGGGAATCGTAGTATACTTCTGGTGCACCAGAATTCCGATCGGCGACATGTGAAATTTAGCGATACTCACGATCCTATTCTTAGTTAGTAGACGTTCTTTAGCCTAGCCTCGTCTCGTGAAAGCCTGTGCGATACCATGGCAGCTATGATGGATGACGAAGGCGGAGGAATGGTTTTAGCCGCGGCAGACGTTTCGGGCGCCGCAGCCGGCAGCGGCGGTGCTGCTAGCGACGAAGCTATGGTGCCAGAATTCCCCGCGCTGACTGCAGCTGAATTGGGCACAGACTCGAAAGAATACCGGCGGGTGCGGGTGCCTCCACACCGATTGACGCCGTTGCGCACGGAGTGGAATGTAATTATGCAGCCCGTGGTGGAGCACTTAATGCTGCAGATTCGGTAAGTGCGCTCTGGTCCTGTACAGGCGCCCTGGCAGTCTATCCATTTGAGTGTTATGCGATTCGTACCATTATGGGCGCCCCAATCAATAAGCATGCAATCCTAGCTTTTCGTGCTGCGCATTTTAATTATCTAATCGCAATGGCCCATTTTTTTTCATGTCTGCCTTACTCCGATGCTATGTGACATAGTTACAACCCGAAGATGCGCGCTGTAGAGCTGAAAACATCGGAGCACACCGCCGACCCAGGCGCGATTCAAAAAGCTGCCGACTTCGTGCAGGCTTACATGCTTGGGTTTGAAGTCCAGGACGCAGTTGCGCTGCTTCGGCTTGACGACTTGTGAGTAACTTATGACTTTATAAATTTGCTGCCCTCGGGCATTCTAGCATCACCTTTGTAAGCCGATTGTTGACCTTTCGAAGGTTGAAGCTGGTGCTAATTTTTCCAACTTTCTGCACTGTGCGATTCAACTGTGCACCAAATTATTGCGATGCGAAGTATTCATTTGTTTCGATTACGTTCTTTCCAAACCTAAACCTTCCTTGCTTTCGTCTTTGGTGATGATTTTATTTTTTAAATGTTAGATACGTTGACACTTTTGAAGTCAAAGACGTAAAAACGCTCCACGGCGACCATTTATCTCGGGCCATCGGCCGCGTCGCCGGCCAAGATGGTAAAACCCGGTACGCCATTGAAAACGCCACCAGAACGCGCGTCGTGCTCGCCGACTCCAGGATTCACATTTTGGGCAGCTACCAAAACATCGCGCTGGCGCGGAACGCCATTTGCGACTTGATTCTCGGCGCGCCGCCCGGAAAAGTGTACAACAAAATGCGCAACGTTTCCAAGCGCCAGACCGAGCGCTTCTAAGAGATTTTTTAATTGCCATTCCAATGTGCTTTAAGTAGGTCATAGACCTAAGAATTAGCGCCGACTTAATTTCCCAATATCCGTACTTGTTTACTGGTGGCTGTTGACGGGTTACCTATTACCAGGATCCGGCCGGTGATTGGGGTTTGGTTTCGTGTGGGATGTGAATTCGGGCGCCGATGACTTATACCTATGCATATGTCTCTGCCACTTATCTATCTCCATAGCCCCACCGCCTCGCCCAGCAGGCAAGCACGTGGGCTTCGTGGGTTGGGGTACGTGAGTACCGCGAGATCGCCAATTCAATTGGATTTGCAATTGCGGAATGTAGATTGTGGATTGGGATTACGAGCTCGATTCTAGAGGCTAGAAACTGGAAGCTAGAATTAGTAAGCATGGTACTGGCGTTTGGAATTTTGAAACTAGGGAAGCCTTCCATCAATCGCACGAGCTGGGCGTATGAGATTGATAAATCTGCGACCAGTCACATTGCTCCGTCCTTTTGTACAAACACAAAACCGAGCACAAGGCGCGCACAGAAACACACCACACATGGCAGTGGGGACTCAGGAAGAGCTTTTTGATGCGGATTCCTAAACTTCCATGAAGTAGGGCACTTCATAGCACGAGGTCTGCGGTCTGTCTGCCGTCGGCCTTCTGCCGATGTGACGAAGAGCAAAAATGTATTTTTCAAAAACTACTATATTAGACTCGTTGATGTACGACGTGCTGAAGTGGTGGCACCGGATTCACTGCAATCCCGTGGTGGGCAAAAGAACAACTTGCCGTAAAACTACTAGCACCCATGCCAAAGCGCAGTCGGAAGTTGCAAGGCTTATCTTTCGCTGCTTTGCTTTATACCACGAGTGCGTTTGCACCTAATTCCTTCGGCCAGTGCTCTCCTGCTCGCGCCCCTAGTCGCCGTAACTGCCCGTCTCCAGTAGCCACGGCGAAGAGTGATGGAGCGTTTGGTAACGTCAAGACCGAAGACAACGACGGGAAAACCGGACGCACCAACACGAAGCCCAGGAAAGTGTTGAATAGGATAAACGGGGACCGGAAAGGCGGCAGCAGCGCAAGCCAACAACTCAAAAACAGCCGCAGGAGCAATGGTGACGAAGGGGACGAAGACTCCCAACGGCCTCGTTTACAAGAAGCGTGGCGCCTGAAGCCCATGCGGCACGTTCTCAAACGAGCGCTGGACTCACGGCGGGAAGCCCTCAAATCGGAAGTTGCTCAGCGAAGCAATGCCGCTGCCTTGCCGAACGCTGGGAGCTCCGATGAAACAGCATCGGCCTTGAATTCTTTGAGCAACAACGAGGAATCCCAAGAAGAAGACAGCAGCAATAGCGACGACGATTCGGTCACGTTGCTTCGGCGCCGGGGCGGGCGGGCCAAGGAGAAAGGGCGGGGCAGCAAAGCACCCGAAGTGCCGCCCTCCTGGGTGTCCGAAGAGAAAGCGCTCGCCCTAGGGCGCGCGCGGCTGAAGCGGAGCGCGGGGCAGCAGGCGCGGGCTGACCACAAGCTGGCAGCGGCGGTGGCGGCCGACATGCGGGGCGACTTGGCCACTTCCGAGCAGCTGTTGGAAGAGTGCGCGAAGCTAGCGCCCCACGACGGCCGCGTGTGGCGGCGGTGGTCGCGAATGGCGAGAATGCGGGGGGATTGGGTGCTGGCAGAAAAACGGCTTCGCACTGGCTTGAAGCACTTACCAGAGTCCCCGTGAGTTTATTATTCTTCTCTCTTTTTGAGCCTCTTTGTGTTGTTGTTGTTGCTTCTTCTAATCCTTTTGGAACCATCGTGTTCGAACTACTTTGGTGGTTGAGAGTGACTTCTTTTTTTGTTTTTTTGAAATGCCCTAATATTTTACCTGTACCCGACACATTGAACAGGCACTTGCTGCACGGCTTGGCGGAGCTCTTCAAAGGGCGCGGCGATTTGGCGCGGGCGAGGGTGTATTACCGGCGAGCCCTGGCCGTTGACTCGAGCTTCGTGCCATCTCTGCACGCGTGGGGAAGGCTCGAAGCCAAGCTCGGCGAGGTATTTGTCACTGCAGTATTACACGAAAAATAGCATGATTTACACATGGCAACAGATGGAGTGGTTAGGCGTGCGCACACGCCCTGACGTGCATCTGGTTCTCCTCTATACCTAACGAGGCGTTATTCATCTGCGCTTCGTTTTTACTTGCTTGCTTCACATTCAACTACTTACTTCCAACAACTACGAACGACGACTACTTACGTCCTACTCCTCCTCTTAGGTGCGGTTGGCGCAGCAGCTCTTGAGCAAAGGCCTCGCCGTAGAGCCGTTGAACACCCGCCTGCTCTTCGCGTCCGCCGTGCTCTTCTCCTCATTGGGGCGCCACGGCGACGCTCTGGAGCTGCTGGACCGCGGCTTGCAAAACCCCACAGGCAGCGGCAACTACCGTGCGCGCACCGGTACTACCTACATACTTTTTAATACTAGAAGCTGAGAGCACCTCTTTGCTGCATATGTTTATACAGAGCGTATAGATTAGTATCCTCATCATCGTCGTCAGTATCCTTGTTTTTTTACTACAGAGTAGTCCTGCGTACGTTTTTTTTGCTTTTGGTTATGACATCTGCTGTTGTTTTGCTCATGTTATGGTGTGTGTATTCAAAATATGTAAATATTAGGGCCACCGAGCGCGGACGGGTCGTCGCAATGGCAGGCCACAGCGAAGCCCGGGACTCACCCAGACTTGGTGCTGGCGAAAGCCGTCATTGAGTTTCAAGTGAGGCTTTTGTTCTTTTAAGTTCTTGCTTGTGTTGAGTGTTGACCCACTTGTGCGCGCGCCTCCTCTTGTAGTAGTCGTTACCTTAGCTAATCTTGTTGGAATAAGAATTTGTTACAATTTGCAATGTGCTGTGCGTAGTTTTCGGTAACATTCCATCGCCTTTTTTGCTTCCTTCTTTAAAATTTACACAATTATACTGTTCTTGTTGCCTCAGATGTTCTCCTGTCTCTTGCCTCGTTCCTCGTTTATCTCTCTTGTTTTCTGCACCCCCCCCCCTTTGCCCAGATGGGAAATGTGCCCGAAGCCCGGCGCAAGTTGCGTTTTTTAACCCAGCGCACTCAGCGCGGTGTTTATCTACCGAAAGCGTGGTTGGCTTTGGGTAGGCTCGAAGAAGCTTCCGGGAACGTGGAGTGGGCGAGGAGTGTGTACCAACAGGCGTGCGCGTTTGGCAGCAACGGTTACGCACGTCCTCCCAGTGCTTCCAGTAGCGCAACCTCGCCGTTTTCTTCTTCTTCTTCGAGCAGCAGCGGTAGCGGCGATGGCAGCAGCAGCAGCAGCAGCAGTCGCACCCGAGGGAAAAAGACGAGCTGCAAACCGGGCCAAGAAGCGGGGGTGGCCTTGTGGCAGAGCTGGGCGAGGTTCGAAGAGTTACAGGGGGACGCAGCGGCGCGCCGCTTAAAACACGCCTCTTCTTCATCGTCTCAAGTGGACGCGTATACTGGTGCTTACGGTGGATCAGGGTATTGGAGCCACGAGCCGCGCACGCTGGCCAGCGTAGAAGCAAAAAGAGGCCACATGAGCGGCAACGGCTACGGGGAGGATTTCTACGGGTCTGGGTACGGCAATAGCCAGCCACCACCAGGGCAGGCGGATGTGTACCAGGCGTGCTGCGACGTGTACGCAGAAGCGACCACTCGCTTCGAAGACGACGCCCAGTTGTGGTGGGGGTGGGCTGCGGTGGAAGCGAAGCGAGGCCGCCACCGAGAGGTATCCATGCTAAATTCGTGAGGCACATATGTGAGGCTTCCACACAGTAGCTTTGAGACTTCCATTGTTTGAAACGATTTCGATGTTTGACAGTTTCAACGCGCACACCTGGCGTGTCCTCGTCCTCATGCATTGTGTGGTATTTGCTCCTTCTTAACTCTTTCCACCTCCTTCTGTTTTTGCACCGATCAGTCGGCGGAGCTCTTTGAGCGCGCGATCCAAGCGGCACCCCATGATTTGCGCCCCTATCACGCAGTCGCGAAAGCCGCGGCGGCGTCGGGGCAATGGCACAAAGCACGGGCCATGTACTTCCGGGGCTTGGCCCAATACGACGGGGCCCGCGGAGCGAGGGCACGCTACGACGCGGGCGCAGCGGCGGCAGCGCTGGCGATTGGCCGGGAAGCTGGCAGTGACGACGTGGCAGTGACTGCGGCTGAGGGGCAGGCTGAAGCAGATGATGCCAAGATGGAGCTCAGTAGTTCGGCGGCAGCAGTAGCAGGAGGAGCAGGAGCTGCTGGAGAAGGAAGCGCCACGTCAGCTACGGAAAAGGAAGAAGAGGTGTGGGAGCCAGCGTGGGAGCAGCAGCTCGGGTTTGGGGACGGCCCTTCTTCTTTCAGAGGAACTACAAGCAGCAGGGCTTCGAGAAGTTGGAGCGAAAGTGCTAACAATTGGGGCAACGGCAACGATGACGACGATGACACATGGGCGGTGCAGTACAATTACCGCCTGGGGACGGGCATTCTCGACGGCCGCAGCGCCGATGCTCCGGTGAGCACTACAGGGGGAGTTGCTGGGGCCGCCATCAACAGCGCATACGGCACCAGCCACCGCTTCCGAGGCGCCAGCACGAGCAGCACTAGCAGTAGAAGTAGCAGTGACAGCTCTTACGACGTCAGCAATGATCACGCCGCGGCCCAAAATCTGGCTCCACTCTTGTTGAGCTGGGCGCTGTGCGAAGAGAAGCTAGGTGACACCCATCGCGCCGCGGCGTTGCTCGACTGGGCCGTGCGCAGCTGCGGTAGCAGTGCTACTGGCGGTGGTGGCACAGCGGGAATAGGAAAAAGCAGCAGCAGTGGCAGCGGTTTCGGTGGGAGTTCGGCGATGCTCGCCGAGTGCTGGACGGCGCGGGGTGCGCTGGAGCTGCGCATAGGGATGGCGCAAGGATTGGGGGTGCGCGACCCCCTGGACGCGCAGGCCTTGGAAGACGGCTTGGGCCACCGTTGGGGGGACAATGTCCACCAGGGCTCAACTTCAAGTGCTTCACCGTTTGCCACGCCCAGCAGCCAGAGCAAGGTGAGCAACACTCTGTCGAATGGCGCGAGCAAAGGAGGCTACAGTTACCACAGCAGCAACAACGACAACGGAGATGGTGAAGTGGATACTGAAGCTCGTGCTTCCAGCGCACACGGTAACCAGCACCAGCACCAGCAAGAGGTGCATTCCCGAGGAAGCGACCCTTGGGAGGTGGGGCTGCGGCGCTGCCAGCATTTCGTGGCCAGAGCCCTGCAGGCCCACCCTTCTCACGGGGCCGCGTGGGCGCTGTGGGCCACTGCGGCCGCGGCCTTGGCGGAAAGGCAACAGCTGGTGGACCTCTTGCACGCAGGCCTCTCCGACCCTGTAAGAGCAAGTGCAGCCGCGGCAGCGGAACCCACTCTTCGTGTTGGAAAACGCATCGAAGACAAAGGAGGAGGAGACAGAAGAGCGTCAGTTGAGCACTCGAGAGCACGCGACGTGGCCTTAGCCGCCGTGTTAGCTCTGGAGCGGGCCTACGCCGAAAGTCACAGCGGGAACAGCGCGCCCTTGACCGTGGCAGCTTTCCTCCGCTTGTCGCCGGGTTTTGTGGGAAGTTGCCTGCGCCCCGTTCTCGTTCGCCAAGGCTTGCCACCGACTTGTAGGTCCGGTTACAGTGGTGGTGCGAGCAGCAGCCAACACCACGACGACCCTTCACCTCTTGCACCAGGGATGAGCACCAGCACCAGCGTCGATGCTGCGTTGATGCGGCTAGAAACGGCACGGCGCCTGTGGCGGGCGGAAGGCACGCACGCGTCCTTGGCGGGTGTGGCGCAGCTGCCCCCTGTAGCCCGGCAAGAGGCCAAGTCCCGCGACGACTTTTACCGGGGCCTCGCGCGGGAGTGCTTCGTGCGCGCCATGCTCTTGGACCAAGACCAGGCGGTGCACGGCAGCAGCGGCTTTGGGGGAAGTGGGAGCGGAAGTGGCAGTGGGGGGAGCAGCAGCAGCGGCGGGGTTGGTAGTAGTGGAGTTGCGAACCCGGCTCTGTCAGGACGTGACTTCACGGCAAGCCCCCTGCAGCGCACTTTTCCAGGCTCAGCGCCCGCGCCTGCTTACCTGGAGGGTATTGGGACGGTGCTCACAGCACCTCCTGCACCTCCCTCATCTTCGTCAAGTGCGGACGGGTCTTGGGAGGCGGACCCAGAGGACGAATGAGCATCCTAATGGGCTGGCTTAATTCCTGTTGCGGCTTGTCCGCCCGTTCTTTTCTTTTGCTTCGAGTTGCTTTCTAGGCGCATTTGTGTGCCTTCGAAATTCATTTCTACGTAATTCATGTTTCTACACTGGACTGCGAATTCGACTTCTACTTGCTGCCTATATCGCAGCCACACACAAACAGAGAGGTAGATGGCGCTGTTTTAAAATAATAAACGATAATACGCAGCTCATGCCCGTCGGCCATTGAGCTCATTTTCCCGAGTGCCGGGCCCATTGCCCATTACCCAAGCAACGACCTCCTGACTCCTGACCTCGCGCTCAGCGCTCAGCGAAAAAAAAAACAGAAGGGCCCACCCAACGGACAAAATTCGATGTATTTTGAAAATGCACCAGAGCTAAGATAGACGCTCTGCTAAACAGCAATCCCGCAATCGCACCGATGGAAGAGATAGAGCCGTGCTCGGATGCGAAACCGCGTGCAATGAAAGAAAGTGGAGCAGCGAGCACCTCTGCGCCAATAACCCATTCTAGTGAGGGTGCCACCAGTGGATCCGCCAATGGCCAAGCTGCTGCGATGGAAACACCTTCAAGCAACAAGAGGCCAAGGCGGGAAGTGAAGGCGGTAAGCTACGCCGAAAGCAATGCCGTTGATGAGGACGCAGACGATGATGTAATAAAACGAGGCAAGCATGATGAATCCGCGAGCAACTCAGCCTGCAGCGTAGAGCCCGGTGGTAACGGTGCCACCGAGACTACTTTTCGAGCACAGCACCGGCGCCGTCAGTACTGCGACCCCGTTGTGGTGAGTAAAGCTACGGGAACATTAGGAAAAGCCGCGTTCTATTCTTTCTTTTCGTACCTCGCTATCAAGTATTCTTTCATCTATTTCGTTCTCCCACCGCACCGGAAGACGCAGAGCCAGATGATCGAGCACAACCCATTGGTGTTGGGTGGGTATTGTAATCATATGCTGCAGCATGAGCCCTCTTTCGACGTTCATTTCCTCGCATAATGATTGTGGTGTCTCTTTATGTGTGGGTATCTGTTTGTTTGCGTGTTGTTGTGGCCTTGGATGCATAGGGCGACCGTGTTCTCAAATATTTCGGCGGGTTTGGGCGTTACGAAGGCACGATCGTGAGCGTGCGCGGCCCGGTGCCTCAACCGATAAAAGCGGCTGCCGCTCCTAAAGTTGAATCCCCAGTGGCTGCTGTAGATTCAAAATCCACGAATGGAGCACCTTTAGACGCCACTGCGCCCAACCCGGGTGCTCAAGACGCAATCAACAGTGCCAACGCCGTTGACGGTGCTTCCTCTTCTCAAGCTGCACCTACACAAGGCCTTGCTGCTGCTGCTGCTGCTGCTGCTGCCACCGCTGCTGCTGCTGCTGCAGCTGCTATGGTGAGCCCGGGAGGCGAA
>Ga0307982_1003001_pt1 | contig 13519 bp, 3 predicted proteins | sample OrgLakmetagen989_FD_201847 | JGI IMG/M metagenome (GOLD analysis project Ga0307982, IMG submission 201847) | Saline water microbial communities from Organic Lake, Antarctica - #989 | ecosystem: Environmental > Aquatic > Non-marine Saline and Alkaline > Saline | place: Antarctica: Organic Lake...
AACTGCCGCAGCAGTTGCTTCTTGCAACTGTTTCGTGATTGGTGCTGCGGTAAACCTCTCACAAGTTTTGATATCCTGCATACCCCCCTCTGAGCGGGGTCAAGGGATTGCGTGCCTCGAGCTCGGTTGAGTTGATTTCGCTAGAAAATACATTACATACACATTGCTGCATTTCACTCTGTTTGAAAGGCACCTCTGCTGAAGGCTGCATGCGCACACGAGACCAACAAGAAGTCAGATTCAGTGCTGGCCGACAAAGTTCTTGCCTCACCTCCCTGCTGGCTTGAGAAGTGAAGATGGTGTCTTGGGGCACTTGCAAAGCATTTTATACAAATACTGTAAACCAGCCAGGCTTCTGTACACAAGCTTCAACAATCCACCCAGTAAGCAGAGGCGTGTTGGAGTTTCAGCAGAGTTTCGGTCACAACTGCGGAGCAGTGTTTTCATACACAAGCGGCTCTAGATGAACAATCCACACCACGCGTCACATGTTTGCAGGTTGATGGATCTGTTTTTTTGATAGATGGTAATGCAGTCATTCACGTTTGCGGAGTAACAGGTCAGGTCCTGAAGCGAATTGTTTCAAAGTCTGTCAGCGGCATTTGGAAGGCGCACGTTGCTACATCAAATGGTGGCCAGGCGTTGCTGTGCTTGCTCTTTTCAAATTCACAATGTGAATTGTGGGATGCTGGTACGGGCAGCTTTTTGTCGGCATTCCCGCTTGGCGGGGTCAGCAAGTCTAGCGCTGCAAGGGCTCTACTCACCAGCTTGGCAACCACCGCACACGACCGCCCATTCCTTTTTTCAGCCCGCACAGCATCGGGGTCAATCCAAGTGACCAACTTGCTTGCAGCTGCATCAGCTCTTCCAAGCTCTGGCCTTGTGCTGAACCTGGAAGCTCGCTCCACCGCCAGCCGCAAGGCATGCACTGTCACCAGCATCGCTGTGCATGGTAGTCTGCCACTGGTCGCTGCCGGCACCTCAGATGGAGTGCTCACAGTCTGGTACGCTCCATTCCTTCGTTGTGAGTCGACTGCTGGTCGAACGACAGCTGATGTGCGCGCTGGCCTTCGGGGGGGCAGTGGGGTTCCCGCCGCTGCAGCCGCCGCCACCTCGCCAACCTCCCCTACCAAAGCCAGAGACCCGCTTGCAAACACAGGCGATGCACAACATCAGTGCCTATTTGCGGCAGCGTTGTCAGGTGGCGTGCTTGCCAGCGGCAAGTCGCAAGTGCTGCGCGATGATGCGTTTCACCCGTCAGCTCCCAGTGCGGGGGCGCCCGCGTCAGCTGCAGGGGCAGCCCGCCCCTCCACTGCACCGCCCAGCAGAGCCACAGCTGCGGTCACCGCACTTGCATTTCACCCAAGTGTGCCAGTTGTTGCTGCTGCAGATGCCTCGGGGCGTGTGGCAGTGTGGCACATTGGTGTGACCGACGGCGCGCACTTCCAATTGGCTGCCAGCAGTGTCGCCCCCTTGCTGCACAATATGCCGCAATGGAGTCAACGCGCAAAAGATCTGGACGAGCAAGCAGCTTTCCAAACTGGACAACAGGCAGGGCTGCACAAGGAACAGGCCAGGAGGAACGCAGAGGCCACAGGCCTGTTCGGTTCCGTCACTTCCAGGCACGAGCCGTGCGCACTACATTTCACATCTGGCCCGTCCGCTGGACTGCTGCATGTGCTCACACGACCGCGGCACACTGCACACAGCTTTGATGCCGTTATTGCCAGTGTGGGAGGGGCTCTTGCGAAGTTGGCTTCCCTCCCGGGGTCAAAGCCGATTCTGCAGCGCCGGGTGCTAGGCATGCTGAAGCAAGTATTCCAGCCGGAACAAGCAAAATCTGTGGCAGGGGCATCCACAGAGGGGGTGCCAGTTGGCGTCGATGGGGGATTCAGCACCCCCACGGCTGAAACTTGGGGGGGGTCATATGTGTCATGGAGTGCCACACGAGGGCACTTCGCTGGAGATGTGGAAAGCTTGCCGCAACTGCAGGAGCTGCAGAGCTGGCTGGACCGTGTGACAACCTGCCTGGCACATCTTGTGCCTCGAGCGACAAGTCTCGCCGTGAGTCACCCATCCTTGCCAGCTTGCGGGAGCCCCCTTGCACCCCCTTTGCAAGCCCTTTTGCGAGCAGCACTTCAGCGGTCAGTCGCAGCTGCTCTGCGGGCCGTGTCCCTAGTCACGCCTGACGGCCGGCTGCACGTCGGGGCCAGTAACAGTTTGCCCGGGGGATTGCCTTCAGCGTCTTTTGAGGGGGACCCTGGTGCATACGAGGGGGGGGTAGATGGGTCCTCCGACAGTACTCTGAACGTCACAGCACCAGCCCACGGTCGGCGTCATGGCGCCTACGGGCGCTCAGCCCTACTGCGCGCAGCTGCCGCACTAGCTGGTATGAACAGTAGCAGTGTGGGCAGCGGATGGAGCAAGGGGGGGGGTGCTTTCCTCAGTGTGGCTGCATCGACCAGCCCGCACTTTGGGGCCCCAGCGCACGGCAGTGGCCTGCTGGCCCGGCGGCAATTCCTGGAGGGGACACCCCAAGCTGTTCTGCGCAGCATGCTGTCGGAAAATACAGAGACTAAGACTGCGCACATGGAACACGGCCGCAGCCCACCGCAACACGCCACCAGCGCGGGCAGCGCCGCCCGGTTGCACCTGCACGAGCAGGGGGTTTCAGCTGTGGACCACGGGGACGGCCCTGGGCAAGTGCCTTCTCCGCTTCCGCAAGCAGAAGCTTGCCACAGGGGGGCTTCAAATGAGGAGCCAGCAGCTGTGAGCCCCGCGTGCTTGCTGGTGGCAGATTGCACAGAGGGGCCACCTGTGCTTGCGCTTGCATTTGCGGGGCAGGTGTTCCTGCTGAAGCAAGAGTTGAACACCATGTCGGCGTTCAATCCACGTGCACTGCAATGCGCTGCGAGCGGTGTTCCGGCGGCTCCATCCTGTTCTTCGCTGCCGTGGCGCTGTCCCACACAGGCGCTGAGTGGGGGGAACTTGTTGCCACTTCCAGATGGCCACCGATGGAGCTCGCCTGGGGGCAGTGCATACGGGCTGCCTGTAGTGATGTCCCCCCGCGGGGCTCCCCTCGGAACGTTCCTCAGCTCAGCGTGGGAGGGGCTGCCGCTGGTTTGGGGGGGTGTAGCGCCGCTCCTGGTGCCCCCTCCCGCGGCATCAGGTTCCAGCACAGGGGCCTCCTCGACGCAATCTACTTTGGCGAAATCTTCCTCTCGAATTGGGGGGCTCCGGCGACCGGGATCTAAGCCCCCTGCACCCCCTCAGGGTCAGCTGCAGGGGGGTGCAAACCAATGGCACTCTGGGCTGCCGGACTGGTACTGCGTTGCCCTGAGCAGCATTCTCCCCGCCACAAACACCCCCCCTGCCACTGCAGATGCCGTGTTGGCTGCCCAGGGGGCCCCTCTCTTGCTCAGAGTGGGGGTGCAGGCCGCGATGTGGGCCAGTGCCCCGCCGTCACTTGGTGCCGGCCCCGCAGGCCAATGGGCGGAATTAATGCGCAGCGAGAGCGTCTTGAAGCTGCTCCAGGCAGCAGCTACCACACCACACGTAGCTCTTGCACCGAGCTCCATGTCAACACAACAGCTGCTACCGGCAGCCGCCCAGGGCAAAATCGATGCCTTGGCCGCGGTCCTGGAGGGGTCGGCAGGGGGGGCTACACCCCATGAAGCCCCCCCCCAAGTTCAGTATTGTGCTCCTGGTCCGTACACTTGTGCATATACTGTGTTTGTGCAGTCTGTTCCGGTTGTTCGGCAGGCGGGTGACGGGAGGCCCGTGCTGGGTACGACTCACCGTCTTCTGCAGCGCCCTGCTGAAGGCATGAACACCGCTGCCGCCAAGGCGGAACACGAGGAGGCACAGCAAGCACAAAAACACGCTTCCACTTTGGATGGCGCCACTGGGCTGGCTGGGATCGCCCCACCCAGAACACCCATCAAGTCCCAGAACAGCGCTAGCACGGCCCCCAGCCCGACTGACGCCGGCCGCCCCCACGGTGATACTGCTTCAGTGGGCGGTGGAGAGGAGGACGACGCAGACGAGGGAGAGCCTGTGCCTGTGGGACACGTTTCCACGTCGGAACACTTGGCGTGGCTCCCGTCTGTGGGCCCCCACGGGCCCCTTGCCCCCTTGTCTGTCCTACCCTCCCCAGATGGCCGTTTCTTCGCCGTGAAGATGCAGTACATTGCTGCCCAGCCACGGTGGTGCTCCGGTGGTGATGCAAGTGAGAATGGGGTTGATACTGCAGATCTTTTCCCGCCGTGCTCCGCGCTGCTTGGGCCGGTGGCCCAAGAGCACTCAGTGCACCCTGGTCCTCAGGCCTTAAGCGAGGGGCCCTTAGCGCTCAGCAGCGCCCCCTTGTATGTGTGGGCCATTGTGGGGCCATCATTCAACCAATGCGTCAAAGCCCCTGGCAGTGACAGCGGAACACTTCCAGCAGGAACATCGGCATCAGTGGGAACAGCGTCTACGCCTGACGCCCCCCCGCCGCTGCAACCACAGCCCAACGATGCAGTGCTCTTCTCCTACAGTGCCGCGTCTGAGCGTGTGCACGATGTCTCAAGAAGTGGAATAGGCGGCAGCTTGCCGCGTTTTGCTGCAGGGGGGGGGGGGGGGGTGGAGCCCCCCCCTACAGTCCCCTGTCCCGGCCCCTGGCCCGTTGCCCCCCTGGTCCACGCCACAGACCTGGCCTGGGCATCCGCCGACCAGCTGTGCATTGTGAACGCTGCTGCGGGGGGGCTGCCTGAGCTGGCCCTGCACTTCCTGCAGGCTGATGCCGCAGCATACCTCGCCACCTCTGCGGCAGTGTCGCATCATGCAGCCGGCGGCTGCGGCGCCACACACGGGCTGCATGCAGAGCTCACAGCGGGCCTGCGTACTGCTCTGGGGTCAATGTCCGCTGTGGATTTCAGCGGGGGGGCGTCCTCCTGTCCCCCCACGGCGGGAGCGGTGGTGGCATTTGTGCCAGTTACGCTGCGGGCCGCTGGTGTGCAGTTCATCCCCCGGACTGTAGCACATGTGCCAGCTGCGGAGAAGCAGTCGCACGAGCCCTTTGCTCAGCCCAGCTCCGCCTCGGCTCGTTCCAGCCAGCTGGTGTCGCCCGTGTCGCGCATCAGCAGCGCAGCGGGGTCACGCCTGGCCAGCCCAGAGGACCCCTTTTCGCACACACCCACTGTAGGCGGGCAGGATCAGGCAGGCGTTGGCGACGACTTCGACGACCCATTTGCATCGGAAGAGCCGTTAGGGGGGGGGACTGCGCCTGCCACGCCTGTGGTGGCTGCCGCGGATGATCCATTTGCGGGTGGCGACGACCCGTTCTCCACTGGAGCGGCAGCAGCCACGGCTGCTGCTGGTGCAGACCCGTTTGGAGTGGTGCCGGTGGCGGGCCTGGGCACCCAAGGCAAGGCTGCAGCGCACCCTCAGGATGACCCCTTTGCGCCTGCTCCCGCGCAACTGGACACCGCTTCGCCCCCTGCAGTCGGCGCCTCCCATCTCAGTGTCCGCACCGCCGACGCCACCGCCGCCGCCACAGCTACCGCTGCCCCGCAGTTTGAAGTCTTTGCAGTGCAAGGAACTGCTGTTCTCAGCTTCTCAGTGCCCTGTCGCGGCTCCGTGTTCCGTGTGTTTAACACGCCCTTTGGGGCCAACAGCGCAGGGGGGGGCGCCTCAGCCCAGCCAATCCTGCTGTTTGAGACAGCGGCTGTCGTCGCTGGTCGCGTGGTGCATGAGCTGCGCTACTCGCCCTGTGCAGAACAGGTCCTGGCACCCGCAGACGGGCACAGTGTGCCCTCTGTAGAGCCCAGCCCCGAGCTGCTGGCGGCTGCCCAGGACATGCTGTTGGATGGCTCAGGAGGAGTCGCAACCACATACACCCTAGCACAAATGGCGGCCGCCGGAGCCTCCAACAAAGGCATAGCGTCGGGCATGAGCGGTGACACAGACTTGTCACGGGATGGCACAGTCCTGCAGCACCTGTCCCGTCAGTTGTGTGATAGTGTTGCATGCGTGCCTACCGGTGCTGTGTGTGTTCTGGATCCAGCGTTGAACACACAAGCTGCAGCTTCCGCTTCAACAGCGGCTGCAGCAAGCAATGCGCCGTCTGTGACTCCCATGAAAACCACGCAGGTGCCTGATGCAATGATGGATGATTTCTTTGGGCTGGGCCTATCAACGGGAGCTGTGGCCAAATCCGAAGGGGGTGAAGGGGGGGGCTCTGCAGAAGCCGCTCATGCAGCAGCAGTGGCCGACGACGAGGACCTTCTAGGGGGGCTGGATTTCTTCGCTGGGACTGGCAACGCCACACCTGTCTCTCCACAACCGTTTATCGCAGACGGGGGCGCCAGCGATGACGTGTTCCACGACCCATTCGCGCCGCAGGCAGCGGGGGCAGCGGCAGACTCCGCTTGGCTCCCTCCCGGGAGCAACGAGCCGCCGCAGGCATCTGCAAAGCCCGCTGCCGGCATGCGCTTCCAGCTGCGCAAGGGGGAGAGTGTGCTGCAGGTGGCATGGTCGGCCTCCGATCAAGCCAGTCAGGGGTCATGCTTGTCGCAGGCAGGGCCAGACCAACCCAAGGGGGCCCCTGGCTGCCTCCCACCCCCCCATCAACGAGCTCGGGCGGGCTGCACTGTGCAAGAAGCCACTGCACGCATGTCACACCTGCTGGCAGTGCATACCACGGAGAGGCTGGTCATCCTTTCTCCCTCCTTGCATCTTCTTGGGCAGCTGCAGCAGGGCGGCAGCCACGGCGGCCTCAGCCACTTGAACTGCAAGGAACGGGAGGCAGAACACACGCAGCATACAGCAGCCCATGATGCATTTGCCCAGGCGGCAGCTGTTCCACAGCCCCCCCCCACTAGCGCTCTGCGGGTGCTGGCGGTGGATGGCGTGGTGGCGGGGGGCGACGCGGTGTCTGTGGTGGATCGGAGTCCCGCAGCCGCCGGCGCGTCAACGGCCCAGGCGAAGCGCTGGTACCAAGGTGTGCATACCCTGACTCAGCATGCCACCAAGATGCACTTGCCAGGCTGCGCGGCCGACTTGGAGCTGCAGGGCCCCCAGCCACCGCACTGGATTGTGGGGGGGGATGCTGGCCTAACGGGCGCCAGCTCAGCTGACCAGCACCTCAACAGCCACGCGTCCGGTCACCACATGCTGCAAATACCACAGCAGGCACGGGTGGATGGGGCGCCAGGCAGCCTGTTCCCCCCACACCAGATCGTCTCCATGGCGTGGGCTGGCAGCAGCCTCCTTGTGGGCTTTGCCTCCGGCCGCGTCGCTGCAATGTCCCCGCTGGGCTTTGTGATGGACGTGGGTAGCACATTCGGTGCATCGCAACCCGTGCTTTCCGCGGTTTTGCCTGACCGCCTTGTGTACTTCTCTTGCCTGCCCTCCGCGACCCCCCTCGTCGAAAACAGCGCATTGCCTGTGCAGCGCACCAGAGCGTTCTCCCCTGGGGTGGCACTAGTGCTGGCAGAAGCTGAGCGCTGTGCTCTCTTGGCGGGGCTGCGTGGGCACCTGGGAGACACGCGGACTGCACCCCCGGCAAACCACCACCACCCCGACGGCCTCACGCAGCCTGCATTGGCTGCAGTCCGTCAGGCGGCGGGACTGCTGCAGGAGGTTGCACACTATGTAGCAGTGAGTGCAGTTGCTTGGGTCAAGGCTGACGCAGCAGTCTCGTCGCTGACCTCTCGATACTTGCACCCCCACGCTGCCGGAGGGGGGGGTAGCGTGAGGGAGCCCCCCCCCCTTCACACGTCATGGGTCCCGGAGGCTGCCAGCACCATGTCCCACAGCATTGTCGAGCGGCTTTTGGCGCTGGGCAGGGGGGCTGAGCTCGTGTTTGCGCTGGTGGGGAGTGTGTCGGACGCAGACCACACGCCGCCTGGCGCGGCTGGCGTCTTCTCGGGAAATGTGTACGCAGGCAAGAAGCAATTGGAGGGGGCAGGCCCTCTGGGCACCCAACATACAAATGCGCCTGATATGGAGGACGACCATGCGTCTGAGGGAGCTGCCTTGCCTGCTGAGGTGCTGGCTCGCCTGGACACTTGGGGCATGCCAAGGAGGGGACAGGGGGGCCAACTTGCGGTGGAAGTGTGCTTACGCCTCGCTGCACAAGCGCACGCCAGCACAGTTGCGCGTGACACGTGGTGTTTGGCTGCTGTGCACTGTGCCCTGGCTGACTGCCCTTCGCTTCTGGTGTACTTCCGCTCCGCGCTTGCTGCTGTCCGCTCAGCCCTGCCCCCCCAGGTGTGGGCCCACATTGCACAAGAAGGCGATGCAGGCAACATGGGGCATTCATCTGGTGCGCAAATGCCTGCCACGCTGCAAGCTGCGTTACGCAGTGCCCTTGCGTCTGCTGTGCAGGTGTCCAGTCCATTCTCCGTGTCGCCCTTGCCGGCCCCAGGCAGCGGAAACGCGAAACGCATCACGGCGGTGGGTGAGGCAGCGCTGCAGATGGGTGCCGCACATGTGGCACGATTCGCTGCAGACCTTGCTTCTGATGCCAGCTTGGCTGTGCGGGCGACTGCAGCGACATACTCCCCTTCAGTCGCCAAGCAGGGGGGGGCTGCAGCCGCTCTACCCCTGGAGCCCCTGCAGCAGCTGTACAAGCGTGCCCCTGCATGCATACTGGCATCCCTCACTGCGCAGGTGCTGGCACTGGAGGTGGCGGGTGCAGGTGCCCTATCCCCCACTGCGGGGCAAGTGGCGCAGGCAGCAGCAGGCGCTGCCCACGACTCCCAGGCACACACAGCGCTTGCACTGTTCAAGACCACAGCTGCAAGCCACCACGCTTCTTTCGGCTCGTTGCCCCAGCGCAGCTCTGAGCTGTTCCCAAGCCTGCTGCCCCCCCCGGGGTGCATAGCTGCTGCACAGCCCCCTGCCTCATGGACAGCACAGGCGGGGCACCTGCCTGGGGTTGTCGGCAGCCACAGCGCAGCGCCCTTAAACCCCCTTGCCCCCAGCCTGCTGGTGCCATCTTCGTCTGGAGCAGCTGCGATCCTGCCGCTGGCAAGCGGAACACTGGCTGCGTTCCTAGGCACCGCTGTCCCCCAGCTGGCGTGTGTCGTCGGAGCAGTGCTGAGCAAAGCCGGGGGGCCAAGTGCAGCAGCAGCCACAGAGCCCGATGAGGGCGACGCGCTCATGGCCCGGTACGGCCTAGGGGCCGCTGCGGGGGGAGGCGCCACATCTGAGGGGGGGAGGGCAGCCCCCCTCAGCCAGGAGGCCAAGGCCATTGAGGCGCTGGCGGCTGCGGGGATCACGTTCCCCACCCTGCCCCCCCTTGGGATGAAGGACGAGGACAAGGTGCTGGCGTACTGGCGGTTCGAAAACCGCGTGATGGCCGACGCAGCTGCAGCCAAGGCAGCCGAGGGGGGCGCAGGGATGGGTAGACGCCGCCGCCGCCGCCGCCGCCGCCGAGCAGACTCTGACGGCGATTCCGACAATTCCGACGATGGTGACTCCGGGAAAAACCCTGCCAGCTTGCCCCCCCCAAAGATGGACCTCGCAGTGCTGCCCATCCGCGACTTGGCGCCTGGTGCCTTTCATGGTTCCCTGGTGTGTACTCGTGTACCTGCTCTGCAGGGAGGGGGGGGCGCACAGCCTGCCGAGGGGGGCAGTGCCGAAGGGGGGGCTCTGGGCATCATTTCAGCTGCGGGGTGCATGAGCGTTCTCCCGTCGCTGATGACCTGCGACGCCCCGTATGACTACGGGGAGCCTGGTCGAGTGCAGGAGCCGCGCTGTTTGACTGTGGTGGCCACTCCCCCGGGGGCCGACGTTGGTGGAGAAGAGGACAATCCAACAACTGTGTGGGCCCTGCCTGTTCCAACACCCGAAAACAAGAACACGGTTGTGGCCGCGCACCACGCTGTGAACGGCAGCGCCCCTGGGGACCCCGTGGTGCAGAGCAGCGGTCCCCATGAAACGCCTCGCAGCGCAGAGGCCGCTGTGGCACAGGGCCTAGCAGCACTGCTGGGCGAAGCTGCGTTCGGTAGTGGCTCTGCGCTAGCAGGGGGGGTGGTTCCTGTGCGGCGTCACAGTGCCCTGGATGTGGGCTTTGCCCCCTGGCACGCCAGCAGTGGCAGCTGGACGCTTGAGGCGTGGATGCACATTGCCTGCAGTCGCTTCGGGCCGCCGCGGGGGGACAAGGAGGCGGCAGCCACGGCAGCGGCAGGAGTTCTGGACCCTGGCCCTTTGTCCTCAAGCAGCGTGCTTGCCTGCAGGCTTGGACCAGTGGGAGAAGCTGCTGCCACTGGGGCTGCCCCTGGCCTGATGTGGGCGCTACTCGTGACGGCTGACGGCAGGCTGCAGCTGCAGGCACAGAACCCCACAGGGGGCTGCAGCACTGTGGCGGAGAGCGCAGTGGGCGCAGTGCGGGGGAATGAGTGGCGCCACGTGGCAGTGACAGTGGCGGCCCCCGCGTCGGCTGTGACAGGTGGCCTACAGAGCCTCAAGGCATCGGTGTCCAGCACAACGGGGAAATGCTCGGCGCCAGTGTTGGCAAGGCAGGACGCCATCACGGCCACCCTGGCGCTTGATGGGGAGGAGGTGGGGGGGGGGGCATGCCCCGCTACAGCTCCTGCTCCCGTGCTGAGCGATGCAGCGCCGGCAGCTCTGCGCGGCGGGGCAGCGGCTAACGGCGAGAGCCCGCAGGCAGAGATGGCGGCTGACGTGGCCCTGTCGTTGGCGTCAGGAGGCTGTCTGCTGCTGGCCCCGAATGCGGTTGGCATGCGCTTAGCAGAAGTGCGTCTGTGGTCTCACGCGCGAAGCCTGGCTCAGGTGTCCGATGCGAAGGACTTTGCGTTGGACCTGGCTGAAGAACGCCAAACGAAGTTCTCTGTGGCCATGGCGCCAGCTTTGGCGCAGTCAAGTGGGCAGCACTTCGAAGCCTCGGCTGCTGCCACTGCTGCCCGCAGAAACCAAATCCCCTCCAAGCCACCAGGCCTTCGGGCTTTGCCTGGGCGACGCGGCATACAAAGCACGAAACGACCAGAGGGAAAGAGCCTTGGTCTAAAGCACCCATGAAGGAAAAGTGAGCCTGGGTCATGTTTGCTATTGTTTGCCTAGGTAGCAAAGCCAGGAGGGGAAATGTCCTTCATCTGTGAACGGAAGGGCTGGGTGTAATTGGATGCTGGCGAAATGGCAGCCTACCTTTTGGGGGGTTACTAAAATGCCCCTTTGCAGGCAATGCGCACACTATGGATGGTACACAGTGTATCAATGAATGCCTAAACCACCATTTATCACCAAATTTTGACCTTGGTGCCCTGGTGTCAGTCAAGGATGACGGGGCCATTTTGGCCTCAGGACGAAGCAATATCCGCAATCGCAATATCCTTGTAGAGCCGCCATGCAGGCAGCAACAGTGTTTTTTGACACACCCAATACTATAACATACCATCAAAACTACCCCAATGCAACTGTATTCCCATCTGCAGCACACACATTTTACCCCATTTCGGCCAGGCAGAATCTGTCCCGGAGGCTGCTCAATTTCTCAGACAGCTTGCAGTCTATCAGAGGGGCTACAGGAAGATGCAAGCCAGTAAGAAGCAAGAACAAGTACAGGATAATGAGTCTTAGTGGCCATATCATGCATGGCACGAATATGCAGCTCAGTGTGCTGGATACAAGCGTGTGCGCCGCGCTGCCCCTGGGCAACGGAAGTGGACAAACACGAACATACAGACTGAAAGCAGACACACCAGCAATTCCCACTGCACTCTATGATAGACAACACCGTGATATATATATTGGTCATTTGTCATACTTTCTGTGTCTTGACTTTCGTTGAGCTGGGTGCTCAGAGCCTGCAATCTGGGCGACTAAACCATCATAGCGCAGCGCTGCCAACAAAACTCGGCTGTGCTGACCGGTAAATTAGACTCGGAGCAGGTAGTTGGGTGTTGTTTCCACTAACTTAACTCATGGTGGCTGTGTAGTACAATCACAGGGCGACGGTAGAAAGCTGCACAGCACGGCACGGAGCTGAGGTCACGGCGGACGGCGCACGGCACTCTTGCACCAAGCGTAGAATGTGGACAAAACTGGCGCAAAACAACGAAATTATATCCCACTTTAAATATTGTTTGCCAAAATACACAAATACCGCAGCAGAAGTGGCAAGTATACGAACCGACGCACAGCATGCTGTAAAACATTTCTGCGGCCTGGAGATGAAATCCATGCAGATTCACGTGCCTTCCATAGGGGAACACCAGACAAATTCAAACAAACTAAACTATTTGCATGATTATGTGTTGCCAAACTGATCAGTGCCATCGCAGTTGCGTAGTACTTGACAGTGGGCCTGTGGAGTTTCAAAATCCGCTGGCGCTCAACAACCAGCACCTCAGTCCGTTGGCACATGGTGCATTTAATGTATCAAACTGCTCCATATGCATATTTGATGCAATGTGTATGAATGTATTTTCTAGCGACATCAACTTGACCGAGCTCGTGGCACGCAATCCCTTGACCCCACTCAGAGGGGGGATGCAGGATATCAAAACTTGTGAGAGGTTTACCGCAGCACCAATCACGAAACAGTTGCAAGAAGCAACTGCTGCGGCAGTTCAGGTTAGGGCAGCAAGGCCAGGGGGTTGTTGTGTGAAGACCAACAAGGCTCGGTTCCCGGCTTGCTTGTGTGCACATTGTCGCGGCACTGTGACACCAGTTGTAGATCTTAGGTATCACCAACAACAGACGGAATGCTTTGTGGCCTGGCATTGGCCACCAACCGGTGGATAAGGCTGGCAACAATGCAGCACACCCGGTGGCGGAGTTGTTGCCGATCGGAAATTGAGGCGCGCGTGATGCCTAATTTAGCGGCCGTTTGCACGTCAAGCGTCGCCAGCGCTTGAAGGAGCTGGACCATACTTCCAGAGTTAAGTACAGTAGGGGAACAAGCCAACTCTGCAGCAGTCGGTACGTTGATCGCTGCTTGCAGCAGCGTCATGCACTCCTCCCGTGGTGTGATCACGTCCTGCTTTGTACAGTGCAGCTGGCGGTGTACACATGTGAGATGGTATCCCTTGCATGCTGGCAGGCCTGGTTGATGCAGTGCACTATTGTGGTGCCGAATTCGAAAGGCATGGTGTCGCCCGGCATGAGGGTGTTTGAGTTATACCGGAATTTCAGGACAGCTCGCCTCATTGCTCGTGTCCGGAGTAGGTCGTAAGCCGGGGCATCGACTCCCCCGCCTGCAAGTGTGGCCTGCCTGGCACACATGAAGGGTTGCGGGCGTTTGTTGTGGTAGGCTGCTCTGTCCTGGGCTCTGAGGTGAAGCCACTGGAGGACTTCTGCTTGGGCAGCGTTGCTTGTGCGCATGCTCGCCTCTGTTGGGTGTAGGCCCCCCAGACTTCTCAGGACCGCGATAAGCCCTCGGGCCAGATTGCGGCGACGCTCCCAAGCTGGCTGGATCCCAAGCTCCATGAGGATGATCTCGTCCGGTAGCTTACGTCTCTTGGTAGTCATCAGACCAAACATTGGCAGGACGACGGCTTTCGCGAGAATCTCA
>Ga0307982_1003003_pt1 | contig 13516 bp, 15 predicted proteins | sample OrgLakmetagen989_FD_201847 | JGI IMG/M metagenome (GOLD analysis project Ga0307982, IMG submission 201847) | Saline water microbial communities from Organic Lake, Antarctica - #989 | ecosystem: Environmental > Aquatic > Non-marine Saline and Alkaline > Saline | place: Antarctica: Organic Lake...
GTGTTCCGCACGTCACGAGCTACGCTCGCGCTTCTTCCTCTTTATTGTTTCTGTGGAGTGCGCGCTACCCACAAATGCCTCGCTTTTTGTAATTTTTGCGAGAATTTTGGCCAATGCCCCTCCCCCTCATGAATCACTTCGCACTTGCTTTGTTTGCGCAACGCACGCGCATTCCCACTTCGGCCCGCAGCATTGGCTTCTGTGTCATTTGGGTTTGTATTAGTTCGAGTTCGAGTTATCTGATACACATGTAAACACATAATTCTTCGAGATGTTAAAAGAGTTCGCCATTCCCATTCCCCGCTTCCACTTCAACCCCGCCATCCATTCCAAGACACAGATAACCCGGGAGCTCTAAGGCCCACCACGGTAGCTCCTTCGGAACGCTCGGAGATTTTGCGACCATTGAACTAAGCACAAAGAAAAGTTGATAACCCTACACCCTACACACCAGTCCCGGTTCCGTTCCCGGTCCCGGTGACTCAGTACAATCACCAATCCCGTTTGGTACACATACCCTATATCTCAACAGGAGAGTCCCGATCTCGGCCTACGGCCAAAAGCTGAGTTAGGAACTTGAGGCCTTAACATAAAGACATCAACATAATCCCGCAATTGCACGTCACGAACTCGAACTCGAACTAATACAAACCCAAATGGCACAGAAGCCAATGCTGCGGGCAGAAGTGTACGCGCATGCGATGCGCGCAAGTCAAAATCGTAAAAAGGAAGTGCGTAGAGAACTAGTAGAGAGAAGGAAGTATAGTACTTTCAGCCCTCTCTACTTCAGCGCCTGTTTCTGCATTGAAGAGAGCCCGTCGTTGCTTTGTCTCTTGGGCGCGCCTAGCCAAAGACCTCCGCTTCTCCTCTGGCGTGGCCCTTGTGTTGTGTCGCACCGGGGCGGCCGTAGCTGCGGTTTATGCTTTATGATTTGTAGTAAGCGGTGCATAATTTTCACGTGCCAAGCGGAAGGGGATTCCTACTTCCTACGGCCACACACCAGAAGTGTTAAGGCAAAATTTTGTGTGAGGAAACACAGGAATAAGACAGGGAGTGCAACAGGATTCCGAGAATGCCCTCGAATTAAAACGCCTCTTACTTGGCAATGGAACAGTCGTAGAGCACTTTTCCTGTGGATTTGCCCGCTTCGAGGTACTTGTGTCCCTCGGAGGTCTCCGCCAGAGGAAACACTTTATCTACGTTCACCTTCAGGCTTCCGTCAGCCACCCAGCCAAAGACTTCGCCCGATCGCCACAGCAGCTCCTCTCGCGAAGACGTGTAGTCCAGCAGCTTGGGCCGCGTGATGAAGTTCGATTTCCCAATCAGCTTGAGGGGGTCGATAGCCGGGACCGGCCCGCTTGCGTTCCCGAAAAAGATGCAAATGCCCCGACGCCCTAAGCTCGCTAAGCTCAGTTCCCAGGTGTTGGCGCCGATACCGTCCACAACGCACTTCACGCCTTCGCCGTCGGTGATTTTCATGACTTCGCTCGCGACATCCACAGAAGTGTAGTCTTCGTAGGAGGTTCCGGGGACTTCGTTCAGGACAATCAAGTGGTCGCAGCCCAAATTCGCAGCAATGGCTTCCTTTCCTTTGGCCACGGTGCCAATGACCTTGTATCCCTGTAACTTGGCCATTTGCGCCGCCCACTGGCAGGTGCCGCCCCCAACCCCGTGGATCAGGCACCATTCCCCCTTTTGAATCAAGTTCGCGTGGGAGGTGGTGGTCAGGTAGTGCGCGGTCATGCCCTGCACCACCAGCGCCGTCGCCACGTCCAGAGGCACCGCATCGGGTACAGGGAGGAGTTTGGCCGCGGGGACCGCCGTGTACTCGGCATAGCTGAAGAAGCTGCTGTAGGCCACGCGCGCCCCTGCCGCCATACCCATGGCTTGGGCTTTTGGGGTGGTCGCCACCACGATCCCGGCGCCCTCTTGTCCCCCCACAAAGGGCAAATCCCGCTTGTAGAGGCCGCTGCGGTGGTAGGTGTCGATGAAGTTGAGGCCCGAGTAAGTGTTCTTCACGAGGCACTGGCCGTCCTGCAGAGAGGGCACTGGCATGGACTCAACGGACCACGCGTTAGCGTCTCCCACCTGAAATGAGAGGAATCAGAGAGATGGTGGATATGCAAGGGAAAGCGATTATTTGTGGGGTCGTGGGGTATAATTCAAGGGAAGCAAAGAATGGGATAAAAGACATGCTTTTGAAGAAAACAGACTATTTTTTAATGTATTGCTCTAGGTAATTTTCGCACCTCTCGAATGAGGGCCCCCGTCATAGTCTCAGGAATCACATCATCGACACCACTCATCGACGACGACGACGAAAAGCTACGGCGCCCGGCACTCCTTCCTCCTGCTGTAGCTTGCTGGTGCTTGCTGGAGGTGGAGAAGGACATGCGCGGCAGGACTTCGGGCTTCTTGCGCTCGAGGAGTTGGTACAGGGGAGACCCTTGCTTGATGGGGGGCTTAAAAGGGTAGTACTTGCCTGGAGGGCCCGGGTTCTGCCGCAGCTCTTCCTTGATGATCATCTCCACTTCCTCGCGCTCTTCGGCGATTTTAATCACTTTCTCCACTTCCTTGAACGGCACCACCACCGCGCCATCTTGGTCAGCCACAATGGCATCTCCTGGGCGCACCTGCATGTGAACATTAGTTGAGGTATCCATCGAAGCGAAGGAGTTTGAGTCGAGACTGAGATTATCTGTAATTCTTAAGAAGGTTGCACTGTGGTGTCGCATGCAACAAAATAGGCATTACTGCCACAATAAACCTCTCGCATACAGTAGCACCCCCCCCTTTTTTTACCCCACATGTACTCGGCTCTCACCGACACGCCCCCGCAAGTGATAACGTCATTGCAGGCCCAGGGCATCATCACCGCAGGGCCTTGCTTGGCCGTAGTAGAGTAGGACCAGGCGGGAAAACCGTAGCTGCGAAGAGGAATAAAGCGAGGGTTTGCAGCAATGAAGAGAATGAGAAGAAGAAAAAAAAGGAGCAATCCACATATTCTGCCACCCAGCTCATCAGTATACGAAGGCAAAGCCCGTCTCCACCAACGTTCTTTTGTGTGAGCATGTCAAGAGGAAAAACGCTTACTTGAGGATCTCGTCTGTGTCGCGCACGCTTCCATCAGTAACCAGGCCTCCGATCTTTCGCTGCGCAAGTCGCAAGAATTTGATATCTCCGCCCACCGACTCCCAAGGACCCGTCGAGGCCATCACCAAGATTTCGTCCGGACCGCACAATTCAAAAGCCACGTACCTAGAATAATTACGAGTGAGAGCATGGAGTATAAAGTGTTAGCGTTCAATTTTGCATCCACCAGGTCTCATTGGTGCCATTCAATCTAGCTTGATAGCCTCCTTGATTTGAGAGGCCAAATTCTGATAGATTGAAAAGCCCAAGATTGAAGTGCATACTCCTAGAAAGTAATGCATCTTCTTAAATGTCCTCAAAACATCTCAATTTCTTTTCTAAGCCAAACACGTACTCGGGAGAGGCCTCGCCCTGAGGTTTATCGGCAGCAATATCCGGGCGCCACGGCACGAAGCGTACAGTAACGGCGTTCCCCACTGCTTTCATGCCCTTAGCCAGGGGGCGGGCACCCTGCATCATGAGAGCGAAATGCCAAAACTTAGAAAATGCGGAATATTTCATCTAGGCCATGGAGGTGGAGCTTGAAGGAAGTCATTGCGGAAGAATTCAGAACCTCTCCATTAGATACGGGGAGCGTGAATTGCCGAACCTCGATCTGGCATTGCGGGTAGCCCATCACCCAAAGAGCATCCACCACCGATTGCGTCGAACATTTTGCTAGTTCTTTCAGCAAGGCGGGTGACGAGGCCATGGAACGTGCCCCTCCATGCGGCCGCCCTAGCGCGAAGCGAGAGATTTGGCGCAGCATGGTTGACTGTTTGACACGTACTTGAAGTGACACGAAATCCGACGATCCACGAAATACAACATTAGGATCCCGGTCTCCCGGTGAGATTTGGGATTTGCAAGTCGTGGTGCTCGGCACGCTTCATCAATCGTATAGGTTTGCGAATACGATTGATGAAGAGTGGGTGCTCGGTGCTCCATGCGTCGACGCTCCGTAAACTGCGGTAATTTGGTGAGGTGGGTCCCTTCCTGATTCTTTAAATCCGATTGCTGGTCAGTGACCCAGTGACCTATCTAATAGAAGCAATATCACTTCAGAGATGGGAGATGGGCACATGTGTACGCGGAACGCCCCTTCGTCGATTGGCGATTGGGGCACATCCTTATGGAGTGGTGGCAAAGTCCCTATCTCCACGTAAAAAAAATCAACGCCTCGTTTTAAGCTAATCAATTAACCGCAGGTTTGAATATCATTTGATTTCAACTGACTTTACTACTAAATTACTTCTAACGCACCGGACTTAAACATTCAATCGGAAGGAAATAGGATAATAGGTCTTTTTGCAAATGAAGCCGACTGAGCAAATTGAGGAGGAATCGGTGCCTCGGGCGAATTCAGTCGGCATCGGGGTCAGGATTATCCGGCCATTTGGCCTCTAGTCCAGCTGGCAAGAAGCGAAATTCCGCGAGGAGAGCGAGATGAGACGAAGGGTAGTCAGCGTTGGGCAGGAAATGGTGCTTGTTCGAACGATTCGGCCGGATGCCCCCCACCCACGAGCCACTGTAAGCCATAGGCCCTCGACCTCCGAACCCTGGCGGCGGCTCCGGCGCTCCTAGTGGCTGGTTGCTCGATGACACGGCGCTCTTCTTGGCGCTGGCGCCTGTTGTGTTCTGGTTGTTGTCTTTCCAGCCATTGGCCCACCCGTTGGGGGGTTCGGTCGCGAGGCTGTCGTCAAGTTCCATCTCCAACTGCCGCGGGTCCTCGCTCAAGAGATCCGTTAAGTCAGGCACCGATAAGAGGGTCACTGGCACGAGTTTCTCTGTGGAGTACCTATTGAATAGGAAAAGAGGAGAGGGCAGAGGCAGGCTTGGGTGAGAAAAGGACGGTGTGCAGGTGAAATTGCTCCTTCAAATCAAGCGAGGTGCATGCGCAGTTTTGTAGATGGCAAGATATTTGAGTTCGCTATAATCGTACATGATGTAGTCGAGCGTGCCAGCATAATCCATGGTACATGTGGTTAAACTTGGTTCCCCATCCCACGCATAACAATCGTAAGCTGACCGGAGCAGCAGCCTGGCGTAGCAAATCCATTGATTGCATGCGATGAAGAAGCAAGTATAGAGGCAAAAGGAAGATATGAGATTAATTCTAAATGAAAATGTTTTTTTCCAGAACGACAAAGAAGAAGAAAGAAAATAATATATTTTCTATCGAATGTTTCAATTTTGCAGTCGTTATTGCACCTGTGCTGCTGCCGAGATTCGTGCACTCCGGTGACGCTATGTTTCTCGTGCGAGCCATGGTGGTGTTGATGGTCGCTACCACCACCATGACCACCACCTGTGTTACTGCTGTTGCTGTGCCCTCCTCCTAAGGCTGCGAGAGCGCGCACTTGTTCTTCGCGCATTTCTTTCTCTAACTCTGCCAATGCTTCTACCTCCTGTGCTGCTTTTGCTTCCGCGGCGGCAATTCCGTCCTCTTCCAACTCGCTTTCGTCCATGAGACCTGCAGACACAGCCGCAGCAGCGGCCGCCGCAGACGCAGCATTCATATCTAACCCTGAAGCCTCGAATGAGCTACCATGGTTCTCTTCAAAGCTTTCATGACGAGCCAAAATATCATTGCTGTAGCCTTCAGCGTCATCACTAGACTCCAACGTTAGCTGATGCAGCTTTCCGTAACCACCTCGGTCATCATCCACACATGCTTCTTCAAGATGACTATCGTCCTGATGATCGTAATCGTCCTCAAGCCATAACGAAGGCGAAGGAGACATTGAAAGTGGAGACGCCTGGGAGTCAAATTGGCGATTCACTGCTCGGGCTGCGACTGCACCGCCACCTCTCGGCAAAGCATTTCGGCGAAACATGCCGCGAGGTCCGGCCGTAATCTGAGGCTGTTTTGGGGCTGGAAAAAAAGGCAATTCTTGCTTTCGCACCGCCGGTAATTGAGCATGTGAATCTCCAGTGCCTTCGTACCGAGGGCTTAAATTGGTGGTGGAAGCATAAGGGTGAGGCCCTATTTTCATCTTGACACCATTTCCAGGCTTCCTACTTAAACCAAGATCCTGGTTGTTGGTATCGGTTTCCACGGGAACTTTCCGCATTGCCTCAATGGATGCTTCTTCGGGGTCCACAAACGGTTTTAAAGTGCCGTCAAAGGTTGACAAGTAGCGCCCAATGGAGACTCGGTTGACTTTCAGACCTTTCAGCAATTTTTGCACGAAGTAAAACTCAGATCGAGTCCCGTTGCGCACTTGAGATCGCATTGATTTGATCTCAGCCGTTGTTACGATGTCGGCTTCCTTGGCAGCTAACAGGAGGGCCTACGAAAGACATACACAAAATGAACATGATTTCAGAAAAGAAGTACAACGACAGAAGTAGAGTTTTCCCATGCTTCACCTGTAAGCTGGGGTCCCCTTGCATGAATCGAACGTTCCATTGGTCGAGCGTGAGAAGCGCTTGACTCTTGGGATAATTGGCGCCCAATAAAGTGGTTGCTACGGCAGCCGACGGTTCAGACCATGGTCCACTCCCAAGCTCATTCACCGCGCAGAAACGAAATTCGTAAGGGGTGGAAGAAGCGAGCCCCGTGACAATGAACTGCAACCGGGCTGACTTGACGGTGCGTGCGCCGTCTGTGGTCGCCACTAAATCGTAAACCTACGAAGGATAATAGGGACATCAATAAGGCTCTAGCAACAACAAACAAATATAAGTTCAAACAGATCAATAGTTGACATTCACTCTTCCTGCAACTTTCATCGTGCTGCTCCAAAGTCTTTACCGTGGCGTTGCTTTCCGTGACATAAGCTTGCTCTTTCCACCCCAGGGACTTCGCCCCACCACCTCGCCAGCTCACCCAGAATCCCTCCCTCGGGGGTTCCAAAGCCTCGAGGTCCAGTGGAGGTGGCAGCCAGCGCAGGAGCACGGAGGTGGGGCTGTGAGCGATGGCTTCGGGGGCATAGGGAGGTTTCTTAGGCGGGGAAGGGTCTGCCGCTAGGCAGCCTGACGCGAGAATTTCGTAAGCAGGGGACATGGGCGCAGACTCTAAGCCTCCGCAGAGCAAGACCTGGACGAGGAGAAGCACAAGCAAGATGCGGAAATTGAGAAGGGGAATCCGAAAAAGCAGGCGCAACCACATCCAAAATACTGAGATTACATCGATAGAGCTGTCTCTCTCAACAGACAACATCAAATCAAGGCCATTCAAGGTCATTCATGGAAAAATACATCTTCATTCATCACAATTGTCTATTTTTTCTTACTGGTGCTCCGAAGTCGGCATTGAACCTTTCAATACGTTTCGTCAAAAACTTCGCCTGGGCTTCTCGGGTCGCATCCGCTGAGGCTGAGGCACTCTTCGGTATTTGACCCCCGCAAAGGAGGGCGTTGCACACGCAAAGCGCTGACGTGTGCTTGCTGTCTTGCCATGGCACCAGCAAGGCTAGCGCTGCGACATGATCCGTTAAGCAAGTTTGCGCGAGAACTGGGTCGATAGAACGCATCTGAGAGAAGAGGACGAAGTCACAAGGAGGTGGAGAAGTTATGAATAAGATGACCCAGTGATACAAAATGCAATTTAATTCGAAGAGATCGCATAATAGAATATCAAATACAAATACGACGAGGAACAAGCGGTTGCTACCTCCTTGAAGAGATCGTTCAACTCAACCACGTCACTGCGAGCCAGACTGAACAGATTCCGGTCCCAGCTCAAGAGCACTCCTTCCGCGAAATTGCCCCGAGGTCGCAGGTAGTTCGAGCGTGGAACAAACATTGAATCGTAGCCGGCAACGCTCAGTTGTGGTTCCCAAAATTCGTGGGCCTGTGATCAAAACAAATGAACCAGATGCAATTAAGGTGTTGGCGAGCAAGGCATCTTCCTGACAACTTCCCTTCTCAATTAGAAGGTCTTGAATCCAACCATCACGCCAAGTGCAGCTTGGCCAAAGCACAAGCGCATGCATGTATTCACCTCGTCGACGTCCTGCAAGCATATGATGTCGGCGCTGTAATTCAGCACTTCTTGCAATGCGCGTGCTCGCCGCCCTCGACCCTCAAGCAAATCTTCGCGAATGTAGCCCATCTCCGCCGATCGCTCCGACGACAGCAGCTGATACGTAAGCACGGACACCGTAGGCTCGTCCGGAAAGCGCATCGAAGCGCTGCCGCGCCCCGCAGCATATGCTTGCCACTCTTGGTCAGTGACATGACCTGGTGCGGCATTGAACGGTAAAAGGGCACGCGTCGGTGGGAGCTTGCGCTTCCTGCGGTGCACGCGGGGATTTTCTGCTGCGTGTGGCAATCGGACCACACGATTCCCAACTCGGATGGCGCCACCCGCCTTTGCCTCGATTTCAGGAGGTGGCGTCTTGGGCTTTTTGCCTGCGATAATAGCTGTTACGCCTCGCTGAGGTGGGCTCGCAAGAGGTCCTCCTAACTGCAAAGTCGTACCCTCTGACCAGTCGAGAATGTCTCGTGAGCCCCAGTGAGTGCCATGACTCTGCCGCACGATTCCCTGACGCGTCGAAGGCGGCTGAACCAGTGGCGGTTCCACCACAATCTTGGAGGCTCGCTTCTTTTTCTTGCTGCTCATTTTAGTCCTCCCAGCAGTTTGACACTGGATTGAGTGCGTATACAAGTCCACCTACAGTACCTTCTTACTACAGACACGAGACCAACAGCACGAGTGCTTACTGTTTGCGGCAGGGCAATAAGCCTTGAACGAAACTTGAGAACTCTAGCCAACCGACGAGCCAATCGAAATAGGGCAAGCTTTTAAGGGTAGTCGCGCCTGAATGCTGCGATGTACGGAGAAAATTTTGAGTGTAAACTGGTTCACGTTTACAGCCTCTAAAAGACCACCAGGATGTACTATAATGTTTTATGACTGAATGAAGTCTGTCTGCCATGTTGCCATTGCAGTGTTGCCATGTTTCGTTATCTTCGTCATTTCTTTTCTTTTTTCGTCCGTTATATACTAATATAATACTATATTTAATACAAGCCAGTTCCGGGTGACGAGAGCGGGGGATTTTGCTCTCAACTCTCATCCCTCGCTCTCTTAGCGATTTTTAGTACTGAAGTATAAGAAGGAATCATATATCTAACAGGTAAATGAACCGAATTTGAACCCTCACTCTCTTAACGTGGCAACCTCTTATCACCCGGAACTGACTGTACGTGTGCTTTCAGCATTCAGCGATGTTCACAAATCCGTCACTCTTCACTCTTTGATTTCACTTTGCGTGCGCCCCTCGACAGAGCTGGTGGCTATAGCAGCATATCCCTTGTGCATATCCGGACTGCTAAAAAGACCAGGCCAAGCCAGAGCAGCCAGAGACAAGCGCGAACGAAGAACCGGATTCACAAATTTACAGCGTCCGCGAAAGCTCCTGTGCGCTGTAAGGGTGGAACAAATTGTGCGTTTTGTGGTCCACGAAGCCCGCTTCGAAGACGTCAGTGTAGAGGCTGGTCTTGTTCTTCACCATTTGGCGCTTCCAGCAGCCTCGGCCGAAGCCATTCGCGCTGAAGCGGCCGCACGCGTCGCCTTTCACTGGATGAAGCAAGGTGGGTCCCACACATTCACCCGTGGCCTTCCAACCCTGGAGTGCACGCGAGGGCAAGAGAGAAGAAGAGAAAATCAGTATAAATCTAATACAATACGGGATATCTTTACAGGGGCTCAAATGAATAAATCCACTTTCAGGGCGTATTCTTCCTCTGTCTTCTCTCGATCTCAACTCGACCATTCCACAAGGACAGTGACTTCCTAAAAAGAGGTTTTTTATTTCCAGGCGAAATCTCCATGTCCACTTACTTCAAACCAGTTTTCGCCGTCGACGGTGTTGCCGCCTTGGCAGCAGTAGTTAAAGGTGCCCCCGCGCTTTTCGCCGCCGCCGTTGCAGGCATGGCCTAGCTTCTTCCCCCGCAAATCGTGCTGCACGAACACCAAGCCGAAGTTGTGGCGAAGCGCCAGCGTGGCGGGGAACCTGGCGATTTCGGTCAGGGAGAAAAGAGAGCTAATGACAGGAGGGGGGATGTCATCATTGAATTCAATAGGGTGCGCGAAGGGCACTCATAAGAAGAAAAAAAAGACGGCACAATAAAGCCCGTCATCATTTATTCCCTTTCACGCATCGCACCACTCGATGTGGCCAGTGGTGCCTTTCTTCTGCGTTTCCACGATGAAATCGAGGTACTTGGGGCTCAGGCCATACGCGGTCATCCACGTCTCCAGCCCAAGGCCGGGGGCCGTTAAGTTGCTCCACCCTTCGTGCATGTAGCGCGCCCAGATCCAGCTCTTCTCGGGGGTGCAGTAGTCCCGGAAGCTGATGAGGTCCGCGGCCTTGTCGTTGGCCTCCATGCTTCCCAGGCCTTTTTCCATGGTGCTCAGGAGGGAGGCCCAGGATCCCGTAAATACGGTGTCGTCTTCGACCACCCACACCCGCTTCGCTGCCACTGAGGCGCCCTTGCCGTGTTTCGCCCACCACCTTCAAACAGAAGTAAAAGGACAAAAGGTTAAGAAGATTTGGAAAACGCTGGATACGTCGCCATAAGTGAAGTTCAAACACATTCACTTCTATCATCTAGTTAATCGGATAAAATCTCACTGTGATCCTGGCAATGAAGACCCTCACCAACTCCAGCTCGCAGTTTCGTAGTACTTCCCGATCGCTCGCGCCCGCGCATTGTAAGGCGTTTCGGTCCTGGGCTTGAGTGCCTTCGTTGGGAATTGCCGCTGCACGTCACCGATGCTGTAGCCCACCACTAGGGGCTTCAGCACGGGAGGCAACGCCTCAGAGGCTTCGTTGTAAGCATCCGATTTCGTCCATTCGCTGCGATCAATCAACAGCACCAGCTGCACTCCTCCGTGGGCCGCGCAGTCCGCCACGAGCTTCGTTAAAATCTGCTTGCGATCGCCTGCAAAAGGTGACCCCACGCCTAGCTTCATGATGAGCACTAGCGGCTTCGGGGTAGCAAGTGCGGTAATGGCGTCGGCCGAGGGCATAGCTACATTGGGCTCGTGCTTCGCACAGGTTGCTGGAGGAAACGAAAGCTTGCAGAGCTGCCGAGGGATGGTCACTTTCGGTGGTTCGAGGCCCAAATCGACCAATTTTTTCTCAGATGTCAACACTAGCGAGGAGCGCTCTGGATTGCATACTAAGGTTCCGTACTCCTCAGACGCAGCTATTACGCTGATCTGATGCATAGCCACCATGAAGAGTAGCCGCATGAAAGCAGCGTATCTCAATATTGCCATAATCTACACTTGTTGGTACAGTTGGGTCGAGAGGAAGTCGGACTTTCTGTATCTTCCGCAAGCCAAGGCAAACTACGATGATGCCTATAAACACGCCAGCAACGATTCCATTTTTGGATCTCCTCGTCTCCTCGTTAGGCCTTACAAAAATACGTCAAAAATTTAACACAAATACGTCAATCAATACGTCAATACCACAAATACGTCATATTAAGGCGCATTTCCAGTAAATTCATGGCAAGCGCCGTATATAGGCGTATATTTGATGACGTGTTTGTGATGACGTCAGCACAAAAGCCGATACGTAGCAGCGTATTTGGCCTATATTTTGGAGAAAATACGTCGGTCGTTTCTTTGTGGGGCCTACTCCTCGTCTCCTTGTCTCCTCCTTTCTTGGACTCCTTTTTCCTTCTGAAACTGTGCTCTAATTTGCTAAAAAAAATCCAGCAAGTCTCTGGCTAAAATATCCTTAAAAAAATACCGGAGCACCGGAGCCGATGAATAGTGAATAAGAAGCTACACTAAGAGCTACGAGAGCTAAACAGCTTCAATGGTTCACATTTCAGAGATATAAGATCGAGGAACTATTGATAACTTCACTGTAAAAGCATCTTAATGTTTGTTTGTCGCATCGGTCAACCCTTCATTACGCTAGTGACAGTATGGGGATGGCTCACTGTCTTCGGAGATCATCATCATCTGGGCATACACGCCACTAGAGTTTCCCATGACAACAGCACGAGGAGCACGCTCGATCGTGATGAATTCGCCAACAATCTCTCACATGATGGACGGCAAAAACGGCGACGACGATTAGCTGGAGAAGGAAAGATATTGCCTATGACAGCGGCGTTTTGGAACGAGCGTGTGCCGGATGCATTGCGAGGGCAAGCACCTCAGGCTGGCCGTTCCACACTGCTCTTCGTGCACATCCCCAAGACAGCCGGGTCTTCCATGGAGCGCGTGCTAGAGCGGTTGTGCGACACTCGGCCGCCGCTTTGCATGCGCCGATTCATGTCCTCAGATCCTCAGCGAGACAAAGATGGCGGGTACGGGTGCGATTGCCTTGTCGTGTTTGCAGAGGACATGCTGTGCTTATTTTTGCCTCGCTCAAGATAAAAATGTAATCCATCTATCTCTTTGTCCTGATTTATACAGGTATCCCATCGCGCTTTTGCAGTCGTACCCAGAGAACGAAGTGTGCTCCAATGGGAACGGCGACTTGATTTACGGTCACGTGCCTCTGGATGCGAACATCACCTGGCGGCGGTTTTTGACTCGACCGTTGGCCCCTAAAACTAGAGGTGCAGCAGCAGTGGCGGCAGCAGTGATGCCTCCGGCCGAACTAGCACGAGCAGCTGCCATTTACCCGGTCGTCATGTTGAGAGATCCGTTGGAGCGGGTGGTGTCCTTTGCCAACTTCTTGAACATTGACCAGGCGGTGTTTGAGAAATTCCCCGAGCGCCTCGCCTGCAACCAGCAGACCTCCATGATCAACGGCGTCCCCGGTACAGGGGGCGGCTGTGGAGCTGGGGTCTTACCGGGCGCGACCGACCTGTGGAGTTCGTTCAAGCACTTGCCGGGGTCCTGCAACCACAACCAAAGAGCAGCCATAACCATGGGGCAGCAGAGGCTGGTGGAGCTGTTTTACTTCGTGGGAATCACCGAAGATTTCGTGGGGTCCATGTACTTGCTGCAGCGGACTTTTGGGTGGGGGGCCTCCAGCGTGCAAATGGCGTTTCAAAAGTCGATGAAGTCGTTCTGCGACGGCGAATGCAAGAAGAGATTCAAGGTGAGCTCTATGTTTTTTTCTCTTGAGCGAAATGTGTTGTGTTTTTCTGTTTGTTTGTGTTTTTGGAAGGAATAGAGTGCGATCCTATTGGCTCGCTTTCGATACTTCATCGCACCTTTTTTTGCACAATGATTTGCCTCCTTGCATCATCCGTGTGCTCGCTGCATACCCTCATGCTACTCCTACTAGGTGAAAGACGTGGCCTTACTGCATACCCTCATGCTACTCCTACTAGGTGAAAGACGTGGCCCTATCGGTGCGCAACAAAATTGAAACCAGCGAAGCCCGCTGCGACAAACCGCTGTGGAACCACGCGAAGTTGCTATTGGAGCAGCGGCTGGAGGCCATGCCCCCGA
>Ga0307982_1003005_pt1 | contig 13513 bp, 8 predicted proteins | sample OrgLakmetagen989_FD_201847 | JGI IMG/M metagenome (GOLD analysis project Ga0307982, IMG submission 201847) | Saline water microbial communities from Organic Lake, Antarctica - #989 | ecosystem: Environmental > Aquatic > Non-marine Saline and Alkaline > Saline | place: Antarctica: Organic Lake...
GCGCCTGCTGTGGTGGTGGGCTTGGGTCCGCGGCGCCGTTCCCCCCCTCCCCCCAGCTGCAGCTGGCTCCGCTGCGGACACCGGGCTGCGCCACATGGCGAAGGAGTGGTTGTGGATACATACTGACAGAACGGCCCCAGCCCCAGAGTGAGGCGCACGCGCTCCGGTTTGTTTGACATGTTCGCGGGCCGGTGCAGCGGGCCCTTCCGGCTGCTGTGCTGAGTCTGAGCTGCTGCCGTGCCGGTGCCCCATGGGGTCCGTGCCAGCAGCATCAGCTGCCACTGCTGACAACGAAGCAGCAGCCGGCGGGGCGAGTCGAAATACAGGAAAATTGCCAGAAAGCACTGCGTCTCCGCCCGTCCTCCACTTCGAATTCCTGCGGGGTGCTGTTTGCAAGGCACTGTAGGCCAGTACGGACGATGCAGAGCGGCTGTGGAATGAAGTACTGCTGACTTCACTTGGTGTGACAGACGCTGACATCCGCTGCTGCAGCGGCCCTAGCAATGCGCCGCTCAAAAGCCCAAACACACTCCCAGGCTGGAGCGTCACGCTGAACTCTTGGGTGGACTCAGCGTCGTGCTGGACAGTGTCTATGCCGCTGGCTTGACCCCGAAGAAACTTGAACGGCGTGAGCGAGGACATGTCTTGCCGTGTGGCCACCGAACCGCAACAACCCAACTTGGGATGGATCCAAAGATTGTGATACTTTTGGCACAAGGTTTTATTTCACGCAAAGTTGTACAGCTCAAAACACGTTGCTGAAGGCTAAAACCGACGATTCTGGCCCTGATGATCCGGTTGCCACAGATGCAGCCACAGAGACTTCTCCCCCGCAATCGTGGTTCCCTTCACCGTGAAGCGTGTCTGAGACGGCTGGAAGCCCAAGAAGTGTAAATCAGGGAACAGTTCTGTGAAGTGGGGGTCATGTGTTTCAAGGTCAGCAAGCTTGCAGCCGGGCTGGATACGTCATATACTTGCGGCACCACCACCGCGCACACACACACGCAGCTGGGCTCATCGTTGACAATTGGCGAGCCACACGCCGTTGAACAAATCAAGGTCAATCAATTGCCCATATTGCCCATGCTCAGGAGATTCCAGCAATGGAAACGTGCTTACTTCAGCCGCTGCGGAAGCGGCTCGCGACGGCAAGCGCCAACCTATCTGGCTTGAGAGGCACAAATTGTACAATGCATGCTGCACCGTGGTGTTGGAAGCGGCTGCTGGTGCCACTCTTAGCATCTCTATGCACGAATAACAGTACAAGCACACATCTAAACAGCTACCTGCATCCGCACGCGCGCGAGGCAGCACAACCACGACAAGCCAAGAGGCGCCAGGACACAAACACTTGACGACCAACGCACAATCCAGCCGACATTTGACTACAGGCCACGGCACAAACAATGAAAGTATTTCCCGGGAGCCTAAAGGAACACCACAGCATCTCAAGCACTGTTTGGTTGAGCCAGGTGTCTCAAAGAGAGTGTGCGGAGAGCACGTCACACACACCACCGAGAGCAGAGTAAACTAGTTCTAACAAACAAATACTTGCTTTGCATACTCACAGTACTAACAGCAACCACAGAAGGTGGGAATAGTCTTTGCTGTGGCTGCTTTTCTCCCCACGTGGGTCGAGAGAGGCTCAGAAAAATGGACTCTGCAATAATGAAGCAATTGCAACCGCGCGTGCGGCTTCAAGTGGTTGGCGGCAAACACAAAATGGAAGAAAGATTGGCTCAATGGTGAATGTTGCCACGAATGGATGCGAGGATTCGCGGCCTAGCATGCAGATCTAGACAGACCAGGGGGCGCTGCCGCTGCACAGCACCACGACGAAAGAGTCTGTCTCACTGTTCCAAGCTGCAACTGTCATGTTGAAAAAATAAACTACGATGAGGCCAGAGACAAGTGGAATCGGGCACTACTGGGGTGAACTCGCGAGAACGAGTGCCACACCCACTGAACGCTGATCTTCACTTCGCTGTGTGTGTGACGGCAGTCGACACTGTGCAGGTGTGATGCGCCTCATGTGAAGTTGTCACGCTTCGTAGTTGACCATGCGCCCAAATACCATTCAGATACAAAGCCTCGAGAAAGCACTGCACAAAGTATAATTGGTAAATTGAAGCTTGGCACAAACACAGACCCTGCTGGCAGTTGAGACACATCAGGCGGCCAAACAGTGTGCCAGTGCTGCCGTGGAGATGGGTCACTTCCAGCTTCACGTGCGCATTCACCGCCAGCCTGCGCTGTACACAGACACAACGCTGCACAAGCAACACAAACGCATGCCTGCTCAGTCCTTGCGTGACTTCTTGGAGGACTTGGGAGCAGCGGTTTCTTCGTCGCTGTCATGTGAGCGCTTCTTGGCTTTCTTGTCAGACTTGGCCTTCTTCTCAGACTTTGCCTTCTTCTCAGACTTGGCTTTCTTCTCGGACTTGTCCTTCTTTTCTTTCTTGTCCTTCTTGGAGGACTTCTTGGCGGTTGCACTGCCATCCTCATCATCGCTGTCGGCGTCCACATCCAGCTTCTTGGCGGGGGTGACGGGGGCGGCGGGCGACTCGTCCCCAGCGCCAGCGCCAGCGGCGGCGTCCTTAGTGGGGCTGCTGCCCTCCTCCTTGGCCTCCCCGGTGAGCTTGGGCAGGCCGTCGGTGCTGCTGAACTCAGCCTTCCACCCTGTGGGGGTGTTCTCGTTGGGCTTTCCGTGCTTGTCCAGCTGCCCGGCCTTGATCATGGCCTTCTTCTTCTGGGCCACGGGGCCCAGGCCCCACCGGCGGGGGTAAGTATCGCGCTCCATGATGACGCGCTTGATCTTGGCCACCACGCCGTGGTCAATGGTGCCCATCACAGGGGAGGTCATTTGCGCAATGCCCACAGCAATGGCCTCACCCTTGGTGGTCATCAGCACCACCTCCTCGTTCACGCCAATGTCGTCAGCGAAGCGCAGCAGGCCGGGGATCATCAGCTTAGCGCCGTAGCAGACAGCGTTCACCGCCGAGTCCTTCACAACCAGGCGCTTGTAGCCTGTGAGCAGCAGCTCCAGGGGCTTGATGGCACGGCGCAGGTATGTCTCGTCTTTGGAGTTGTCGTACACGTACTGGGCATCCAGCACGTCGTGCATGGTCATGAGGTGCTTGTTCTCATTCATCGCGCCGGAGCGCACACGGCGAAGCTCCTCCATGTGGGCTCCGGTGCCGGTCAACAGACCCAAATGCACACACAGGGTACGGATGTAGGTGCCAGCCTCACAGGACACCCAGAAAACACCCAGGTTGCGCTGCTTGTCGAACTCAAACATCTTGCTGTCGTAGATGGTGCGAATGCGCAGCTGGCGTTTCACAGCGGAAATCACTGGGGGGCGCTGAAACAGTGCGCCAGTCAGCTTCTCAATGGCACGCTGCAGCACGCCCTGGCTCTCCATGGCGCCATGAAGACGGACAATGGCCACGTATTCCTTACCAGCTCCCTGTGAAACAAGTCTGGTGTGTGCATGTTGGCTGGGCAGCTGAAGCAAATTCCGCAGTGCGAACTGGTGGGGCATTATAATTGAAAACTCACCTGCTGAGACTTGACAAGGCGAGTTGCGCGATCAATGCACACAATGAGGCATCCAGTGACCTTGGGATCCAAAGTTCCACTGTGGCCGGTCTTCTCAACACGGAGAATGCGCTTGATCCAGGCAACAACCTCGTGGGAAGATGGGTTTGCTGGCTTATCCAGGTTGATCACACCATACTGGACGTAGTCTTTCAATGGGCGCTTCAAAGGCGAGTTTCCTTGAGCAATTGGTGTGTAGTGAGCCGTGCGGATGTTGAGGCGGTCGTAGTTCTTCAGCAGCAAGGGCCACTTGGAGGTGTCCAGCACTGCCTGAGTCTTGCTGGGCTTGATGGAGAACTCATCGCTGGATTCAGCAGTGGAGCTCTTGGATTTTGCTGCAAAATTTGGGTGTTTAGTTGACGAAACCATGGAGTAAAGCTGTGTGGACCATGCAAGATCGGTTGCTCTTGTTCCAAAGCGCGGAAATAGATCTCAGTCTAGGCAGCAGGCCTTCGTAGTTGCGCACTCACATGAAGGCATTTTGAATGGAATGCACCCGGATGAAGTTCTCACTGCGTTGATTGTACAATCTAACGTAAATTTTGAGACCTATGCGTCACTGGGAAGCAGCAGGTGTTGACGGCGAAATCAACAGAACTGACCGGAGGAGCTATCTGCGACGCAGGCTCAGCGATCAGAATTGTAAAAGCGTTGCAAGAATACAGCGCGAAACCAAAAGTGGTGCGCTTGGGCGAATCGCGAATCGAGCGGCAATTTGTGCCTCGTGCTAGCTGCAGGCCCATGCAGGTGTCTGAGCTCCCGTACTGTGCCTGGAGTTTTCACAAGACATCAAACTTGCTCTTAGATTCTGCCCCGTATCTAGGCTGGCCTGCAACACATCGACCTTTAGCAGCATACTTGTGACTTTATCCTCATTGGTGATTGCAACAATAAGAACACTGGATGTGATCACAAAGCAGCCTGAGCCTTGCCGTGTGCTCTCTGCGTGTTGGGAATGTGGCAGGCCTGCGCTCCTAGGAATGCAAAACGTCACATTGCACACGCACAAATATGTATTCATATGCCAGGTGCAGCACCTGGTGCGAGTGCGCAAGTGCGCTGTTTGCACTTGCGCTTTTCCCTCCCAGGCAGACTTCCATGGCCCAGTGGCAGGCACAGGCACAGCAGGGCTGCCCCGGCCCTGGGGGGCCAATCCCACCAGAGAGAGGACACATGCAGCAAAGACCTCCCTACTGCCCTTGCCCCGGGTCACGCAGCGCACTACCACCGTCTTCCCCCCCCCCCCTCCCTGGCCCCTGACCCCTGGCGTGAGCAAACCAGTCTCCAACGGGCAGCTGGCCCTGCAGTCCCTGCTTATTGGCATAATGTGCAATTGCAGCAAGAAGCGTGTTCCCGCTTGTTCCACCGAACACCTTCGCCCCCCCCAAGGACTCCAAAAAACGCTCCTGAGCTGCCCTTGCGTGTTCCTGGCCGCCCCCCTCGGCGTGTTCCGCGTAGCTCTGTTCATCACCATCCACAGCAGCAGAGCGGCGCGGAGTCACCCCCAGAGCGGCGAGGGCAGAGTCAAACCCCTCCCCCCTTGACACCACCAGCCCAAGGGGGTCAGGCATGGGGCTTGGGTCGAAACGACCAAACATCACAGGGAAGCAACCTGTGAGCCCAAAGGACAACAGTTGCACGGTGGCATGTACTGGAATGGGCAGCCCTGTCCAACAGGGCAGCGCGCCGTGATCCACACTGGTGGCTCGCCAAGCGTTGGGATCTGAGCCCCCCTCCACCCCCTTGCCCCGCGTCGCGCAAATAGCCCGAGCAAGGGCAAGCACTGTGTGGAACCCTCGCACGGATCGAATGGCGGCCTGCTCTGCGTTTGGTTTGAAAACGACGGGCACAGAAGCGGGCCCGCTGTCACCCCCCTGGGCAACACACGACCCCCCCCCCTGAACATCCACCGTGTCATTTGAGGACCTGTGTGCTTTTGGAGGCGATATGCTGTCAGGGGGGGGGGGGTCTGTGGACGGGCACAGCCGTTTGCGGCTGGTGTCTGGGGCAGCCCCCCTTGGTCCCATTATGGAGGGGGGGGCTGTGCTGGGCAGGCTGATGGGGACAGCTGTGGTGTGGCCGCTGCCACTGAGGCTAATAGGGGGCAAGGAGGTGATGGTTGGTCCCAGGGCCGCGCCTTGGTGCTGGCTGCGTGGACTGCCACTGGCACCACTGCCCAGTGCACTTGCAACCGGCAGCGCTGCCGTCAAGCTTCGGGTGATCCCCGCTGCGCTTGGTTTTGTTGATCTACGTGTCGCTGCTGCTATTTGTGCAGATACTGGCGACCTGTCATCCGCAAGCGCTCTGTCGGGGGCGTGTACTGCGTTTGCTTCACCGCAGCTTCCGGAAGATTCTTCCCCCAGCCGCCGTCGCCACGCGGCTGGACTGGGTATACCTTGGCCGTCACTTCGAACACCAGCATGCTGCTCCTTGAATCGCTCTGATAGATCCACCGATGCTGGTATGCTTTGTGGTCTTGTTTCTTCCGAGAAGTAAGCTCCCATGGACATGAGCTTCTGCCGTGCAGCAGTGTTGCCCATTTTGTTTGCAGACACCTCTAGTGCCTCCTCATGAGACTGCAGGGCAGCTTCGTTGATAATGTACCCCGCTTGTTCAACTCTTGAATGCCATACAGATGCTGAAGTGCCATTCATGCGGCAAAGCGCATCATTGGCTGTGATTGCAATTGGTGCAAAGCTGACCGGATCCAGCACACACACAACGTGAGGGACATCACTTGCATGTGCCGCCTGCATCATGCCAAATGCACGCATGGCAATACTTTCCACAAATGCAATCTGCTGCACGCTGTTTACGCGATCTGGAAGGGGCCTCACAAGCGCGGCTGCTTCGGACAAGCAAGCTGCTGCTGAAGCAGGCAACGCTGATCGAGACTGCACCAAGGCGCGAACCTGTAACGCATCTGGCCCACGCACAAGCACTTTAGCACTCAGCTTTCCAAATATTGCGCCGTATCGAGCTGCAAGTGTTGCTTGGTTCGGTACAGCCACTTCAAAGGCGCCAGGTCCAGCGCGCCGACGCAGCTGTATACAGCGATGCAAAGTCCTGGCGAAAACATCAGACGTGAGCGCTGTTGATTCCCCAGGCACGCCTGTTTCATGAGTGCGGCGAATGTGTGCTTGACTCATAGCCAGCCTGTGCAGTTTGTGCCTGCTGCTGCCAGCGTCCAGACTCGAGCAAGCTCCAAAATGCCAGGGAAAGTTCTGCTGCCACTTTCCAGGCGACGGCTTGCGTTACAAGCCTGTACAGGGCCCTGTGGGGTCAATCGACGGTACCAAAAATGAGACTCGTACCAATCAAACGTGTTTCCAAATTGAGCGACGACCCTGCCTTGCGCCACTGAACTTGGGGGGCTGCGGTTCCGCACGAATGCAGTAATCATCCCCTCACGAACCTGTGCGCTGGGTGCCCAAAATCGAAATGTTTGCATCTGGATAGGCAACCAAAAGATTCCCACGCAGGCACTCTTCCATTGCACACCCTCTGGCATTTGTGTGGGCGCTTTTTCAGGGCTCAAGTGTCGCCCTTCTGTTTTTGGCCTGGCCTGAAAAACCCTGTGCGCTTTCTTATCGGAATGCCCAGCCATATTACTGACTGGCCGCAATGAACAATCAAGCTCCAGATATTTTGCTGCGTATATCGAGTTTTGTTCCAGACCTTGACACTGTATGGAGCTTGAGCGTGAGTGAATATGCTGCAGCAGAAGTATCTCCGACTCAGCTCACAGCTCACAATTGCAGAGCACACACAAGGCAGCATTCGGGACACTGCACAGCCACAGCGCCGACAAGGTGTGGATGAATTTTCTTTCCCACCGCTGTGTAACGCTTAGTGCCGATCCGCGTTTTTCCGCCAGCCTGCACTGGGCAAAGTACGTCAGCGGCAGCACAGACCATGGACTGCTCCACCCAGCCCAAGTCCAAGCCCCAGCGCAGCCGAATGTACTGACCTTTGCCCCAGCACTCCAAGTGCTGTCCATGCGTTTCACGCAAAACGCCTTGGTGCGGCGCCTGGTGACCTGGGCGGCCGCGGGCAGCGCTGCAGGCGTGATCGCCCGTGAGAGCATCACAGCCGCCGCAAGCTGGGAGACAGTGGAGGCACTGCAGCAAGCCAGTGAGCATTTCCGCCGTGTGGCTGAGCACGGGGCCGCGCAGTGGGCGGTCCAAATGTCGACTTGGATGACTTCGACCCTCCTTTGCGCTGCTGTGAACGGAACACCTGGGAGCCCACAAGCCGGAACTCATGCAGCTGCTCACCCGGTGCTGCACGCAGACCTGGAGCATGTTGCCTGCGAAGGCATGCTGCTGCTTGGCGTGGCCATGGAGCTCGCTGTCCGCCCATTCCTGCCCCAGGGGGCGGCGTGGTGCCTGCATTCCGTTTCCGCGCAGCTGGAAGCGTATGTGGGCATGCTCAAGCGACAGCTGCAGCACATGGGCCTACTGCAGTCAGTGCATACCGAAGCTGCGGCAGGCGCGGCAGGTGCCCCGCCGCAGGGTGAGGGGGATGAGACACCCCCCCCAAGCCCGTATGAGACCCCCCCCTTGTCTCCCTTCACAGCAGGCCTGGCAGCCATGCAATCACCTGCCCTCAGCTGGAATGGGCATTTTGTTCCGTTGAAGCACAGAAGGCGGGCCTTGAGTGTTCTTGCTTGCATGCTGTTCGGAGACTCCTCCGAGACGGCAGCTGAGGCAGGCATCACCCTGGCACAAATGCTGGATGCGGAGCCCAGCACTACTACTTTGCCCATTTTCGGACGACTGCCTACAGCTGACGAATTCGCCACGGTGGACAGCTGTGTTCTGCATACCATGCTGGGGCGGAGGGGGGTCATGCCACTGCCGGCCTCTGTGCTGTTCGCGTTCCTGGCGTCGTGTTCCGGCATCCCCGGAGTCACAGTGGTGGGTGCTCCAGGGAGGGTGGTTGCGGGTCTGCACGGGCCCACTGCGGTGCGGCAGCTGCTGGCAGCGGGGGCCGAGTTGTCCTCCCCTGCTGTGCAAGCCTATCTCTCACCCCCAAAGGGCCTGGACTCCACATCTGACGCCATCCAAGCCCTAAAATGGGACGGATCAGGCAACGGGAACAACATCAAGTGTTCCTCTTTCATCGATGTGTTCCAGTTCTGCACCCCCCGCAGCCGGGGAGCGCTTCTGTACAGCCTGCGTATTACGCCCACCAAGCCTGATGCGGAGACACCTTGGCTTGTTCCGCTGAGCACACAAGGTGTTCTCACTCGCATGTGCAACAACCTGCATGCTTGCATCTCTGGCGGGGGCCGTGTGCGATGGACTGATGTCGCCGGGCCTGTGCTTTTGGCGTTTGCGGAATCAGGCGCCGCTGCTGGTCGCAGGTGCCGACCAGCGCTGCACATTCCAGCATTGCTGGAGCCTGCAGCAACAATCCACAGTGCAGCAGGTGGCGCTGACTCTGGCGATGCCGCCCTGCAGATGGACGGTATGTCGTCCAGATCGGCAACAGGCAGCGCCAGCGCCCCGGTGTTCCAAGTGCAACACAGTACTGCAATCACTGCCAGTCAGCGCTCCATTGGGAACCTCCTGCAAGGCATGCTACCAGGGGGCGTGGCTGACGGTATACGCCAAGAGCTGCTGGTAGTGCTCCGTGCCTGCCGCCCCGCCCCTGTGGGGGTTGATCACATTGTGCCATTTCCGCTGCTGCTGGCTGCGGAGCGGGTTCCGCTGGTGAGCGGGGGCCCTCCCATTGCTGGCTCCGACGGGGCTAGTTTTGCTGCCGGAATGCAAGGTCACACATGGATCACAGAAAACAACCTGATGGGCGATGATGAAGGCATGTACTCTGACAGCGCAAACCGCCCCCCCCTCACCCCCCTTCCACGGCAGGTGGTGGGTAGTCTGGGGGGGGAGCTTACCTTCCGGGGGGGGGTCGGGCGAGACAGTCACATGACTGCTGAGTTGTGTGCATTAAACCTGGCGCACATGGCGACCGCACAGGCAACCTCCCTCGTATACACACTGGGAGGCGGGGCTGAACAAGCATCGTCCACCCCCCTTGCACCCCCTGCACCCCTTGGTGGATCCGCACCAACTCGTAACGGCAGCAGCCCGGAAGCATTTCGTGGGGCTGTGCGCCAGTGCGTTTCTGGGGCTGTGAGCGCCTGCTCACAGCCAGCACAAGTGCCGGCAGCACATGATGCGGTGCAGTCTCTGTGTGGCTTGCTTGCCACAGCTAAGCGGCACTACCTCTCAGAAACGAACCGATCTCTTGCGGCGGTGGCAGCAGCTACTGGCAAGCACAGTTCTGACGTGCTGCAAGATGGAACACCATCTGGGTCCTTTGACTTGGAACAAGATTCCGTGGTGTTCTCAGCTGGAATGGTTGTGCTGCACCGCCGGCACGGGTACATTGGGGTGATTACGGGGGGGGACCCCCGGTGCCTAGCCCCCCCCCGCTGGCAGCGCCAAATGGGCGTTTCTCCCGATGTGGCCTCCAAGCCGTTTTACCATGTTCTTGTTGACGCAAGAACATTCCAGGAACATGAAGCGACCACGTACGTGGCGGAGTGCAACATACAGGTGCTGCCGCCACTGGCATTGCTTCGGGCAGCGCACCTTGCAGTGTGTTCCGAAACAGACGCTGCCGTGCGATCGCGTCCCAACGCTGCTGTGGACCACTGTGTTCGGGCTGCGGTTGAGTCTGTTCCGGCCTTGAGTGCGGTGTGTGGGCTGCCGCAACGTACCCTCTTGCATCACGTTGCCTCTATTCTGGAGGCATGCGGCCATTTGTGTCTCGGCTTCAAGTGCAACGTTGAAGCCTGTCCGGGGGATGCCCAACCAGTTGCAGATGCACTGGCAGACTCGTTCGCTGCTGCTGCCGCCGCATTGCAGGCGAGCCTGCCATCTGCCTCTGTGGTGCAACCACCTGCGTCTTCAACCGCGAACAAAGGCGTGGCAGCTGCAGCCACCTGTGCGGACTCTGAGCCAAGTGCACTGCTGGCCACCACGGCCATGTGCAAGGCCATCCAGGCAGCGCCATCGTTCGGGTATGTCCCCAAAATCGGCACGATACTCGAGATCGTGGCTTCACCCCCCCCTGATGCCTCTGCAGGGAGGGTCTGGCATCATTCCCAACTCCAGGAGGGCATGCTTCTGGGAGGAGGGGGGCTGTTTGAGCGGGGTTCTGTTGGGATGGATGTGCAGCGGCTGCTGCTTTTGCCAAGGCCGAGCCAATTGTGGGATGACGTTTCAGCACTGCGCAAGCTGGTTGCACGAGCGTGTATTTTGGTTGTGATGGGTGCGGCACTGGAAGAGTGAGCCCCCCTAGATCAGCCTGAAGCCTCCGTGAACCCGTGCACCTATGTTCTCAATGCATTTATGACAGGTGTGGCACCCCCTTCCGTCCCCCCCGTTTTGCACACAAAACATGCAAGGAGCAACATACTACACACCCCTTGCCCTCTTTGCAGAGGGGGGTGCACCGGCATCTGCTGCCGGGTCCCGGACTGCACTCGCCGCAATGTTCGCCTGGAGTGCCACAGTCATCACCTGCATTTTCCGCAATTGGACGGGGTCTTGTGTCAGTTTTGCGCAACCCCCCGCCCTCTCCAGCATGCCTTGTATGTTGAAGTTCAACGGGGCCTTCACCACCGCCATACCCGCCCAGCCGGCGCACCTCTGCAGCGCACCCCCTAGGTGCATGTCCCCCACGTACATGTCGATTGACGGCATGGCAGCGTACTCGGGGCCACCCCAGGGGGGGTCAAAGAACACAGCATCCACATGCGCCGGTAACTGGGACACCCCCCTTGTGCTGCCTGCCCCTGAAGCCGCTGCCGCTGCTGCCGCCAAGGGCGCAGCTGAGGCAGCGGCTCTGACTTTTCGGCACTCCTTTGCAGCGGAGATGGCAGCCAGCGCATCACCGCAGTGTACTGACACCTGGTCACTCAGCCCCATGACTTGAATGTTGTGTTGCAGACACTCGTAGCGTGTTGAGCTGATTTCCACAGCATGCGTTGTTTTGAAAGTGCGTGCGAATGACAAGGTGTTGCCTCCAACGCATGCCATTGCATCAACCACAATGGCATCGCGCACAACAATGCCGGCTGCACGAAGGGCCTTTGCTGTAATTTCTGTGATTTGCTCGGCGATTTGACTCTGTGTGACGGAGTGTACGGCTACTTCGTCAATCCACAGCTGAGTTTTCTGCTGAGGAGTGAGGCCCTTGAAAAGCCACTCGACTTTCCCCCTAATGGCATCAGGAACAGCAGCGATACCTTCAAAGCGCCGAGTGTGTAGGTCATCCATGGCAGCTTTCGATGCGATCTTGCCCAGGTCGGACCCGAAAGCTGCAGCAGGAGTGTGAGAGGGCCGAGTTTCGCTGGCGTTTTGAGGTCCAAGCAGTAGGACACCTTTCGAGTGGTCTGCGGCGGTAGGGGGACAAATAAAGCCCAAGTTGAATCCCAAGAGTGCCTTTATATCTACTGTGTTGCTGTGCAGGGACACCTTTGCAGCCTGTGCACACAAAGCAATGCATCCGACCCGGCACGTGAAACAGCGGCCTTGCAAGCAGTACCTTTGGGGCAGAAGTGCCCAACACACCGTGAAAGAGGTACTTTGCAAACTCGCTGTACTTTGTTTGTTGTCTTTCATCCACTGTAGCTGGTACAGACAGCGCGATTCGTGCCAGTGGTGGTGGCAGTGCAGCAAGGTTCTCCCGGTGAAATGTTTCTACTGTGATGGAGCAATCGGTGGGCAAGGCTTGAAAGTCAGCCCCGTCGGCAGCCACATTGGTAAGGGTAATGTCTGCAATCTGACAGGATTCTCCCTTTTCTAGCACACATAGATGCATGCTGCGAAATCAAACTCCTGTATCAGACGTATGATGATGATGCATGATGATGATGGCATGTGCTACACATCATTTGGCAATGCTGATTGACAAGAACATTATGAAGACAAGTGCTTTGTCCCAGCTTGCTTATTCGGTACCTTTTTCTGCTCGAAGGTCCCCTGTCAGGCCTCTGCCGCCACCACCACGAGGTGCCAAGGAGGCCTACCTATATGGTCTGGCTGGTATCTGCTGGGGGGGTGGGAGCTTCTCTTCTCGGGGTTACGGCCTGCGGGAGAGAGCTCCACCTAAGTGCACAGGGCGGTTATAAATAAAATATATTTGTTGATCAAACTCAGCAAGCCTGCTCCCGTTCCTCTTGGAGTGTGCGTAGTTTGGCACATACAATGCAAGGCAAGGCTGCCCATGCATGCATGTCAGCTTGCAGAAGAGGCCCATGGGTTTAGAGATTGAGGCCCCTACACCGGACAAGTACGAGAAGGGGGCGGGGCGCCTGGAAGGAGGCACAGCCTGAGTAGATTTGTGAAGAGAATTGGGAGGCAACAACGGGGGTTCACAGCAGAAGAGACCCCCCACCAGTCCAGTCTTGGCGCTAGAGGCCTGCTGGGAATGAGAGGGGCAGGCAATGAGAGTAGCTCATGCCTGGCGAAGTCACTTCCCAAGAGATCTCTGAAAAGCAACGAGTGATCATGAGTTGATTGTGGTTTCAATTTCCCGCCCACCCACCCCATTTTAAAATTTGGTGAGGAGTTTGTATGGGTGGTGGATTTGGGTGAGGAGTTGTCTCACCCAAAGAAATTGTCAATACTAGCTATAGATAGCTTTGTAGCCCCCTGCATGCACGATTCACCGCTCTAGGCGAGCAAGGCAAGGCAGCAGCAGCGCTAGCCCCCCGTTACGCTGGGGCCCGTAGGTGCCCAGCGTCGAGAGGCCCCAACACAACTGTGAGACCCCCTCCTCGTCCACTTGGCAGGGAGTCGGGATCGGAGGCGCCTGAAGACAGGCAAGCAAGAAATGGCAATTTATTGTGGGTCGATGTATATCGCCCACAACACCACCTCCACCTCTCCAC
>Ga0307982_1003007_pt1 | contig 13502 bp, 10 predicted proteins | sample OrgLakmetagen989_FD_201847 | JGI IMG/M metagenome (GOLD analysis project Ga0307982, IMG submission 201847) | Saline water microbial communities from Organic Lake, Antarctica - #989 | ecosystem: Environmental > Aquatic > Non-marine Saline and Alkaline > Saline | place: Antarctica: Organic Lake...
CAAATTTACGAACCTGCGCGCATGGGTGGACAAGGTGGCTGAGCGCCCCGCCGTGAAGAAGACCGCTGAGGTGTATGAGCTGCCCCCCTTCAAGGTGGCGGAGTAAGCACGTGTGCACTGGCACCGCCAGTGGCGGTGGATGCACCAGCTCATGGTAGGCACACCCTATTTTCTCAATGCATGGCATGATTCAGATGCACAAACACTTGCTTCATATATTTTGCTGTAATATACGTGTGCCCCTGGGGCTTGGCTTGGTGGGCCCCCTTCCCAGCGCAAGGGGGCTGCTCGCATGCTTGTCCCCTGAACCCCAGTTTGAGGGAGTGAACTCATAAAGATGAGAATGGGGAGGATATGTGCGACACAGAGAAGTATGTTGTGGTCCAAAGAAGCAGAGCCTGTGCCCTTCCCTCGACATGCGGGGTCAAGGGGGGCTAAAAGCGAGGCCATACGCAAGTGGACGAGGATGGACCATTTTAGTGGACTTTGTATTATGCACGAAGGCTTCGTTGGGCCCATCCAAAGTAACCAGTGTGACTTCGTTGTCAGCAGTCTGACCATTGTGTAGGGTGGCAAAACACGACAGTGTGTTGCGTTTGAACCCGCCCGCCCATCCCCAGAGGAGTGAAGTGGTTTGTTTCTGACAAATGCCATCATCCTGTTGCAATCCATTTCCAACTTTAGTTCAGATAACCTGGCTGCCAACGAAGTGGCAGCATTAGGAACCCCCCCCTTTGTGAGGCGACGACTAAAGGAAAGTTCACAGCATCGCTGCAGGGTGAGTTGAGCTGGGCTGGAGCTGGGCATGCAGCCGACGTGCTCCACATACAGTGTCCCCAAGATTTGGGTATCGACCACTTATTATTGGAGAAATCAAGTGGACACGTCGACACAGGGCCGCATGCCCGGCACAGAATGAGGTATCCGGCTGGACCGGCAGCAGGGTGCCCCCCTCAACCCCACGCAGCTTTGGTCCGGTGTCTAGCCTTGCGAGCTTGCTTCTCGCACAACAAGTTTCTCAAATATAACAAATATGTAAATAATCGACACCTGGCGCCCCCGCATCCATTTTTTTCCGGGAGCTTGCCTTCTGCGATAGCCTGACCGAGCCACGCACTCACCCCGCCAAGAGTCGCTCCATCCTTTGGGCAATCAAGTCCCAGCTTCCTAGTTTGAGCATTGATTCTGGAAGAGGATGGCTTTGCCAAGTTGGGAGAGTGCAGCTGGGCCAACACAGTGGACAACTGCTGCATTGCCAACAGCCGCCGCTCGCAAGCCGGCACCTTTCCCTGATTTCTCAGCAGCTTCAATGATACAGCGCTATACCCCCTCCAAGCACCGTCCCCGCAGCACGATTTTCCCCTCGAAAAAAACTTTTGGTCTTGAATCTCCGCAAGCAACTGCCGCCAGCAACCTGGTGAGCACCTCTGGGTACCTAAACCTCTCTGCCGTTAGCGCACCCTCGGCCGCCTCAATGACACCTGCTTCGGCTCGGCCACTGCGGAGCGGTGCCCCCCCCGTGGCAGTTCTTCCAGGGCATATGTCTACAAATTCACATAGTTTAGATCCGAATGCCAGGATACAGTCAGTGGCCCTGTCGGTGAACCCATCCGGGTACATGGCGCCGCACCCTGTCCCGCAAGCAGCACCACCAACCCGTCCCCACGATGGCATCCTTGAGCAATACGAGGATCTGCATGCAGCGTGTGCAGAGATTGACGCTTCACTGGACAACTGCTTCGCAGTGGTAGCTCCACAGGGGCCTGCCTGGGAGCCTGCAGCAAGTCCCCAAGTGCCTGTGAACTTGGCTGGGTGCTGTCGCCGCTTGCGGGAAATGCAGCACAGGGCGGCATCTCTGCATGCCCAGCAACAGCGCTGGTATGCAGCTACCATCGCTGAGTGCAGCCGCAAAGTGCGCATTGCGTCAAGTGCAGCAGCAGACAGCCAAAAGCTGGAGTTGACTCAGCACGCGCAGGCAGAGCTTGCAGCAAAGGACTCACAGGTGAAGGAGCTGACTGCTCGCCTTGCAGCATGCCAAGATGAGCTTGGTGCAAGCAAGCAGCAGATAAATGTGTTGCAGTCCCAGCTGGACGCTGCTAGAAGTGACCGTGTGGCCTCGGATGAGACTATCACCTCGGTGAGGAGTGAGTTGCAAGCTGCAGTCCAGGCAGCAGATGCCCATCAGGCACAGGCTGTAAAGCAAGCAGAAAGTATAGCCCATTTACAAGAACAACTACAGGCAGCTGAAGCTCGTGGGACAGATCTGGAGAGCCAGCTGCAGGAAGCACAGGGCAGGGTCACAGCCCTTACGGCGAGTGCCGGCGCTGCACGAGCTGCCGACGCAGGCAGGACACAGCAGCTGCAAGCAATGCAGGGGGAGGTCCACCACACGAACCAAGCACTAGATGACATAACTGCACAGTGTGCTGCAGCAGAGACCGAGCTGGGTGCGCTTGCAGATGCGGCCAATCGAGCCTTGGTCACCTGCGCTGCTGATGGCATTCACATTTTGGAGCGGATGCGTGTGCTGATGGGACGCACTGCGACGCACATGCCTGCAGCATTGGCCCGCAAACTTGAGCACGGACTGCTGTCCTGCAAAGTGGACGCGGATGTCTGGTATAGCCGTGTGTTGGCAGCTGCCCATCATGCTCGTACTCGAGAAATCGGTAAAATTCCAGCAGAGTTCATGCCGACACAAGGAGGCGACGGTGCCCCAATAAACTTGACTACTGCAAGTGGCCCAATTGCAGACCACCGCTCATCTTCTATGTCAAGCGTGCATTCATCTGGTGCAACTGCGCCTGCAGCGATGGGTGGCAGGCAAGCAGCCGTGGGGCCCCAGTCCATCTCAAGGGAAGCACAGGAGGTAGCGCTGCCTGCGCATGGGGCCACCAGTGTCGTGTCAGATTCTTCGTCAATTCGGCTGTTGCGCATGGCTTTGGCTCATGATTTGGAGGAGCAGAGCATGTGGGATGGGTCAGATTCGGAGGGCGAGCAACAGGGGGGGGCTGCACGGGGGGAGACGACAGAGGCGCCAACACCCGACGTTGGAACCCGCTACATGACTGCCAAACCCTCCAAGTTCTTGAAGCAGCTTGACGAATACCTCAGCAGAGGTGACGTCGCTGCTGGTGTATACTAATATATTTATAAATCAGCTGTCTGAGCCTCGGCACAAGCTTCTGCATACAGCTCGCTGCCGCCAACTGCAGCGGTTGGGGCCGGAGGGAGTACGGGAAGTACGTACCCATGGTTCATTTGAGCTGCTCCAGTGACGGACATCTGCCCTGCTCCCGAAGAAATCAACTGCTTGAAGGAATTGCCGCTGGTAGCGGTGCCTAAGGGCTGAATGAAAGGTGGAGGCTGCAAGCCAGGATCGGGCTGTGCTGCAAACGGCTGGCAGTCTTGCTTGGCCCGAACAATGACTGGGTTGCTCACTTGCTGTGAAGGCGCCTTGGCCTGCTGTGAAAACATGTACGGAACATAGTCCCCAAAAAGACCCAGAGCGAGTGCAGCATTCAACCAAACACGGTACACATGCCCAAGAGTGTCAAGCAGCTCGTGGATGTCGTCAGTCAGCTTGAACACCTCTACAGCTGCATCCACCATGGTGAGCACTTGTGGGCCGCCAGTTAGAACCACGTACTTGAGCTTTTGTCGCATTTCATCGCTGAGCACGACCTTCACCTCAGGAATTCGAAAGAAGCTCAGCAGCTGAATAGCTTGAGCTCTATCAGCTGCCTGCATGTTGGACTTGCTGCCAATTACGCCCTGTGTTCCTGACTTGCCGAAAGAAGTCACTGCTGGAGTAGATGAGTTTGCAAACGCGTTTGCCAAATGCTGGGCTTGTGCGCTCATGCGCCCCCAAACAGTCAGCGGGGGGACCGGTGGAGCAACTAGAGGAATAGCTTGACCCACAGGGGCATTATGTTGTCCGCTTTCATTGCTTATTGCTGCCCCTCCTTTGTTTGGTGCAGCGTTGGCCATGGAAAAATACGGGTTAGTGGGGGTGCGAGGCAAACACGGCCCCTGCTCACTGTCAGCAGACGGGACTGAGTACAATGGAGCGTGGGGCTCATGCACACTAGTGTCTGCGAAATACACCCGTGCGGGATCAAACAGGTCCCCACTGGCCCTGGCAAAGTCAGCAGGGAAGTACCTCGCGTCTGCTGACATGAACGACGCGTCTGACACCCGCGCATACTTTTTCCCGTTTCGGTTGCGCACCTTCGGCCGGGCTTTGAGGTTCGGATTGGTTTCTCTTGGGATGTGCAAGACACCTGTGACGCTTTCAGTCCCCTGGACGATTTTGCTTGAGACAGTTGAGCTTGGAGTGGCAGGAGGCATGCTTGCACTGCTAGGCCCAGCTGTGGCCATCATGGCAACAGCCTGTAGGCTTGGCTGGCTGCTTGCAGGTGAATCAGACTGAACGTCGCTTCTTGACATTTTAGAGCCACCTGAGCTGGCAGTCGCGTCGAGGCCAGCCTGCGCTTTGCGCTTTCGAGCAGGCTTGCGTTTCTTTTGTATGGGTGGCTTATCATTCAATCCTTGGTACACGAAGTTCAGGTACTTGAGCTTGCCACGCTTGATTGCTTCAATATCGTAGGCCTGTGCTGCCTCATCCTCGGTGTCAAAGTCGCCAATGGTATACTCCACTTTGTCTATACAAATTCGGGCTCTCCACCGATTCCCCTGACTGCTGACTCCACGGTAACCGGAAGAAGCCTTGGCACTTCGAGAGGGAATGCTTGGTTTAGAACCAGTATTGCGCCTCACAATTTGCAAGACACTCGGGATTTCAAGGCCAGATGACATCTGAAAGTGTGCGAGAGAGTTGCTTGTGCATATTGCTGGTTTTGATTGTGCGCAAAAAGCAGTTTAGCTTGTCACAAAAAAGCCTCAATAAAGTATCAAGTCTTTGATACTTGCACATGATGAGTAGCATATCATACCTTGTGTTCACGTCGAGAAGTTTGTTGTGTCGCACGTCGATTTCCGCTGCAAGCTTTTTGACTGCTGCGTTGCAAAATTTAAAAACTACCGTGCTGCTGTGCTCTGAGGTGCAGGCAAAAATGCATAAATGTACAGCAGTTTAGTAAATTTTGCTTATCCACAATGCCCAGAAAACGTTGAGGGCCAAAAAACTAGGTCCAGAATTTGAAGCTGCATGCGAGGTGCTGCCTCGCATCTCTCTCGGCTTGAAAGGACAGGCGTGGAGAGGGGGGAGCACATGCCCCCCACCAAACAACACTCGTCCAATTTTCAAGCACCAAAAACAGCTGACATGACTGGACTTCAATGCTATAAAACAACCGTATGGAATCAACAGCTCCCGCTTTGAAGCCACCCTTGCTGCACACGCTACGCACTTTCCCCACCTTTGCTTTTCGTTATGTCGAAACGTAGGCGTGGTATGAGCCTCGAAGAAAAGCGCCAAGTGATGCTAGAAATTCTGCAAGAGTCCAAGACCCCATTCCTCCTCAAAGAACTCGAAAAAGTCGGAGGGAAGCGAGGAGTTGGTACGAGCAACACACGTTTGAAAATTTATCTTCCGAAGCTGCTCTCAACCTGTGTCCAATGCAGTCATTCAAAGCATCAAAGACGTATTGCAAAGCCTGGTGGACGACAACATGGTTGACTTGGAGAAAATTGGGATCCAGAACTTCTACTGGTCATTTCCCAGCAAAGAGCTTGTCAAGGTGAGCCAGGCAGCCTTTTCTACCCCTGCAGACATGCAGCTATCGATGTGCTTTGCCACACGTATGTGCAGCTCAAAACGCGAGAGGAGACGTCTCAGGCCAAACTAGCTGCGGCAAACTTGGAAACTGCTGCACTTGTAAGCACTGCAGAGTCCTTGAGTTCGGTCAGGGTACAGTCGGTGCGTTGGCAAGCAGCACCGTATGCCATGTACGCCGCGGTGTACCTGGTTTGTGTGCAGGAGACCCGCGAAGCAAAAATTGGACAGCTTGCAGAGCTGCGAACGAAAAAGCGTCGGCTGTTGGATGAGGTGCGTGGTGACTCGGGTCGCTTCCAGCACTGGTGTCCACTGCTCAAATAATCGCTTGCAGCTCGCCGAACAGAAAGAGAATGACCCGGAGACCATTGCCGAACTTCGGACGCAAGTCAGCCAGGCAAAGGAAGCCGCGAACCGTTGGGTTGGTAAGTGTGCATTCCTGGAGAGCAATTTGCAGCAACAACACTCAAATGCTGCAGACAATTACTGGGCGTTGAAGTCCCACTGTGTCAAGAAGCTCTCCGTTGCGTCATCTGAGTTTGACCGCATGCTGCAGGTTCCATCTGATATTGATTACATGCAATAGACGTTTTACGACATGAGCTCTGCGCTTGGCTGCAGTTTTTTGGCTGCAGCTTCTAGCCTCATTTTCTCTCCCAGGCGGCGCTGCCGCACCTTGTCCGTTGCGATCTTGATGGCTTCTTCCTTGAGCTTGTCGCGGGGTTTATACTCTGCAGCATCGTCATCCTTCAGTTGAAGCATGTACTCATCAACTTCTGCACCCGACATAGACATAGCTGCTGCAATATACTTTGTGAGGTTGCTAGCTTTGAGGCCCTTCCCTTTATTCTTTGCGTCACCCGAGTCAGTATGCTCGCCAGCAGCCGCATATGCCTGTGCGACAGCAGCTCTGATTTCCATTGCAGTGGCCTTACGCCGAGAATTGGATGATTCCTTCGAGAACGGGTCCATCCGGAAGCGACCAGTGCTTCCCCTCGTGAATGGGCGGCCCCGCCCTCCAGACTCCAATGAGGCAACCGATTCTCCACCAAAGCTGCCTCTTCGGGTTCGTTTTTCTGAGCTTCCTGGTGGTAAACCAGCCGCAGAATCCAATTCATCACGGTCGCTACTAGCTGCCGCTTTCATTGTGTTGTTGTGCGTATTTGTAAACTGGTGAGCCGTGTTGTGGATAACGGCTGATGGCACGGCAGCTGCTGTGGCATCCTGGTTGCCACTTGTGGGCTTGTCAATACGAACCAGCTGAGGATTTGAGCTTATCAGAGCTTCCACACGATGCTCCATGTCACGTTCGGACAAATTGAGCGTTTTTGAGAAACATTGTTCGCCATCGTCGCCCTCAGACTCTGGATCACCATGCAGCGCCGATTCGACTACCCTTTTCAGGTACTGCAGTTTCTGCTCCACCTCGAGAAGTTTTTGTGTGCTATCAATGACCCACAGGGAGGCCCCGCCTGGCATCGCGCTTGTATCTAAGTCGCCAAGGTACGGAGTCTTCGTGGCGGTACACTTGGTGTGCAATCCCTCCAGGCTCTGCCCGAACTGCGCTTTCAACTTCTGGAGACGAGCATACTCATCTTGCACAGCTTCAAGCATGCGCTTTGCCTTCATTCCCTCACGGGTACTCTTTTCCACTTCCGCGCGATCAAATCCTTGCTCATCCCAGATGTTTCGCGCTTCTGGCTGTAGTTGCTCTGAGAGTTCGTCCTCGGCGTCTTGGAGATAATTGGAACGCTCATTGAGACTGGACAGCTGCTGCTCGACTCGGGATATTTCGGCCTGCTGCTTCAGAAATGACTGAGAAATCAACTTCGGTTGTGCAGCCGGCAAGTCAGATGGGTCGTCGGACTCTGTAGGCTGCAAGGGGACACCTGCAGCTACGCGCACCCTATTGTAAAGGGCGAATATGTCGTCGACCTTTTGCAACATTGTTTGCCTTTGATAAGCAATGGTTGCTGCCTCACGCTTCAGGTCTGCTGTCCTCTGCTTGAGCTGTTGCTCTTCAGCAGCTGATAGATCTCCAGCTGCGCGTGCGCTCATGCTTGCAGCTTTCTTGGCTGCTAAAATTTTTTCTTGCATCAGCCGCCTTCGAGCCTGCACTTCCTGCCTCCGTGTATCAAGCCTTTCTGTGATGGCTTTGAGCTCCTTTTGCACATTCATCTCAGTTTCAGTCAGCTCTTTTTTCTCCTCTGTGTAGGCTTTAGTCACTTGAGAAAGCAAGCGTGTCTGCAACTTGAGTTCATGCTTTTGAACACGAAGGGCATCTTCCAGTGTGTTCATGGTCGCAATATGGTGCTGCTTTCCATCTCTGAGGCGCTTGAACATGTGTTCAAGCGTGAAGTAGTACATGCAAGTTGTTTCATAGCCCTTTTTTTTGCTTTCAAGATCTTGCTGAGCAAACTCAACTTCTTTTGCAGCTTCTTCTCTTAACTCGCCCACATTGTCCTCAAAGGACAGCTGGTGCAAGTCGGATGCGGCCTTCTCGTATTGTCGTCGCCTCGTTTGAAGCTCCTCCTGGAGCCGGGACGTTTCTGCCCGAAGAAACAGCACCTCGTGTTGGCGCTCCTCACGCAGCTTGTTTGCAGCAGCTTTAGGGTCGTAGTCAGTCAAGTCAGAGGCCTTGGGCTTGTGTGATGAAGTCGTCGCGCCTGGCGAAGTCATACTGGGCACATCTTCCACAGACTGCGCAAGTTGTCGAAATGCAAGCATGCGAGGCCTGCCATCTGTTCGATGCTTACATCGGATGTAGGAAGGCTGGTCGATTTCGGCTGCAAACTCTGGCCGAAGTCAGACTGTGAAGGTGGCTTTGGGCGGCCTGCAAAATGTTTCGCGCTCAGTGAACGAAGTTGCTGCTAACTCAAAGATCTGGTCACATACGGGCTTTATCTTCCTTATATTGGTACCCAGAAGCCTTCTTTTGTGCCCTTTTCATGGCCTGCAGGCATTTACATGTATTGTGCTCAATGACTCAACTGGTTGGAGTACCAAATTCCGCGCGGGGCTGGTTACACACCTCAGTTTCTTCCGCAAGCTCTGCCACGAGCTTCGCCACACGATCGTGCTTCAAACTCAGTTGAATGGTCTCCATATTGCGAAGCTGGAAAGGTCGATATTTGCCCGTCTGCTGGCCCGCTTAAAGTGACCAACCTGTAAAACGAGCTTTTCCCTGGGCGTTGGCGCTTCAGACGCTGGGCCGGCTATTTGTTACGGGCAAAAATATACCCACAGATCAGGCCAGTTTAGGTTGTGCTTAAGTCAAGCATATTGTTTTATTTCAGAACATAATTTGGCCTTGCAGCTAGCCAAGGTCAGGTCAAGCACCAGCTTGCTCGACCTGTGCGAGGGGGGCCGAAAGCTGAACTGGTTTGAAAGCTCGCAAACAACTGTATGGACGACGACTTGCCCGATTCGGTCCTTTTCCCTCTCTCGCGTCCCATTTCCAAGGCCTCTGTAGCATGGGGGCCAATGTGGGCCAACTCCGCTGCCGGGTCAGAAGCTGCTCCGTCTGCCCCTTTGCGCAGAGCGACAGGCTTGGAGGAAATGTGCACAGCAAACCATGTGCTGCCAGACAAGTACAGTATCAACCTTACTGTCACTTGAGCGAGAGATCTATCCTAAAGTTCGCCAGGAAAGCCACCTGCTGCAATTCCCCCCGCTGTGTCCCTTCGCCCTGCTCAAGGGGCTCAAATAACACCTGGCGCAAAACATGTCCAGTGTTTTCGAGGCAGTAAAAGCTGGCACAGAGTATGAGTAGTAATGTACACGGGTCTCTGTTCTGCGCATGTGCGCTGTGGGTGCCATTTGACATGGTTCGGCAGGTCAATCACATCTCGCCGGGGGGGGCTGCTCAAGCGAAAATAAATTGTTGCTCATGATCGGCAGGTGCAAGACTGAGCTGGAGAGACGAGCAAAACTGTTTCTGTCGAGAAACTTTTAAAAGTCTTACGCTCCAAGGCTTGTTACTTCAGAGTGAATTGTTGTCGTGCAGCATTTTCCTCTCGGCAATTTCCGCTTCATTTTGCTGCGTGCTCTGACACTCCGTGCCAAACAAGGTCGACTGTAAAGGATGCCTCGCGTGAACAAGAAGGCCCAGCGCCGTGATCGCTACCAGCAGCTGGCCAAGGAGCAGGTTTGTTTTGCCTGTTCTGATCTCCCTTGCATTACTCATTGAGCTGTCATTGCAGGGTTATCGTGCTCGATCTGCTTTCAAACTAATTCAGCTGAACAAGAAGTATGACTTCCTGTCATCTGCAAAATGTGTGATTGACCTTTGCGCAGCGCCTGGTGGATGGTGAGTTTCCATCCTTGCGGAAATTGCTGCATTTGCTCAACGCTGAGTTTGCAGGCTCCAAGTAGCGCAGAAGTTCTGTCCTATGAACTCCAAAATCATTGGTGTTGACTTAAACCCTATCCGGCCTATTCGCAACGTGTTGACTCATCAAGCCGACATCACGACAACTCAGTGTCGACAGCTTCTGCGGCGAGACATGACTGGCCTGAAGGCAGACGTCGTGCTTCACGACGGCGCACCAAACGTCGGTGCTGACTGGCGTGCAGATGCTTACCAGCAGTCCATTCTGACGTTGCACTCACTAAAATTGGCCACTGAATTTCTTCGCGAAGGCGGAATGTTCATCACAAAGGTCTTCCGCTCCGCGGACTATACCTCCCTTTTGTGGGTTTTCAACCAGCTCTTCACCAAGGTGGAGGCCACCAAACCGCACTCCTCCCGTGCTGCCTCTGCTGAAATCTTCGTCACCTGCAAGGGGTACTACGCACCCGCCAAGATCGACCCCCGCATGCTGGACCCCAACCACGTTTTCAAAGACGACGTGGATGTGCACAAGGCCGCCAGTGGGGAAAGCTCCGGGCAGAAGCCCATGAGCGTGCTGCACCCCAAGGCACACGAGCACAAGCGCCACCGCGATGGGTACAACCCCTCGCGTGGCCAGCTGCAGACGAACACCTGCTCTGTGGAAAAGTTCATCAAGTCCCACGAGCCAGTGGACATCCTGTCCGACACAACGGCGTTGATCTTCACGGAGGGCTGCAAGGAATTTGAGGAGCACCCCACTACCACCGCTGAAATTCGCACGCTGTGCACTGATTTGAAAATCATTGGCCGCGGCGACTTCAAGTTGCTGTTGAAGTGGCGCTTGAACCTGGTCCGGCAGCACCGCCTGAAGGTGGCTGCAGACACCGCTGCCGCTGCAGCAGCTGCCGGTGGCGCCGAGCAGGGCTCCGACCATTCCGATGCCGGCGACGGCGGCAGTGGCAGCGACGACGAGGAGGACCGCGCCGTGGGGGAGCTGGGCACTGCGCTCTCCATGGCCTCCCAGCGCAAAAAAGCCGAGCGGAAACGGGAGGCCAAGCGCCGGCAGAAGCTCATCAAGAAGCACATGTACGGCATGACTGGGCAGGCGGTGGACCTCGAGGCGTTGAACGGGGAGGTGCCCCGTTTCTCCCTGGCAGCTCTCACAGGCAAACTCTCCAGCAGCGAGATCGACGCCCTGGCGGAGGTCGACCTGGACAACATGGATGAGGCAGACAAGGCTGGCATCGACGCCATCTTTGAGGGGGAGGCCCCACTGAACCCCATGGCGCACCAGAGCGACGACAGTGACGACAGTGATGACGCGAGCTCTGTGGACTCTGCAGTGCTGGAGGACGGCAACGAGGAGTACATGGCAGCCATTGAGGGGCAAATGGACGCGTACTACGCAGAGTTCGACGCTAGGCGCAAGAAGCGCGACGCCGCGACGCAGGCTGCAGCGGAGCAGGGCAAGGTGTCCAAGGGTATCCGCCTCACCCGCCGTGAGCGCATGTCCCTGGAGGCCAACGCAGCCGTGGCACAAGCTGAGGGCAAGCTGGACTACGAGCACCAAGAGTACTTGAAGCAGCTGGCTGGCATGCGCCGCAAGGACAGCGCCACTTCTGGCCGGGGGCGCGACAGCTCCGGCAGCGACGACAGCGGGAACGACACAGACAACAGCGACGGCTTCTGGGACGCTGAGAAGCAGGACCGCCTGCAGGACAGCGACGACGAGGGCGCCGCCGTGCCTTCTGGCTCAGGCGCCTCCGCTGTTGCTGCACGGTGGTTCAGCAACCCCGCCATTTCCGACATGGTGGGCGCATCCGGCACTGTGGACTTTGCAGACGGAGCTGCCCGCGGCAAGAAGCGCTCTCGAGAAGTGGATGAGGACGGCTTTGCGACGGACTCGGATGACGATGGGCAGGCAGACTACATGCGCAACCTGCCCAAGAGTGACCGCGACATGCGCAAAGACCGCTTGAAGCGCCTGCGTGAGAAGGAGGCACACATTGCCGCCAAGCGCGCTGTGGAGGACGAGTCTCTCCTGCAGGTGGTGCCTGGTGCCGCCGAGGCAGACTTGAGCGAGGACGAGGAGGGCGACACTGTCATCCCTGAGGGGGGCAGCACCAAGGCCAACAAAGCCGCCCGCGACCTCATTCGCGCCGGCATGGGCCGCGCCTTGAATGACGGCATTGCCGCTGGGGTGTCCGGCAAGGCGGGGCAGGCTGCCCCTGCCGCTGCAGACACCATTGAGACCGTGGCCGCCCACGGCAAGCGTGCCGCAGAGCAGGCGCCTAGCTCCAGCACCGCAGGGCAGGTAGCTGAAGAAGATGCCGCCGAGGAGAGCGATGACCCCCGCGACGCCGTGTATGACTCTGACACCCACGCTGAGATTCTGGCGCTGGGGAAGCTCATGCGGCAGCACACGTCAGCCAAGGCACTGGTAGACGCCTCGTACAACAGGTACGCATTTGACGACGGAGCGCTGCCCAATTGGTTTGTCAAGGACGAGTCCCGCCACTTCCGCCCGCAGCTGCCCGTAACCAAGGCTGAGGTGGAGCGCATCAAGGCAACCTTCCGGGACATCGCTGCCCGCCCCATTCACAAGGTGATGGAGGCACGTGCCCGCAAGAACAAGCGAGTGCAGGTGAAGGCTGACAAGGCCAAGCGTGCTGCCGAGGCAATCGCTGGGGACGACACCATGTCCCACGAGGCCAAGGCCAAGGCCATGGCCAGAGCTCGCCGGGGCTTGGGCAAGCAGCAGCGCGCCAAGGTGTACGTTGTGGGCACTCGTGGAGGCGCCGGCAGCTCAGGCGTCAAGTCTGTCAAGCGCCAAGGGGCAGCTGTGGTGCAGGTGGACAAGCGCACTAAGGCCGACACCCGCGGCATGAAGAACTCGGAGAAGCGGGCCAAGGGGCGAGCATCAAAGAAGCGACGACGTGCTTAAGTGCAGACACGGTGAGTGAGCAGCATTGCGCTGTGTGTGTGTGTGTGTGTGTGTGTACTGTGGAGATCCGACTGCTTGCCACAGCACTTGACTGCGTGCGCGCCATAGTCATGTTAGCTGCCAAAGCGGTCGCAAAGCACGCAATACGCGTGGCGACCTCAAGGAAACTGTCCACGCTGGTTGCAGCGAGAGCTGTGTTTTATAAAAGTGTGTGGAGAGCGTCGAAAGGTCGCAACATCCCTCATCAATCATCACATGATTTGTGTGTGCAGGTCAAGCAACGAGTCACTGGGTGGGGGGCCCTGAGCTGTCTGGAGCACTGCGGCGACTGGCGCGGCCACGGCATGGTGAGTGAGCAGCATTGCGCTGTGTGTGTGTGTGTGTACTGTGGAGATCCGACTGCTTGCCACAGCACTTGACTGCGTGCGCGCCATAGTCATGTTAGCTGCCAAAGCGGTCGCAAAGCACGCAATACGCGTGGCGACCTC
>Ga0307982_1003011_pt1 | contig 13488 bp, 8 predicted proteins | sample OrgLakmetagen989_FD_201847 | JGI IMG/M metagenome (GOLD analysis project Ga0307982, IMG submission 201847) | Saline water microbial communities from Organic Lake, Antarctica - #989 | ecosystem: Environmental > Aquatic > Non-marine Saline and Alkaline > Saline | place: Antarctica: Organic Lake...
TTACGAATGATTAGGAGGGGGAGGGGGTAGTCCCTACAATAAAACATCTGACGTATTTTCTCCAGAATATAAGGCAAATACGTCGCGACGTATCGACTTTTCTGCTGAAGTCATCACCAACACGTCATCAAATATACGCCTTTATACGGCGCTTGCCATGCATATAGTGGGAATATGCCCTGGTATAACGCAATTTACGGTACTGATGTATTGATTGACGTATTTGGGTCAAATATTTGACGTATTTTTGTAAGGCCTAGGGGGGGTAGAAGCGTATTTTTCTAAGGCCTAGGGGTAGAAGGCATTTCTCCTTCTTCTCGGCTTCTCGAACGGGTCGGCGTTGACTTTCAGCTCTCGGTTCTCTGAAGAAAGTTGTTCAAGTTGTTCGTTTGAATGGCTGACTGTATTGTAAGTAACTTTGTAACTTTTAGTACAGACTATCTAAGCTTACAATTGCATAGCCCTGCAAGTCTGACTCCTGTTGCTTTACCTCTCGCGACTTCAGTGGGAAATTCAGCGTAGACGCGAGGCATTACGTTGACAACATATCAACAATCTTTAGCCAACCTTATCTCAATCCGTATCAGCCAGATGATAGCCAGCACATCCTCAAGACTAGTCCTACTCACTTCTTTGTTTATTACGAGTCATTCGCTTGTAGATGCGACAATAAAATATATGAAGTCGTATGCTCCTATTATAAACATAGCACCTGTTGCAGATTTAGAAGTTGAACTGTCAACGCATTCGCCATGGTGGCCGGACGACCTTGCCTGGGTAGCAGTGTGGCCGCACCAGACGGCTCTGGCCGCTGCGCAGCATTTTTGCGAAACATTCGGGAACTGGAATCAATCTTGTGCACCTAATTTAGCTGGCCATCTTGCTCCACTCCTCACATTAGATCATGATATCCGTGCCGCCCGCGCGCTCCAAGATGCATCTTTAAATCGAAGCATCACTGATTACCTCAGCTACGATGTGGCAACCGTAGATGTGGCAACCGATGCTGCCGCTTACACAGCGGCGCGCATCGCCTTAGCATACAATCCCGCTGCTGTTCTCAAATTGCCTGCTCTTATGGCCATTGCCACAGCACTGCAGTTGCACGCAAGCCCACGTCTCTTAGTGTTTGGTTCGGGCAAGGATTCTCCCTTTCTCTGCGCAGCCGCTATCGAAGGCAAACCTTGGCCGCACATCGACAAAAGTGAGGACAATTCACGGAGGATACCTTCAGCTGTTTTCGTGGAAGATAATCCGCATTGGGCTGAGACTACGAGCAGCGCTTTGCAGGAATTCTTAGTGAGCCGTGGCGAGGACCCACAGCGATGTGTTGTCGCGAATGTCAACTTTTCCTTTCCGCAGTCCTCAGACACTTTACCAAGGCGCCGGGATCAGTGGATAGCTGCGCTGGGTCGGCCGGAACCTTTAGCGGATGCCATCATTGAACAACTCGCAGCGGAGCTTTTTCCAGCTCCTGATGGCTTGGATGCAAGGGAGGCGACACATCGTGATGTGGAGAGAAGTGCAGGGATATGTAGCGAAATCAGCGCTCCCTTTAGTGCGAATACTACAACAAATGGGCAACAAAGCCTTCGCGCTGTAATTCAGCAGCAACTTTGTGGTACGTTCAATGTAGTGCTGGTGGATGGGCCGGTTGGAGCCGGGCATGCCAGCCCCGGGCGCGCTGCGTCGATTGCTGCAGCTGCCGCTGCCGTAGAATCGTCGCATGGGACAGTGTTTTTAGACGATGTCGACCGTTTCGTTGAGCAAGTCCTTGGGCAGGTACTTGCAATCACGCCATGTATCATGCTTTTCAACGATTTCCTGTCTTAAACTCTGATTTTTTACTTATTCCTTCTTCTTTGCAAATGCAGGCTACGCTCCGGCCACTCTTCAAGCACGAAGTAGATGTGCGTGTTTCAGACCGCCCTTTGCGTTACTATACCAATAATCCAGTTCTGCCACATCTGCTACCAGGCCGTCCGAACCCCCCAATCATGCTGGACATGGCGCCACTCGCTCAAGATCCCTCTATTGTTGGTATCTAATCAACCCCTGAAGTAGATACTTCAATTCTTAAAATGAAATGACGAAGGCGTCACAAGCGCTTATCTGTTATACTTCAGTTAAAATTAGTTCGCGGAGCAAACACTTAAGCGTTGCCACCAACTATGCCCCAGATATTTAGGTAGCGACATCTTTCTACGCCAATTGTAATGCGAGCTCATCTCCCGTTGTAATATAACAGAAAAATGTTATGGGAGATGTCAAGACAAGGAAAACGAAGGGTATCAGTAACAGTAACAATACAAAAATACCCTTGTTGGATGAGAGATAAATCTCATCTCATGATTTGTCGCTATCGAGATTATTTTGTCTTGTTTGGTTTCTATATTTTAGACTAATCCGCTCGTCCTCCTAAATTGGATATCATCAGTTATCAGATACCCTGGAGACTGCTGGAAAAGATGATTCAAAGATTCAAAGAGGGTGCTGCTTATAGCTGCTTTCTGCTATCTGAAAAAGGTCTGGAGTACCCCAAAAATGGCGAAGGGATATTTTTATGCATTTTTTTTATTGATGACAACCCCACTGCTTTCTGGAGAACTTTTAAGAAAGTAAAAGCGCAGATGATTTAACTTTAACTTCGTTTCTCTCTGTGCCTCTGTCACTCACATTACATATTATTGTCTGAACTGGACTAAGCAAACTGCAAGCTTCCATTTTAGACTTCAATCCTTGTATATACTTTCGAAGCTCGTGGTAGCCAGTGGGGTAGGGAAGCCACTACGACAAAAGTAGAGATTCTCGTTCTAAGTACAAAACAAAAATGGCTTTTTGTAATGCATTAAATATTATAAAAGATCATGCTCCGTGAATGTCTCTGGCAGTTCATTGTTGAATTCAACATCTTCCTCCCAAACGACGTCTTCTACGTCTTCGAAAGAAGCACCGTCGTCGTCGTCGTCGCTCGCTGTGTCAGACGACCTTTCGACTGGCTTACTATGTAAAGCCCACTCAGTTTCCTCGAGCGTTGCAGCGGAGTCGGCAGTTCCCATGACTATGCCGTCTAAGTCACTGTTCTCACATGTAACACTCATACTGTCATCATTATTCCCTATCCATACGCGCTGAGCTAAAGAAACCCGCGCTTCTTCTACTCGCCATCGTGACCGTGGGCGGCGACGTACATGATTTACCTTGGGCGCCTGCTCTTCGTTCTCCTCTGCAGCAACCGAGCTTCCATTCATGATACAATGTGGCTCGAAAGCTTCCGCCTGTGGTGGCGAGCGCATCTCAGAAGATATTATCTGTTGAGGCAGGCCAGGTGCTTGCCGTCTAGGTGGAGAGTGGGGAGTAAGCGGCGGAGGCGAAGACAATGGCGGCATGGGTACGAAGACAGCAGCAGCAGCAGCAGGAGGAGGTGGTGGCAGCTCTAGAGGAGAGGGCAACTTAGGCTTGAGCGAGAGGTCGACATCGGGCTCAACTTGAGACTGCAAATCATGACCCTCTCTACTTGAAACACTCTCATGATCAGGAATGGGAGTACTTCTTCGCGCGGAGCTAGCTGTGAAGCCAGAACTACTAATTAGCATGTTTCCAGACAGCCATCGCGTGCTTCCGAGTTCGTCGTTGCTGTCTTTTAGTTTAAGTGGATCATTTGATATCGATGCACTTGCCCCCAAATTCTTTGATTTGGCGCCTCGATTCGGCGATGCAAGGCATGAATTTTCATTGGCGCAATCATGAGGAAGCCTAAAGTCCACTGCATTGTTTGAAGAAAGCCCTGGATGCACTAGCACCTCGGAGTTCTTTGACTTGGAGGCCATTCCGTTGTCGATTATTCTGCCGCTGCTGCCTCCACTGCAGCTAATGCTGCTGTAGCCACTACCGTCACTACCGTCACCATCGTCGTCTAAACTTTCAAAGTCAGATGCGTATGAAGCGCTACTACTATCGCTGTCGTGAGCGACTTCGACCTGAGTCTCAGCTGAGGCACTGAGCACTTCCCGTATAGTATCAGCTGTGGTTTCTTCATTATTGACACTAGATACATGACGACTAACGCCAGAAGTACTGCCAGCAGCATCGATTCCATCTCTTGAAGTCCTGTGAGTTAAAGGTGTTGTCCTCCTGTGCCTTGAAGGTGCACCCTGCGAAGATAGCTTGACCTCGGTAGAGTGCTTCCTCCAGACTCTACGCTGGCGACAATTCGACGCGTTGTCACTAATTGGTGGTGCCGAAGGTTTTTGCGCAGATGAAGTCTCTTGAGATCGAAAGTGAAGGGTGAAACCCTTTTCGCGTTCTTCGCGTAATCGCTGCGAATCCGAAGCAGCACTAGCCTCTCTTTGAAGCCGATTGCGCACCTATTTCAAGCACATACACCAATGCCAAACATAAGTACAGCGCCATAGTAATACTTGTAGTAAGTAAGTGAGTTCTCTGTTCTCTATTCTCTACGGTTGAGCTTACTTGGAGCCGTCGAATGTACTGGATTTGATTTTCTCGAGGATGCCCACCTGTGATTCAGGTTAGTGCGGAGTGCGGAACATGAGGCACACTGACGACATATTTCATCATATTCACTTACTTTTACCTGCCAATGCCATGGCTCCTCAACCGAATGCAGGCGTTCCCAGCTAGACTTTTGCAACTAGGCCCCGTGATGACTTCGCATGGGACTCGCAAATAGCTTTACAACACTATTCTGAAGGCTACTTAGTACTGGAAGCACTTACTTCTTTTGATGTAAATATTCAAGCTGATCTAGGTCCAACTAGATTATTTGCCAGGTCACCAGCTCTGGCTCTAGCTACAGAGTGTAGCTAGAACCTAGCTAGAAGAAGTTTTCTAAGTATGACGGTTAGACGTTAGACGCTTGGTTGGCCGATTCTTGCTTTGTTGTTGGATCTTTTTTGCAAGAAAAGAAGAAAAGTGTTTGCTTGTCGTAAGCTAAGAGTCCTTGGTCCTTGAATATTTGCGACTCTGGCCTAGCTAGCTAGCCTACTACTTGCAGTAAGTTTAACTTCGAGCAGCGGGAAGGTTCGTGCACGAACAAAGCCGAGCGGAACGCAACAACCCGTTAGATATTCCCATGTCGCATGCCGAGGATCGAGGCGTGCGGCTACGTGGCCCCCTGGCGGCCGGTCAGCAGCACACGCCTCTGAACCTAGCATGGCGTCAGGAAAAGATACCGCGTCCAATTAGTCCGTCAAAAAGCACTTCTTCACTCAGCGATCAAGCGGAAACTTGGTCGACCCCGAAAGTTGAAATCAGCAGTGTTCAATCCCTGACGACGCTCGAGGCTGAAAATGTTGCTCTGCGTCGCCGCGTTGCAGCACTTGAATCTTTATTAGCTGAAGCCTCCTCTTCGGCTTCGATGACACACGACGTGCCCATGGGTCTCGACATAGAAGGTTCTAGCTCGACACAAGCCGTAGCTGCTGGTGGATCATTTTGGCCAGAGCTCGTCGGTCGTGTATCCTGGCTGGTACGAAAAGAGGATCCTTGCAATATAATAGTCACATCGTGTTTTGCGGTTCTGCACATTCTACATATCTGTAGTTAAGCTTTAGCTTCGGCTTTAGGCAGTCCTTGACATTTTCGTGTAATGCATAGTTGGCGGGCTTATTATGTCACAGGTAGGATTACTAGGATTCCAGTCGCTGTCCTCCTTCATTTTGGCGGGGAACCAGAGGCTTATTGCAGACCATCCCGTCATTGTCTTCTTTCTCACGATGCTCGTCGGCGCTGGTGAGTAGCAACGAGGAGTTTTGGCCGTTTCTATAAAGTACTAGCTCATTTCTAGTTTCTACTTCGATTCTTCTTCATGCAGCTCCTGCTTATTAATGATAGCCACTGAGCGCCTATGGTATGATTCCTTATTCTACCTTTTCTGTTCGCATTGCTAGGCGGTAACGCAGGCAACCAATCGGCTGTGCGCATCATCCGCGGCCTCGCGACAGGCACGGTGACTCGCAAAAACGAGCGCGCGTGGCTTTTACGGGAATTTGCGATGGCGGTGTGCATTGCAGTGGCCTTAACAGGGGTGGGTTTTGTGCGCGTTGCTTTGTTTGCACCGGCGACAGCCAATGGGGCTGCGACAGCTGCAGCGTCGAGAGCGTCTACCACTGCGACTGCAGCAGCCGCTAGTCCAGCGGCTTCAGTAATTATACCGACTTCACCGCATTCGCACTTGGCTGCTGCAGTCAGAAATAGCACAGGAGATTCCCTGAGGAGCGTTGTCACTCCTGGCTTAAGAGGTTCCGCCGTCAGGTTGCCTGCTGCAACAATCCTCGATGCTTCCGCGACAGTGCCCTCTGTGCCCATATCAACAGCAGGTAATACTCGTCGTCTCATCCTCACTAAATCAATGAGTCAGTGCGTCCCTTTTTGTTTTTATATCACTGCGCTCTACGGTATACTCCTATGTCCGAAACTTCATCACTTGTAGGTGCTTGGTTTGGCGGGAGAGGCACGTTAGCGATCACGGTGAGGACGCTTGAATGAAAGGTGTCGCTCTCTTGAAATCTATACTGCCAAGTCACCGTCATCACCGCCAAGCATCCTTCCTGTCTAGCTAGTCTATATATTACTGCAATTCTGTAGCAATGAAGTGTGCTCTCTATCTCCCATTTCTTTTCTTCTGTTTCAGGCCTCGTTATTTACGATAACGCTCTTATCAGTGGCGTTGGGAGCCATGTTACCGCTTGCCTTAGAGCGACTGGGAGTCGATCCAAGCAACGCCTCCACCACCATACAGGTGAGATGCAGTTGATTGAAACGCAGTCTGCAGACCCAATGGATACGCTTTAGCCTGAGTCATCAGCGTCTTGCTTTTGTATAGTTGCGTAGGTGTTATATTGCTCTGGACTACGGTATGTTTGAACTTTATAGCTTCTTTCGAAGCGAGTGCGCTTTCTAAACTTTTGGTTTTTCTTCCGTGTGCTTCTTGTAAATTAAGTACGTCATTTATTTCCCTCTTTGACTGCTGCATCAGGTGATCATGGACATAAGTGGTGTTTTCATCACGTGTCAAGTGAGCGCGCTGTTACTGAAGTGAAACTGCCAAATTTGCGTTTATTTTTCAGAAGGATGTTTGTACGTTACTGGTAAGCCAATCACCTAATTCCGTTTATCTCTCTTGTTGAAGGAAAGGGAGTTCCTAACGGGTTTCGGTGGATTTATATTCAAGTCTTAGTTCGCTCGAGCGCTCTTCCCACTCTCAGGTATACGTACCCTTAGAGTGGGAAGAATCTTACTCATGTCGTAACCGAAAGCGAGCGAAGAAGAAGGATGAAAAGCCGAGAGCCTAAAGAAGAGTGGAGAAGAGAGAGATCGCGGTGAAGCAAACGTCCAAAATAACACATTAGAGCATAATTATCGGAAACTTCTTTCAGAAGTCCGACTGGATGATCAACACGAGCACGTTGTTCATCCTCTGCACTTCGTGAAGATGCGAGCCTCGTCACTGTTGCGGGCCCGGGTTCTCCGCAGACCCTACTCTCAAGTCATACGCCACTTCAAGAGCCTAGCGGAGCATGCTGAATGGGTCTCACGAGTGAAAGCATCTGCTGAGCCGCGGCCTTCGAATGTAGTCCCCGCTTGCGCCCAGGACTCTGCGCCGTTTCTCTACAGCGTGGACCCGATGGTGAGCCATTTAGACGTCTACGCTGCGCCACGTGATAATATGTCGGCTGTGACCTCGTCGGATTTATTGCAGCCGCGGACACCCTCTGCGTCGATGTTGGATGTGAGGTACCCATTGGCGACAGATTTGGCACTACGCTACACCGTTGCAGACAAGAGCGACGACAGGGCCTTTTTTCGGTTGTCGAAATTTCTAGAAGCTGTGGACGCATTGACGGCAGACGTAGCATACCGACACACTGATGGGACTGCGCGAGGTCTAGCTTTGGTGACAGCAGGCCACGCGCACAGCCGCAAGCTCCAGGTTACGCAGCTCAATCGTGACGTGTGGATGCGGTGCTACGTAACCAGTTGCGGGAAGAACTCTCTCGAAGTGCGAACTGACGCTATACAGGTAAAGCAGAATAGACTTGACAGCCTTGGTATTGAATAATAGTAATATTTCTCGTGTTCGCGTGGTGGTTGTACGTAGCAGAATGATAAACTTCACGAAGAAGATACAGTGTCTATGCTGGATGAAGGCACTTTCTGTTTGTAATCGGCACTCTCAGCTGTGGTACTGACAATGCTATCTCTATTATCTAGTTGGACCCTGCAAGCGGTCGTGAAGTCCTCATCAACGTGTGCCACACGACCATGGTAGCGCTCGATGCTAAGACGCTGCGCCCACGCAAAGTTGCTGCCGATGAGCCACCTCCAGTGCCGCCACTCGCCCTTGAAACTGCGAGGTCTGGTTTGGGGGTTGGCAGTATCAGTGGCGGCAGCAGCAGCGATAGTGCCATCACCGACTCACCGGCGAGCACACCAACGGTGGAGGAAGCACAAGCACGGCAAGCAGAGCGCACAGCGCTAGCAGATTGGCACAAAGCGATCCGTTCCGCACGCACCAAGAACACGATGCAAATCCGACTGCCAGTGTCGGCACCACCGACCGAAGAGGTACGTTGCATGAGATGATCTACAGTAAAAATTGATACATTTTTATGCAGTTGAATCAATTCTCCTATTTTTTCATCACAACTCTACGGAAGCTTTCCTTTTTTGCCATTTCATGTGCGTAAACATCTCACAACTGACACCTCGACTTTAGGAAATGACCAAGCTCCATGAAATGCACCGTCGCACCATATTAGAGCAAGAGCAGCCTGCGATCAGCCGCCCGCCACCGCCTCGCACCATCGGGCAGTACACCTTTCGGAGCTCCTTCGTGGTGTTTCCGGAGAAGCGCAACGTGCACGGCAAGCTGTTTGGCGGCTTCGTCGTGGCTCAGGTGGGCTGAGCTGGAGTAAATTGTGTATTACGGTTTTTAGCACTAGGTAATTAGAGCTGTGTGGGATTGGGGAGAGCAGTGTAAAGATGAGACAGGTGAAAAGTTGGTTTCCCGTGCTGCTACGATTATTTCTATTCATATTCAGTTTCTTTCCACGTATCAGAATACCAATTTCGTTGCGGTCACTGCATTACTTTTATCTGCCTTTTCTCTATATTTTTTGCACTCTTTCTCTTTCCCTTTCTACGGTTAGGCTTTCGACCTCGCCTACTACAGTGCACTGTTCTTCACACAGGGTGGAGTTGTAGCACCTATCGGTCTTGATGAGGCGACCTTTCTTCAGCCGGTTGCGATTGGTAACAGCATCTGTAGTCATTTTACTTGAACCTTTATCCTTCCCTACCCTCTTTTTTCTGCTTCTTCTTTGTCGTTGCTTGTCTTTCTCACATTGTCACCAACTCATTCATCCCGCACAGTAAAATCATCGGTCATGGGTTTTAACTATTCCTTTTTTCGTCTTTTCATCAGGTGACCTTGTGACTTTCACGGCCCGCGTCGTGCACGCCACGCCCAACACATGCCGGGTCTTCGTCGCCGTGGAAAGCCGAAACCCGAGCGATCCGAGCCGCCAACCTACCCGGTCGAACCGGGTCATTTTTGCCTTTGCCACACAAGACCCAGCAATTCCCACACCTGCTGATGATGACGCCGTTGCTGAGACTACTGCTATAGGCATAGATACTACTGCTGTGAATACTGCTGCTGCCAATACTGCTGTGAACCCCATCGACTTATCTACTGGAGGGAAAGGCAACTCATCAAGGCCACCACCGTGGGTGTTGCCACAGACTTATTCAGAAATTTTGATGCATTTCGAAGGGTCAAGACGGAGCGCTACTGAGGGGCCCACGGACGACGATGCTCGCGCATTCTTGGCGGAGTGTAAGTTAAACGAAGCCACTGCCGGAGACATCGGAAAGTAGCGACCAACTAACCACAGGAAATTCGTGACTCGAGAGTTGTGCCTTTTTGCTTTCGTACGTCCATTAATTTGAAATCTGCTTACCACTCACCTCTTCTACAATAGGAGCTAATAGGAGATTAGATATTATATTTGCCTGATTAGCTATCACCAGCTACTAGTTACTAGTTACGCTCCAACTACAACTAAGCATGTATACTGTATACAAATTACTAAGTCAAGTTTCTTGATTCTGGTTTATTTGTTTGACCTGAAATCAAAATTAATTGGAAATGTCATGCTAACAACTCCCTTTTTATAAACAAAACCTAAACCTTAAGGTTCGGGCTGGAGGAGCTCAGCGACCTCATCTCGATTGCAGTTCATGCGCTTACACGCTTCTTCAATTGCAACCTCCACTTCGGCCTGGCTCTTGCCTGCGGGTTGGAGTACTTTGTAACGCCATTTCGAGCACACCATTACTTCAAGCGCACGAGCTTCACATGCTCTCGCATCGGCTAGTGCTTCTGCATAATAGCCTTCTGCCACCAACCAATTTGCTTCCGAGGCGGCAATATCACCGAGCACGCAACGGCAAGTCACGCGCGTTGCTACCTTCGGATGGTGATGGTGGTGTTTTCCTTGGTCGTTGTGATGATCGTAGCTGCTGCCGGGAGCACTGGAGGGACGAGGAGGAGGAGGAGGAGGAGTGTTGCTATTGCTTCGGCGAGTGGAACTGCCGGCCTTCCGAGTAGCACCACTGGCACTGGCGGTCAAGTCTACATGAGGTGGGCCTGGTTTAGCCTCAGTCGCAAATACAGGCGCACCAGCACCAGCACTAGCACTAGCAGTAGTGGTAGCATGGGCTGAATGGGCAGTGGCAGCAGGGGCAGTCGTGCCACCTTTGCCGTGACTATCACTCGGCTGCACGGCTAGCCAAGCAGTGTCTTCAGCTTCTGACCGGCGGCCAAGGCGCAGGAAAGTTCGGCTCGCGAGGCCTAGGACATCGGCGATACCACAACACCCACCCGTGCCATTTGTACCCCCACCCCAGCCCGCTCTGCTGTTTGAGCACCACTGCCTGTCAAAGGCTGCCAGCACTGCGGGCGCAGGCATGGATTCATTCACGAGGGCTTCAAGTGCTTCGAAGCGACTACTGGCAGTAGCAGCACTTAAGTGATATGTGCTCACGTGAGCAGAACCTTCTGATGGCACACCGTCACTCTTCGATGGATCAGCTGAGGAAGAAGCATAGGTACTCGCACCAGGTCCTTTTGTAGCCATATACTGTGCGAGCAACAAAAGCGTCACGAATGGATTTTTCGACGAATGCGGCCAGTCTTTAGGTGCATAAATGCCGAGTGCTTGTGCGCGCCGCCAATACAGGTCGAAGCCTAAGCCATCCCACCCAAAGCCTACGGCTTCTGGCATAGCTTGGTTATCACCCGTAAATAAGCCAGGTAAATTGGGAACGACTCGGGTGTTGCTTCCACCACGAGAACTTATGGCGTGAGTGCTGGTGACAGTCAGAGCATCAGCATCAGTCCTAGTGACTGAAGCTGTAGTAGTACCAGGGGCAGTGGGTGCATCAAGTGACACGGGTAAGTCAGCTACTTGATGCATTTTGCGAGCCCACTCTTTGAGTTTATTCAATTGTACAGTTTTCACACCCACCTGAGTGCACGGAGCAAATGTGCGTGTCACGTAAAGGAATATGGAGACTTCTGAAAAATACCCAAGGAGTACAGAAAAAAAGTTCGAACGAATAACAGTTAAAAGGACAGTAAAGCGAATTGAACTAAACCTTTGATCGAGGCACTCAAGCACTCAAGCACCCGTGCGCTTTCTATCCCCAACTCTCACCAGCTTGGCAGTGGCTGCAACTTCGTCTTCGTGCACATGTTTCAAATCTGCTTCTGCCTCGACCCCCAGCTCTCGCAAGCACTGCCACACTCGAGAGCTCGATGCAGCTACTCCAAAACGAAGGGCTACTTCAGCCCCTAGCGCGGCTTCTGCTGCACTCACTTCTATGCCTTCACCACTACCACCACCACTTTTTCTTCCTTCGCCAGTGCGAAAGAGGCCGACGTTTTTGGGCTCCCCGTCTTCATGACTATTGCTGCTGCCGCTCCAGCTCGTACCACCGCCACTTTCGCCAACTACAACACCGTCATTGAGTGGATCGTCTAAGCTTTGATTGATACCACGCAGTTGGTCACTGCCACTGTGGATGTCCTTACTTTTGTGGTGCGGTCGCTTTATGAGGGGGCTGCGCCCTCGCTGATGATCCCCATTTCTACTGCTACTGGTACTATTGGGGCTGCTAGCAGCGGGATTGGACGAAAAGAACGGGTCACCATAATCAACTACGCTCACATCGTCCGCTTCTGCCACCTGATGATGCCGGGGTGTGGAGATGCTTGGGTCATAGAGCATGCCATTGTCTTCAGATCCCATTGACATATTCGACAAAGTCCCACGGTGCCCACTGCCACCGCTGCCGTGTTGTTTGTTGCCGGGTAATCCTTGCCGTACGGGGCTGTCTAAATTGAGTGAAAATTCATCAGCGAGGCTCTGGCCAGGCGGTGGCGGCGGTGGTGGAGGAGAGTCAATTGAGACTTGTCGGTGGGGGTGCTCCGAGTGTGCTCCTACGGCGGCAGTGGTGGCGGCCGCGGCAGAAGCCACAGCAGGAGCGGTGCTTTTGAGTCCATCAGCTTTGAAGTTGTTGCTGTTGGATTGCTTGCCTGAGTCAGCAGAGGCTGAACGAGCCGGGCGTTTTGAACGCGTTAAGCTGCGTGGCCAATACGACGATGATTTCTGCGCTTTTTCCGTAGCTGGTGTGGTTGTTGAGTCAGCCATGTGAGGCTGTGACGATAAGGACGAGGACGAAGAGGACGATGACGCCGCGTGGTTGCTGCGAGGTGACTTGGCATCAGTACCCGTCTTGAAATTTGACGGTTTTGGCCGAGGGCTCGGGCTTGCTGATGTGTTACGAACAGGTTTTAAGCTCCCGCGTCGGCTCGGCCTCTGCAACGAGGCTGACTCCCGGTTTTCAGGCAAGACACCACCACGGACGGCAGGACGACTCTCCGATTGAGACACTACTCGATCGGGCACCCATTGTGGAAGGTCGGCTTGATCCTGGCTGTCTAAGCTCCGCACCGGAGCAAGGCGCGAAGTGTCGCCACTGCCTGAGCTCCTGGGGTTGCCTCGGCGTTCCGGTTTCACCCCAGTTGCATTGGGCTTTCGCAGTGAAGGGCCAGCTCCCACTCGGAGCCCGGGGCCACTGCTGCTGCTGCTATTACTACTGTTGCTGTTGGCACCACGATTGCAGCTACCATCGGGACCGAGGTTAATCGGTTGGTTACCAGCTTGCAGTCCGATCGGCCCGTCGAAACTGTGCCGAGACGCCGCCGTGGCCGACAAGAGCGCTGCAGCGCCCGCGCGTTCTTCTTTGCCTGGGTTCGGCCTTAAATCCGCGGCATACCGCAAAGTGTTGAGGGTATGTTGCACGTTGTGTGCCGCACCACTCACGCACGCTACTACGACAGTCTTACAGCGATCACCCGTCAGGGAATCTTCCAACACTTGAGTTAATTTCGACTGC